>CAAGKR010239830.1_pt1 | contig 12472 bp, 10 predicted proteins | sample 2556971 | NCBI WGS metagenome assembly CAAGKR01 (sample SAMEA5207829, study PRJEB30636) | soil metagenome | biome: forest; feature: boreal; material: soil | place: USA | collected 2011-09 | depth 1 m | reverse complement strand
CGATGGCGGCTGGACGGTCAAATGACTGCGAGAAAAGAGGTGAACTGTGTCAATCTTTGCTTCTGATGATAAAAGAATGTCGCTGGCCGAGGCCGCTTTGATTGTGCAGGATGGCATGACAGTAGCGATTGGTGGAGGGTTGTCCTGGCGCGAGCCAATGGCCTTCCTGCGGGAGATTATTCGACAGGGGAGACGCGACCTGCGGGTGATAGGAACGGCCCATGGTGTAGATGTCGATATGCTGTGTGGCGCGGGCGTTATTGGCGTGGTAGAGGAGTCATACGTTGGCTTCGAGCATGATTTTGGCATGGCGCCGAATTTTCGCCGCGTCTGTGAAAGCGGACAGGTGCAGGTGCATGATACCTGTTGTCATACTATTCTCCAGCAATTGCGGGCTGCTGAATTTGGTGTGCCGTTTCTTCCGGTGAGAAGCGTCCAGGGTACCGATTTTCTCAAGCTGCACCCGGAATATAAAACCATGACCTGTCCATTCACAGGATTGCCTCTGGTGCTGGTACCCGCGCTCTCGCCAGATGTCGCTATCGTCCATGCGCACTATGGTGACGTTCAAGGGAATTTGAAGATCTTACCGCCGCTCGTCGCAGATCTCTCTTTCATTCGTGCCTCCAAACATGTCATTGCGACTGTTGAGAAGCTGTTGCCAACTGACGAACTGCGAGCGATGGAACCAAACGTTCCCTATTTCTGGGTAGAGTCAGTGGTTGAGGTTCCATTTGGAGCGCATCCCACCTCATGCTATCCATTTTACGCGTATGATCGCGAGCATTTAGCCGCATATCACCAGACCGCCCAGGCCGGGCCAGACGTGTTTGCCCGCGAGTACCTTGAAAAGTACGTGTTCGCATCTGCTACCCACGACGACTACCTCGCGCGTATCGGTGGAACGGCGAAACGCCAATTGCTTGCAAGCTGGAAGGATGGAGACGACGCCTGGCGCGCACTCTTTAGCACACCGGAAGGAGCTATCGCATGAGCGCTACCACGATTACCTATGCCTCGCTCTCTGAAGTGATGATCTACCAGGTGGCGCGCACCATCAAGGATGGCGAACTGGTTTTTCATGGCTACGGTTCACCAGTGCCGACACTTGCCATGCTCTTAGCCAGACGCACTCACGCACCGCATATGATCCATGTCGAGGGAGCCACCTATGGTATAAACCCTGACCCGCCATTTCTCCCGCCAACCTCGAACGACTGGGTACTGGATCGTGGCCGCGTTATGTCGCTGGGGATCAACGACTTGTTTGATATCGCGGCTCGTGGTGACATGGGACGCATGTTTCTCTCCGGCGTGCAGATTGATCGCTATGGCAATCTGAATGTCACCGCCATTGGTTCTGCTGACGCGCCCCGTGTCAAGTTGCCAGGAAGTGGCGGCGGTTGCAATCTTTCCGGGGATGTGCAGCACGTCACTATCTGGACAGCCGGGCATCGCGCGCCAAAAAACAAAGCGGGAAAACGACAGTTCCGCTTTGTCGAGCATATTGATTTTGTTTCATCAGTTGGTCATATCACGCGAGATGGCGTCCCTCGCGCATCTCTAGGCTTACGCGGGGGCGGGCCAGATTGGGTCGTAACCGATCTAGGCGTCTTTGATTTCGATCCAATAACGCACATCTTACGCCTACGCGCGCTCTACCCGGATACTACTGTGCAGGATGTGCTGGACAATACCGAGTTTGCACCGCTAATTGCGTCAGATGTTGACACCGTGCCGCTGCCAACGCCTGAACATGTTGAGATTATGCGACGTTTTGATGTTCTTGGCACACATCGTCATGAGTTCAAGCAGGCGGACTTGTCCCGGCGCTTCGAGCTAGAAGGATAGGAGATTTGCATGGATATCACCCTTACCCCAACCACAAATGCCCAGTGGGTTCATCTTGTAGCTGAGTATGAGAAGAAAAGCGAACCCATCATTAATATCCACCGGGATGATACGCGCAAGTTCGATGCCATCTTTGTGGGTGGTGGCTCGGGTGGCCGCTTCGGATCGGGCTATCTGCGCGCAATGGGAGGGCGACAACTGATTGTGGAGCGCTGGCCGTTTTTGGGCGGAAGTTGCCCCCACCTGGCCTGCGTCCCGCATCATCTCTTCTCCGAGGCTGCGCGTGAACTGGACTTGATGCGCTGGTTCTCTGGCAAGCTGTGGTTCCCTGATGCCACTAACCTGCGAGCCTCGATTCTTGAGATGGTCAAGCTTTTCAAGGCTGGTCGCGGAGGCGCGCACGCATTCATGAACTGGCAGTCCAAAGAGCAGCTCGACCTGGAATACATACTGAACGCGCCAGCAACAGTCATCGACGATCACACCGTTGAAGTTGCTGGAGAACGCTTTCAGGCAGACAACCTGGTGCTTGGCACCGGGGCAGAAACGGTATTTCCTGCTATTCCTGGCACGGCATTGCATGGGGTATACGATTATGCGACGCTGATCGAAGACCTCGACTTCGAACCGCAACGCTGTGTCATCGTTGGAGGCTCTAAGGTCGCCATCGAGTATGGTTCGTTCTTCCAGGCTGCCGGTTGCCCCACCACCATCATCGCGCGTAAACCACTGATGCGCACCTCCGGTCTGCATCATGTTGACGAGGATGTACGCCAGTATGTGATTGATGGTATGCGCAAGCGCGGGATGCAAATACTTGAGGGTGTCGAGCCGGTCGCGATTCGGGGTGATAGTAATGGCAATGTCGAAGCAGTCGTCATTCGCAACATGACCGACGGAACAGAACAGGTCCTGCCCTGTGATTTTGCATTTATCGGCACAGGTGAACGTCCCAAGTCTGACCATTACCGGGAGGTACTTGGCGTTGCGGTGGGGGAAAAGGGTGAAATTCTGGTTGATAAACATATGCGTACAAGCGTCCCCAACGTTTATGCAATTGGCGACCTGATAGGCCCACCGATGGAGATGTTCAAATCACGCAAAGGTGGTATGACTGCCGCGCGTAATATCATGGGCGATGCGTATGAGTTCGACTGGACGGATTACCCGGACTTTTTACATTCCACGTATGAGATAAGCTGGGTCGGCCTGTCTGAGGAGGAAGCCAGGCAGCGCTACGAGCATGTGACTATCATTCAGATGCCTCCCAAGGGAGTGCCACTTGGAGATATTCCGCTACCATGCGCGGAAGGCACCATGCTCTATGCCTTCGTATACCCGGAGCTTTCGGGTTTCCAGAAAGCGGTAATCGATAGCGATACGCGCCGCATACTGGGTTTCCATCATGTCGGTTTCGGCGCGAAAGATGCTTTTCAGTATCTCGATCACCTGATGCGAAGACCCGAAGGAATCACCATCGACGAGATGGGTAATATGAATGAACTATTCCTCAATCCTGAGCATTTCATCCAGCTCTGTCGCTTGCGCGCCGGTTCATCAGACTTGCACGATCTGTAACGTTGCGACAGCAATTATTAAGTGCAGGAGAGGGTAGTTATGCTACAAACTTCCAACCTAACCACATGGCGGTCAGTTCAAAACCTGGTTCCGCTGCCATACCGGCGAGTGAGCGTCCAGCCTTATCACGGGCCGATGACGGAGGAGGCCATTACCACACTCTTGTTGAGCCGTGAAGCCTATCGCCGTACCGATTTCATCGTGCTGCGTGGAGAGCATGAGCAGACCGCCATCGTTGCCATTACACGCGCGGAAAGCGAACCATTGTTTTCACAAATCACATCTGTTGAAGTGCTGGCCTTGCCGGAAACATGCGTTTACACCGAGCGTGATGCGGTTGATCCCGCCAATCGTTCAGCTTTAGCTGAAGTTGCGCACGAACTTGGCATCGGGTCGCAAGGTACGCTGGTGGTCAAGGGTCTGTACGATCATGTCAATTTTATTCACCATCCCGACCCGCTAGTTGTACGAGTCATCGAGGTTGCGCCACCGGAGCCACCTAAATTATTCGGACTGGCAAAACAGGTGTTGAGCTACGCGGATTTGCCTCCCATTCGTCTCGAATTAGAGCGCATCGAGGTGCGAAACCTCGCGGAAAGCGTCCATCCGTCAACGTATCTCGTTCCATGCCGCTCCGGTGGATTAGACGATTTACCTGCACCGGTGTACTTTCTTGACGAGCATCCAGAGCGTCACGATTGGACGATGATTGGTTGCGAGCGCAGCTTGCAATTCCACCGGCATTTTTATGGCGATGAGCCACCACGAGTCGAGATGTGTCCGCGACGAATAGCAGGGCAGCGAGAAGAACCAACGCTGTTGAAATGCTGTCTGCTAGAGACACATATCGAAAAAGACGATCAAATGATGGTTGTACCCTGGGGATCAGACCTGGCGATGGTCGAGGCCGCCCTGCGGAAGCTGTCAGAGGAGGTTCAGTATGCCTGAACTGGCATGGGCGCATATCGTCGATGGTCTGCTTACCGGGCGAGAGCAGGCCCCACGCAAGAGCGGACTGACGATGGTAATCGATAAAGGGCTTGGTATCTCAGCCACTTCTGATCTGCTGGAAATATGTGGCGACCTGATTGACCACTGGAAATGTACTTTTGGCACTTCCGCTTTTGTTCCCACGGATGTATTGCGTCGTAAGCTTTTGTATCTTACCTCGCAGGGCATTTTGACCTATCCCGGAGGGACGCTGTTGGAAGTCGCTATTGTGCGGGGTAGTTGCCAAACCTTCATGCAACACGCGCATATGTTAGGCTTCAGCGCCGTAGAGATTTCTGATGGCACCATCCCGTTACCACTGCATCGCAGGCGAAATGTCATTCGCTGTGCCCTCGATCACGGCCTCACGCCTATCACCGAAGTTGGCAAAAAAGACCCCGCGCACCAACCAACAGCGATAGAATTGACGGATCAGGCCCTACAGGACATTGAATGGGGCGCGGCTTATGTCATTATTGAATCCCGCGAATCGGGGAAAGGCATCGGTATCTACGACGATCATGGAGCGGTACGCACAGATGAGGTGGACTTGATACGGGAACGTATGGGTTCACAGGATGATCGCCTGCTATGGGAAGCTCCTCTCAAGAACCAGCAGGCTTATTTGATCCAGCAATTTGGTCCAAATGTCAATCTGGGGAACATTCCTCCCGGCGAAGTGCTGGCGCTTGAGTCGTTGCGCGCGGGTTTGCGTTTTGAGACGTTCTATAGAATCGCGGAAGAATTGGAACGCCGTGGAGAGTGGAATCCAGAAGCGATAGAAGAGTCGATTAGCCCTGTGGACGTAATAAATCACGTCTCTTCCATATCTCCCGCAAATAGGGAATAGAAGGGATGCAATAGTAGTGGAACCATCCGATGGCTCTGTACATTCATTCCCGTCTAAAGAAGGGTCGGCTGTGTTAGGGGTGGGCAGCAGGCTGGCATCTGGCCCGGCTGAGTCGCTGGTAATGACTGCTTTTGCGCGTGAACTGGCGGATCAAATGGCGTTATTTGCAGGAATGAGCCTCGCGGACATCGCTCACAGCGTGATGCTGATCGAGGCGCACATAATTCCTCCCGCAGAGGGAGGCTCTCTGTTAACGGCATTGCTCGATCTCCATGCATTTCCTGCTGATTTCACTCCAAAGCCAGAGTTGGGTGACCTGTATACCAACCGCGAAGCCTGGTTAGCAACTCATACTCCTGCTGTGGGATGGCTCGGAGCAGGGCGCGCGCGGAGGGAATCAACCACTACCGGTTATCGTATCACCATGCGATCACTTCTGCTGGCCTTCATCGATGCATTGGTGCAGGCTGGTCAGGCGCTTATCGAGCGCGCCAACGAATATCGCGTCTCGCTTATGGCCGATTACACCTATTTGCAACCGGCTCAACCAACCACCTTTGGTCATTATCTGCTTGGTTTTGCCTATCCACTCTTACGAGACCTGGATAGACTTCAGGCACTCTACGCACGCACAAATCTAAGTCCTGCTGGTTGTGGCAGCGTCAATGGTTCCCGTATCCCCCAGGATCGCTTGCGACTGGCCGAACTTCTCGGTTTCGACGGACTGGTCCATCATGCGCGTGATGCAATGTGGCAGGCGGATGGTCCGATTGAAACGCTGTCCACCATTGTAATGGCGCTCGTCAACCTGGACCGCCTGGCTGAAGACCTACAAATCTTCGCCACCGCCGAATTTGGACTGGTGGAACTTGCCGATGGGCATACGCGTGCCAGTGTTATCATGCCGCAAAAAAAGAATCCCTACGCGCTCAACTACGCGCGGGGAGCTACGAATGAACTGATGGGAACATTGACTTCCGTAACGGCGCTTGGCCGTACCCCTTCGGGACAGGTTGATAATCGTGTCTTCGCCTATGGAGACGTGCCGCGCGCGCTGGAACTGGCCAGCGGTGTAGCCACACTCATGGCTGATGTCGTAAGAGGATTACAGTTCAATGCAACCCTGGCTGCAGCCCGTTTAGCAGGCGGGTACGCCACAGCCACCGACCTTGCCGAGACGATTACACTTGAGACGGGACTTGATTTTCGCACGGCGCACCGCATCGTTGGGCGATTAGTACGTGAGGCTACGCAGGCGAAACGCTCGATGAAAGACCTCACCGCAGAAGACCTGGATGCATCAGCGCAGGCCATGATACAGCGTTCACTGCATCTTTCGGATACAGCTTTTTCCCAGGCGCTCAATCCCGCAACGGCAGTAGCCGCGCGTCGGGGGATTGGAGGAGCTGCGCCAGAACCACTTGCGGTAATGTTTGATGAATGTCGAACTACGCTTGCAGCGTACGCTGGCTGGCGCGAGGAAGCGGCTGCACGCAGCGCAGCCGCCGAAGATACGCTGTTGCGCCTCGCGCGCGAGCTAGCTGGAGATGTGTGATATGCCTGTCCATATAATTGATTCATTGATTTACCAGAACTCGTGGGGTACGCCTGAGGTGCGTGCAATTTTTGACGATGTGCCGCGCACACGTACCTGGCTGGAAATCCTGGCTGTGCTGGCAGAGACGGAGGCGGAGTTTGGTCTCATTCCAATGGATGCAGCGCGGTGTGTGGCGGAGACGTGCCGCAGCGTTGAACTCGATGCAAAATTCTTTGAAGAGGTACGGGTCGGCTTTGAGGCGACCAATCATTCTACGCTGGGCTTGATCCGCGCGGTGCAGCACCGTTGCCCTGATCAAAGTGGCGAATGGCTCTATTATGGAGCAACGGTGCAGGACATTACCGATACCTGGATGGCTCTTGCGCTGCGCAAGGTATGGGAAATCGTGCGGCGAGACCTGGCGGAGATCGAGGCGAATCTGGTGCAGCTGGCAGCAGGGCATCGTGATACCCTAATGGCTGGCCGCACGCATGGGCAAATAGGCTTGCCGATTACCTTTGGTTTCAAAGCCTCTGTCTGGGCGATTGAAGTGCGACGACACCGCCAACGACTGGCGGACCTTGCGCCGCGCTTGAATGTTGGGCAACTCGCGGGTGGAGTAGGTAGCCTCTCCTCGCTTGGATCACAGGCGTTAGAACTGCAAAAGAGTTTCCTGACTAAACTCGGCCTGAGTGCTCCGGCGATTTCGTGGTTAACCGCGCGAGATACGCTTGCCGAGTGGTTCAATTTGCTTACGCTGATTGGTTCCACTGGCGATAAGATAGGTCACGAAGTTTACAATTTGCAGCGACCCGAAATTGATGAAATGAGTGAGGGATTTGTTACGGGTACGGTTGGAAGTATCACCATGCCGCATAAACGCAACCCGGAGATTGCTGAACATCTGGGGACACTTGCGCGTGTGATCCGGCATAATGCAGCGCTGCAAATGGAAAGCCTGGTACACGATCACGAACGTGATGGCCGCTCCTGGAAAGTGGAATGGGCAATCTTAGGCGAAACATGCATGGCGGCTAGTAAACTTCTCTCCCTCTTAGGCATACTGACGGCCAATCTGGACGTTCACTCTGACCGTATGATTGCTAACCTGGAAGCAACTGGCGGTTTCGCGCTTTCTGAAGTGGTTATGCTGGCGCTGGCAACGCGCACAGGTAAACAGAGCGCGCATACACTTGTCTATGAAACAGCAATGGCTGCGCATACTGAAAGGCGTGGACTCAAAGAAGCCATGCTGGAAAATCCACAGATTCGTGTGTACCTGACGAAGGATGAGATTGAGACGCTCTTTGATTACAGGCAGCATACTGGTCATTGCGGCGAAATGGTAGACCAGGCACTGGCAGAATTGAGGAAGACTGATGGACTCTGAAAAGGGAGACTTGCTTCGATTGAGCGCAATTCCTCGTATTTCCCTGGCATGCTTGCCGACTCCTCTCCTGGAAGCTCCAGGATTGGCAGCGGCGATGGGTGGGCCCAGGCTCTGGATCAAACGCGATGACATGACGGGTCTGGGATGTGGGGGCAACAAAATACGAGGATTGGAGTTCCTGCTGGCGGACGCGCTGGCTCAGGGAGCCGATACGCTGGTAACGGGAGCTGCGCCTCAATCCAACTCTGTGCGCGCGACAACAGCGGTTGCGGCGCGTGCCGGTCTGTCAATGGTGGCTGTCTACTCCGGCTCACCTCCTGAGAGAATAGAGGGCAATTATCGCCTGACACGCCTGGCAGGCGCTGAAGTACGTTTTACCAACGATCCGGATCGCGCGTCGGTGGATGGAGCAATTGAGGCCATCGCGGAAGAGTTGCGCGCAGCAGGCCGAAAACCCTATGCTATTCCTCGCGGCGGTGCCTCGGTACTCGGCACGCTTGGTTATGTCCTGGCTGCTCAAGAATTGGCTGAGCAATGCGCTACGCAAAGGATTGTACCGGATGCAATTGTGCTTGCAACTGGTTCCTGTGGGACACATGCCGGGTTAGTGACAGGCATACATGCGTTACAACTGCCCTGGCGCGTTGAAGGCTTTACCGTCAGTCGGCCAGTTGAGGAGGCGCAGAGACGTGTCTTGAAGCTGGCCCAGGAGGCCCTCGACAGGCTGGGATTGGATGCGGTCATTCACGAAGAGGATGTGATTGTGCATGGTGGATTTATTGGCGCAGGGTATGGCATACCGACAGCCGAGGGAGCAGAGGCTATTCGTATGGCCGCCAGAAGTGAAGGTATCTTTCTTGATCCTACATACACAGGAAAGGCGCTTGCGGGATATAGAGCATACTGTCGTAGCGGGCATTTTCGCCCTGATGAGAGCGTTATCTTCCTGCACACTGGCGGAGAGCCAGCATTATTCGTAGGCGAAGGGGAGTGGCTTTATGCATAACTGGGGAGAAGCCGCATTCAATCCACACAGTATCGCCGTGATAGGCGCTTCAGCAAAAGCTGGAAAATTGGGACAGGTATTGATGCGCAATTTGCTGGAGGGCTACCCCGGTAAACTCTTTCCCATTAACCCTGGCGAGACGGAGATTCTAGGATACCCTGCCTATGCGCTGCTGCAAGATGTGCCTGAGCCTGTAGACCTGGTGGCAATCGCGCTCCCGCCAGAGCTATGTGTCGAGGCTATGCGCGATTGCGCGAGGGCGGGCGCGCGAGTCGCGTTGGTGCTGAGCGGGGGATTTGCCGAAACGGGGCCAGAGGGTCAGAAACGCCAGCATGCGCTGCTCGAAGCCGCGCGTGCCGGAGGCGTGCGCCTGATCGGGCCAAACTGCTTTGGTTTGTACAACTGCAATCTCGGTCTCAATCTCTCAATGGGTTTCGGTTTGCCCCCAAAGGGGGGCAATATCTCGCTTGCCACGCAGAGCGGCGCTTATGGCATGGCGATCTTTGGCCTCGCCCAGGAGCGACGTTTGCGCTTTGCTAAAATCCTTTCGCATGGCAATAAAGCCGATCTGACCGATCATGAAATAGTGGATTATTTTGCCGAGGACGATGAGACAAAGGTGCTCTGCTTATTTCTGGAGTCGGTGAGTAATGGACGCGCTTTTTATGAAGCGCTGGCACGAGCTACACAGCGCAAACCGGTTATAGTGGCAAAGACTGGACGATCGATGGCTGGGCGGCGCGCCGCGGCCTCACATACCGCTGCCCTAACGGGTGACGGGACTGCATTTATCACAGCGGTGCGACAGGCGGGCGCAATTCTCGCTGAAAGCGGACTGGAGATGATTGATATTGCTGAAGGGTTGAGTCGTCAGCCACTTCCAGCAGGTCGGCGTGTTGGGATTATTACCAATTCGGGAGGAACGGGCGTCGAATTGACTGATATGTGCGAGCGCTTCGGACTGAGCGTGCCAGAACTGCCAGCGACGGTACAAGAACACATATCTACCTTTATTCCGGCCTATGCCAGCCCCCATAACCCGGTAGATGTAACAACAGTCTGGTCGCGTTTCCCAGCCATGTACGCTGGAAGCATCGAGGCCCTGTACGAATGCAGCGAGATCGATGTAATTATGCCCATTCTGTTACAACGCTCAGCCTTGATGCGTGAAAATGTCGAGGCCGTGCGTGATGCCGTATTGCGCTGCCAGCAAGAGCGGGGAATCGCTAAACCGACCTATATCTGCTGGGTGGCGGGCAGCGAAGGGGCTGCGAATCAAGCGCTTTTACAAGAAGCGGGTATACCAGTCTATGAATGGCCAGAGCGAGCGGCGCGTACCGCAGCAGCAATCGCTGCTTATGCCAGCGCGAATCGTGCCAGCGCTACGCAACAGGGGGTAGCAGAGCCGCCTCCACTTGAAGCTCGCCTGGCGGCAGCGTCAGTCATTGCGGCGGCACGCTCTCATGGGCGCACGCTACTGCTGGAGAATGAAGTCAAGACGCTTATGCGCATGTATGGGGCCAGGATACCTTGTGAAACTCTCTGTACCAACCCGGCAGAGGCTCAGGAAGCAGCGCGCATGCTGGATGGGCCATGTGTGTTGAAAATCGTCTCACCCGAAATCAGCCATAAGTCGGATGTTGGAGGTGTGCGAGTTGGTGTGTCACCTGGCGACGTCGGGGCGGTGTTTGAGGAAATGATGGCTGGTGTTCGCTCAAAACAGCCAGAAGCGCATATACTGGGTATCAGCATACAGGAACTTGTGCATGGCCAGGAAGTGATGATTGGTGGTTTGCATGACGCCGAATTTGGGCCGATGGTGCTCTTTGGACTGGGCGGCGTGTTTGTTGAAATACTACGCGATGTTGCATACCGACTGGTACCTGCCTCTACCAGCGAGTTCCATACGATGATACGAGAAGTGAGAGGCTATCCGCTATTAGCGGGTGCGCGCGGGAAGGCGGCTGTCGACGTGGAGGCTATGATACAGACATTGCAAGCAGCAGCGTGGCTGCTCACAGAGTTTCCTGAGATAAGAGAACTTGATTTGAATCCTGTGATTGTAGGAACGGAGGGCGCTATAGTTGCCGATGGGCGAGCAGCATTAGCGGTGTAAACAAAAGAGATTGGTAAGCAATGAAGTGAGGAAAATATCATGGCGAACGATATGACCGTGCGAGGGATATTAGAGGACGGAATGCGCTTCGACGTTGAAACTGGTTCTGGACATCATATTATACTTGATGCTGCCGAACAAAACGGGGGGCAGGATGCGGGGCCGCGCCCGATGGAAATGCTCCTGGTGGCGCTGGCAGTGTGCGCCGCCATGGATATCCTCTCAATTCTCAGGAAGAAGCGCCAGTCTATCACAGGGTACGAGGTGCTTGTTCATGGTGAGCGGGCAGAAGAGCATCCAAAAGTGTTTGTAGATATTACTGTCGAGCATATTTTTACCGGTCATACTATTCAGCCGCAGGCGGTGGAACGAGCAATCGCATTAACCGAGGAGCGCTATTGCGGCGCGAGTGCGATGCTTGGCAAGGCGGCGAAGCTGGCACATACATTCCGTATCGTTGAGAGGTAAATGGAGCAATGTTGGTCCGCAGATTAGAAGAAAGGGATGGCAAGGCTCTCTGGCAGTTGCGTCTGAAGGCGCTTCTTTATTGAGAGGCCGGTATGCACGATAATGAGCAGAGCCACTTGAATACTGCTCATTATCTGTGGAGAGTGACGCATTGATAATGCGCAGCGGTGGTTGAGTTCTGTTCATTATCAGCACAGAGTGACGTATCGATAATGCGCAGGGCTGCTCAAGCACCGATCACTAACAGAGCAGCTACGCGCCTTGCGAGCTCACGTGCAGCCTGTCCTTTCCCACCTCCATGCCAACCACCACCTGGACAGGCTGCACATCGCTCGCATCCTCCGCATTTCGCCTCGACTGCCCCCCTCACCCTTCCTTCCTCCACCTCAGTCGATCAAAATGCGGAGGCTTTTCCCACCCACCCACCGTTCGTTCTCGCTGTTTCTGAGAGCCTCCTTTTCTCAAATGATATGTGGTCGTCTGGATGTATCATCAAACGTACCAAACACTCCAGCATCTTGAATTGAGCGGTCACACATTTCTCGGATTCTTCTTTCTGATCGGCACTTTTAATCAGCAGCACCGGCTATTTATATTATCGTTCATCACAAGAGCATCACCGTCGAAAACTGCCAGCCTACGCTCACTGGCTTGGTGGCATGGGGCATGTTCGGCACGTAGATCAT
>CAAGKR010307504.1_pt1 | contig 12473 bp, 14 predicted proteins | sample 2556971 | NCBI WGS metagenome assembly CAAGKR01 (sample SAMEA5207829, study PRJEB30636) | soil metagenome | biome: forest; feature: boreal; material: soil | place: USA | collected 2011-09 | depth 1 m | reverse complement strand
GTGATGCCTGGGCTCGTCGACACTCACGTCCACATCAACGAGCCAGGCCGCACGGAGTGGGAGGGATTCGAGACTGGAACGCGCGCCGCTGCCGCCGGCGGCGTGACGACCATCCTCGACATGCCCCTCAACTCGATTCCCGCGACGACTACAGTCGATGCGCTTGAAGTCAAACGCAAAACGGCGCGCGAAAAGAGTGTCGTGAACGTCGAGTTCATCGGTGGCGTCGTTCCGGGGAACGTTGGTGAGCTCGAGCCGCTTCGTGATGCTGGGGTTCGCGCGTTCAAGTGCTTCCTCTCTCCGTCGGGAGTGGACGAATTTCCGGCCGTCAGCGACAGCGACCTGCGCAAGGCGTTCCCCGTGCTGGCGCGACTCGGGCTTCCGTTGATGGTGCACGCCGAAGATCCGGCCTGCCTGCTGCCAGGCCGCGGCAGCTCGCGGAAGTACGGGGACTATCTCACTACACGGCCAGTCGCAGCAGAGCGCTCGGCGATCACGCTAATGACCCAGTTGATGGCGCGCGCTCCTACGCCCGTTCACATCGTTCATTTGTCATCAGCGAGCTCGCTCGACATCGTGCGCACCGCTCGCGCGCGGGGGCTCCCTTTGACCGTAGAGACATGTCCGCATTATCTCACCTTCGCGGCGGAAGAGATTCCCGACGGTGCGACTGAGTACAAATGTGCTCCACCCATCCGTGACGAGGCCGAGCGCGATGCGCTGTGGGACGCGCTCATAGCGGGCGACATTGACCTTGTCGCGTCGGATCATTCGCCGTGTCCACCGGAGATGAAACAGACGGAAGGCGATTTCTTTTCGGCGTGGGGCGGGATTTCGTCGCTTCAACTCTCGCTGTCCGCCGTATGGACGGGCGCCCGCGCTCGAGGCGTAAAGCCGGAGCGAATTGCGCAGTGGATGGGCGACGCACCGGCGCGGCTCGCGGGACTGCAAAGCCGAAAGGGAGCGCTCGCGGCCGGATACGACGCCGACATCATCGTGTGGGATCCGAAGGCGCGATTTGTCGTCGACCCCACTCAGCTCTTGCACCGACACAAGGTGACTCCGTACGCCGGACGCGAGCTATTCGGCAGGGTTACGGCGACGTATGTGGCTGGACGACGTATCTTTGGCCGATGACCGTCGCTTCCAAAAAGCGCACCAAGTCTCCGCCATTCACAGATCTTCCCGATCTCGCCGCCGAGCGGTTAGGCGGGCTCGTGATCGCCGCGAACGACGACTTCTTCGCGCCGAAGGAAAATCTGGTCAAGGCAAGTCGTCCCGAGTGGCGGGAGGGCGAGTACACTGATCGCGGTAAGTGGATGGACGGGTGGGAGACGCGACGTCGCCGCACACCGGGCCACGATTGGGCGATTGTTCGCCTCGGCTTGCCTGGAGTGATTCATGGTGTCGTCATCGACACCAGCTTTTTCACCGGCAACTATCCGGAAGAGGCGAGCATCGAAGCCGCTACGGTCGACGGCTCACCCTCGGTCGATCGGATTCTTAGCGACGGCATCCAGTGGCAACCGCTCCTGAAGAAATCTCCGTTGAAGGGAGACAGGGCGAATACCTTCGCAATCAAATCAAAGGGCCGGCGTGTCACGCATCTACGGCTCAACATATTTCCTGACGGCGGTGTCGCTCGGCTCCGCGTACATGGGGAAGTGGTGCCCGACGAAGATGTGTTCAAGCCTGGGCGCGAGCTCGATCTGGCCGCGCTCAAGAACGGCGGCTTCGTCGTATCGTGCAGCGACATGCACTACGGGAATCGCCAGAATCTCATTCTCCCCGGCCGCTCAACGCACATGGGTGATGGCTGGGAGACGAAGCGGCGACGAGGCCCGGGCCACGATTGGGCGATCGTTCGTCTGGCGCGCCGCGGCGTGATAGAGCGCGTCGAGCTGGACACCGATCACTTCAAGGGCAACGCTCCGGGCAAATGCATGCTGGAATACACGGATACCGGCGCATCGTTTGACGCTCGTACTGCGAAGTGGAGCGAGTTGGTGCCGGAGACTCCGCTCGAGGCGCACCAGCAGCATCGATGGGACAAACTGTCGCCCAAGGCGGCGACCCACGTTCGATTGAACATTTACCCCGACGGCGGCGTCGCACGGCTGCGGTTGTTCGGCCGCGTTGCCACCTGAAGCCGACGTCAAGATAAGCATCGCCGAGCTCAATGCGATGTCGGAGCTTCAGGCGAAAAGGCTGCTTGCAGAGTGCTGTGGCGCATCCCGATGGGTGTCGCGGATGTTGGCGCGGAGGCCATTCAAATCACGCGCCGCCGTCCTCTCGACGGCGAACGAGATCTGGCGATCACTGGACTCGGGGGACTGGCGGGAAGCCTTCTCACACCATCCGCGGATCGGCGAGCGGAAACGTGCCACGCCGCGGACCGAGCGTGGAACTGCCTGGGCGGCGCGTGAGCAATCAGGAGTTGAGCTGGCGCATGATGATGTACGCGCGGACCTCGCGGCGGCGAACCGCGAGTATGAACAGCGCTTCGGGTACATCTATATAGTTTTCGCCACTGGGAAGAGTGCCGACCGGATGCTCGCGCTTGCTCGAGAGCGGCTGCGGAACGATCCGGATATCGAGCTTCGCGTCGCGGCCGAGGAGCAACGGAAGATCACGCGGCTGAGGCTCGACAAACTGCTAGACAAAGGGGAGGTAGCGTGAGCACGCTTAGCACGCACGTGTTGGACACGGCACTGGGTAAACCCGCACAGGGAATCAAGGTCACGCTCGAGTGCGGAGACGATCTCATCGGATCGGGAGTGACCGATGCAGATGGAAGGGTGCGCGATCTCCACAAGAGAGATGCAGCGCTGGATGAAGGGAGCTACACGTTGACGTTCTACGTCGCCGAATACTTCTCCAAAGCCGGACGCGAATCCTTTTTCCCCGAGATTGTGGTCAACTTCCGCATGGGCGAGGGTGCGGAGCACTACCACGTGCCGCTACTTCTCAGTCCGTTCGGATACTCGACCTACCGCGGCAGTTAGACGCGAATTCCTGGTAGATGTGCGCCGCGGAGGCGCATCGAATACCGAAGCAGGGAGCTACATGCCTTGCAGCTACATAGCTGAGAGCTTTCATACTTGCGTTAAGTATTCGTGGGATCCAGGATCGCGGGCTGTTGTCGAGATCTCGACGAAGCGGGGAAAGCTTGACTATCGAATTCTATACGCCGACGGAAAAGCTCCCAGCTAATTAGCTGCAAAGCTTTTAGCTCCCTGCTTCGGTTTTGTGGATGGTAGTCCTCCGCGGCACGCACCTTCTACCGCCTGACTGCCCCCTGCGCGATCCATCTGCCGAGCATTTCCCGCTCGACATCCGTGATGTTCGTCTTGTTCCCCGGCGGCATCGTCCGCGTCACCACCGCGCGCTCCTGAATCCGCGCCACGTGGGCGAGGATCTGCTCCGGTGTATCAAACATCACTCCCCCTGGTGCCGCACCGAAGCTGAGATCACTCGGCGCCGCCGAATGACAGCCAGCGCATCGCCGGTCAATGACATGACGTGCCTGGGTGAAGCTCACTGGCCCAGATGCATCAGAAGCAGTGACAGTATTTGCAGGCGACCCGGCGCGCAGTATGAAGATCAACGCCAGCACACTCGCGACTATGGTCGCCGCCAGAACTGGCCGCCACGCAGGAAAAGTGAACCGGATGTTGAGAACGTGGCGGACTGCCGCTCCCGCCGCGATCAACAGAAACAGTAACAGCCAATTGAGCCGGCTTCCGTATATGCCCGGAAAGTGGCTGATCAACATCAGCACGATAACCGGAAACGTGAAATAGTTGTTGTGGATCGACACGCGCTTTGCGCGCGCCGAGACGGCGGGATTGGCGCCGCGTCCCTCGGAGACCGACGTGACGAGCTCGCGCTGCGAAGGGACGATCGTGAAGACGACATTTGCGGCCATGATCGTGCCGAGCATCGCACCGACGTGGAGAAACGCGGCGCGGCCGTTGAGCAAACGCGTCAGAGCGATCGCGATTGCGGTAAGGCCAGTAATCCAGATCGCCAGCGCAACCCGCGGGGCGCGTGGTGCCACAAGCCGCTGCATCGATTCGTACAGCGCCCAGCCGCCGACGATGGCCAGCAACGCGACAAGCACCGCCGCCCGATGGTTGAGGGGGCCAAAAGCGGAATCGACCATCGTGGCGCGGCCGCCGAACCAGTACACGACAATCAGAAGTGTCAGGCCGCTCCACCACGTCGTGTACGCCTGCCACTTGAACCAGTGCAGCGGACGCGGCAGCGGTTGTCCGCCCAGCAGCGTCTTCTCGACGAAGTAGAACGCTCCGCTGTGCAGCAGCCAGATATTACCCAGCGTTCCCTTCGATCCCGGACCTCCCGACGTTTCGGGAGATGGCGCGCGCAGATTCCGATCGAGCCAGTTGAACAGCATCGAGTTGCCGGCCCACATGATGGCGGCAATCACGTGAATCCACCGGGCAATCAGATCGGCGAGCTCGATGGCACCCCCGCTCACGTTCTGCCGCGCATGATCTTTACGAACGACCGCCCGCGGAATTCATCCGCGGTGAGACCGGTCATCTTGAGCGCTTCGGCTTCGGTGATTGCGCCGGAGTTGATCCCGCGCAGGAAGAAGTTGAGAAGTCCCTGGCCGGTCGCGGCATCGTCGAACACGTCGCCGACAAGCGTCGCCTGCGCAGCCTTACCGACGAAGTTGCTGAGACGAACGCCCGCGGCATCGATTCCGTCGAGAAAAAAGCTGTAGAGCGCAGCGTAACGCGTCACGAGCTGCGCCGGGTGGAGATCCCACCCCTGATAGAAGCCGCCGGCGAGCGAGTGGCGTACGTCGTCGAAGTGGAGTCGCCACGCGTGATGCACGCTCGCTTCATTCTCGGCGTGATGTCTATCAGTAAGCTTCGGACCGCCCTTCGTCACGCGGTGGACGGGCACCGGCATTACCGTCGTCGATCCGTCGGAGAGCCATACGTCGGTGCCCGCGAACGCGACCTGCATGAAATGCTTCGCGAACTCACAGGCCGGATGCTGCATGCTCTGATATGCCGCAGTGATGTTGATGCCGGCCGTATAGTCGTAGGTCCCGAAGTGGGCGCCTCTGAGCCTCCCGTCCGACGCGTCGAGAATCCGCGGGAGCAGCGATCGGCCGCTGGTGTCGAGGACGATCTGCGGTGTCTCGACCATCGCTTCGAACTGCAATGAACCGTCGGCGAGACCGAGCTTTCGTTCGAGCTTTCGAAGAATGGTGACGGTGTACTCGACCTGCTCGAGGATCGTGATCTTCGGGATCGTGAGGATCCAACCTTTCGGCAACTCGCTCGCGCCCGCTTCGATGAGCGCGGTAAGAACGAGATCGAGTGTTCGAATGCTGCGCCCGCGCAGCTCCTCATTGAGCGGCTTGATGCGCATGCCGATGAACGGCGACAGCGTCGCGTCGCGCATCCCCTTCGCCAGCTCGCGCGCGACGACGCCGGCGTGATTGTCTTCCTCGGCGTCGGGCCGGTTGCCGTACCCGTCCTCGAAATCGATCCGGAAATCCTCGATCGGCTCGCGGGCGAGCTTGTCGCGAACGCGGCGGTCTATCGTCTTGAGCGCAGGATGGTCCGAGATGCCAAGCGCGGCGCCGAGCGTGGCCGGTTTCGACGCGTATTGATCCATCGCGCGGAGAGCGATGGCTCCGAGCTTGGGAACCGAGTCGGACTTGAAGAGCTGCGCGCCGCCGTAAACGGTGTGCACCGGCTGGCGGCCGGGACTCTCACCGCGATGCGCTTTGGCGAATGCAAGATTCGCTTCACGGAGCGCTGCCGATGCCTCAGCGAGAGCGGACTGGTCGAGACTTGTAGTCATGTGGTGGCTATGGTCTTATCCGGGTGTGTCGTCATCCGTTGTAGATCTTTCCGCCCTTGGCCCGATACATCTCCAGCACCGCGCGGGCTTCGTCGCGCAGGACTTTGCGCACGAACCGGATCCCCCGCTTCTCGAGGTACTCGTACGATTCGGGGAAGACGGGCCCTTCCTCGAAGTTGAGTCGCGATGCGTCCTCGCGCGTCGCGCCGTAAACTACGCGTTGCACTCCGCTCCAGAGCGTTGTGCCGAGGCACATCGCGCACGGCTCGCAGGATGTGAACAGCTCGTGAACGGGGAGGTGCGGAGCGTTGAGCGTGAAGGACCCGATGCGGTGCTGCGCCATCATGAAGGCCATCATCTCTCCGTGCAGCGTGCAGTTGTTCAGACGGACGACGCTGTTCATTCCCACCGCTACTAGGCGGCCTGAGGCCTCGAAGATAGCGGCGCCGAATGGCCCCCCGGTTCCCCGCTCGACGTTCTGGCGCGCAACGGAGATCGCGAGTCGCATGCGCTCCTCGTCGGTAGGATAGGCCTGTTGCCAGTCGACCACGGCGTTTACCCAGTCGGGATAATCGATGAGTACAACGGGATCCGAAGGGCTAGGTCTCATTCGGCATAAGGTTGTGGCCAACTGTCGGCGCGCGGAAGACTGCTGAAAGCCCTCCCGGGACAGTCGCGAAGGCTTCGCGCGTATATATTGGAGACAGACAGGGGTGCCGCGCGGGATCCAGGCTGCCAGTTCGGGCGGCGACGCGCGGCTGAGAAAGTCCCTCAGAACCTGATCCGGTTAGTACCGGCGTAGGGAGTCGAACGATGGAAGCCCGTACACAAATGCGCTACGCTCGTCGCGGCGAGATCACTGACGCGATGCGCTTCGTCGCCGAGCGCGAGGATCTCTCCCCGGAGCTGGTGCGCGACGAGATCGCGATCGGGCGACTCATCATCCCGGCCAACATCCACCACCTCGCCGGCCCGCTCGAGCCAATGGCCATCGGCAAGGTCTCGCGGGTGAAGATCAACGCCAACATCGGCAACTCGCAGGTGTCGTCCGACGTGAACGGCGAGATCGAGAAGCTCCAGATCGCGGTCAAGTACGGCGCCGACACGGTGATGGATCTCTCCACCGGCGGCAACATCGATGGAATCCGTCGCGCGATCCTTGCGGCGTCACCAGTTCCGATCGGCACCGTTCCGATTTACCAGGCGGTGCAGGGCGGACCCGACGGCAAGTGGGACAAACAGCTCGAGGAGCTCACCGCTGACGATCTGTTGGACATGATCGAGCACCAGGCGAAACAGGGCGTCGATTACATGACGCTCCACGCGGGGATTCTGATCGAGCACCTGCCACTCGTGCACGGCCGGATCACAGGGATTGTAAGCCGCGGTGGATCGCTGCACGCCGTGTGGATGATGGCGCACCGCCGACAGAACCCGCTCTACGAGAGATTCGACGACGTCCTCGACATCCTCCGCCAGTACGACGTCACCGTCTCGCTCGGCGACAGTCTGCGCCCTGGATGCATCGCCGACGCCAGCGACCGCGCGCAGTTCGCGGAGCTCGACACACTCGGTGAGCTTACTCGGCGCGCGTGGGAGCGCGACGTACAGGTGATGGTTGAGGGCCCCGGACACATCCCGATGGACCAGATCGAGATGAACGTCCGCCGCATGAAGGAAGTCTGCAGCGAAGCGCCGTTCTACACGCTCGGCCCGCTCGTCACCGACATCTCTCCCGGCTACGACCACATCTCGAGCGCGATCGGCGCGGCGATGATCGGCTGGTTCGGATCCGACATGCTGTGCTACGTCACGCCCAAGGAGCACCTCGGCCTTCCAAACGCCGAAGATGTGCGGGAGGGCGTCATCGCCTACAAGATCGCGGCGCATTCGGCCGATGTCGCGCGCGGAAGAAAGGGCGCGCGCGATCGCGACGATGCGTTATCGCGCGCGCGGTACAACTTCGACTGGAAGGAGCAGTTTCGCCTGAGCCTCGACCCCGAGCGGGCGCAGGAATACCACGACGAAACTCTGCCGGCCGAGTACTTCAAGAGCGCGGAGTTCTGCGCGATGTGCGGACCCAAGTTCTGTTCGATGCACCACTCGAGAACGATCGAGGAGGGAATCGCGAAGATGGCAGCAGAGCTCGAAGCGACAGGCACCATAGCGGCAGCGCAGGAACAACAGCTAGCTGGTGTTTCAGCGAGTTGAGCTCGAGCGCTTTTGCGCGCGATGCAACAGCGTCGCCCGCATCTCGCGTCTCAGTGCGACTCTTTTCTGCGCCGTTGTCGGCGCGGCGACTTGCGTCAATCTTCGCACTCCCGACGCGGGTCCCCGGAGAGCACCGCCAGTAGTGGTCTCGAAGCCCGGCGGTGATGCTCCTGTGCGCCTCGACATGAGGCCGATGCTTCCATCGGATTCGGCGTATTTCCGGGCGCACCCGCTGATGGTTCCAGTGGAAGGGATCGAGCCGAGGGAGCTCACCGATACGTTTCACGAACCTCGAAGTGGCGGCAGGATCCACATGGCAACGGACATCATGGCGATGCGCGGGACGCCGGTGCTTGCGGCGGCGAACGGGCGCATCATCAAGCTGGCGACCGGAGGAGCCGGAGGAATAACGATCTACGTCGCCGACGCCAGCGGACGCTATGTTCAGTATTATGCGCACCTGATGGGATACGCGCCGAACGTGAAAGAAGGCCTGGTCGTCCAGGAAGGTGATGTGATCGGATTCGTCGGCACGACCGGAAATGCGCCCCCCAATGCGCCGCATCTTCATTTTCAGGTGATGCGAAGCGACGCGAACTACTGGAACGGAACGCCCATCGATGTGCGGGGCTTCATCACGAAGCAGGGACGGATGAGAAATTGAAAGGCCGGGAGCGTGCGGAGCTGCGTGCGGAAGCGCATCATCTTAGTCCGACGGTTCATGTCGGGCAGCACGGTCTCATTCCCTCGGTGATAGACTCTCTCGACGATGCGCTGCGCACGCGCGAGCTGGTGAAGGTTAAGCTGGGGAACAAGGACGACGTGAAGCCCAAGGACGTGGCGAACTCTCTGGCACTCGCGACAAACTCGGCCGTAGTGCAGGTGATCGGGCGCACGGCGACGCTTTTCCGCGAGAATCCGGATATGGACAGAAAGCGCGGCGATATTCCGCCGTGGCGGAAATAGATGGGCCGAGCGTAATCACCTCAACGGAGTCACAAGATGGGCGCAGCGGCGGCTATCGCGATAATGCGGAGACGGGAGCGGGAGGTGGTCGATGACTTCCGCGCGGCGGGGGCGCTTTCTACTTCGACGGCGCAATCCTACACTGCGATCGGGCTCGGCCATTCGCGGGCGCTGAAGCGGCTTCAGGACCGCGCCGTAATTCGCGAAGCTGCGCCGGCCGTTTATTATCTGGACGAAGAAGTTTGGGCGGCCGTGCGCCGTACCCGGCGCCGGCTCGCGATCGTCATGCTCATTGTAGTGCTCACGCTTTTCGTGATCAGCCTGGGAATAATCAGGTGGTAAAGGCCGCTGTTGATATTCACCCACGCGAGTCTATTTTTCGCACAGGAAACGCCTCTGGCGCCGCGGCGGTCGCTGCCGCACTATCGGGGAAGAGATGCCTTACGTAATTACTGAAGCCTGCAAGAATACGAAGGACCGCGCCTGCGTAGACGTGTGCCCGGTCGATTGCATTTACGAGGGACCGGACCAGCTCTTCATCCATCCCGACGAATGCATTGATTGCGGCGCGTGCGAGCCCGAGTGCCCGGTGACGGCGATCTTCCCCGAGGAGGATGTCCCGGCGAACCTCAAGGAATACGTTCAGCTCAATCGCGAAGTGTTCAAGAGCGAGAACCCTCCCGGAAAGCCCAACCGGTAGCCATTCCAGTGCGAGCGACTGGCGCAATCCACGGTTCGTCCATCAATATCTGATCCCATGACCCCTCCCATCGTTCCCGGAAAGAACGGCATGGCCACCGTGCTGCTCTCGCACCCCTCAGGCAGCTCGGCTGATGTCTACCTGAATGGCGCGCACGTCACGTCCTGGATTCCGGCGGGCGGCAAGGAAGTGCTGTTCATGGGAAAAACGGCGACGTTCGCGCCGGGCGATCCGATTCGCGGTGGAATCCCGGTCGTCTTTCCGCAGTTCGCGAACACTGGCCCGCTGGCGCAGCATGGCTTCGCGCGCAAAACCGAATGGCAGCTGGCTGAGAATGCCGACGCGTCCGACGATCCATCGTCGGTGAAGCTCGTCCTGGTCGACGACCACCGCACTCGCGAATTGTGGCCGTATCATTTCCGTACGGAGCTCACCGCCACGATCGACGAAAAATCTCTTCAGGTGAAGCTCGATGTCTTCAATACCGGAGACGAGTTGTTCAGCTTCACCTCCGCGCTGCACACCTACATCGCGGTCGCCGACATACGCGAGTCGGCCATACGCGGATTCACCGGCAAGTGGTACCTCGACAGGACGCAGGGCGGAAACGAGACGAAGGACGAAGCGAAGAAGCTCGTGATATCCGACGAGACCGATCGCGTTTATCTGAAGGCGCCGAAGAAGGTCGAGGTGGAAGACCGTGGGAATGAGCGCCGGATCGAGATACGCTCCGCCGGATTCAAGGATGCCGTCGTCTGGAATCCGTGGGCCGAGAAGGTGACCGGCTTCATTGGGCTGGACACCGAGGACTACATGAGGATGATCTGCGTGGAAGCGGCGCAGATCGGCTCGCCGGTGGAGCTCAAGCCCGGCGCGACGTGGGGCGGCTCACAGAGTCTGGCGATCCTGTAAGTGCCGATCTTCCGCCCGTCCGCATTCAGGTGGCAGTGCGACAGGTGCGGAGTCTTTTTCGGAGCCGGAAAAGGCGGCGTATGCTCGTCGTGCAAACGCGCGTTGTGCGATACGCACTTGTACGGGTCGTTTTTCGAGAAGCTGAAGGCGCGGTTCTCGAGGGAGAGACTTATGTGCGTCGAGTGCCGGGCCCGGACTAGAACCGTTTAAAGAACCCCATCGCGCCGACCTGGGCGTTCCCCTCGAGCACCTGGCTCTTGATCCAGAACGCGAGCAGCAGCACAGCGTACTGGAGGAAAGTGCTGATCTCGCTCCTGAACGCCTCTCCCCAATGGTACTCGCTGGCGGGGCGCTCACCGCGCGGCGGCCGCGGAATCCAGCGCGGAGTTTCATTCTTGTAGTCCAGGTATTCACGCCCGAAGATCGACTCGAGCACTCCTTCCTCGTAGCGAACTATCAGCTCGTACTCCAGAGCGAAGAGCAGCACCGCGATCGGGAGAAACCACAGCACGCCCGAAATGGTGACGAACCCCATCCAGATGAGAAAATTGCCGTTGTAGAGCGGATTCCTGCTCCAGGAAAAAATCCCGTAGGTGACCAGCCGCTGCACGTTGCGTGAGCGCCGGCGAGTGACGGTGCCGGCCGCCGCGACGCCGGCAAGACGAACCGCTTCACCGATGATGATCAGCGCGAGGCCGACTTCCCAGCGGAACGGAGAAGTTGTACCCGGCATTACCAGCGGGATGCCGAGAAACAGGAGGGGGAGCCAGCCTCGGTGACGGAACAGCACTCCACCGATCTGCGCCGCCATTGACTGTTCTGCCGCGCTGACCTGCTCCGGTGCGGGGGTCGGGCTGCTCACGCGCGGCGCACGTGTACGGCGTGAAGCTCGATCATTTACGTGCTCGCGCCTCCGCGCCGGCGTCTTCCTCCCACGGAGAGAAGAGCGTTCTCCATTGATCGGGAACGGGTATCGGCTTTCCATCCGTCGAGACGGTGACATAGACGATGGATGCGTCGCACACCACGGCATCCCGCTGATTACGCACGATCTGCCGCACGATGAAGCTGGTGTTTCCGACCGACAGGAGCCCGGTACGAATGCTCAGGTCGTCGCCTGGAAATGTTTGCGCCAGGTATGACGCTTCAACTTTTCGCACGACCGCCCACAGGCTCGTCCTCATGTACTCCTCGTACGACATGTGCCGCTCGAGCGCCGACCATCGGGCGCGCTCAAGCAGAACCAGCATATGCGCATGATTCACGTGCCCCACCGAGTCGCAGTCGCTCGGGTAGATATGAACCTTGAAATCTTCCGGCATCAGAGGGTGGAAAGAGTGGAATTGCAGCCCACGAAAGTTAACCCACCCGGGGCGTGACACCATTCAGGCACTAGATTTCGGTGATGCCTCCAGCCCCCTCGGCCGGCGCGCTCTACCTCGACCAGCCGCAGCAGGTAGACCGCTTCCTCGATGAAATATCGGATGTGAAAGAGCTCGCGCTCGATACCGAAGGCGCGAGCTTTCATCGCTTTCTCGACCGCATCTATCTCCTCCAGCTCTCTACGCGCGAGCGGAGCGCGATCATCGATCCCCTTCCAACCGGCTCGCCGGCCGGACTGGGCCGCCTGCTCCAGAGCAAATCCGTCGAAGTGGTCTTTCACGATGCGGACTACGATCTGCGGCTCCTGCACCAGGATTACGGCTGGCACGTCACCAACATCTTCGACACCCGGATCGCTTCGCAGCTTCTCGGAATCAAGTCATTCGGGCTCGCGGCGCTGCTCGAGCAGTTCTTCGACGTCAAGCTGGACAAGAAGCACCAGCGCGCCGACTGG
>CAAGKR010027748.1_pt1 | contig 12473 bp, 14 predicted proteins | sample 2556971 | NCBI WGS metagenome assembly CAAGKR01 (sample SAMEA5207829, study PRJEB30636) | soil metagenome | biome: forest; feature: boreal; material: soil | place: USA | collected 2011-09 | depth 1 m | reverse complement strand
CGAGGGCGACACTCCGAGCGGCGCGACCGGCGAGGCGCCCGGCAGGCCCGCGCCGAGGGCCGGCTGCAGGGCCGTGCAGAAGAGGAGCGCCGCAGCCAGGGCGAGGAGCGCCGTCACGGGTGCCACCGAGATGCGGCGCACGTCCCCGTGGTGTCCGATGCTCGGTCGTCGCCGATCGCGCTCCACCGCAACCTCCGTTCGGGATCGCTGCGACCACTGTAGGGCATCCGCGCGAAGCCGAGGTGCGAGATCGATGGGCGGCCCGTGGAGACGGTCCGACTTCCCGCTGGCGCGCGGGCCGGCACCGCCGGCCGGCATCAGTTCCGGTATTGGGACGGGGCGGGATGGACCGACTCGGTCGCCGACGACGGCGTCCCGTCCACCGATCCGATGCCCGCTCGCCGCAGTAGCGGTTGCCGGTCGCTCTCAGCCCTGGTGTCGCGCGCAGAACTCGCGATACTCCTCGAGGTTGCGGCGCAACAGCGCGGGCGTATCGAGGCCGTAGGGGCAGTTGGCGCGACAGTGGCCGCACTCCGTGCACTCCTCGATGCGCTCCATCTGCTCGCGGAACTCGTCCGTGAGGAACGGCTCGTACGGCGCGCGGGCCATCAGCAGCGACAGGCGGGCGGCGGTCTCGATCGGGATGCCCGCCGGGCACGGCTGGCAGTAGCCGCAGGCGCGGCAGAACCCGCTCGAGAGCTCGGCGCGTTCCGCCTCGATCGTCCTGCGCATCGCCTCGTCGAGCGCGGGCGGATCCGCCTCGTAGGCGAGGAACTCGTCGAGCTCGGTCATCCGTTGCACGCCCCAGATCGGCAGCACGTTGTCGTACTGCCGCAGGAACGCGAACGCGGCGTCCGGCCGCCGGATCAGGCCTCCAGACATCGCCTTCATGGCGATCAGGCCCACGTCGCTGACTCGGCACGCCTCGATGAGCGAGAGGTCGTCCGGCGACGCGAGGTAGTTGAGGGGGAACTGGATGGTGTCGAAGCGTCCGGACGTCGCCGCCTCCAGCGCGAGCGGGAGCCGGTGGTTCGTGAGGCCCAGGAAGCGCACGAGGCCCTTCTCGCGGGCCTCGACCATCCCAGCGTAGGCGCCGTCCGGGTCGTCGTAGTCGACCGACGCCGGGTTGTGCAGCTGGTAGACGTCGACGTGGTCGGTCCGCAGTTCGCGCAGGCTGGTCTCGAGCTGTTCCAGCAGCGTCCTGCGGTCGCGAGCCATCGACTTGGTGGCGATGACGATCTCCTCGCGGACGTCCGCGAGCGCGAGGCCGATCTTGTGCTCGCTGTCGGTGTACATCCGCGCGGTGTCGAAGAAGGTCACGCCGGCGTCGTGGGCGCGGCGCAGCAGCGCGCCCGCCTCGGCATCGCTCACGCGCTGGATCGGCAGCGCGCCGAAGCCGGTGCGCGAGACGACGAGGTCCGTTCTTCCGAGCCGCATCGATACCACGTCGGTCGCTCCTGTGAGGTGTTGAAGGCGGATGGGGCCCGTGGGGCTGATCCTGCGTCCGGTCGGGGTGCGCCCGTGGTCTACGACGCCGCGCCGGCCCGCCGCTTGCCCCAGAAGTACACCGACAGCACGCCGCCGCCGGTGTGCGTGCCGATGATGACGCCGATCCGGGTCCGCGTGATGCCCGCGGGGTGGCACTTGCTGACGAGCAGGCCCTCGAGCAGGGCCGCGTCGTCCGCGCAGTCGCCGTGGCTGACGATGATGGTCTGCCGCTCGGGCGCCTCGATGTTCTCGGCCGCGAGGTCCGCCAGCATCTCGATGGCGCGATGCCGCCCGCGCGGCGTCTTCAGCGGGACGAGCCGGCCTTCGCCCTCCATGCGCATGACCGGCTTGATGTTGAGCGCGCCGCCAGCCATGCCAACGAGCGGCGAGACCCTGCCCCCGCGGACGAGATGCTGGAACGAATCGACGGTGAAGTAGTGGTTCACGCGCGTCTTGTTCGCGTCGAGCCAAGCGGCGACCTCGGTCGCGGTCCCGCCCCCCGCCAGACGCCGCGCCGCTTCCAACACGAGCAGGCCCTCGCCGCCGGACGCGCACAGGGAGTCGACGCAATGGACGTCGGCGCTGGGGTGCTCCTCGATGAACATGTCCCGGGCCAGGACGGACGTGTCGTGGGTGCCGCTGAGCGACGACGACAGCGAAACCAGGAGCGCCGACTTCCCCTGCGCGAACGCCCGCTCGAACGCCTCGTAGTACGAGACGAGTGGGATCTGCGCCGTCTGGGCGACGGCCCCGGCGTCGATCGCAGCGTAGAAGTCCGTGAGCGGCATCGTGCGCCCGAAGTCGTCCAGGTGCTCGACGCCGTCGAGGGTGTAGGGGAAGGGCAGGACCTCGATGCCCGCCGCCTCGACCATCTCGTGTGAGAGGTCGCAGCAGGAATCGGTGATCAGTACCGTGTCGCTCACGAGTTCCTCCTACGCAAGGCGCTGGACGCCGACACCGATGAGCCCGGGTCCCGTGTGCACGACGAGCGCCGGGGTGATCTGACCCTCGATCGCGATGCGGAAGCCCGGTAGCCGTGCCTTCAGCGCCGCGAGCAGCGCGTCGGCCTCCTCCTGCGCGGCGCCGTGCATGACCGTCAAATTGAACTCCCTGGCGCCCGCCCCGAACTCGACCGCCTTCTGGAGCGCGACGGCGAGCGACTTCTTGCGGCCCCTCGCCTGCGCCACCGTGTAGTAGACACCGGCATCGTTGCACGAGATGACCGGCTTCAGGTCGAGGATGGTCCCCACCATCGCCGCGACGTGGCCGATCCGTCCGCCCTTCGCGAGGTACTCGAGCGTCGACACGCAGAAGAACAACTTCGTGTGCCGCGCCGCCTTCACGGCCTCGCGGCATACCTCGGCGAATGGGAGCCCCTTCTCGATCAGCTCGCCCGCGCGGATGGCGGCGAACCCGCTGCCGATGCCGATGTTCCGCGTGTCGAGGTAGAAGGTCTCGAGGCCCTCGGGCGCCGGCCCGAAGCTGCTGACCAGTTCGTACGTACCGGACAGCCCGCTCGATATGGTCACGGCTATCACCTTGTCGTAGCCGTCGGCCTTGATCCGCTGGAGGACCTCCGTGATCGCGGCGGGGCAGGGCAGCGACGTCGACGGGATCTCGTCCGCGAAGCGCGCGTACACTTCCTCGGGCTGGATGTCGATCCCGTCGCGGTACTGCGCGTCCTTGTAGATGATCGTCAGTGGCGCCACGTACATGTGGTATCGGTCGCGGTACTCCTTCGGGACGTCCGAGCCGGAGTCCACCAGGATCGCTATCTTCTCGTCAGCCATCTCGCCCCCTGTCCGTGTCCGGTCCCATCATAACCAGACGGACTCGGGGGCCCGACGATCAAGCCGAGAACTCGAAGCGTCCTTCGCGGAAGAGGTCGACGCACACCTTCGCGACCTGGGGGTCGTAGAGGTGGCCCGAGCCCTGTTCGATCTCGGCCAGCGCGGCGTCGATGCCGAGCGCCGGGCGGTAGGGACGGTGCGACATCATCGCTTCGACGACGTCGGCCACGACGATGATCTTGGCGCCCGGGAGCATCTGGTCGCAGGTGAGCCCGCGCGGGTAGCCGGAGCCGTCGCAGCGCTCGTGGTGCTCGTAGATCATCTCGGTGCGGCGCGTCGTCACACCGGTGCCGTCGGTCGTGCCGGGCGGATAGCCGGCGCATGTCCTTCACGCGTTCTGGGCTGCGGGGTCCGTCTCCAGCCACGATGGGCGCAGGATGAGCACCGTCGCCCATGCGAACAGGACGACCGCTCCCACGAGCACCGCGCGGTCGGGGCCGATCGCTTGCCCGAGCGGCCCGAACGCGAACGCCGCAAGGGGCATGACGCCCATGAACGCCATCAGGAACAGCGCCATCACGCGTCCTCGCAGGTGCCCCGGTACCGCTGCCTGGATCGACGTCATGATGAGCGAGCTCGTTGAGATGTACGCGGCGCCGGCCAGCACCGAGCACACGGCCATGAGCGGCAGCGATGGCGCGAACGAGAAGGCGATGAGCAGGGCCGCGAAGGCGAGCAGCGTCAGGGGGATGATGCGGCTGCGCTTGATCGTCGCTCGCAGGCCCGCGATGGCCAGGGAGCCGACGAGCGCGCCCATGCCGTTGAACATGTAGACCAGCGAGTAGAGCTGCTGCACCTGCTGCGTGCCCGCGCCGGCGAACCGCGCGTGGATGATCGCGGTGAGGATGATCATGTACGGGAAGCCGAAGAACACGAGGAACGCCGTCGTCAGGATGAGCACGCCGATGGCGCTGTGTTCGCGCGCGTACGCGACGCCGGCGGTGAGCGTCTCCCAGGCGCTGCTCGGCTCCGTCGCGCCGTGTGCGACCTCGGTGGCGTGACCGGCGTGGAACTCGACGCGGGTCCGGATGGCCAGCAAGGCGGCGATCACGAACAGGAAGCTCAGCGCGTTGATGTAGAAGACCAGTCCAAGCCCCGCGCCGATCAGCACCATGCCGCCGACGATCGCCGGCCCCAGCATCCTGGAGGACTGCAGCTGCGCCGAGTTCAGCGCGATGCCGTTCATGAGCGACTCTCGCGGGACGAGGTCGGGCAGGATCGACTGGAACGCCGGGCCTTGGAATGCGACGAATATCCCGCCGATCAGCCCGAGGGCCGAGACCAGCACGAGCGACAGGAGCGGCTGGCTGGAGCTGAGCACCTTCGTGTCGTACAGGACGCCGATCGCGGCCGCCTGCAGCAGCAGGACGACCTGGATCCATATCAGCAGCTTGCGCCGGTCGACCCGGTCGGCCACGGCGCCCGCGGGGATCGCGAGGAACAGCACAGGCAGGCCTGCGAGCCCTTGCACGATGCCGGTGTTGAAGGCGGCACGCGAAGCCTGGAACGAATACACGACGAGCGCGAGCGCGGCGTTCTGCATCCAGGTACCGACGTTGCTCACCAGGGCGCCGGACCAGAACAGCGCGAAATCCCGGTAACGGAACGACTCGAAGGTGCTGGCCACCCACCCGCGCCGGACGAGCGCGGCCGGCGGCAGCACCGTGTCGGCCTCGACGGTGAGCCGGTCTTGGGCTTCGACGTCCTCGGGGTTCTCGGCGACGTCGAGCTGGTGGGGTCCTTCGTCGGGCATGCCGGCGGCCATCTTCTCGAGCGGCCCCGTCACTCCCGGCCCGCCGGCGGCGTCCTGTCGGCGTGGCAGACGCCGCCCTGCGCCCAGTCATCCTTCTCCACCGTGAACAGCATCACCTCGACCGCCTGCGGAGGACATCCGACGGCGCTCGCCACGGCGTCGGTGACGCCGGTGATGAGCGCACGCTTCTTCTCGGCCGGGATGGGCCAGGTCTCGATGCGTACGAGCGGCATGGCTGCCTCCATCGGTGGGGTGGGCTCAAGGATAGCGTGTGAGCCCGGGCGCGCAACGCGACGGGGCGGGAGGCGGACCGAACAGGCCCGCGAGTCGTTCAGTCCGCCGGAGCGAGCGGCGTCTTCGCGACGAACTCGTAGATGTGCAGCGTCGGTGGGAAGCGGCCCCCGACGTCCCGCGGCATCTTCGAGGTCATCTGGCCCTCGTAGGCCCTGCCGCCCGCCACCTCGGCCCTCACCTTGACCGTCTCGGCGGCGCCGATGGGCAGCCGCACCTCGAGACTGTGCACGATCAGCGCCTGCAGTTCGGTGTCGAGCGTCGAGCCGTCCGTGAACTCGACCGGCTTGTCGCCGATCCAGAGAGCCTTCAAAGGCAGAGTCGCCATCGGTCGAACACCCCCGTGTGACGCCGTCGATGTGCGCGGTCGCCCACGACCGTATCAGGGTCGGTGGCCATCACGCCAGCACTTCGTCCTACTTCCCGGCTAGGAACGCCATCACGCCGCTGGCGATCCCGGTCGCGATCTTCGTCTGGTACGCCGCGGTCGCGAGCGCGCGATCCTGAGCGGCGTTCGTCATCACGCCCATCTCGACGAGCGCCACCGGCGCCTTGCTCCAGTTGAAGCCGGTCAGGTCGCCGCGCTTGGCGATGCCGCGGTTCCTGGTGTGTGTCGCGGCGAGGACCGCCGCCTGGATGTCGCGGCCCGCCCGCGACGACGCGCTGAGGATCTTCGTGGTCCACACGTTGCGGGCCGGCACGAGCGTGAGCACGCCCGAGACCGCGTGGTTCGCCGAGCCGTCGCAGTGCAGGCGGATGAACAGGTCGGCGTGATCCGCGTTCGCGATCTGCGCTCGTTGCGCGTTGGAGATGTCCACGTTCTGGGTCGTGCGGATCATGATCACCTTCACGCCGCGGGCGACGAGCGCGGCGCGCAACCTGAGCGCGATCTGCAGGTTGTCGAGCGACTCAGGCCTGCGAGTGACGATGCCCCTGGTTCCGCCTTCGACGCGCGGCTTCCTCGTCTTCGAGCCGGGACCCACGGGCTCGGTCCGGAGGTCCGCCTTGGCCTGGTGCCCGGCGTCGATCACGACGACGAACGTCCTGGTGGTCGCCGCCACCGGGGCCGGCGAAGACAGGCCGGCCGCTCCGGTCAGCAGGGTGACGAGCACGCCGCACAGCGGCAGCATGGCGCCGAGGCGGTGCGGGGCCTGTCGGGTCGGACGCATGGCGCTCCTCTTGTGCCTCACGTGAGGCGGACGGTCACGGGCGCGGGGGACGGTCACGAACGGTAGCCGCCGGAAGATGATAGCCCGGTGAGGCGCGCGGTGACGATGCTTCCGACGGGCGCGCCGGCGATGCCACGGACGTCATCCCGACGCACGCCGCCCCCTGCCGAGGCGGGCGATGAGGTAGCTCGACGCCGCGAACGCGACGGTCCAGACCGCCAGAGGGACCCACACCGGAGCCACCCACGGGTGCGGGATGAGGAACAGCACGTCCTTGGTGGCCAGCGACGCCGGCCAGTTCAGGAGCGCCTTCAGGAACGCGTAGTAGCCCAGGTCCCAGATCGCGAAGATCCAGAAGAACGTGGCGCACTTGAGCGCGACCCGCTCGAAGGAAAGGTACGAGACGGCCAGCAGCATGACTATCGTCGCCGCCTCGCGGATCACCTCGGTACGGTAGACCAGTGGCGAGAACGGGACCGTCGCGGTCCACTGCGCGAGAGGGAAGAGCGCGCGCAGATACACGACGACCGCCGCCTCGACGAACGCCATGGCCACCGCGGACGCGAACAACGCCGCGAGCCGTCTCCTCATCGCGCCTCCGTTGCGCGCCCGACGCCGCGCTCTCATGCCTTGGCGTCGAGCCGCTTCAGGATCTCGTTGTTCTGCGCTTCCATCCGTGCGTTCTCCTCGCCGCGCGCCTTGATCTCCTGGAGCACCGTTTCCAGACGGGTCTCGGAGGTCTTCGTGTTGCGGAACGTGGCTTCGGCGCGGGCGTCGGCCGCTACCTGCGAGAGGTTGCCGCTGTACTGCAGCACCGGCAGCGCGAGCAGCTGGATGACCGTCTGCGAGAGGAACGCCGCCACGACGACGCCGATGGAGATGAACGCCAGCGATGCCGGGATCGAGTGGTTGAAGGTGGTGTACATCACCGTGAGGACCAGGCCCGGGAGGGCCAGGATGTCCAGCACCACGCAGAACCAGAAGAACTTCATGTCTCCCAGCACGTTCGCTATCGCGGTGCCCGCCTTGCGGTCGAACCTTGCCATCCCTGTCTCCTGCTTGTGGGACTCCGCCAGGATCTCCTTCGCATGCACGGCCATCTGTAACCACCCCTTGTCGAGTCGCGACACGTGGTGCGGCGCGATCGCATCCAGACTACCGCTTCACGCGGATGGCAGCGTGCCCGCGGCTGGACTATCCCCGCGATGCGCCTACAGTAGGAGGGGAGCACGCCGTGAGAGCCAAGGGGCCGACATGTGGCGGAGCGCCTTTCTCTTCTTCGCTGTCTTCGCGAACGTGTACTTCTTCGTTGTGGCGACGTCGAACGTCGTCCACTTCCGGCGCGCTACGAGCAAGCCGCGCCTGAAGAGCGGACCCTTCGTGTCGGTGATCGTCCCGGCGCGTGACGAGGAACGCCACGTCGCCCGCTGCATCGAGTCGCTGCTCGCGCAGGACTACGCTGGCTACGAGGTGATCGTGGTGGACGACGGGTCCAGCGACGCGACCGCGGGGATCGTGGGGGAGTACGCGTCCGATCCGCGGCTCCGGCTCGTCTCAGGCGCTCCGCTGCCGGCTGGCTGGATGGGCAAGCAGCACGCACTCTCGCAGGGCGCGGCGGTGGCGCGCGGCGACATCCTCGTGTTCACCGACGCGGACACGGTGCACGAGCCTGGCAGCGTGTCCTGGGTCGTCACGAACATGGTTGACCACCGTGCCGACTTCATTTCCGGCTACCTGAGGCAGGAGGTCGGCAGCTTCGGCGAGAAGCTGGTCGTGCCCACCCAGTACGCGATGATGATGTTCGTCCCGCTCGCCCTGCTGCCGCACCGGAACAGCAGCAAGCTCGCCTTCGCGATCGGCCAGCTCACCGCGGTGCGACGGGAGGCGTTCGACGGCGCGGGCGGGTTCGGTGCGTTCCGGGACTCCATCGTGGACGACATGGCGATGGCCCAACGCCTGAAGGGATGCGGCTACCGCACCGCCTTCCTCGACGCCGCCGACGCGGCGTCGTGCCGTCTGTACTCCGACTACCCCACCGCGTTCCATGGCACGATGCGCAGCATCTACGGCGCCGTGGGAGGAGCATTCGCCACGGTCGTGGGCATGGCGTTCGCGGTGCTGGGCGCGATCGTGTACCCGGCGGCGGCCGTGCTCTGGTCGCTCGCGACGCGCACCGCGCCCTCCGGCGAGCTGGTCGGGGTGGCGGTATTGTTCGTCACGACGTGGGGGCTGGTCGCGCTCGATCGCGACGTGCCGCTCCTCTCGGTGCTCCTGTATCCGCTCGTGTTCCTAGACCTCATCCTCATCCTCGTCGTGTCCATGGTGCGGACCGGCTGGGGCCGCGGGGTCGACTGGAAGGGTCGCACCGTCCGCGTCCGCGGGACCGTGGCGGACGCCGGCGAGGCAGCGGGCGAGGCCGGCAGCCCGGGCGCCGGCGAGGGCATGCTCTTCCGGCTGGCGTCGGTCCCGGTCTACTGGGCGGTGTTCGCCGCCGTGTGGCTGGCGAACCGCGTCTGGTTCCGGACGCAGGTCCGGGGGCGGGAGAACCTGAGGGGTATCGAGGGGCCGTGCTTCATCATCTCCAACCACAGCTACTTCCTCGACCCTGCGGCGGTCGCCTACGCGCTGTTCCCGCGTCGGATCCAGTTCACGGCGTTCGCCGCGACGGTCGGCAACCCGTTCTTCGCCGGCTTCCTCCGGATGCTCGGCGCGACGCCGCTGCCGGACCCCGCGCGCCCGCACGGGTTGCGCGCCATGGCCGAGCACGCGTTCGAGTGCGGGCGGAGCGTCCACTTCTTCCCCGAAGGCGAGCTGGCCCTGTTCAACCGCCGGTTGCAGCCGTTCAAGCAGGGGGTGTTCTTCCTGTCGCAGGTGGAGGGCGTTCCGGTCCTGCCGGTGACCGTCGTCTGGACCCCCCGCGAGCGCGGGCTGCTGCGCGCCCATCGACCGGGGCTCATCGTCGAGATCGGGGAACCGATGAGGGCTCACGGTCCCGACGCGCAGTCCGACCAGGGGACGCCGCTCGCGATGCGACCGCGCGAGGAGGTGGCGGCATTCGCCGAGCTCGCGCAGGATCGTATCCAAGAGGCGATCAACCGGAGCACGTTGCCTTACTGAGTGGGCGGATCGAGCCGCTGCGGCCACGGGACTCCGCATCGGGACACGCGTGCACGCCACCACCGGAGAGCGGGAAGGAGCCACGACATGGAGTTCAAGAAGGTGCTGCGCGACAGACAGAGCATGCGGGCGTTCCATGACGACCCGGTGCCGGACGGAGTCGTCCGGGAGATCCTCGACGTCGCGCGGTGGACACCGTCCTGGGCCAACTCGCAGGCGTGGCATGTCGCGGTGGTGAGCGGCGACACGTTGCGGGAGCTGAAGGCCGCTATGTCCGCGGAGGCGAGCGCCGGAGCTCCGTCGAGCAGCGACATCCCGATGCCCGTCGAGTGGCCGGAGGAGGTCAGGAAGCGCATGAGCGTGCGCCGTCCGGCGGTCGGCGGCCAACCACAGCCTGCCGTCGGCACGAGCGGGTGGGAGGCGTGGGGCGCGCCGACGCTGCTGTTGTTCGCGATCGACGAGCGCCTCGCGACCGAGTATGCGTGCTTCGACACGGGGCTGCTGGTCCAGAGCGTGTGTCTTGCGGCGCACGACGAAGGGCTCGGCACCTGCATCGAGGCGACGATGGTGCGCTATCCCGAGGTCCTGCACGATCTTCTGCCGGAGACGGCTCATCTGCGGTTCGTGATCGCCGTGGCGTTGGGCTATCCGGATCAGGAGTCGCGGGCCAGCTCCACGCGCCGCGAGCGCATCGGGCTGGACGAGTTCGTGACCTGGGCGGGCTAAGCCGGCGCGGGCATCACCGGACCGCTCCTCGCGGTGCGGGCACCGCTTCCGCCGAGGGCTGCATCCGCTCGGCACAAAGTGTCCGCGAGCGGATCGGTCACGGGCAACGGCCGCTTCGATCAGGGCTACGTCGCGGGCGTTCCGACGGTCCCGTTCAACCTGACCGCCGACTTGGACGACATACGGACCGCCGCGATCGCCTCGAACGCGCACTTCCCCGACTCGGGCGCGCTCGGCTATCAGGTGACCGTCAACGGCTCATCCGTCACGATCGCGAAGATCACCGACGGCGTCACAACCGGCGACTTCGTGACCGTCCCGGTGACCGTCATGAGCATCCCCGCGTCCGGGGTCATCTACTTCGACGGCGCCACGGGGTCCGATGGCTCGCTCCACAGCATCTGGGTCCAAGGGAACTACTCCGCGCCGCTCACGATCGTCAGCGCCACCAACATCTACATCACCGGCGACTACGGGCCGTCGGACTCCAACTCCACCGTCACCTCGGCGCTCATCGCCAACGGCAGCATCATCGTCCCGTCGTGGTTCAAGGCCACCAAGGACACCATGACCGCCGACGCCGCATTGCTCTCGGTCACTGGAGCCATCTACGCCGACATCAAGCGGGGCGTGACCCGCTCCATGATCGACATCACCGGTTCGCTGGCCTCGTACGATTCGGCCGGATCGTTCGTGAGCTACAACACGAGCGGCGACCCGATCGCCGGGTTCAAGCAGGCTGTTTACGCCTACGACCAGCGTCTCAACGTGTATCCGCCGCCGATGTACCCGGTGGTCCAGGACGGCTCGCTCAAGGTCGACACCTGGATCGAGGACAAGAGTTTCGCCCAGTAGGGCTCGCCTCGCGCCCGCCTCCTTGCGATGCGGCCGTCGTCCCGGTGCGATCGCCGGAGCGACGGGCGCCGTGTCGTTCGGGCCGCTGCTCCGGTCACGATCCGTGGTGCCGATCACGGCGTCCGGTCCGGCTTCACTCGTCGCGATGTCGGGTACACCTTGTGTGTGGTTGTTACAAGGCATCGGCGCGGCAAAGGAGGATCAGATGCGTCTCGAAGGCAAGGTCGCGGTGATCACGGGTGCGGGCTCCGGCATGGGCCGCGCCATGGCGAACCTGTTCGCGTCGGAGGGCGCCAAGGTCGTAGGGGCCGACTGGCACGCCGCTTCGCTTGACGAAGTCGTGGCGGAGGTCCGCGCGGCTGGCGGCGAGATGACGGGCGTGCAGGGCAACGTCGCTGTGAAGGAGGACTGCGAGCGGTTGATCGACGCTGCGGTCACGACCTACGGCGGCATCGACGTGCTGTGCAACAACGCAGGCGTCATGGACCTGTTCCAGGGCGTGGGCGAGCTCGCCGACGATGTGTGGCAGCGCGTCATGGGCATCAACCTCGACGGCCCGATGTTCCTGTCCCGCAAGGCGGTCCCACTGATGATCGCGCGCGGCGGCGGTTCGATCGTGAACACCGATTCCGCGGCGGGGATCGGCGGCGGCGCGGCCGGCGCCGCATACACCGTCTCGAAGCACGGGCTCGTGGGGCTGACACGGTCGATCGCATATACCTACGCTCCGCAGGGCGTGCGGTGCAACGCCATGGCGTGCGGTGCCGTGGAGACGAACATCATGCAGAGCGTGGACGCGACCAAGCTGGACCAAGCGGGGGCCGCACGGTATGGCGCGTTCCAGGCGCTCGTCCCGGCGTTGCTGAAGCCCCAGGAGATCGCGCAGCTCGCGCTCTTCCTTGCGTCCGACGAGTCGAAGCACATCAGCGGCGCGATCATCCCGATCGACGCCGGGTGGACGTCGGTCTAACGCTGTATGTCCGGGACGAAGGGGGCCGGCAGGCGCGTCCTGTCGGCCCCCGTGCAGCGAAAGTCGGCGCGGACTTCGCAGGAGTGAGATCCGTGATCGTCGATGCGTGAAGGAGCTGTTGTCCGATGTACTACCGGTATGGGCTGTTCGGCGGCAACGGGATGATGGGCGGCGGCGGGCTGATGATGCTGCTAGCCGGCGTGCTCTGGGTGCTCTTCATCGTCGCGATCGCGTTGCTGGTGGTGTGGCTGGGG
>CAAGKR010213120.1_pt1 | contig 12476 bp, 12 predicted proteins | sample 2556971 | NCBI WGS metagenome assembly CAAGKR01 (sample SAMEA5207829, study PRJEB30636) | soil metagenome | biome: forest; feature: boreal; material: soil | place: USA | collected 2011-09 | depth 1 m | reverse complement strand
TCCGAACGATCTCCTTGTATTTGCCCACGAGCGTGCGAAGCGCTGCCGCCGGAATCTCGGGATCGGTTTGAACCCCTGCTTTCTCGCGCGCCGCGACGAGCTCGTGCTCGAATTTCTCCCGCTCGATGTCCAGCACGACATCGCTGTACATCTGGATGAAGCGGCGATACGAGTCGAAAGCGAATCGCTCGTCACCGGAGGAAGCAGCCAGCCCCTTCACCGTCTGATCGTTCAGCCCGAGGTTGAGGATGGTGTCCATCATCCCGGGCATCGACGCGCGCGCTCCCGAGCGAACGGAGACCAGCAGAGGCTTTGCCGAATCGCCGAAGCGACGGCCGACGGATTTCTCTACGCGCGCCAGGTTCTCGTCGACCTGCGTCTTCAGCTCCGGCGGAAAGCTGCGGTCGTGATCGTAGAACCAGGTGCAGGCCGCCGTGGAGATGGTGAAGCCCGGAGGCACGGGAACACCGATGTTGGTCATCTCCGCCAGGCCGGCGCCCTTGCCGCCCAGCAGGTCCTTCATCTTGGCATTGCCGTCGGCATGACCTTCCCCGAAGTAGAAGACGTATTTTTCCATGTCGAAGAGCCTCCGGCGGCCCTGCCGGATCCACGCCACGGTATCCTACAGCAGACCTCAGGGCATCAGATGGTGCGAGTCCAGCGGTTCGATCTCGATCGCGCTGTACATCGCCTTCTGGATCTCGGTCGTCACTTCCTGACGCGATCGCTCGGAACCGGAAGCGATGAATTGAATCGGCGAGGGATCGACGCCTGCGCGTTGCAGCGCCAGCCGCAATGATGCCAGCTGCTTCTCGGTCATGGCCTGATTCTCGGCTGCGCTGGTGCCGCGAAATTCGTGGGCCACGATGCGAAACCGCCGCGCGCGATTGCGCTGAAGAAATTGAGCCAGTGTCCGGATCTCCGGCGCCGACGCTTCCGGGTCGACCTCCCCCGCGGCCGTCGTGATGATGGCGTAGAGCGGGAACCACCCGGCCGCCTCGACGTATCGCTGCATGAAGTCGGCGGGCGCAGTCGGGACCTCGCTGCACGCGGCCCGGGAACCGAACCAGACGGGCGCAACGAACGTCGGGATGATGTCCTCATGCCAGGCGAGCGCGTCCATGTTCTGCCCGGTGCGATCGACGGTCACGGCGGCCTGACCGAATTCGGGTCCGCGCAACCAGGTCAGGCGAAGCACGCGGCCCCGGTAGCCGCCCGTGGCGAACAGAGTCGATTTCGAGGCAATGACACCGGAGACTGCACCTTGCTTCTCGGCGAATCTGGCAGACATCCCGTTGATGACCCAGCAGCCGCTGAGATCGCCCCGCCGAGCCTCTCCGGTCTGGCGCCCGCGGGCCTGCAGCGAAGGAACATAGACGACCGCCGAACCGCCGGTCAGAGCGTCGACGATGCTCGCGCGGACGAAATTGCATTCGGTGGGGGTCACGGCAACGAGCTGCGCGTCACCGCGGCCTGAGAAGCGAACGCGCGTAAGCGTCTGAAACGACTTTCCGTCGAGTGAGGTCGCGAGCTCCACGCTGCCCGGTACGCTGGACTCGAGAGCGAGCGCGCCGTTGGACAGACCGACTTTCTCCAGTCGCGTGCGCGCCGGCAAGGCGATGGTGACCGACTGCTGCACGTCGCCCGGCGGCGTGGCCCAACTCGTGGCCCGATCTCCATCGACAGCGTAGATCGCCGCGCTATCGAGAGTGGCCTCACCGGTGCGCGCCACCACGACCACCCCGTAACCGAGGTTGAGCAGATTTGGCTGCTCCGTGGCCCGCGAGTCGACCTTCGGCCGAGCCAGCACGGTCGGCGCCGGGGGGTGCCCGGCGGGTGCTTGCTGCTTCCCGCAACCGGACATCGCCGTGACGGCCAGAAGAACGAGGGCGATCCGTCTCATTGCGATTTCGGGGCGTACCCACGCCGGTCGACGACGATCTTCGTCACGTCTCCAATCCGTCGGACCGCTCCCCCTACTTTGCGGAGGAGCGCGGTTCGATTGGCGCGCACGGCAGGGTCGTCGACCATGACCATCACTTCCTTGAAAAACGCCTCGAGCTCCGACGCCATCCCGGCGAAGGACTCCAGCGCCCGCTCGTAGTGACGCCCCGAGATCAGCTCGTCGATCTGCTGGGTCAGCAACGTCCCGATCTCGCTGAGCCGCCGCTCCGCATCGACCTCGAAAAGCGATTCGTCGACGCGCGAGACCGGCTGGTCGGCGGTGATGTTTGCGATGCGCCTCGCCGAATCGAGGATCGACAGAAACCGCGGGTTGCCGCGAGCGAGATGGAGCGCTTTGGCTCTCTCCAGCAGATCAGGAAGCGATTGCGTCCAGCCCGCGGCCATGGCCGCGGCCACCTCGTCATACGCCAGCGCATACGCATCGGTCTCCAGAAGCGTGCGCACACGCTCCTCGAAGAAAGCCAGGAGCTCGGCGACGACCGGACCGGAGGTCGGCTGGCCATACGCGGCTGCGGCAAACCCGACGAGCTGCTCGATGCCGAGGGGCACCTCCCAGGGGTCGCCACTCAGCAGGATCTGCACCACGCCCTGCGCCGCGCGGCGGAGGCCGAACGGATCCTTCGATCCCGTAGGCTTCTGACCGACGGCGAAGAACCCGTAGAGCGTGTCGATCTTGTCGGCCAGCGAGACGAGCGCCCCGCTGAGCGTTCGCGGCAGCCGGTCCTCGACGTTGACCGGCAGGTAGTGATCGTAGATGGCCTGCCAGACTTCTTGCCGCTCGCCTTCTTCGCGCGCGTAGATCCCGCCGATTTTTCCCTGGAGGTCCGTGAACTCCTTGACCATTTCGGTGACTAGGTCCGTCTTGCAGAGGCGCGCGGCGCGCAGAGCATCGGCGGTCTCACATTTCAACGCGCCACAGAGCGAAGCGACGATCTTCTCGATGCGCTCGGTCTTCTTCCGGTAGTCGCCGAGTTTTTCCTGAAACTGAAGATGAGACAGCGCCTCCAGGCGATCGCCGAGAGGCTTCCGGCGATCGGTCTCGTAGAAGAACTTCGCGTCGGCAAAGCGGGCGTTGGTCACGAAGGCGTTGCCGGAGGCGGCGTTCCCGTCGGAATCGGCGACGTTGTCCATCACCGCCAGAAACGAGTTCGTCAGCTTTCCCGCCTCATTGCGGATGGGGAGCTGCTTCTGATGCACGCGCATCACCGTGACCAGGACTTCTTCCGGAAGGGTTAGGTATTCGGGGCGGAACTCCGCGCGTACGACGCCCGGAAACTCGGTCAGATACTGCCACTGCGACCAGATCGATTCGTCGTCGGCCGGCACACCGCGAAGCTGCTGCGCCAGGGCCCGCGACTTTTCCGCCATGACCAGACGGCGCCGCTCTCCGTCGAGAATCACCATCCCCAACTCGAGCTTCTCCACATAGTCGCCGAACGACGAGACCTCGATCGGATCACGCGCCAGCGTCCGGTGTCCCACCGTCGTGGTACCCGACGCGATGCCGAAAATCCGGATCGGAAGCGGCTGCTGATCAAAAAGCGAGATGACCGAGTGAACCGGACGGATGTAGGTGTGCTCGCCCTTTCCCCAGCGCATCATCTTGGGCCAGCGGATCGACTCCACGACTTGCGGCACGCGCTCCTGAATCCGCGCGTCGGTAGGGCGTCCTTTGATCTGCCGCCGGATGCGAACGTAGGCGTCGCTGCCTGGGATCACAGCCTCGGGGCCGGCGCCGTTCTTCTTCAGAAACCCCAGCAGCGCCTGCGTCGGCTTCCCCTCGGCATCGTACGCGCTCTTTCGCGGCGGTCCTTTGACCTCTTCCGTGCGGTCTGCCTCTCCCGCGGGCAGCTTGCGAAACCAGAAGACGATCCTGCGCGGAGTGGAGAAAATGCGGATCTGATCGCTGACGTCGCCGGCGCATCCGAGCTCCTCGAGAAGTTTGACCAGGCGGGGCCGCAGCGAGGCTTCCATCCCCGCATGCATCCATGCCGGGATCTCTTCGGTCAGGAGCTCGAAGAAGTACTCGTGAGTGCTCTCGGCCATTACGCTGTGCTCGCGCTATTGTCGCCGCCAGGTTTGCGATCCTCATCGCTGAGCAGCGGAAAGTCGAGGGCCCGCCGCGACTCCAGATATTGCTGCGCGCAGCGAACGGCGAGGTCGCGCACCCTCTTGATCACGCCGACGCGCTCGGTCACCGACACCGCCCCCCGGGCGTCGAGAGTATTGAAGACGTGCGAGCACTTCAGAGTCCACTCGTAAGCCGGCAGCACCAGCGAGACGTCGAGACATCGGCCCGCCTCCGCCTCGTATTGATCCAGCAGCTTCCAGTGCAGATCGATGTCGGCAACCTCGAAGTAGTATTTTGAGAACTCCAGCTCGTCCTGCTTCCGCACCGCGCCGTACCCGAATCCGCCGCCCCACTCGATGTCGAACACAGAGCCCTGGCGGGCCAGGAACATCGTGATGCGCTCGAGCCCGTAAGTGATCTCCGCGGAGATCGGAGCGAGGTCGATGCCGCCGGCCTGCTGAAAGTAGGTGAACTGCGTGATCTCCATGCCGTCGAGCAGAACCTGCCAGCCCACTCCCCAGGCTCCCAGTGTCGGCGACTCCCAGTTGTCTTCTTCGAAGCGGATGTCGTGGCGCGTCAGATCGAGACCGAGCGCGCGAAGGGAATCGAGATACAGATCCTGCACATCGATCGGCGACGGCTTGAGCACGACCTGAAGCTGATAGTGCTTGCCCAGCCGGAACGGGTTGTCTCCGTAACGGCCATCGGCCGGGCGGCGCGAGGGCTGCACGTACGCCACTTTCCACGGCTCCGGCCCCAGCACCCGGAGGAACGTCGATGGATGCATGGTGCCTGCGCCGACCTCGATGTCCATCGGGTACTCCAGCATGCAACCGCGCTCGGCCCAGTAGGCCTGGAGCGTGGAGATCAGTGACTGAAACGTGTGCCGCGCCATGTGCGCGCGCATTCTAACGGACGCACACGCTACCGATCGAACCAAGTGTGGGGCGGCCGCCTCGGCCGCCTCGGGGAGGGGGCTCGGGAGTTTCGCGCCACACATCGGCGCACGCTACCGATCGACCCAAGTGTGGGGCGGCCGCCTCCGCCGCCTCCGGGAGGGGGGCGGGGCGTTTCGCCACACGTCAGCGCACGCTACCGATCGACCCAAGTGTGGGGCGGCCGCCTCGGCCGCCTCGGGGAGGGGTCGGGGCGTTTCGCCACGCATTCGCATGCTCACCCCCTCCCAGACGCGGTCGAGGCGGCCGCGCCCCACCTTCGCTCAGTTCGATGTGGTGGTCGGCGGATTGGTCGTCGTCGGGGGATTCGTCGTCTGCGGCGGCGTTTGGTCCCGTCTCGGTTCCTGGGGAGCCTCGCGATCGCGTGAAGTCTGCGACGGCTGTGGCGAAGTATCCGTCGAGCTCGGCGGCGGCGCCGAGTCGGTGCGCGCGGTCTGGTCGGCGGTCGGTGGCGCAGCGGGTCGCGGCGGTCGGCGTGGCACCGTTGCGTTCGGATACCCGAGCCCTCCGGGCGTTGTCGTGCTCGGCAGTGTGTTCGCGAGCGAACCCGGCCCGGTGGTCGCCGTGGGGTCGGTCGAAGTGCCGATGGTCAGATTGGTCGTGGTGTCTACGCTCGTCCCCGTCAGCGCGGTGTTGGTCAGCGCAGGCTCTCCGGGCGCGGCGATGGTGGAACTCACGCCACTCGCAGATCCCTCCTGCACCACCTCGTACTTCTCCTGATTGCGCTGCATGCTGCTGGCGCGCGAGTGGCAGGCTGAGCTGATACTGAGCGACAGAAGAACGACTGCAGACGTGGCAACAGGCTTCATGGAGTTCTTCCTCAGATCAGTCGCATTTAGTGTGCCAGCCAGGAAGCCGGATCAGCCCTCTTGACCCGGCATGAGGAGCGAGGAATCTTCATGCGCTACAGCACGTTGCAGGATAGTGTACCCATGTAGTACTGTTTCGCGTGTAGTACTGTTTCGCGGTCGTGGCGCGGGGATCTTTCCCGGCCGGTGCAAACGAAGGCCTCCGACGCGCGCTGCGCGTCCCTGAAACCAACAGACGAACGCCGATGCTGAAAATCTCGAAACTCACAGACTACGGACTCCTCGCCGCCCTCTACCTTGCCCGCAAGCGCGGGGAGGTCGTCTCCGCGCGGGAAATCGCAGGGTTTTACCACCTTCCGGTACCCATGGTCACGAAGGCTCTCAAGACGCTGCAGCACGGCAGCGTCGTCGCCTCGCACCGCGGCGTGGACGGGGGTTACTCCTTCCACGGCGATCCCGAGTCGACGAGTCTCGGGCAGCTGGTCGAAGTCCTCGAGGGTCCGTGGGACCTCGTGGAGTGCGAGACCGTCGACCTGCACGGCGAGGCCCTCTGCTCGATCCGCAGCGGCTGTCCGTCGCGCCGATTCATGTTCACCATCAATCTGGCCATCAAGGGTGCGTTCGACCAGGTGTCCCTGGGCGACCTGGTACGGGGAGTGATTCCCATGGGCAGCATCCTGCAGACGACCGCCGGCCATCGCGCCGGGCGGGAAGGAATTCAATGAGCGCGGAACCGGAAACCATCGAACAGCTCGCCAACCGCGAGTACAAGTACGGCTTCGTCACCGATATCGAAGCCGACGTTGCCCCGCCGGGACTCAGCGAGGACATCATCCGGCTCATCTCCCACAAGAAGGGAGAGCCGCAATTCATGCTGGACTGGCGCCTTCAGGCCTACCGTCACTGGCTGACCATGAAGGAACCGACCTGGGCAAACATTCACTATCCGCCCATCGATTACCAGGCCACCAGCTACTACTCCGCGCCGAAACAGAAGAAGAAACTGAACTCTCTGGATGAAGTCGATCCGGAGCTGCGAGCGACGTTCGAGAAGCTGGGTATCTCACTCGAGGAACAGAAGCGCCTTTCCGGCGTGGCCGTCGACGCCGTGTTCGACAGCGTCTCGGTAGCCACCACGTTTCAGGCAGAGCTGGCCAAACTCGGCATCATCTTCTGCTCGTTCTCCGAGGCGGTGAAGAACCATCCGGAGCTGGTGAAGAAGTATCTGGGCACGGTGGTTCCCTACACCGACAACTTCTTCGCCACGCTCAACTCGGCGGTCTTCACCGACGGCTCGTTCTGCTACATCCCGAAAGGTGTCCGCTCTCCCATGGAGCTCTCGACCTACTTCCGCATCAACAGCGCGAACACCGGTCAGTTCGAGCGCACGCTCATCGTGGCCGACGAAGGCTCCTACGTCAGCTACCTCGAGGGATGCACGGCGCCGATGCGCGACGAGAACCAGCTGCACGCGGCGGTCGTGGAGCTCGTGGCCCTGGAAGGGGCGACCATCAAGTACTCCACGGTCCAGAACTGGTATCCCGGCGACAAGCAGGGCAAGGGGGGCATCTACAACTTCGTGACCAAGCGCGGGAAGGCCCTGGCCAACGCCAAGCTCTCATGGACACAGGTGGAGACGGGGTCGTCGATCACCTGGAAATATCCGAGCTGCATCCTGCAGGGCGACAACGCCGTCGGGGAGTTCTACTCCGTTGCCCTGACGAACAACTACCAGCAGGCCGACACCGGCACGAAGATGATCCACATCGGGAAGAACACCCGCTCCACGATCATCTCGAAGGGCATTTCGGCGGGACACGGACAGAACACCTATCGCGGCCAGGTCAAGATCATGAAGTCCGCCGTGGGGGCCAGGAACTATTCGCAGTGCGACTCGCTGCTGATGGGCGACAAGTGCGGCGCGCACACCTTCCCCTATATCGAAGTCCGCAACTCGACGGCGAAGATGGAGCACGAGGCTTCGACCTCCAAGATCGGCGAGGACCAGCTCTTCTACTGCCAGCAGCGCGGCATCTCCCCGGAAGACGCTGTGTCGATAATCGTCAGCGGCTTCTGCCGCGAAGTTTTTCGCGAGCTTCCCATGGAGTTCGCAGTCGAGGCCCAGAAGCTGTTGGGAGTGAGCCTCGAAGGAAGTGTGGGTTGACGAATGCTTGATATCAAGAACCTCAGCGCCGGCATCGACGGCAAAAAGATCCTGCGGGGCCTGAGCCTCCAGGTCAATGCCGGCGAAGTGCACGCCATCATGGGCCTCAACGGCTCGGGCAAGAGCACGCTGGCCAATGTCCTGGCCGGACGGCCGCACTACGAGGTCACCGGCGGACAGGTGCTGTACGAAGGAAAAGACCTGCTGTCGATGACCCCCGAGGCGCGCGCGCGGGATGGCCTGTTTCTGGCCATGCAGTATCCGGTCGAGATTCCCGGCGTGAACAACATCTACTTCCTCAAGGCCGCTCTCAACGCTGTGCGGAAGCATCGCGGCGAAGAGGAGCTCGACGCCATGGAGTTCCTGCAACTGGCGCGCGAGAAGATGAAGCTCGTCGAGCTCGACGAGGCGTTCATGAACCGCGCGGTTAATGAAGGATTCTCCGGCGGCGAGAAGAAGCGCAACGAGATCTTCCAGATGGCCGTCCTCGACCCGAAGCTGGCCATCCTCGATGAGACCGACTCCGGCCTGGACATCGACGCCCTCAAGATCGTCGCTCACGGTGTGAACACGCTTCGCAGCGAGAGACACGCCGTCATCGTCATCACGCACTACCAGCGCCTGCTCAGCTATCTCGTCCCGGATTTCGTCCATGTCCTGCATGACGGCCGGATCGTGAAGTCGGGAGGCAAGGAGCTCGCGCTTCAGCTCGAAGCGAAGGGTTACTCCTGGATCGAAGAGGAGGTCGCGGCAACGCGATGAACGCCGTCGACACAGAAACCATCCTCGACGCTCGCGAGCGCGCTGCACGCCGTTTCGCCGAGCTGGGCTATCCGACCACCCGTCTCGAGGCCTGGAAATTCACCAACCTCGCGCCCCTGACGCGCATCGCCTGGAAGACGCCGGAAGAGATTCCTGCCGTGGTCGATATGCGCGGGGCCTCGATGGCCGGCCGGGCCGCTGTGGAGCTGGTCTTCGTCAACGGACGCTTCGATACCCATCGATCGCACGCTGCTGCCGGAGAGGTTCGCGGGCTGAAAGCGCGCAATCTCGCCAGCGTACTGGCCGCGGGAGCGGAGCTTCCTGATTTCGGGCGCTATGCCGACGATCAGGACCATGCGATGACTGCTCTCAACACGGCACAGGCCGAGCACGGCGCGGTGATCGAAGTGGCCGAGGGTGTGGCCGTCGAAGGATTTGTCCATCTGCTTTTCGTCGGCACCGGCTCCGACTACTGGTCCCATCCGCGCAACCTCATCCTCCTCGGGCGAAACGCGCAGCTCACTCTGGTCGAGACCTTCGTCGGGACCGGGCGCTATTTCACGAACGCGGTCTCCGAGCTCGTGGTTCGCGACGGCGCGGTGCTCGATCACACCAAGATCATTCACGAGTCCGATGAGGCCTATCACGTCGGAACCGTTCAGATTCATCAGGAGCGCTCCAGCAGCGCGGCGTCTCATCACATGGCCTTCGGCGGCAAGCTCGTTCGCAACGAGGTCAACGATGCGCTCACGGGCGAAGGGGCATCTCTGACGCTGGATGGTCTTTTCGTTCTCAACGAGCACCAGCATGTGGACAACCACACGGTCATCGATCACGTCATGCCGCACTGCGACAGCCAGGAACTGTTCAAGGGCATCCTAGACGGGGAGTCACGCGGCATCTTCGACGGGACGATCATCGTTCGCAAAGACGCCCAGAAGACCAATTCGCGACAGGTCAACCGCAACCTGCTGCTGTCGGAGAGCGCCATCGTCGATTCGAAGCCGACTCTGGAGATCCACGCCAACGACGTGAAGTGCAATCACGGCTCGACCATCGGCCAGCTGGACGAAGAGGCCTTGTTTTATCTGCGGGCCCGCGGCATCGGTGAGGACGAGGCCCGCGATCTTCTCGTCTACGCCTTCGCCAGCGAGGTAGTCGACCGGCTGAAGGTTCCGCCGGTGGCAGAGCTGGTGCGCCGGGCGCTGTTTCAGCGCCTGCCCCACAGATTGCCGGAGCGCCGGGAGAGCACGCGATGAGCAGCAGAGCCCCGGCGGTAGTGCCCGAGGCATCGACCTTCGAGGTCGAGCGCTATCGGCGCGACTTTCCCATCCTGCACCGACTGGTTCGCGGGAAGCCGCTGGTGTACCTCGACAACGCGGCCACGACGCAGAAGCCGCAGGCCGTCATCGATCGCCTGGTGCGCTACTACACGGAAGAAAACTCGAACGTCCATCGCGGCGTTCATTTCCTCAGCGAGCTGGCCACCGCGGAGTACGAGCGCTCGCGGACCGTGGTCCGGGACTTCATCAAGGCCCGCTCGGAAAAAGAGATCGTCTTCACCCGCGGGACGACCGAAGGGATCAACCTGGTAGCCCAGACCTGGGGCCGGCAGCACGTCGGCGCCGGAGACGAGGTGATCATCTCCGCCATGGAGCATCACTCCAACATCGTCCCCTGGCAGATGCTCTGCGACGAGCGAGGAGCCCGTCTGCGCGTCATTCCGGTCAACGACGCCGGTGAGCTGGTGATCGACGGGTATGCCGCGATGCTCAACGCAAGAACGCGGATCGTCGCCGTCGGCCACGCCTCCAACGCCCTCGGCTCGATCAACCCGATCAAGCGGATGATCGCCATGGCCCACGATGTGGGTGCCATCACCGTCATCGACGGGGCCCAGGGCGCGCCGCATCTGCACATCGACGTCCGCGATCTGGATTGCGACTTCTACGCGTTCTCCGGGCACAAGGTCTACGGTCCGACCGGAATCGGCGTCCTTTACGGGAAAGAGTCGATCCTCGAGACCATGCCTCCCTACCAGGGCGGCGGCGACATGATCCTCTCGGTCAGCTTCGAGAAGACGACCTACAACGCCCTTCCCTACAAGTTCGAAGCGGGAACCCCCAACATCGCCGGCGTCGTCGGCCTGGCCGCGGCCCTGCAGTACGTGTCCTCGGTCGGCCTCGATGCCATCGCCCGCTACGAACAGGAGCTGCTGGCCTACGCCACCGAAAGCCTGAACGCGATCAAGGGGCTGCGGATCATCGGCACCGCGCGCGAGAAGGCCAGCGTCATCTCCTTCGTTCTGGAAGGCGTTCATCCGCACGATATCGGCACGATCCTGGACCAACAGGGGATTGCCATCCGCACCGGCCACCATTGCGCGCAGCCGCTGATGGCGCGCTTCAACGTTCCGGCCACCGGACGAGCCTCCATGTCCTTCTATAACACCAGACAGGAGATCGACGCCCTGGTCGCGGGCTTGCACCAGGTCATCGAGGTGTTCGGCTGATGTCCGATCTTCGCGAGCTTTACCAGCAGGTCATTCTCGACCACAACAAGAACCCGCGGAACTTCCGAGAGCTGCCGGAGGCCACGCGGAAGGTCGAGGGCGACAACCCGCTCTGCGGAGATCACTACACGATCTATGTCGAGCTCGATGGCGAGCGCATCAAGGACGTCGCATTCACCGGCTCCGGCTGCGCCATCTCCAAGGCTTCGGCTTCAGTGATGAGCTCGACGGTCAAAGGAAAGAGCCGTCAGGAAGCGGAAGCGCTATTTCAGATGTTTCATGGGATGGTGACGGGGCAGCGCCCCGACCCTGAGACGCTCGGACGCCTCGCGGCGTTCTCGGGAGTCTCCGAGTTTCCCGCGCGCGTCAAGTGCGCCAGCCTCCCCTGGCACACGCTGCACAGCGCGCTCGCGGGGGAAGAAGTCAGCGTGAGCACGGAGTGACAGCTATCAGCTCTAAGCTCCAAGCTATCAGGCCCACCCTCCCTGACAGCTTGGAGCTGAGAGCTGACAACTCGTTGAAACAGGAGCGAAATGATGAAAAGAGAAGAAGTCGTCCTCTCGAGGACATGTGAAGCAGTGATGATTCCCAGCGGCGAGCGCGTCATCGTGCCGCAGGGGGCTCACGCTACGATCACGCAGTCGCTCGGAGGCTCCTACACGCTGATCACCGACCGCGGCCTGATGGTTCGCGTCTCCGGCAAGGAAGTAGAGGCCATCGGCAAGACACCGCAGGAAGCGGTGCAGGCGACGGGCGAGGTCACGAAGGACGATCTGGAGAAGATGGTCTGGGACCAGCTCACGACCTGCTTCGACCCGGAGATTCCCGTCAACATCGTCGACCTCGGCCTTGTGTATCTCTGCGAGCTCACACCTGCGGAGGACGGAAGCGGAAACAATGTGAAGATCAAGATGACCCTGACCGCTCCCGGCTGCGGCATGGGGCCTGTCCTGGCCGGCGATGTGCGCGTTAAAGTCGAGTCGCTTCCCACCGTCAAGACCGCCGACGTCGAAGTCGTGTTCGACCCGGTCTGGGACCGCAGCATGATGTCCGAGGCCGCCAAGCTGCAGCTCGGCATGATGTGGTGAGGCAACCGCCAGGTGTGGCAACCGCCTAGTGTGGCGCGGCCGCCTCGGCCGCGTCCGGACGGGGGCCCGGGAAACCAACCACCCCCTTGTCTCAAACGTCAGCAACGAACAAGTCATCCTGAGCGAGGTGGGTTGGGCGGGTGTGAGAG
>CAAGKR010398196.1_pt1 | contig 12477 bp, 9 predicted proteins | sample 2556971 | NCBI WGS metagenome assembly CAAGKR01 (sample SAMEA5207829, study PRJEB30636) | soil metagenome | biome: forest; feature: boreal; material: soil | place: USA | collected 2011-09 | depth 1 m | reverse complement strand
TCGACTACCTGCGCCTGCCGCTGCAGACGCTCAAGGTGGGGTCGTTTGGTACCCACAACACGCTCGGCCTGGCGAAGTTCAAACGGGCGCGGTTCTTGCAGGCCTCCACCAGCGAGGTGTACGGCGATCCCCTGGTGACCCCGCAGCCGGAGACCTACTGGGGAAACGTAAATCCCATCGGGCCTCGAGGCGTGTACGACGAGGCCAAGCGCTACGCGGAAGCGCTGGTCATGGCCTATCACCGCCAGCAGGGCCTGGACACGTGCATCGCTCGCATCTTCAACACCTACGGACCGAGGATGCGACCGACGGACGGCCGAGCCGTTCCCACGTTCCTCCGCCAGGCGATGGCCGGCAAGCCGGTGACGGTGTTCGGCGAGGGGTCGCAGACACGGTCGTTCTGCTACGTCGACGACCTCATCGACGGGCTCTATCGCCTCGCCTTGAGCGAGGAGCACACACCCGTGAACCTGGGAAACCCGAGGGAGATCAGCCTCCTCGAGCTGGCGACCACGATCATCGACGTGGTGGGGTCGCGGAGCGAGATCGTCTTCCAGGCGCTGCCCATCGACGACCCTCAGGTCCGGCAACCGGACATCACGAAGGCGGACAGCCTGCTGCAGTGGAAGCCGCTCGTCGAGCTGCGTGAAGGCCTGGAGCGGCTCCTGGCCTACGAGAAGCAGAGCAAGTCGCACTCCCTGACCGGCCTGGCCGCCGGCGGCAACGGCCATCCCAGCTTCCAAGCCTCCATGCAGCCGGACGGGCGGACCGTCTGAGCGCTGCGCGCCGTCTCGGCCGCTCCTGACGCGGACCGAGCCGGCGCGCTAGTTCACGCCCAGGTCGGGAACGTCTTCCGCGGTGCCTGCGGCGACGTCCCCGGTCGTCCCGCCCGCTTCGTCCTCCGATCCGTCCTCGCGCCTCTTCCGCGCAGCGCTGGCGCCCGCGGTCTTCGTCAGGAGCGGATCCGCGAGGAACGCGCCTCCCACGCCGACGATCAGGCCCCCAACGAGGCCGAGAGCGGCGTCCCGCATGTGGTTGGGCACGACCGGCGCGGTCGGGACCGTCGCCTTACTCGTCAGCCGGAAGTCCCCGTGCGTCTTGGTGGCGAGGTCCTTCAATACGTCCCGGTCTCCCTTGCGCGCCACGTACGTAGGATCGTCGTGCTGAGTGGGCCCGTACGAGGCAAGGACGGCGTCCAGCTGCTCGATCATCTTGCCCATGGCGAACACGAGGAGCTCCTGCCGATACTCGACCCAGGCCTCGGCGAACGCGTCGGCCGCAGCCGCGGCGAGCTTCGGATCGGGGCTGCGGGCGACGACGGCGATGCTGCCGGTGTAGCCTTCCACGACGGCCGACATCTTGGACCGGAGCACACCCACGCTCCCTACGCCCGCCTTGGCAGCCGCCCGCTCGGCCACGGGGCGAAGGCTGACAATGGTGGTGGCGACGCCCTGCAGCCGGCGGCGAAGGACCCCCGGCGTCATCTCTCCGCCGAGACTGAACATCACGGGGTCAAGGCGGGGGTCGTGGAGGTAGACGACGTGCGCTGTGGCCTCGAACTGCGGGGTCACGAGAAACGACATCCCGAGCGCGGCACCGAACACGAGAAGGAACCCCGCGACGACGACGTACCAGCGCCGCCGCAGGACGGACCGGAAGTCGCGGCGCGATGTCTGCTGGGCTCGACGCACTGGATCACGTGTCACGATGGGCTACCCCCGGGAAGCGTCGCCATGATACGGGAGTCGCCGCGAGCGGCGCAATCGCGCGGTGTCCTCCCTGGACTCACGACCGGGCGCTTCCGATACGGCTGAAGACGGCGAGCCGGCGCGCACAACCGCACACCAGGCGAAGACGCCGCCGGTCGCGGCGCACCAAGGCGGCGCCGGCCTGCAGCAGAAGCGCCGCCCGAGCGGCCGTCTCGAAGACCCGGCCTGACCGCGGCCAGCTCCACTTGTCGAGCAGCTGGCCGGTCGCGAACAGAAGCCGCGCATGGGCCAGTCCGGGGTCCCCCGCCGAGCTGACCCCGCCGAGATGGCGTGCCCGGGCGCTCGTGACGAGGACCGAGCGAAAGCCACGGGCATGCGCCTGCCGGCCCAGGTCCTCGTCCTCGTGGTAGAGAAAAAAGCGCTCGTCGAGGCCGCCGCAGGCGTCCAGGAACGAGCGCCTGACGAGCACGACGGCGCCCCAAAGGTAGTCCACGTCCAGGACCCGGCCGCCCGAGCGCTCAATGAAGCCGGGAGAATACTCGCCGGTCAGTGACGGGCAGCGCCACAGCATCGGGAGCTCGAGGGCAATACGGTTGAGCACGCTCGAGAAGCGGCGCGCGCCGCCGGCCACGGACCCGTCAGGCCCGACGAGGACGGCCCCCGCCGCCACCGCCTGCGGCCTGGCGGCAAGGGCCGCGATGAGACCCTCCAGAGCTGCCGCCTCCAGGCTCGCATCCGGGTTCAGCAGGAGCAGCATCTCGGCGTGGCACTCACGCAGGCCGCGGTTGACCCCCGCCGCGAACCCGACATTGCGCGGCAGCCTGACGACCTCGTCCGCGAACGCCGCCGCGACATCGGCTGAGCCGTCCGAGGAGGCAGTGTCCACGACGACAACGCGGCCGCGCCACGCGGCCTCACGGAACGGCCCCAAGGCGTCACCCACAGTGGCCGCATTCTCGTGCGTCACCACCATTACGTCGACTCGCGGCTGGTCAGACGTCCGCATCGATGTCCTTCACGCAGCCCCAGGCGAGGCCGGCAGCGACCATCACGAACGGCACGAGCAGCCCGAAGAAGGCCACCGACATCCCGCACAGCACCACGTAGATAGGGATGGCCAGTGACACGAGCCTGGACTCCATCCTGCCGCGCCGCAGCAGGGCCGCCACGAACGGGATGGCGAACAGCAGCGAGAACACGGCCAGCCCGAACAACCCTCGCCCGAGCAGGATGTAGAGCCCCTCGTGATCGACCGTCCCGAAGGCCTGGGCGACCGAGGTCTTGTCTGGATCGACGTAGCCGAACACGGGCGCCCGCTGCAGCTCGGCGAAAAAGGCGCTGGTCAGTGCGTAACGATGCTCGCTGGTGATGCCCGGCTCGCTGGGCCCCGGAGCGAACAGGCCAACGACGTCCGTCTGGGTCGCCACAGTGCCGAGCGTGAACACGGCCGTGGCCAGGACGACGACCGCGAGTGTGGCGCGCCGGAGCCAGACCATGCGGCGGGCCACCAGGGCCCAGCACAGCACGACGACCAGCAGCGCGACCACCGGGCCGCGACTGATAGTGACCGCCATCCCCCCCGCCATGAGGACGATCAAGGCGATGGCCGTTCTCCGCCCGATCACGCGCCGGCGTGCGAGCTCGAGCGTGGCTATCACGCCCAGGCCGAGGAACACGCCCAGCTCGATCGGATGGCCGAACGCCACGGAGGCACGCCACAGGCCGAGACGGCGGGGGACGACATACCAGATGCTGGTCAGGCCGGGATCGAGCTTCATGCCGACCGAGAGGAACACGTTCTTACCGGCAAACGTCTCGAACATGGCCGCGGCCCCGGCCAGAGCGCCGGCCCACGAGAAGCCGCGGAGCAGCGACAGCCGCCCGGGGGCCGTGCTGGAGATGAGCACGGCCCCCACGAGAACGCACACCTCCACCACCGACAGGTTGAAGGCGTAGTGGATACGCAGCTCGACCCCGCCCCGCGCTACGGCCAGCGGGCCCAGCAGCCAGGCCAACGCGACGGCGATGGGCACGATGGCCCACCAGCCAAGCGCAGGGCGCGGTCGCCGGAGCACGACGACGACTCCGGCCACGAGGAGCACCCCCGCCAGGACGAGAGAGCCGTTGAGTGGCAGCACGGTGAAGGGCAGGCGGGCGCGCAGGTAGTCGGGGGCGAAGGCGCAGACCACGAGCGCGCCGGTGGCCACGGCGTAAGCGTGCCACAGGGCGACCAGGACGACGGTCAGGAAGGCCAGGGCGGCGAACGCCAGCGCCGGCCGCTGAGCGCCCACGAGCGCGGCGCCAGCGAGCACGCAGACCACGACGTAGACGGCGGCCAGCAGCCAGAGCCGCACTGGTGCGCCTCCCCAGCGCCCCGGGACACGCATCGCGTCGCCCGCCCCCTCGGACGGGAACAGGTTCACGCGCGGAGCCACAGGAGGAGCGAGCCGTGGCGTCGCAGCCGGCCCAGACGCAGGGCGGTCATCAGGAGGACGCCGGCCAGGATGGCCGACGCCAGCAGCGGGGCGGAGGCGCCGAGGTCGCCGGCGCCCCAGACGAGGAGCATCAGGCCGGCCAGCGCGAACCCCGGCCAGCCGCTGGCAAGATTCAGCAGCAAGGCGCGCAAGGGGCGCTGCCCGAAGTACCAGCGCACCAGGATGGTGTGGGCCATCCAGTAGGCGGCGTAGGTGAGGGCCGACCCCATCGCAATCCCGTTGAGCCCCAGGTGCCAGACGCCGACCAGAAGCAAGTCGAGAGCCACGTTGAGCCCGATGGCGCCCACGACGATGGGGATGTTGTTGCGATGCTTGTTGAGGGCAAGCAGGGTCGTGCTGACCCCGTAGTTGAGTCCGAGGAAGAACATCCCCGCGAGGTAGATCCTGAGCGGCCCGATGGCACCGACGTACCGGGGCAGCAGCGCGACGATGAGCACCGGCCCGAGCAGCCAGAGAGCCGCGATCACCGGAGGCAACGCCAGCGACAGGACGCGCACAGGGACCCACGTGTAGGCTGCGATCGCGTCCGGCGTGCCTTCGGCGCCGTAACGCCCGATAAGGCGGGGCCCCACGGCGCCGGCGAGGGCCTGCGGCACAAGGAACACGAAGTTTCCAGCGTACAGCGGGAGCATGTACACGCCCAGGTCGGCACGGCCGAGCAGCGCGATGACCATGATCTGGTCGACGTAGACCAGGTTGTAGCCGGCGAAGCCGAGCACCATCAGGGGGAAGCCGACCTTGAGCAGAAGGGCCAGTCTCCCGCGTTGGAGCGGCACTGGCCGCGGCCACCCGCCCATGAAAGCAGCCACGGCCGTGGCCATCGCGAACGCGATCACCTGGCCGACGAACACGCCGCGAGTGCCGGCGACCGCGCCACCAGCGACGCACGTGACGAGCAGCAGGCCGAACAGGATCAGCAGAAGCGCCGCCCCCCTCCCGAACTGTCGCGACGCGTCGAAGACGATCTGCTGGGCGACCACGAAGCCCTGCAGGACGGTCACGGCCACGGCGGTGAGCAGGCCGAAACGAAGGCTCGGCGCGAGATCGCTCCAGCGCAGCAGGACGTAGGCGAGCAGCACCGTCGCGACGACCGCCTCGGCGACAAGCTTCGTGACGATCGCGTACCAAGGCCAGATGCGGACGTCGCTCTCGCTGCCGGCGCCCGCCGCCAGCGGCAGCTCGCGGCCCACCGCCGACGCCATCCCGAGGTCCGCGTAGAGAGAGTACGTGAGCACGACCCCGACGATGGCGACCGTGCCCAGGTCGGCCGGCGCGAGCAGGCCGGCGAGCAGGAGCCCGCGCAGCATCTGCAGGCCCGCGGAGCCGTAGCTGCCGAGGGCCTTATAGGAGACATCACGGACGATGCGCGGGACCTTCACCATAAGAGACGCCTGGCTCCCCTTTCTGCCCAGCTCGTCGAGACCGGCCGTCACATCACATAGAATACACGCGTGAGGATCGCATTCGTGTCCCAGTTCGACCCGCGCGACGTCACGCAGCGTTCGGGCAGCCCGGCGCACATCAGTTGGGAGCTCGAGCGGCTCGCGGACGTCGTCTACGTGGCGCCGCTCGCCGACCCGTGGCGCTGGTGGATGCGCACGCGTGAGCGCGTGCATCGCCGCATCCTCGGCACGATCTTCTTCCCGGACCGCGACCCCCGCGTGGGCCGTGCTTACGCGGCAGCTGCCGCGGCGCGTCTCCGGCAGCTCTCCGCGGACGTCGTCTTCAGCACGGACGTGATCCCCCTCGCGCACCTCGAGACACCCCTGCCCATCGTCTTCTGGAACGACGCGACGTTCGCGAACCTGCTCGACTACTACCCCGCGTACACCGGGCTCAGCCGGGCGACGCGGTCCGCCGGCCTGCAACAGGCCAAGCTGGCTCTCGACCGCTGCGCGCTGGCGCTGTACTCCACCCGTTGGGCGGCGCGCTCGGCGGTGGAGGACTCCGGCGCCGACCCTCGGAAGGTCCGCGTCCTCCCGCACTGCGCCAACGTCAAGGCTCCGGACGACGGCGGCGTCTGCGAGCTGATCGAACGTCGCGCCACGGACCTGCCGCGCCAGGTCCGTCTGTTGCTCGTCGGCGTCGACTGGGGGCGCAAGGGCTGCGATGTCGCCGTCCGGACTACCGTCCGTCTGCGCGAGCTCGGCGTGCCTGCGAAGCTCGATATCCTCGGCTGCCGGCCGCCGGCTGGGACGATGCTTCCCGATCATGTGAGCGTGCACGGCTTCGTGGCAAAAGACACTGCTGAGGGGCGTGCGCTGATCGACGAGGCCTATGCGCGCGCCACGCTCTTCCTCTTCCCCACACGAGCCGAGTGCCAGGGCATCTCGCTCGTGGAGGCAGCCATGTTCGGGCTGCCGTGCATCACCACCCGCACCGGCGGAGTGGCCGACGCTGTGGACGACGGTCAGACGGGGCTCCTTCTGCCTCCGGAGGCCGACGCCGAGGCCTTTGCCGAGGCCGTGATGCGTCTGGTGGAGGATCCCCTGACGTACCGGCGCTTCGCGGCCGCGGCGCGAGCGCTTGCGGCGCGGGAGTACCGCTGGGACGTCCAGGTCGGCCGTCTGTACGCAGCCCTCGAGGAGGTCGTGCGCTCGGCGGGCGACCGCGGAACGACGCGCGCGTGACCATGCCCGGCGAACTCCTCTGGCTGGCTCACCAGGCGCCAGTGCCGGCCACCGACGGTGGCCGGCAGCGTAGCGTGGCGCTCATCCGCTGCGTGGCTCGCCACTGGCGCGTCACGGTCGCGGTGCTGCACGACCCCCTCTCCCCTGCGTACGCTGACAGCGGAAGCGGCATCGACGCCGTCGAGTGGCTCGACCTGAGCGGCGGCCGGGCGGCGCAGCTGGCCGCCGCGCGCCTCCTCATCAGAGAAAGCCGCCCTCCAGTGCTGCGGCACTTCTCACAGCCCGGGCAGCGGCGCGCGGTCCGTGACCAGCTGTGCAGCGGGCGCTTCCGCGCGGTCGTCGCCGACACGCCCTACGCGACCGGCCCTCTCCCGCCGCGATCTCCAGGGCTGCCCGGGCAGACGCCGCTGATCGTCAACACGCACAACGTCGAGCGCGAGGTGTGGCAGGCGGCCGGCCCGGAGGTCGCCGGCGGCCGCGTGCGCCTGGCGCTGGACCGCCGCCTGTTGCCCGCGTGGGAGCTCAGGGTGCTCAACGCCGCGGACGCCGTGGCGTTCTGCGCCGAGCGCGACGAACGTATCCTTGCACCTGGGTTGCGCCCGGGCCTGCAGAGATCCGTGGTCCCCAACGGCGTCGACACAGAGCGCCTCAGGGCGCTACCCCGGCCAGACGGCGCCGACAACGTGCTCTTCGTCGGCCGGCTCACGTACGCTCCGAACGCGGAGGCGGCGCGCTTCATCGAAACGCGTCTCGCAGCGCTCCTCTCACCGAAAGGCGTGACGGTCGTCATCGCGGGCGGCGAGCGTGTGCCTGGTGGGGCGGGTACCCCGCGCGCCGGCGTGCATTACGCCGGCCGCCCGGCCGATCTCACGCCGCTTTACGGCCGCGCCTTCGCGGTCGTCGCGCCCGTGTTCTCGGGGAGCGGTACGCGGCTCAAGGTCCTCGAGGCGCTGGCCTACGGGCGCCCGCTGGTCGCGACCGCCAAGGCGGTGGAGGGACTCGGGATGTCGCCGGACGTGCACTACCTGGCGGCGGAGGATGCGGCCGCCTTCGCGGCCCAGCTCGACCGGCTTGCCACGGACGGTGTGCTGTGGAGCGAGCTGGCCGAGCGCGGCCGCGCGCTCGTCGAGGAGCGATACTCTTGGGCGGTGGTGGGGGAGGCCTTCCTCGCTCTGCTCGCCCGCTGCGGCGTCGAACCCACGGATCGAGTCCCATGAGGATCGCGCTGCTGGGGACGCGCGGCGTGCCGGCTGCCTACTCCGGTTTCGAGACCGCCGTGGAGAACATCGGCCGGCGGCTGGCGGCGCGCGGCCACGAAGTCACCGTCTACTGCCGGCCGCACATGATCAAGGGCCGTCGCGCGACGTATGAGGGCATGCGCCTGGTCTACCTGCCGACCGTGGTCAACAAATACCTCGACACGTTCGTGCACACGCTGGTGAGCACACTCCACTTGGGGCTGTGCAGGCGGGCCGACGTGGCGGTCTACTTCATCGCCGGCAACAGCCCGTTCGCCTTTCTGAGCCGCTGCCTCGGCATCCGGAGCATCATCAACGTGGACGGCCTGGACTCGCGGCGCGCCAAGTGGAACCGCCAGGCGCGCCTCTACCTGCGCTGGGCCGAGCGCGCGGCGCCGCGCCTCGCCGACGCGACCGTCACCGATTCGCGCGCCGTGCAGGCCCAGTACCGCGACGTCCTCGGCGCTGAGACGGTCTACATCCCCTACGGCTCAGACCTCGACGGCAACGACAGCGGCGAGTACCTGCGCCGCTACGGCCTTCGGCCGCGCGGCTACATCCTGTTCGTGGGGAGACTGGTGCCGGAGAACAACGCCCACGTACTCCTGGAGGCCTTCGATGGTCTCCAGACCGACCTCCGCCTCGTGATCGTCGGCGACGCGAGCTATGCCCAGGCCTACAAGGAGCGGCTCCACGCGACTCGCGACGAGCGCGTGCTGTTCACGGGCTATCTCTTCGGTGCGGGCTATCGAGAGCTCCTCCGAAACGCGGCGGTGTTCGTGGCGCCGACCGAGGTGGGCGGCACCCACCCCGTAATCCTCGAGGCCCTCGCCGCCGGGAACTGCGTGGTGGTCAACGACCACCGGCCCAACCTCGAGACTGTTGGCGACGCCGGCGTGAGCTACCCCGGCGCCGAGGGCGCGGCCGGCCTGAGGCGCGTCCTCAGCGAGTTGCTCGGCGCGCCGGAGCGCATGCGCGGACTCCGCGAGCGGGCGGCCGCTCGCGCGCGCGAACGCTACTCATGGGACGCGGTGACAGACGCCTACGAGGCGCTCATCAGACGGACCTGCCGCAAGAGCACAGGCGGGTGACGCTCCTCCTCGCGCGGCCAATCCCCGCGCGGACAGTCGGCCCGGCCGCGCGACGATACAATGCCGGTATGTGCGCCCGGATCCTGCTCGTAGCCCCTGACCTTCCACATCCGCCCTTCACCGGGGCGCACACACGGCCGCTCTCCATCCTGGCGGCCCTGTCCCGCGACCACGAGGTGATCGTCTGTGGGGCGGCGAGCCCGCAGGCAGACCTGAGCGCACTCCACGCGCTGTGCGCGGGCGTGGAACGAAGCCCCGTCGACCCGTACGCCCACGGCCCCGCGCACACCTTGCTGTCGCGGGCACGCCGTGAGCTCACGCCCGTGCCCCTCCTGAGCCGCTCGCACTCGGCGGCGCTGGCCGAGCTCGTCAGCGCCGCTGTCACGAGGTACCGGCCGGACGCTGTGCAGATCGAGGGCATGTACGCCGCGCACTACCGCCCAGACCGCGTGCCGGCGGTGCTCGACCTGCCCGACGTGACCAGCGGCCTCTGCGAAGCGGCAGCCGGGGCGCACAGGGTACGGTACTGGGCCGCCGGTCTGCAGCAGCGCGCCGCGGAGCGCGCGGAACGCAAGACCCTGCCCCTGTTCCGTGCCGTCCTGACCATCAACGACGACGACGCTGCGCGCCTGCGCCGCCTCGGCCTGGACCCGACCACGGTGCCGCTTGCTGTCGGCCTGCCGCAGGAGGCGGAGGCGACCAAGGCGGGCCGGCCCCCGCAGGGCCGCCGGCCCTTCCGCATCCTGTTCGTGGGCAACTTCCCGCACCAGCCCAACCGGGCCGCGGCGGACTTCATCGCCCGGCGGCTCGTCCCGCGCCTCGAGGTGAGCGGCGTGCGTTGCGAGATCACGGTCGCCGGACGTGGCGCCGGCGAACTGCGGGGGTTCTCGCTGGCGCGACAGGCCCGCGGATGCGTGGGGCTCACCTACGCCGCCGACCCACCCGACCTCTCCGGGTACTACGACGCAGCCGACGTCGTCCTCGTGCCGCTCGCCTACGGCGGCGGCACCAAGAACAAGACGCTCGAAGCCATGAGCTGGAGCCGCTGCGTCCTCGGGAGCCCTCAGGCCTTCACGGGGCTCTTCCGCGACCTCCGAGGCTTCGCCTTCGTTCAGGTGCCGCTCGACGCCGCCCTCATGGCCGACGCGCTGTACCGTCTCGCTCTCGACCCGGCCCGCCGGACCGCTGTTGCAGCGGCGGGCCGGGCCTACGTCCAGCGGCACCACAGCCAGAGCGCCGTGGACGCCATCATGAAGGACGTGTACGACCGCGTGCTGGCGTCGTCGTGAGAGTCCTCATCTGCAACGACTTCGTGCGGAACTTCGGCGGCACCGACGTGATGGTCCGCATGGAGGAACGCGCCCTGCGGCATCTCGGCCACCACGTGGGCTACTTCGCGCTCTCCAATGCGGCCTTCGACAGGGCCCGGGGCATCGCCAAGGCGGCCTTGGGCGCGAGCTGCATCTACTCACTGCCCGTGCGCCGCGACCTCCGGCGGGTGCTCGCGCGTGAGTACTTCCACGTGGTGCACGTGCACAACACGGTCCCGTTCCTCACGGGAGCCGTGTACGACGCCCTCCGTACGTCCCCCGCGATCGTCATCCAGCACCTCCACAACCACCGCGCCTTCTGCCTCTCCGGGTACGCCTTCCGTGCGGGCCACGCCTGCGATGCCTGCTCGAGCACGGCGTTCGCGGCCTGCGCTGCCTACCGCTGCTACCGCGACTCGTTCGTCGAGAGCGCCGCGCTCACGGCCGCCCGCTGGGTGGACTCGGCACGCGGCCGGCCCTTGGGTTTCGAGGCGCACGCGTTCATCGCGAACAGCCGCTACACGAAGAGTGAGCACGTGCGCCGGGGCTTCCCGGAGGAGCGGATCCGCGTCGTCGAGAACGCTGCCGAGGACCTTGCGACCCTTCGTTCCGTCGTCCCTGAGAGCGAGCTTCCGCCGGCCGGGAAGCTCACCTACGTGGGCTCGCTGCTCCGGGCCAAGGGCGTGTTCGCGCTGCTGGACGTGGCTGAGGCCATGCCCGACTGGACGGTCCAGATCATCGGCACCGGTCCCGACGAGGCCGCGCTGCGCCGCGAGGCGGCGGCACGACGCCTGGGCAACGTGTGCTTCACCGGCTTCCTCACACGGGCAGCCAAGGCGTCCGCCTGGGCCGACAGCTTCGCCACCCTCGTGCCCTCGCTGTGGAGGGAGTCCTTCGGCCTCGTGGCCGCCGAGAGCTTCTCCCTCTCGGTGCCCGTCGTGACCACCGGCGCAGGAGGACTTGCCGAGATCGTCGACGAGGGCGTCACGGGACACGTTCGCGATTTCAACGACCCGCGCGACGTCGCGGGGGTACTGCGCGCGCTATGGGGCGCACCCGAACGTGCGGCCGAGATGAAGCGCGCCGCGCGGCGCACCTACGAGCGGCGCTTCAGCGCGGACGCCTTCACGGAGCGGTTCGCCGCCGCACAGGCCCGCATCCTGGCTGAGCCGCGCCGGCCGGTGTGGCGCTGACAAGAGGGGCACAGCCGCGACGCGCCGGCGCTGCCGCGCCCCCGAGCGGGCCGCGCCGCAGCGCCGCCTACTCCCGGTAGTCCTTGACGGCGAAGCCCTCAGTGCTCAGGTAGTCGTCGCGGCGCGCCTCGACGAGGTCGTCGGCGACCATCTCGCGCACCAGCTCGGGGAAGCGCACGGTGGGCTCCCAGCCGAGGTGCTCGCGCGCCTTGGTGGGGTCGCCGAGCAGCGTGCTGACCTCCGTGGGCCGGTAGTACCGGGGGTCGACCCTGACGACGACCGCCCCCGGCTGCACCGGCCCAGGGCCGTCGCCTCCGTACCCCGCGCGCGCGGCGGCAAGCCGGCCGGCGTCGACGGAGTCGACCACGCCGGCCTCCTCCGCCCCACTCCTCTCCCAGCGCAGGCCGACACCGACCTCGGAGAAGGCGAGCTCGGCGAACTCGCGCACGCTGTGCTGCTCGCCGGTGGCGATGACGTAGTCGCCGGGCTCGTCCTGCCGCATCATCAGGTACATGGCGCGCACGTAGTCGCGGGCGTGGCCCCAGTCGCGCAGTGAGTCGAGGTTGCCCAGCCAAAGGTCGTGCTGCAGTCCCAGGGCGATGCGCGCCACGGCGCGCGTGATCTTGCGCGTCACGAAGGTCTCGCCGCGGACGGGACTCTCGTGGTTGAAGAGGATGCCGTTGCTGGCGTGCATCCCGTAGGCCTCGCGGTAGTTCACGGTGATCCAGTAACCGTAGACCTTGGCGGCGCCGTACGGGCTGCGCGGGTAGAACGGCGTGGTCTCACTCTGCGGGACCTCCTGCACCTTGCC
>CAAGKR010102662.1_pt1 | contig 12478 bp, 12 predicted proteins | sample 2556971 | NCBI WGS metagenome assembly CAAGKR01 (sample SAMEA5207829, study PRJEB30636) | soil metagenome | biome: forest; feature: boreal; material: soil | place: USA | collected 2011-09 | depth 1 m | reverse complement strand
TTGCCTTTGCTTTTCCTCTGATGTTAGGATGTGCATGTTTACCGCTCTCAATCGAGCCCAGTGCGGGCCGGAATGGCTTTAACAAAGTTGCTTTCACTTTTTATGTGGATTTATTATTCCAGGAGTTGAAATTATTTAGGGGGAAAGACGCTTATCTCTCCCCGCCAAAGGAGATTAGAACATGAGTGCAAGAAGGAGTACCCACACAATTCTTTTCTGTATTTTAGGAATGGTGATCGCGCTCGGTGGATGCCATAAGAAGACTCCCGCCCCAGCCGCACCGCCACCGCCTGAGGCAACAGCGCCTGCTGCTACGGCCCCTGTGGTGAATCTCGCAGCAGAACCCGCTACAGTGGAAAAGGGGCAATCCGTTACGCTCAGTTGGACCACTGAAAACGCCACCGACCTGGATCTCGAGCCCCAGGTTGGCAAAGTGCAGGCGAATGGGTCCACAACTGTCACACCGATGGAATCCACCACCTACGTGCTGACGGCGAAAGGCCCCGGTGGAACTGAAACAATGAGCGCCCGCGTCACCGTTACCGCGCCACCGCTGCCACCGCCAGCCGCGGGGAGAACTCCGGGAGTTTCTGAAGAACAAGTAATTGAAAACGAGCTAAAAGACGCCTACTTTAATTTGGATCAGTCGGATATTCGTCCCGACGCACAGCAAACCTTGACCGGAGACGCTGAGGTTTTGAAATCAAACCCCGAAGTCAACGTCACGATCGAAGGCCACTGTGACGAGCGAGGCAGCGAAGAGTATAACCTTGGCCTGGGTGACCGCCGCGCCACGGCTGCCAAGAACTTTCTGGTTAACCTGGGAGTTCCAGCAGATCACTTGATGACAATTTCCTACGGCAAGGACCGCCCACAATGCACTGAGTCCACAGAGGACTGCTGGCAAAAGAATCGGCGGGCTCACTTCAGTATGAAATAAGCAAGGTCTTGATTTAGAACCGAGGGCCGGGCATTCACGGAATTCCCGGCTCGCATCACCATCGCGAATCTCAGCCGCCGGCACCCGAAAGAGTGGAGCCTACGCAAGTCGTCGACGCGGCTGCTGCGCCGCTTGTTTCCGCCCCCGCAAGTAGTTTTCTCCCGAGCCAGGACCCCTCGGTAGTTATCCACCAGACTCTTCAGGCGGGTATTTTGGGGCTGTGCCGGGCTAAAGCCCGCCGCTACAAATCCAAAATGAATCACTACTATACCCTCATGTCGGTTGACCTGAGTGCTTGGTCAAGAGTAGACTAAAAACGGATGCATAATTTCTACAAGTGAGGTTGAATTAAAATTGAGAAAGACAGCCTATGTCACTCTGGTACTGGCCGCTTTTTTTGCAATCGTGTCGTCTCGCGCTTACGGCGTGAGTAAAGAAACTCTGCAGATGATGCAGCAACTGGACACGCTCCAGCAGGCAGTGCAAAACTTGCAGAAGACTGTTGACAGCCAGACGGCAATTTTGCGCACGCTGGTTGAACAGGCGGATGACAAAGTAAACTCCATGAAGACGGATGTGGAAGAGCTCAGGAAATCGACGGAGAAAAACCTTGCTGGCTCGAACGCCCGTTTCGATTCCATGACCAGCCAGATCCAGGCGCTCAGCGAGAGTCTGGATGAAGCCAAGGCGCGCCTTGCCAAACTCAGTGACCAGGCGGCCCAGACTCAGAACATCATCCAAACACTCAACACATCGGCAACTGCATCACCGGCGGCCAATCCCCCGGGCACACCGGCCGATGCGAAACAGGCAGCCAATGTTCCCGATGCCGATGCGTTATATAAATCCGGCTTGAGCGCTTACAACGGCGGCCAATACCAGCTATCCGTTCAGGCTTTTCAGGAGTATTTAAAATATTACGGCGATACCGATCTAGCTTCAAACGCCCAGTTCTATGTCGGCGATTGCTATTACAACCAGAAGAATTACGCACAGGCGATCGAAGAATATAACAAATGCCTGGAGCGTTACCCCAATGGGAATAAATTGCCCGCCGCACAGCTTAAAAAAGGTTACGCCTTGCTGGCGCTGGACCAGAAGCCGGCAGGGGTGCGTGAACTTCGGTCCCTCGTGCAGAGATATCCCAACTCGCACGAGGCGGCACTGGCCGCTCAGAAGCTTCGCCAGCTCGGAATTATAGTTCACCCGTCCGCCGGGCAGTGACTTTTGGGTTGTAGGAATCATAAGGACGGCAAAGCTTCGCTTGGGCATTCGCGAATGAAGGGTTCCAGAATTTACTGAAGACCGCGGGAGGTTACGATGGCTGGCTCAGTCAACAAAGTTATTCTGATCGGGCGTTTGGGCAAAGATCCGGAATTGAAATACACTCCGAGCGGCGTGGCTTACGCCAAGTTTTCCATCGCCACGGATGAAGTTTTCAAAGACCGCGCTGGCGAGCAACAGAAACGCACGGAATGGCATAACATCGTTGCCTGGAACAAGCTGGCCGAAATCTGCGGCGAATACCTGACTAAAGGCAAGCAGGTTTATATCGAGGGCAGCATCCAGAGCCGCCAATGGGAAGACCAAAGCGGAAACAAGCGAACCTCTTATGAGATCGTGGCGCGGCAGATGACTATGCTTGGCTCCAAGTCGGACTCTGAGCGGTCCTCGATGGGCAATACGAAAACCGCGGTGGCAACGGCTTCTGCCGTCTCGCCCGATGATAACCCTCCGGCCGCAGAACCCCCTTCCCCACCAACTTCAGAAATCACTGACGAAGATATCCCTTTCTGAAAAGCCCTCACTGGAATGTCATGTACCTGCGGTGGACTTCGGCGGCAGTCATGGGGCCGATCCGGATACGCGCCGCAGTGCGAACACCCCCGCTGCCGCGGCTGGACACGACGAAGACAGTGTCACCGGCTCGAAGACTTTTACAGGGGAAAGGCTTTCCATGTTCGTCGAGACAGATCGTCTTTTGGGTGAGCAGCATGAGCTCCGTGACTTCCGTTGGATGTTTCAAAACTAGCTGATCCTTCACCGTATCAGCGGACGAGATAATGAAAAACTCTTCTCCTGATGGCGCCGTTCCCTTCTCTTGCCTTCCGGCTGCCCAGGGCATAGCTAGGAAAAAACTAAGAAACAGAATTAGCGTGGTCGACGGCATTCGATTTTTCATACGATGTGGTTTCCTGGATTAAGTCAGAGACTTGCGTCTATATTCTTAAAGTTTGACTTCACTTTCGCTTTCCTTTACTGCACAGGCCTTTTGACCATCGGAAAACAACCTACGCAAGCAGGTAGAGATCATTCATATCGTAACGCGTCGATCGGATCCAGGCGCGCAGCTTTCCGCGCCGGGTAATAGCCAAAAAATATTCCGACTCCGGCTGAGAATAATACTGCAATTCCGATGGCCTCTAAAGGGACTCGGGTAGGCCAGCTCAGCATGCTGGAGACAGCCAATGAACCCGCAACCCCGCCCACCACCCCGACGGCTCCTCCGAGCAAACTCAGGACAACGGCCTCGCTCAAAAATTGCATCTGCACATCTTTTTCCGTAGCGCCCACCGCCATTCGCACGCCAATTTCCCGCGTCCGCTCCGTAACCGACACTAGCATGATGTTCATAATACCGATACCGCCCACGAGCAATGATACTGAAGCGATGCTGGCGAGCAAGAGTGTCATGATGCGGCCCGACTGCGCCTGGGTTTCCGCAAGGTCGGTGGGGCTGCGAATGATAAAGTCATCGTCTTCATCCGGCCTCAAATGGTGCCGCTCTCGGATGAGGCTGGCTAATTGTGTTTCTGCGGGCCGGATGCTTTCCTGGGATAAGGCCGAGGTGGTTATGAAATTCAGCCAATTGATACCGGCAATTTTTTTCTGCACCGTCGTGTAAGGCATGATGATGGTGTCATCTTCGTCCTGCCCAAAGGGTGATTGTCCTTTGGACACCAGTACCCCAACAATGCGAAAAGGCAGGCTCTGCACGCGGATCGTCTTGCCCAGCGGGTCCTCATCTCCAAACAGGTTTTGCACCACCGTTAATCCCACCAGGCAAACATCCGCCGACGAATCAACGTCGTGTTGAGTGAATGAGCTTCCCTCCTGGATGGGCCAGCGTCGGATCTCAAGGTAAGGAGTGCCCACCCCGCGGATGTGTGTAAACCAGTTCTGATTCCCATAAACAACTTGAGCTGAGGCCATGACACCCGGCGAGACTCGCGTAATCAGCGGGATTTGCTGCTGAATGGCCGTCGCGTCCCCGGCGGTCAGCGTTTTGGTGGCCGAACTCCCCATGTGGACACCGTGCTGGTTCACGCTTCCGGCGGCAACAAACACAAGGTTGTCGCCGAGATTTCGCAGCGATTCCTGAATCTGGTTGGAGGCACCTTCCCCGATGGCTACGGTGCAAATGACTGCGCCGACCCCGATAATGATGCCCAGCATGGTCAGGATGGTGCGCATTTTGTTGCGCGCCAGCGCCCTCACCGCAATTCGAAGGACGGCAGGAAAGTCCATCAGGATTTCTCCTCGTCTTCGTCATCGCTCTCCAGGGCCGGCAAATTCTCGAATTCCTGAGCGGCGTCCAACCTGTTTTCCACGGGCGTGTCGCGGCGCACCTTGCCGTCACGGAAGGTGACGACACGTTTGGCATAGCGCGCAATGTCGGGTTCGTGCGTAACGAGTAAAATGGTGATGCTGCGCTCCTCGTTCAACCGCTGGAAAACTTCCATGATTTCCACGCTGGTCCGGCTGTCCAAATTACCCGTCGGCTCATCAGCGAGAATGATGGCCGGATGATTCACCAGCGCGCGGGCCACCGCCACGCGCTGTTGCTGGCCTCCGGAAAGCTGCGCGGGGTGGTGAGCTTCACGCCCTTCCAGGCCCACGGACCGCAACGCTTCCCGGGCGCGTTTCACTCGATCCTGATGAGAGACGCCGGAATAAACCAAAGGCAACTCCACGTTTTCCATGGCCGAAGTGCGGGCGAGCAGATTAAAACCTTGAAAGACAAAGCCTATCTTGCGATTGCGGATTCCCGCCAGCTCGCGATTGGATAATTTTGAAACGTCCTGTCCATCCAGCAAATAGCGTCCCCGCGTGGGACGGTCGAGGCATCCGGCCAGATTCATGAAAGTTGACTTTCCCGACCCGGACACTCCCATGATGGCGACAAACTCTCCGCGATTGACGGAAAGCGATACGCCGCGCAGGGCGTGAACCTGAACTTCACCCAGGTCGTACGTCTTGTGAAGATTCTCCACCTGGATGACAGCGCCCGATGCCAGCGATTGGTTTTCTGTTTCCGGCTGAGACTGAAGCAGCTCTTCGGGCATCACTAAACACTACCTCCGCGGTCCACCGAAGCGCTGCCCGCCTGGGAACTGGCTCTGCTGTTGCTGCGCCCCGCCCGCATTTTCTTCGCCCGTAATCAGGACGTCGCCCACATTCACCGGCCCCTCTTTGAGTTCCGTGAAGCTGTAATCAGTAATTCCGGCTCGTACGGCCACGGGTATCAATTTTTTGTCGGGCCCCTGCTTCCATACCACTTGCCACCCACCCAGGTGCGAAGTGGCGGCGGCCGCAGGAATTTGGAAACGAGTATAAAGATCCTGAAGCTCTTTGTGCGGTAACTCCGGAGTAAATCGCAGCGCCGCGTTGGGGATGCTGATCGCATTAGACGCGCGCCCTACGGGGATGGTGACGTATGCGGTCTCACCCGGCAGAAGCTTTTCCTGCGGGTTCTCGAAATCAATGATGGTGTTGTAGGTCACAACATTCTGCACCATCGTGGCGTTCAAACGAATGGCGCTGACCTGTCCATGGAAAACCTCGGCCGGAAAGGCATCCACCTGAAAGCTGGCATCCGTGCCCATTTTGATATTACCCGTATCGGATTCATCCGTGGCGGCATAAACCTGCATACGCGTCAAATCCTGAGCAATGGAGAAAACGACGGGCGCTTGCAGAGCCGCGGCGACGGACTGACCGACGGTCACATTTCGAGCCACGATGGTTCCATCGATGGGCGATAAGATGGTTGTGTAACGGAGGTTTGTTTCTGCCTGGTCGAGCGCTCCCTTATTTGTCTGCACTACGGCGCGCGCTTGCTGCACCTGAGCTTTCGTTTGGTTCAATTGGGCGTGCGACTGATTTAATGTCGCCTCCGCTGCGCGCACCTGGGCGTTCGCCTGTTCCAGATTCGACTGGGTTAAATCTTTCTGGTCTTCAGAAAGTACGCCTTCTTTGGCGAGATTGGCAATTCGCTGGGCATTCGAGCGCGCATAATCCGCCGCTGCCTTTGAACGCGCGATATTGGCTTCATCCATCTGGATAGCGGCCTCCACCCCGCCAATGCTGGCCTCCAGGTTTTTAAGATTAGCCTCCGCGTTCCCCAGGTTCCCCCGCGCCTGGATTGCTTGCGCTTCATAAATTGCCGGATCCAATTGCGCCAATACCTGTCCGGCGTGAACGCGGCTGTTGAAGTCCGCAAAAATATATTGGACGGTGCCGGATACGTAGGATCCCACCGGGACAGTCGTCAAGGGGTTGATAGTTCCCGTCGCTTGAACGATTGCGGTAATGTCACCCCGCTTCACCGTGGCGGTCAAATATTTTGTTTCGCCTGACCGCGCGCGTATCACCATCCCCAGGGTCAGCAGGGCTACCAGGGCGATCGCGGAAAGATTTACCAGCTTTTTGTGATGTTGATAATAATCTCGTAAGGCCATTGCTTCGATAAGCCCTCTCTTGAAATTAGATGCCTTAACTGATGGGTTGGTTAACTCCAGGACAAAGCTGCGCGCCGGCTTCAAGGCGATCTTTGATTCTTCATTCGTTCGTTGGAAAGCCGGACGTGCTCGTTAAACTTGGCCAACTGCACGGGATTCAAGATCTGTCGTATTTGATCCCGAGTTTCTTTGCGCAGGGCATCCATTTGCGGCTGGTTTTTCTGTTCGAGTTCCCTCCTCTTCTTGCTCGACTCCTGGAGGATTTGCGTCAGCTTCTGAACCTGCGAGTCATCAAGATTCAAGTCCCGCTTCATGTGATGAATAATTCGATTCTGGTCAAATTCGTGGTGCCAGTGGCCGGAGAACCAGCCGTAATAAAACACTCCTGCACCGCCCACAATTATGCCCAGCAGAAAAGTAAGAACGAAATAGAAATAGGCGCGTCGAGTCACTTTGATTTTATGTTACTCCTGTTGCTTAGATTAACCGGCGTTGCCTCATTCGCATCCGAAAATTCATCTCCCAAAATAGGAGCCTCGCGCTGTGTGCCCGGCTCAGGCTGTGCCAGGTAGACCTCAGCCATCGCCGGCCCGCGAAAGGGCCCTGAAGAAGGAAGGGCCAATGCCAGAATAAATAGCATCGCCAGAAGCAAGCCCGCCAGAACGAAGCGCCGGCCCACGCGCTCAAAAAATTCCGTTGCAGCGCAGCCCGGGTTACGGACAAATTCCAACCGGCGAATCAACCGCGCTCCAAACCCGAGCGAAACCTGGGGGGCCGGGTCTTGAGCAAGGGCAGCAAAGCCCGCGCGAAGCAGTCGCAAATCTCTCCACAAGTCTCGGCAGGCAGCACAACCGGTAAGGTGCTCCCTGATAGGTTCGGAAAGTGTTTTCGGTCTCGCCTCATCCAGAATGGCTTCAACGTCCTTACAGCGCATGGCTCACCTCCCTTCCCGCATCTTCTTCACGTCCTTAAGCATTCGCTTTCGTGCGCGATGCAACCGCACCTTCACCGTGCTCACCTTCAGGCTCATAATTTCGGCAATCTCTTTCACCGACAGGTCTTCTAATTCTTTGAGCACCAACACCACCCGGTCCTCTGCCGGCGCGCGCTCCAGCAACTGGCCAGTAAAGTCCTTAAGCACCGCCTGATCTTCCTGGTTTAGACCTGCCGCCCCTTCCCCCTCCGCTCTGGCCTCGAGTTGAAGACGGGCTTCGTCACCCACTTCCCAGAAATACCGGACTCGCGATGAGCGCAGCCTGCGCAAGTAATCATAGCAGTGGTTCACCGACACGCGCGACAGCCACGTACCAAATGAAGACTCAAAGTTATAACTCCGAATGGCCTGGAAAGCCTTGATAAATATTTCCTGCGCAATATCTTCTACATCATCCCGGCGCCGGATCAAATGATAAATAATGGAAAAAACGCGCCGCTGATGGCGCTCAATCAGGAGACCAAAGGGTTCTTGATCTCCACGCTGAACACGTTTAATCCATTCAACTTCCTGGCCTGCATCGGGCGTCGGCTTATCCATCCAAATACCATAGATGCCTTCCTCATTACTTCATGACGAATGAGGCGGCTTGGGGGTTACAGTCGCCAGCCTGGGCGATTGTCGCCGTAAGCCAGCCCCCGTCAATTTGTAGTTGACCAATCTAACATGCTGTGAAACAATGCCCAAATGGTTATAGGCACACGGTTACGAAAGTTGAGAGAAGATAAGGATTTTTCCCAGGGCGACATTGAGAAGAGAACAGGATTACTGCGCTGCTACATCTCTCGAGTGGAAAATGGCCACACGGTCCCTTCACTTGAGACCTTGGAGCGACTCGCGTCGGCCTTGGAAATTCCTCTCTACCAACTTTTCTACGAGGGAGACGAACCACCTCCCTTGCCGAATCTGAGCAAACGGCGGTCAACTGAAGAGCTTCTACTCGACGGAGGAAGCGAGAAAGAGGTTCGCTTCTTCGAAAAAGTAAGAAAGCTCGTCACAAAGATCGATGAGAAAGACCGCCAACTTTTGCTGTACATGGCTCAGAAACTGGCAAGCCGGTAACGTCTTCTTAGTTAAACAATGGTGCGTATGTCGCCGGTCGCCAAGAACCGGCGCTGACATTGGCTATTCCCATTCGATGGTTCCCGGAGGCTTTGACGTAATGTCAAAGACGACCCGGTTTACACCTTTAACTTCATTCACAATCCGCGTCGACATTCGCTCGAGCAGAACGGGCGAAAGTTTTGCCCAATCCGCTGTCATGCCATCCTCGGATTCCACCGCCCGCACTGCAATCGTTGACGCATAGGTTCGCGCATCACCCATCACGCCCACACTCGAAACCGGCAAGAGAACTGCAAATGATTGCCAGAGGCTTGTGTAAAGCCCTGCCGCCCGCACTTCCTCACTCACAATCGCGTCAGCCTCGCGCACCATCCTCAGGCGTTCCTCGGTGATCTCGCCCACGATCCTTACCGCGAGTCCCGGCCCCGGAAACGGCTGCCGGCTCACAACATCCTCCGACAAACCCAACTCTCTTCCCACCAGGCGAACTTCGTCCTTAAAGAGTTCGCGCAAGGGCTCAATCAGTTTGAATTTCAAGTCAGCGGGCAAACCGCCCACATTGTGATGGCTCTTGATCACAGCGGCCGGCCCTTTTATCGAAACCGATTCAATGACGTCCGGATACAATGTTCCCTGGACAAGAAACTGAATGTCGCCCAGACTGCGCGCTTCTTCTTCGAAAACCCGGATGAATTCTTCCCCGATAATCTTGCGCTTCTGTTCCGGGTCGGTGACACCGCGAAGCCGGCTGAGGAATCGCTCCGACCGGTCAATCGCCCGGACGTTCAAATGGGCCTGCTCCTTCAGCGCCGCGGTGACACGCTCGAACTCATTTTTGCGGAGCAGCCCGTTATTCACAAAGGCGCAGATCAGACGGCTGCCAATGGCGCGACCCACCAAGGTAGCGGCGACAGCGGAATCAACGCCTCCTGAAAGCGCGCACAGCGCCTTCTGATCACCCACCTGCTCGCGAACTCGATCAACCGTCTCCTCAATAAAAGATCGTGGGAACCAGTTGGGTTTCACGCCGCAGATCTCCACCACGAATCGTCTCAGGATTTCCGCGCCCTCCTCCGTGTGATGGACCTCGGGATGAAATTCCACTGCATACATTTTCGCAGCCGGATTCTCGATCACAGAGATAGCGTTTTCGGTGCGGCCCGTGACCGTGAAACCAGGCGGCACCTCCGCGATGTGATCGCCGTGACTGTTCCATACTCGCAGCGGAGACTTCAAACCCGCCAGCAATTTTGTGCCGGCATATAATTTAAGCTGTGCGAACCCGTATTCCCGCCGTGACGCAGGCTCTACTTTGCCTCCTAATTTCCACGTCATCCAATGCAGGCCGTAGCAAATACCGAAAACAGGAAGGTTTAAATTAAAAATGCGCTCGTCGCATACGGGTGAAGCGGGATCGTAAACTGATGACGGCCCGCCAGAAAGCACCAGCGCCTGCGGGCGCATGCCCACCAGCTCGTCATACGAGATCGTGCAGGGCACGATCACCGAAAAGATCTGCATCTCGCGAATGCGCCGGGCGATCAGTTGAGTAAATTGGGAGCCGAAATCGAGAACAACGACGGGACGAGGAGGTGGATTGATTGCGTGATCGGGTGATTGAGCCATGGGGTGAACGGGTGATTCTTTCATTGAGTTATTTGAGATATCAAAGTTGAACTAGAATATAAATGCCGTCAACATGGCTGCTCGACCTCGACGCATCATTGAAAAAACATCCTTTTCAATAGATTTTTCAGTCAATCGCCTCATCACTCAATTATTTAACAACGATGTTGACGAGCTTCTTCGGCACGACGATGATCTTCACGATCTGCCGCCCGTTGATGAACTGAGCGACCTTATCTTCTGCCTGCGCCCGCTCGCGGATTTCTTCCTCGCTCACACTAACGGATACATGGATGCGCCCGCGCAGTTTGCCGTTCACTTGCACTGGAATTTCCAACTCATCTTCGGCGGCATATTCAGGATCGTAAACCGGCCAGGCCACGCGCAGCGTTGGCTCAGAATGTCCCAATCCTTCCCAAAGCTCGTCCGCCATATGGGGCACAAAAAGAGAAAGCATGAGAACCAAATACTCGAGCGAGTTTTTCAGGATTTCAGGCCGGATCTTTCCCGCTTCAATGGGCTCTTCCATCTCACTCAGGTCATTCACGAGCTCCATGGCCATGGCAACATCCGTATTAAAGTGCCAGCGACCCTCCAAATCCTCAGTGACGTGCCGAAGCGTCTGGTGAGTCCTTCGGATCAGGCGCCGCTCTTCCGGAGAAAGTTGGTCGAGATCCCATCTGGGTCTCTCGCTGTCCTGTGGATGGTCGGTTTTGCCGGGAGGAGATGGGGAAGCGTGTTTCGCCACCAGGCGAAATGCCCGATTCAAAAACCTTGTGGCCCCTTCGATTCCTGAATCGCTCCAGTCAAAATCGCGCGCGGGAGGGGCGGCGAACAAAGTATAGAGCCGCACGGTGTCCGCGCCATACTTGGCGAACATTTCCGTGGGGTCCACCACATTGCCCTTGCTCTTCGACATCTTAGTTCCATCCTTGATCACCATGCCCTGGGTAAAAAGCCGGGCTACGGGCTCGGAGAAATTCACCAAGCCGATATCCTGCATGACCTTGGTGAAGAAGCGCATGTAAATAAGATGAAGGATGGCGTGCTCGATACCCCCGATGTATTGATCCACAGGAAACCAATATTTCACGGCCTCAGTGTCGATGGGCGCCGTCGAAAACTGCGGACTAGTGTAGCGATAGAAGTACCACGAGGAATCAACAAACGTATCCATGGTGTCTGTCTCGCGCCGCGCCCGCCCACTACACTTGGGGCAGCGAGTATTCACGAACTCTGGCACACTGGCGAGCGGTGACTGCCCCTGGCCCGTAAGCTTGGCGTCCGGCGGAAGAACCACAGGAAGGTCGCTATCGGGAACCGGGACGATGCCGCAAGCGTCGCAATAAACAATTGGAATAGGAGTGCCCCAGTAGCGTTGGCGCGAGATTCCCCAGTCCTTAATTCGATATTGGACGGTTCCCTTCCCGAACCCTTTTGCCTCAGCATCGCGCGTCATGCGCTCGATGGCCACTTCCGAAGTCAGGCCGCTGTATGGGCCAGAGTTCACAAGCCTGCCGTATTCCACGAACGCTTCTGCAGGGCTGGGTTTCAAACCCTCCCCACCATTTACGGGAGCAATCACCGTGTGGATGAGCAGTCCGTAGGTTGTAGAGAATTCAAAGTCTCGTTCGTCATGCGCCGGGACGGCCATCACGGCGCCCGTGCCATATTCCGATAGTACGAAGTTTGCAATCCAGATGGGCACACTTTCGCCGTTATAGGGATTGCGCGCCGAAAAACCTGTGTCCACTCCTTGTTTTTCCAAGTCCACTTCAACCCGGGCATGAATCGCGGAAGCCTTCACGCGATCAGCTTCCCGGCGAAGCTTTTCCGGGTCCTCTGAGAAGGAAATCAATTTTTGAACGATCGGATGGTCGGGAGCCAGATAGACTGCTGTGCAGCCGAAGATAGTGTCCACCCTCGTGGTGAAGATGCGCAACGGCTCTTCGATTCCATTCACCCTGAAATCGATTTCGGCGCCCACGGATTTACCGATCCAATTCTGCTGCATGCTCAGGACGCGCTCCGGCCACCGCACCAGTTCCTTCATGTCCTCGAGCAGCCGCTCGGCATAGGCGGTGATTTTCCAGAACCATTGCTCGAGCTCAC
>CAAGKR010006585.1_pt1 | contig 12479 bp, 12 predicted proteins | sample 2556971 | NCBI WGS metagenome assembly CAAGKR01 (sample SAMEA5207829, study PRJEB30636) | soil metagenome | biome: forest; feature: boreal; material: soil | place: USA | collected 2011-09 | depth 1 m | reverse complement strand
GCTGATCGCCAAGCGCGCCACAGAGCCGCGCACGATAAGCGGTTTTCTTGGCGCCGACCATCATCGGTTAACCGAATGCTTGGAGGAATTCCTCGCGGCCGTAAAGACGTGCGAGCTCCATTACGAAACCTTGTTCATCACGCGAAAGGGACAGCGGGTTTCAGCAGTGGATGGGCTTTCACAATTCATCTTTGGGTTGCGCCGTCACATCCGGATGGAAGAAGATCACTTGTTCCCGCTTTTCGAGGATCGAAGCCGGGTACCCGCAGGTTCCGGGCCCACCGCCGTGATGCGCGCGGAACATCAGGAGATAGAGGCAATCCTGAGGGCGATGGAGAAACTTCTCGGCGCCGGCGACTGCGCGACGGTTATCCAGACCATCGAAAGCCAACCGGTCCACCTGTCCTCGCTATTGCACAGTCATGACGAAAAGGAAGAGCAGGTGCTGTACCCCATGGCGGACCAGCTATTCACGCAACAGGAAAAAGACGACCTCTGTCTGAAAATGCAGACCGTCTGACGAGATGCACGCCGTTGCTTCAGAAGCTTTTGCAGGCAGACGACAGGGGCGGGCATTGAGAAGCCAAGGGTAGTTAGAGAGGTGAAGCTACAGAAGATCTGTTGACCGGCGGACTGTTGAGATGGAACAGAAATCGCTTGCCAAGCAGGTGCGTCAGCACTTATCCAAATGGTGTTCTCGACGCGAACGCCGAAATCGTCGCGATAGATCCCACCATTGCCGATCCCGAGAACCATCCCCGCTATTCACAATGCTGTAGCAAGAACCTATGGCAGATCATTGATTTCCCCGGCCGCTCGCATCCCTGACTCGAGGGCGCCCTGCACGGAGTTGCGCAGCAGCAGCGACGACGTGTGCTCTCCGGCGAAATGAACCCGTCCCTCAGGTCGCGCGATGTGGGGCAGCATTGCAGCCATTTCACCGGGGCGGAACCACGCGAACGCACCGCGTGAGTATGGGTCTGAATCCCAGCACTTGGACGCTCCGCCCTCACAATATTCCCTGATCTGCGGATAAACTTTCTCGGCCTGCTCCAGCACGAAATTTACCCGCCCGGCTTCGTCCATCTCCGCGATACGGCGCGCATGAGGCCCTATCGTGAACGCTTGGAATACGCCACGAGTCGTACTTTGCCGCGGCGCGCCATCCCAGAAAAACGAGGTCGGCAGGTCGGTGAAGGTGTAACCGGAGAGTCCTTCTTCGTTCCAGAACTTCATCGAGCACTGAAGAAAGACCCGCGAGACCGACGCGTAGGACAGATCGTGGATTGCTCGCTGCTTCTCGTGCGAGCACGGGGGTGAGATTTCCAATCCGCGAAGCACGGAAAAAGGTAGGGTGCACACCAGGTAGTCCGCCGAAAGCTTGTGGGTCGTCCCGGCGCGCGTGAAGACGACGCGTACTTCGGCATTATCACGTTCGATCCTCACCGCCACCGTGCCGTAATGCACCCTCGCTCCCAATTTAGCGGCCATCGTTTTCGGCAGTACATCGTTGCCGCCCTCGATCGAGTAGCGCGCGTCCGTGAACATGCTGTAGCTGGTCGTTTGGCACAGCACGTCCAACGCTGACTGGCTGTCAGGTCCCTCGCCGATCAAGTCCCAATCCTCGACCGACAGAAGATGAATGGCGTCAAGCGATGCGCCTGCATTCGCGAGCAACTCTCCAAACGAGATGGCGTCGTATTTGGCAATCACCTCGTCCGCAGAGCCCGCGCGCATAGCGCCAACAAGCTCATCGACTGCGGGTTTGATGTACTTGGTTCTCATCCCCAGCAAACCCAGAGCCTGTTCCTCCTCTCTGAGATGCACGGGCAGGTGGACCCGCGCGTCCCCTGAGTCGATGACTCGTCTTCCCCGGAAAAAGTGGATAATGGGGAGGCTTCTCGGTTCCGGGCGCGCCAGGGGAATGTTGAACAGATTGAGGTAGTGGAGGGCCAGGTCGGGCTCGGTAGGGATGATGCCTGCAGCTCCTGCCTCGGTATAAAGACCATCGGCGAACGGATCCCGTAAGGTCTGTACTCGACCGCCGGGCCGGGTACGCGCCTCCAGGACGGTCACATCGTGCCCGGCCTGCGCGAGTTCGTAAGCGGCAGTGAGACCTGCCAGTCCCGCGCCAATCACGATTATCTTCTTTGAAGATCCCTTTCGTCCCATCTCGCACCTCCGATGCCAGCCAGCGGACCTCTAGCCTGAACTCTCTACCGCGCCTTTCGTTCGGGGTAGCTCGCTCCCGCAGTTTGCTTCGCACAGAAAGCCTTCGAGTTCAGGGATCAAGTAAACGTGCGCCAGAACATCCGCGACGCTTACAAAAGTCTCCTCTAGCTTAGGTGGGTTTCTAGCTAATGGACAGGATACATGCACAGAATCGATCGTATGCCTCGGCTGGACGACGCGCTGGTGGTTCTCGCCGCCGATCGATACCTGCTCAGTGCCCAACATTGCCATCGGAGGATTGCGAATCACACGCTCAGGCGGCCGGCGCTTTTGAGAGTACGACTATGACGGGCATGAAACGAATGGCCGCTCGAACGGGCGTCCATACCGTAACGGCCGCAATGGTCAAGTGCGACGGCGCTTGACGATGCCGTACGTCGTGTAGCGTCCGCCTTGCGAAAGGCCAACGCTGAACCTCGCCGGTCGGTTGCTCCGCGTCGTTCAAGTCTTCGATAATGCGAGGCGAGGGTCTTTCATGGCACGAAGCGCCGATTCTAGTGCTCGCGGAATTCGCGAAGCCGTGCGCGAGGCATATTCCGCGGCGTCGAAGGAACCGCGAGGCAAGCACGCTTTTCCCGTCGGGAGAGCCTTCGCAGAGAACCTGGGCTATCCGAGTGACCTTCTCGCGCGGCTACCGGCGGCCTCCGTCGAAGCATTCTCAGGAGTTTCCAATGTGTCTGTCTCCGGGGAGATTCCTACCGGCATGCGTGTCTTGGACCTTGGATGCGGGGCCGGCCTCGATTCGCTGATTGCCGCCATGCGGACCGGGCCGCGCGGAACAGTTGTGGGCGTCGATTTCAGCGCGGCGATGCTGGAACGAGCGCGAAAAGCCGCGTCCGAGAGCGGTCTGGAGAACGTGATCTTCTGTCGCGCGGACGCCGAAGCGCTACCGATCAAAACCGGGTCCATAGACATCGCCTTGGTCAATGGCATCTTCAATCTGAATCCGTCGCGAACGGCAATCTTCCGCGAACTCGCCCGCGTGCTTCGCAGCGGAGGTGCCGCTTACGCTGCAGAACTCATACTGCGCGAACCTCTTCCGCCGGAGGTTCGCAGTAGCGAGGCAAACTGGTTCGCATGAATCGCAGGCGCCAAGGAAGGCGGTGCCTTCCTGGAGGAGTTCCGCGCCGCCGGATTCAGTCAGGCGACGATGCTCCGGACCAGCCGCAACGCCCGGACAAAGAGTCCGCACGTACTCGCGGCGGAAGTGCTAGCTCGAAAATAGGCTCCGGTTGAGTATCCGTGCTGGTGGAACAGCTTGGATGCAATTCCTCACTGCTGTTGTGAATGGCGAACACGCCGGCACGGCCGTTGCCATCGCTTCCACGTTTGAGGCACTACGACTCCCAAGAGGATCAGCAGCTCGGCACACCTTTGCCTCGCGGCTCGCAATGAAAGGAGAAACGTTGCAGACGATTCAAAAGCCAATGGGCCACAGAAGCAACAGCATGACCCTCCGATACGCGCATCTCGCAGATGAACACTTGCAACGTGCAGTTCAGAAGCTGGTGACACCAAAAGTGACACCGACTTGCGACCAAGTGGAAAAGTCCGCATGATTTATGGGCAATTCTCCGCAAAAGCGAGGATTCCTAAACTTGGGGGCCGTGGGTTCGAATCCCGCAGGGGGCACCACACACTCAGCACCTCACCCGTCTGAGCATCGATGAAGGAGAAGCCATGGAACCTGTCAAAAAGCTCGATCGCTCGGTCAAAGGACGCGCTGTCTTAGTCACCGGCGCCGCAAGCGGGATGGGCCGCGCGACGGCGCATCTGTTTGCGGATGAAGGCGCGGTAGTCGCGATCACCGATATCAATGACACTGGGCTGGCCCAGGTGCTCGAAGAGATCAAAGCGGAGGGTGGCAACGCGCACGCCTGGCATCTCGACGTCTGCGATCACGCCGAAATCAAGCGCGTAGTCAAAGAGGTCGCCGATCGCTTCGGACGCCTGGATATTCTGATCAACAACGCCGGTTTCGGCGGCTTTCATCCGCTCGACGGCGACAGTTACGACCAGATTTGGGACCGGACCATCAATGGACTCCTGACCGCGCAGCAACGGATGGTCCGCGCCGCACTGCCGTATCTGCGGAAGTCCGACGCCGCTCGAATCGTCAACATCGCTTCGACGGAAGGCCTCGGCGCGACGCCGGGTGACAGTCCCTACGTGGTGGCGAAGACCGGCGTCATCGGCCTGACCCGTGCGCTTGCGGTTGACCTAGGCCCCGAGGGTATCACGGTCAATTGCATCTGCCCCGGACCAATCCGAACCAGTTTGACCGACGCGATTCCCGAAGAACACAAGACCATCTTCGGCAAACGGCGCACGGCCCTGAAACGCTACGGCTTTCCGGAGGAAGTCGCGCACATCACGTTCAGCCTATGTCTTCCGGCAGCATCTTATCTGACCGGCGCGATCATACCGGTCGACGGAGGCCTGACGATCCGCAATGCCTGAACGCGAAATCGCGCTGGCGGAGAGGGTGGGATTTGAACCCACGAGGGACTTTCATCCCTACCGGTTTTCGAGACCGGCGCCTTCAGCCGCTCGGCCACCTCTCCGCGGCTAACTATATTTGTGGTTTTTTGCCGCCTGCGCCACCCCAAGGTATGAGTGACCGCGGGCTCGGCAGACGATTCAATCTTCGAGCCTCATCCGAACTGCACCGAGCGGCGGGTGAGCGACCCCCCCTACGAAGCCGGTAATTGGAAATCGCGTCGGTACTCGAGCGCCGTCCAACGCGCCCGCGTCGCGACCGATGTGAGCATCAATCGTATCGCGTCGCGTCGGTTCATCAAATCGGCGAGCAGGAATCCGTTATGGGAAGTAGCTAACGCGATCGCTTGCGCTGATAGCATCGGCGGCCGCTATCCTCGCGGACGAATGCGCGAACAGTACCGCGTCGCGGTCGCGATAAATCGGTTTCCAATGTTTGTCTGCTTCGACGACGCGGAAGCCGCCGGTTCCTGGTTTAAGCAGAATGTAATCGTGCGGACAGCCCGCGAGCAGCGACTTCGAGTTGTCCAGATTGTAGTAGAATTCCGCGTACTGACGCATCACCGAGTCCGGGTACACCAACTCGGTCCGCCCGTCGATAAATACCCGGCTTTCGGGCGCAAGATGCCACACGAGGTATTCGCCCCACTCGAAGTGATTCAGAATATTTCCGTGAAGGTCACGCGCTTTCATGAATGCGACCGCGCCGCTCGGAACCGGCTCCCAGGTTCGCAAACGATTCGAAAACACTCCACCCGCCGCGGCAATGAGCACAATCACGCACGCCATCACGATCGAATTTACCTCACGGCCTGGAACCTCAGGCTCACGCGCGTTGGTCCGCTTCGCAAGCGCCAGTTGCGTGTGATGAGCCAGCGGAATTGCCACCGCGATAACAGCGAGCGCGACATTGCGCGACATGTAAATCGCAGCGCCAATGAAAATGATCGCGATCGCCGTCAACGGTGCATCGTCAAGCGTCGGCGCCATCATGATCGAGACCACAAATCCTAACAACAACGGCATCGCAATCGCATACTGTGCCAACGCCACCGGCGACGTATGCCAAAGAAAGAGCAGCATGGTTGGCAACGGCACCCAATCCATTACCATGCGCCGGATTAAAGGATCTGAAATGGAATGAATCACACTGCTGTAGATACCTATTCCATATGGATTCAGCAGAGTTGCTATTGCACATAGTATAGTCAGTCCGGCCAGAATGAGACCGCGAGCAGGACGCATCCGTGCTCGGACCTCCTGTGCGCTGAGTACCGCACTGGCTATTGCGAGCGCGCCCAGGCCGGTCGTATATCCGCCATGCAGATTCGCCCATAGCGCGAACATCGGTATAAGCGGCCACAATCGCGCCGGTCCTCGATACACCTCGACCGCCAGCGTCGCGAGCACGATACTCAGCATCGGAAATGTGAAAAGCTGCGGACGAAACTGCATTTGCGAAGTGAGCGCCCCCGCCGTCAATACCAGCACGATGCGCTGAATCCCGCTCGACGCGCGGGTTTGCGGCAGTCCAATCGCGAGCGCTGTAATCGTGGCTGCCGCGCAAATTACTTTTATCAGCTTGAGTCCGACGATCCCGAACCATCCGTATGAAAACGCGAGCACCACTTGCGACAACCATTCGTGATTTCGCCACGGAAGTCCCGCCGCCGAGTAGGAATACAAATCCTGCAGCGGGATATGACCTGATTGCAAAATCGTTTTTCCGACCAGCAGATGCATCCAGAGGTCTGGATCAGCGAAGTTGTCCGCGCACGCGAGCGCAACTGCCAATGCGATGAAGAGGGGCGAGACCCCCGACGCACTGATCGTCGGCGTTGCGGGGGCCTCCAACTCAGCCCCTGGCCGACCGCTGGTAGCCAACGATGCCATCGCGCAAGCGTCACTTAACATCGGGGCTCATGCAAGATGGCGGGCTCATGCAAGATGGCCGGTTTTGCTTTGTAGGTTGGCGTGATGACGCGGGAGTTGAATTGATCGATTCGTCCCGTAGTCGGCGCCACGAAACTGACGAGATCAGGGAGCAGCTATTCAGCGGTCGTTACAATGACACGGGCTGTGAGACATGCGCCATCGCGACACAGCCCCGATAATTGCCCGTATCCCGAGCCCTTATTGGATCGAGAGCGGCCCTAAAGCAAATCCATCGGCTCGTATTCCTGCAGTTCCCGGTCAACCGAGCGCCGTGGCGGCTCAAAGGCCGGACCTGCCTGCCATAATGGACGGATCTTCACCAACAGCCGTCCCAGTCTTCCACTGCGTGAATGTTTTGCCCGGCTCGTTTCCAGGTCGGACTCGCGAACGACATCTGAAGTTGTTTGCATCGACATCGCGTCTCTCCCCGATGCGTTGAATCCACCCCGCACCCCCGCATCCCACAGCAATGCGTGTGCCACGCAAAGTCGCCCATAAAATCAGGCACTCGCGCGGAGCGGTAAATTCGGCGCCGACTGAAATGCTACATTTTGTAGTATTGCTGCTACACTATGGCGCTGCGAGGCGGTCGCGTAATTGCTTTTTCCCACCGCGCAATCGCCTGTTCCGATTGCGCGGCTGCGATCGCGCGCGGTCTCAGATCGCGTCGGTGCTCGATGGCTCGTCGATCACGTGGTTCTCCAGATGTCCAATTTTTTCGATCTCGATTCGAACCACGTCACCAGCCTTCATCCACTTTTGCGGATTCATCGCCGCCGCGACTCCACCTGGCGTGCCGGTTGATATAATCGTCCCGGGCAGAAGTGTGAATACCGTCGATAGAGTCTCGACCTGTTCGTAACAATTGAAAATTAGATTTTTGGTGTTCGAATGCTGCCGCTGCTCGCCGTTGACCAGCGTGCGGAGATCGAGGCGATGCGGATCGCCGATTTCGTCCGGCGTTACGATCCACGGACCGATCGGCCCGTGGGTGTCGAACGATTTGCCGAGCGTCATGGTCTGCGCCTTGCGCTGCCAGTCGCGCACGCTGACGTCATTGACTATCAGGTAGCCGCCGATCACTTCATGCGCGCGATCACGTGCCACATGACGGCATCGCCGGCTGATCACGAAGCCTAGTTCCCCCTCGTAGTCGAGTGCCTGCGAAACCCGCGGCAGGTGAATCGGATCGTACGGACCTGTCACGCAGCTCGATTGCTTGTTGAAGAATATCGGAAACTCGGGCTTCTTCATTTTGGATTCTTCGATGTGATCGCTGTAGTTCAGTCCGATCGCGAGAAACTCCGGGGGCCGCGCAATCGGCGCCTCGAGCTTGGCGCTGGCGAGTTTTATCCGATGAGTCGAATTCTTCGCGGCACCGTGCGCGCGCTCCAGCGCCGTTCCGCCCGCGGCCAGAAATGCGGTCATTTCGCGCGGCAATTCCGGCGCCGCCGCGGTCAGATCCACGATCGTATCGTCGTCGACCACTCCAATCCTGGTCATGCCGTTGTGGCTGAAAGTTGCGAGTTTCATCGTTCCTCCGCTTATTCGGACAAGCCGCGGATCGCATCCGCGTCGATTCCCTTTTCGGCGTGATATTTTTTCAGCTCCGCCTCGGGAACGCCTGCGTGAAACTGACGCGCCATCTCGTCGGGATCGAAGTGAACGCCGATCGGGTTCTTTTCGAACGCCTCGCTGCGGAAAAATCCCTTGAGCTCTTCGACGCTGTCGTAATTGTCGATTTGCAGCTCGACCTTATTTCCGTCGGGATCGCGATAATACATCGAGGTTGTTGGTCCGTGATTGATCGTCACCGCCGGCGTGATTCCGGCCCGCTTCAGCCGCTCATACGTAAAGATGAGATCGCCGAGGTTCGCGTACGTATACGCCAGATGGTCGAGCCCCAGGAACGTTCGGTCCGATCTGTGAGACCCGGAATCGACGCTATCGCGATCCTATGATGTTCGTCGTCGTAGGTGAGAAACGCGATGAAATGATTTGAATTGACGACTTCCGCTTCGAGCACCGTCGTGTACCAATCGACCATGGTCTTGAACTGTTTGGTTCGCAGTACGGCGTGGGCAAACTTCGAGGGCGCCACGCGTCTATTTCCGGCGCCGCTCTTTTTCGATTCGATTTCGGTGGACATCGCGGTTCCTCCTCGCCGGCGTCGCACGCCGGACCTGTCGAATAGCAATTCCTTATAGCGCAATCCCGCGCGCAACCGGCAATCGCATACTTGACGGGCGGAGGAAACGGTGGCGGCTCTGGCGTTTGACTGAGTTCCGAGCCGTGCTCTACTGGGACTATGCGCGCAAAAGGTTTATCGCTTCGCCTCGCAACGACTGTCCTGATCTCCGCAATCGCCGTGACGTTGGTCGCCTGCAGCTCAAATTCGAACGCCGATGTAACCCTTCCCAATGGTATCCATTGTCGCTCCGAATCCAGCGGATGGTTCCTCTTCAGAACCACCAGTACTGCCTGCGTCGATCAGAACGGCAAAGTGATCGGCTCCTACAGCAATCAATAAAGAAGCTGATTTTTTCGACCTTCAGTTACACGAAGGTAGTGGCGATGAGATTTTGTAATGATTGCCCAGCGGGCGCTTGCCCCCCTTGGGAACGCGCCCGCCGGGCCGGAAGTGTTGCCTGATGCGGGCGACCCTCAAATGCTTGGGTTGCCTCGCCAAAAACTCATTCCACCATTCGCGCCTGGTCAATTTCCCGGCGAGGGATCTGCTGTATTGCAGAAACACCCCGCCGGGGCGCTCGGGGGATTGACGCCTAGAAAATCAGGGCATAGATGGCGGTCGCCAGATAAAGTGCCGCAACCGCCACGAACGCCACCATCGCGAGCCGCTCCAGAAGGTCGCTATCGGCTTTCTTCGGGAGCTCGACCTCTTTTTCTCGCTTTGCGAGGTCTTTCACGTTGACAACTGATTCGTGAGAGAATGTCGAGTCCATAGGCCGTTCTCCTTTCGCTGCTCGTTCACTCAAATAGGCGTTACAAAGCACTGTACAAATTGTTCATCGCGAATGAACAACCCCCTTCGCATCCTAACCATGCGGAAAGTCAGTCTTTTCTTCACAGTTCGGGGATTTAAGCCTTAAACGGTGCGATGCGACGGTTCAGTGAGCAAGGAGTATGTTCAAGTCCCTGCTCATTTAAGCCGGTGCTGATTGAAGCGGCTTGGCTTCAGGCTATCTTGTACGGCCCGCCTGCAAGCGGCACAGTCATCTTTATGCCGCAACGAGCGCTGGCCCCGGAGACGATGTGACTCGGAACTCTAATTTCTTCAATCTTTACAATCACGACTTCGTCCGCGTGGCCGTCGGCGTTCCCTCGATTCGAGTGGCCGACCCGGCCTACAACGCTACCCATACGCTCGCGCTGATTAACCAAGCTGCCGAACGCAGCGCGATGCTCGCGCTGTTCCCGGAGCTTGGTCTGAGCGCCTATTCATGCGACGACCTCTTTCAGCAGCGCGCCGTGCTCGACGCCTGCCTCGATGCCATCAGCCAAATCGTTGAGGCCACCGCCAAGCTCTCGATCGTCAGCGTGGTCGGCGCGCCCCTGCAATTCGAAAATCACCTGTACAATTGCGCCCTGGTGATCCATCACGGGCGGATTCTTGGCATCGTGCCCAAGACCAACCTGCCGAACTACCGCGAGTTCTACGAACAGCGTCAGTTCACTTCCGCCGACGCTGTCGTGCGCGACGAGGTCGATCTCATCGATCAGCGCGCGATTCCGTTCGGTAACAACCTCATTTTTCAACACGAGGAGCAGCCGCTGCTAAGCTTTCACGCTGAGCTTTGCGAGGACCTGTGGGTGCCGATCTCTCCGTCCTCGTACGCGGCGCTCGCCGGTGCGACCGTGCTGCTGAATCTGTCGGCGTCGAATATCACCATCGGAAAGGCCGACTATCGCCGAAGCCTGGTCGCGAGCCAGTCCGCGCGATGCCTTGCGGCGTACCTCTACTCGGCTGCCGGTCCCGGCGAATCGACCACCGACCTCGCTTGGGACGGCCATGCGCTAATCGCCGAGAACGGCAACATTTTGATTGAATCCGAGCGCTTCAGGACCGAGCCGCAACTGATCTCGAGCGAGATCGATCTGGAGCGTCTTTCGCAGGAGCGGATGCGCCAGAATACGTTCGGCGATACCGCGCGCCGCGAATATCAGTCGATTCGCCGCTTCCGCCGCATTTCTTTTTCGACCGAGTTGCCGCGCCGCGCCAGGATGCTGCCCGAGCGCCGCTACGAACGCTTTCCTTACGTGCCGGCCGATCCCGCCACCCGCGACCAGCGATGCGCCGAAGTGTTCGACATCCAGGTGCAGGGCCTCGTGACTCGGCTCCGCTCCACCCGGCTGAATCGCGTGGTTATCGGCGTCTCCGGCGGGGTCGATTCGACGCACGCCCTGCTGGTTTGCGCGCGCGCGATGGATCAACTTGGCGTCTCGCGCGAAAACATCTTTGCGGTCACGATGCCAGGATTCGCGACGAGCACCCGCACCCTCGAACAGGCTCGCCGCCTGATGACTTCGCTTGGATGCCAGTGCGAGGAAATCGACATCCGTCCGAGCTGCATGCAGATGCTCAAGGACATCGGGCATCCTTACGCCGAAGGCAAACAAGTCTACGACGTCACGTTTGAGAATGTTCAGGCAGGCGAACGCACCAGCCATCTGTTTCGCCTGGCCAATCTGCGTCGCGGGCTGGTAGTCGGCACCGGAGATTTGAGCGAGCTTGCGCTTGGCTGGTGTACCTACGGCGTCGGCGACCACATGGCCCATTACAGCGTCAATGCCAGCGTGCCGAAGACCCTCATCCAGCACGTCATTCGATGGGTTGTCGAGACCGGCAGCCTGGGCACCGACACCAGCGCCACGCTGCTCGATATCCTTGCAACTCCGATCAGTCCCGAACTAATTCCTGGTCTCACTACTGAAGGTAACTCGACGCACAACACCGAGTCGGCTATCGGACCCTACGAACTGCACGATTTCTTCCTCTACTACACCCTTCGCTTCGGCTATCCGCCGCCCAAAGTCGCATTCCTGGCGTGGCTCGCCTGGCGCAACCGGGAAGAGGGCGGGTGGCCCGCAATTCCCGAGGACCGACGAAATCAGTATGACATCGCGTCCATCAAGGCTCATCTGCACACCTTCCTCTACCGATTCTTCCAGCAGAGTCAGTTTAAGCGCAGCACCGTACCGAACGCGCCTAAAGTCGGCTCCGGCGGTTCACTTTCGCCGCGCGGCGACTATCGCGCGCCGTCGGATAGCGAGGCGACCGCCTGGCTCGAGCAACTTAAGCTGATTCCCGACAAGGCTCAGCCGTTGCCCGTGATGCTGCGCGATCGCGCGCGCCGGACACTGCGTCCGGTCCGCAACCGACGCACCTGAGAGACTACCGCGAAGGCAGGGACTGAGTCCGGGTCTCGGATGAAGCTGATAAACAAGTTCATGGCCTTGCCGGCGTCCGACCAGGCGCTACTCTTCAAATCATTGACGCCGCTGGTCGCGATGCGGTTCGGATTGTGGACGTTGCCTTACACGCGAGTGCGCGTCATCGCGGACTGGATGACTGCGCATGGGCGAACCTCCTCGCGCATCGATGCTAGCGACACGAAACCGTCGCGCGAGAAGATTGGGTGGGCCGTCGCCACTGCAAGCCGCATCGTCCCCGGCGGCATCAATTGCCTGGTACGCGCGATGGCCACCGAAATCATGCTCAAACGCTTCGGCTATGCGAGTATCCTCAAGATTGGAGTCGTGAAACCGGCTGCCGGACAATTCGAGGCGCACGC
>CAAGKR010181334.1_pt1 | contig 12481 bp, 11 predicted proteins | sample 2556971 | NCBI WGS metagenome assembly CAAGKR01 (sample SAMEA5207829, study PRJEB30636) | soil metagenome | biome: forest; feature: boreal; material: soil | place: USA | collected 2011-09 | depth 1 m | reverse complement strand
CCTTGCGCTCCAGTCGCCCAGTGCTTCTCGTCAGCCAGCTGCCGCTTTTCCTTGGCTGATGGACCGAAGAGGGCGGCAAAAAGCCGCGCCAGACCGGACTTCGACCGCGCGCTCTGCTGACGTCGTTCACGCCTGCGCTCGTACTCGCGACGCGCGCTGCGCCCTGCGTCGCCGGAATCAGGTCCTTGCCCACTCATGCTTCGCTCGGTATCGGCAAGGCCGCAGCGAAGCTCCAGCCTCTGAGCCTGGCCAAGGCTCCGGTAAGCGGAGAACAGGACTCCCGAGAGCACGCCTGCTCACGCGCAACGAGATTCTCGACGAGCGGTTACGGAACCCGGAGAGTCCGAGACCCGAGGTCACCGAGCATCTTGAACCACCCAAGGTCAGTGAGGACCGCCCCAGCCGTCGCTAAGATCGGGCTCGGCGAGCGCATGCCAGTCGAAGTTGTTGGGTGTGTAGGTCTGAATGAGGGCGGCATCGAGAATCCGCGTGGCGTCTGCGGTCAGGCGCGTGATGCGCGGCGCACGGTCCAGGAGCGCCTGACTGACGGTCGCCGGCCGGTAGATCAGGGCCGCGGCATGACCGCCGTACTCATCGTCGCCTTCTGCTTGGCCGTCGAGCAGCACGGGCAGGGGTCCGAACCGTAGAGTCCATCCCCCGTCGAGCTCTTGACGAAAGGTGTGCGGTATTCCGTCCCGTTCCAACTCGGACTGGTGCTCCCGTGCTCGCTGATAGCCCGAGGCGCCGTGGAATGTCGCGTCGAGCCCGTACCGACTGTCGTCTACGGGCCAGATCGCGAGCCGGTCGGGCACTGGGCCTGCCCGCCACGCCGGCAATGAGTCCGAACTCATCCAGGACCTCGGCCCGCACCCGTCACCAGCGCGCCGGCCAGCATGGCGGCCTCGGCGTCGTCGAGCCCCTGCTCTCGAACCAGTGACTCCACGTCGAGAACGCGATCGCATGGCCAAGGGCGGCTTGCGCGCGTCGGCGGGCCGCGCCCCGCAGCCCTCGTTCCGCCATGAGCACGTCGCGGGCCGCGCCGAGGTGGCCGCGGAAGGCCTTCGGCATGGAGCGCCTCAAGAGGGTCTTGGCGGACAGCCGCGACCAGTCTCGTCCGGGGCCATCTGTCAGGGCGTGTTGAAGGCGCTCGAGGACTTTCAGGTGGGCGCGCAAGCCGACGACACGGCAATAGTCGTGATGCGCTTCTGCGGCGTGTAGGTCGATTCCATGGACCTGAGCCCGCGAGCCAGGGCGGGCGCCCGCCGGGTATCCCCCGGCTTGGTCACCCGCCCGCGAGCGCAAGCGCGCGAGCGAGCGTCTGCTGGGTTTGGGGCCCGCGCAGGGTCGCCCGCACCCTGCCGGAGCCGTCGATCGCGACGGTGGTGGGCAGGATCGCGACTCCGTAGCCAGGCCCAGAGGCTCCAGTGGGGTCGCGTAGGTTGGGAAAGGACCAGTGGTAGCGCTTGACGAAGGACCGTGCTTCCGAGAGCGATGGGTCCTCCCAGTTGACGCCGACCAAGGTGGCACGGTGACCGAGACCCTGTGAGAAGCGCTCGAGCACAGGCGCCTCCTGGGCGCAGGGCCCACACCAGCTCGCCCAGAAGGTGACAAGCGCGGGATGCCCGCGCAGACTCGCCAGCGTGACCGGAGCGCCGCTGAGCCGCTCGCCCGGCAGGGGCGGAACCGAGTGGCCGGTACGCCCTCCGGCGCCGGCGAGCCCGAACAGCACGAGCGCGAGCACGGCGACCGCGGCGGCGGCCGAGAGGAGCAGTGTGCGCAGGCGCGCTCGCGCGGGGAGCATAGCCTGGCGAACTTATCACCGCGTCGTGACCCCCGTGAGGATCATGCAGATCGGCCCGCTCGCAAGCGGGCCGATCCGGGGAGGGAATGAGGGAGGAACGATGCCCTCGCAACTTAGTGTTGCCTGAAGCGGCCGATGTCAAACGCCGAGCCGACATCGCCACCGTGGCAATCGAGCCGAGCGGCGTCCGACGGAGCCGGGAGAGGCGATCGCTCGAGCGAGCCGAGCGGACTCAGGCCGAGCTGAGCAGCGAGTCGGAGCCAGCGTGCGCCGTGCGCGAGCGCAGCGCGTTCTTGACCTCGTAGAGGTGAGCGTCGGCGCGCGCGATGCATTCGCCGAGGCTCTCCCCCGGCAACCACTCGCAGACCCCCACAGACCAGGTGACGGGCAGCGCCTCCACGTGCAGCCGATCGAGCACACCGACCGCGCTTTCCGGCGAGGTGGCGGGCAGCAGCAGCACGAACTCGTCGCCCCCATGCCGCGCGAGGATGTCGCCTGTGCGCAGGTGCTCACGCCACGCGCGACCGAGGTCGGCCAGCACGGTGTCGCCGACCGCGTGTCCGCGCTGGTCGTTGATCTGCTTGAAGCCGTCGAGGTCGAGCACGGCCAGCGTCATGCGGTTTCCGCTGCGCTGGGCGATCGCGTGCTCGCGGATCGCCGCCGTGAGAAAGCCGTTGCGGTTGAGCAGGCCGGTGAGCGGATCGGTGTCGGCTTGACGGCGCAGGCTCTCACTGAGGTGCCCGAGCACGAGGCAGATCGACCAGATCGTGACGCACACGATCACCCAGTAGATGCCCGCGCCGGGAAGGCCGCCGGCCAGCAGCCCGACCGCGAAGCCCACCGAGATCAGAGAGCCTTGGGCGACGACCGCGCGGCGCGGGAAGAAGTGGGCCGAGTAGATCGCGATCCACGGATAGGAGAACGCCGCGATCATCATGCCCCCGTGTGTCGCGGCATGCGCCACCATGCCACTGGTCACAAGCGATCCGCACGCCGCGAGCAGCTCGAAGCCGACCGTGGGGATGCGCCGCGCGAGCAGCCACACGCCGCCGGCGCCCGCGACCGCGAGCACGCCGGCGCCGCGGATCAGCCCGACAGGCTCGGTGGTACTGATCGGAAAGACGATCACGGCGAGGCACACGATCCCCTTGAACAGGAACAGCAGCGCCAGCGACCACGCCATCGGCGGCCGGCGGGATGCGACGCGACGCGCGAGCGAGCGCAGCGGCTCGGCTGCGCCGTGCGCGAGTGTGGCGCGTGCCCCAGCGGGGGCAGCGCCGTGCAAGAGCGACTGAGATGGACTCGAGGACATCCTTGCTTATCTCTTCGGATTGGATCGGCAAGCGCTTGAGTGGCCGGTTGGGCGACAACGAAAGCTTGCCGCTTCCCGACAGCCGTGAGCGCGCTAGCCTTGACAGAGGTGTTGCTCTTCAAACCGCGCCACACAGAGATGGTCGAGGCCGCACAGGCGCTGCCCGGGCGGGAGCATCCGATCCAGATCGCCGAGCGCCACCTCGTGCTTGGAGGGCAAGTGAAGCCTCCCTTCCCCACGGGAGTCGAGCCGGCCGTGTTCGGCATGGGCTGCTTTTGGGGCGCGGAGCGCATCTTCTGGGAAGCCGAGGGCGTGCACACCACCGCTGTGGGATACGCGGGCGGGCTGACCCCCAATCCCACCTACGAGGAGGTGTGCGGCGGGCGCACCGCTCACGCCGAGGTGGTGCTCGTTGCGTATGACCCAGAGCAGACCAGCTATGAGCAGTTGCTCAGGTTGTTTTGGGAGGGACACGATCCCACGCAGGGAATGGCCCAGGGAAACGACGTCGGCAGCCAATACCGCTCGCTCGTCCTGTGGCAGAGCGACTCCCAGCGCGAGGCCGCGCTTGCCTCGCGCGAGGCATACCAGGGCATGCTCTCAGCCGAGGGGCACGGCCAGATCACAACCGAAATCGAGCAGGGCGAGAGCCACCCGTTCTACTACGCCGAGGACTATCACCAGCAGTACCTCGCCAAGAATCCTGGCGGATACTGTGGATTGGGCGGCACGGGAGTGGCCTGCCCGGTGGGTCTCGCGAGCGCCTGACAGCCCTCTTTAAAGCAGCGCGGCCCGCCGAAGCGGGCCGTGGTCGCACACGATTGATAACCAATCTAGAGACTAGCAGACAGACGGGCGACAGAGCGCGACGGCGATTAACTCGTCTCGGCGGCATGATAATGGCTACCTGCTCGTGTCGCCCGACCAATTGGCGGAAGGTGTGGGAGTCGAACCCATCCGAAGGTTCACTCCGGAACAACGGTTATCAATCGTGTGCTGCGACCACGCAGCTGCACCTTCCTGCACTGCATTGTACTCAAACTGCCGGACGGCTACGCGGGACTGCCCGCCGGCTCAGGAGCCTGCCAACCCGGGGCGTGGGGTCCACCGAGCGTGGGCACGTCCGACGGGTACACCTCGTTGCCGTGGATCGCGTGATCGCCGATCTCGAGCTCCTTGTCGGAGAGCCGCAGCGGCACGAAGATCCCGACGACCTTGAGCAGGATGAACGTCACCGTGCCACTGAACACGATCACGAACAGAGCGGCCTCGGCTTGCCAGCGCATCAGTTTCCAGCTTCCATGGATCGCCCCGGCGAATCCGGGCAGGTTTTCCGCCCCTTTGATGCCGATGTACTCGACGATATTCGGGTCGGCGAGCACGCCCACCAGCAGACCGCCCAAGAGGCCGGCGATACCGTGCGTATAGATCACCCCCAGCGTGTCGTCCACGTTGCGGAAGACGGGCGCTCGCGACAGGAACCGGATCGCCATCCACACGATCGTGGAGGCCACGACGCCGATCGCGATCGCCCCGTACCCGTTGACGAAGCCGGCGCCGGGAGTGATCGCCACCAGCCCCGTGATCATCCCGTTGACCGAGCCGATCAGAGACGGCTTGTCGCGGAAGATGTAGTCCCACGCGATCCACACGAGCATCGCCACAGCGGTGCACAGGTTCGTGTTCAGAACCGCCGCCGAGGCATTGGCGCCGGCGTAGTAGGAGTCACCGCCGTTGAAGCCGTTCCAGCCGAGCCACAGAAGGCCCGCGCCGGCAGCCACCATCAGCAGGTTGTTCGGTGCATCGACCTCTCTGTCTCTTTGCAATCGTGGCCCAATGACCGCCGCCGCCACGAAGCCGGAGATGCCGGCCGCGAGGTGGATGACATAGCCACCGGAGTAGTCGAGCGCGCCGTGCGCGGCGAAGTAGCCGCCGCCCCAGATCAGGAACGCGTTGACCGTGTACACGAACGTGATCCACAACAGCACGAACGGGATCCATGCCTTGAAGTTGATGCGCCCCAAGACCGAACCCAGCATCAGGATCGGCGTTATGCCGGCGAACACGAACTGGAAGTACACGAGCGAGGACTGCGGGAAATGGAACGGGGGACCTGAGGTGATCGACGGGATCGCCGCCTGACCCTCCTCCGCGGCGTGTCCAAGCACGCTTCCCGGGGTGCCCCACATCGTGCCGAAGAACCCTTTCGTCCCAAACAGGCCCCCGCCCGAGTGGGCGATCGGATTGCCGAAGCCCATCTTGAACGCCCACAGACACCATGCGACCAATACGAGCGCAAAGGCGACAAAGGTGAGCATCATGCTGTTCACCGACCAGCGCTTCTGCATCACGCCGCCGTAGAGGATGGCGAGACCCGGGACGCTCATAAGGCCGACGAACGTCGCGGCCGTCATCTGCCAGGCGTTATCGCCTGGGTTGAGCCACGATGGGTACGCCAGCCATTCGGCTGTGGCCAAGATGGACATACGCCTCCATTTCCTGTCTTTGAATACGTTCTGAGCGCCATCCGCCGTCGCCGGCGGAGGCGCCCTCTTGAGTCGCTCCATGAAACCGGGCCGGCCGGGTCCGGGGTAGGGAGACATGGCCAACAGTTGATGCCCCGTGTTAGACATTTGTCGAGAAGGCCGACAAAAGCCCGGCCGGCGGGGGCAGAAGACCGGTCAGCGGAACCCGGAACCGGTCAGCAGGAGCAGGAGACCGGCCCGCGGAGCGAGAGAGCCGCCAGCGAGAGGCGGAAACTCGGCCGGCGGGAGCGGGAAACGCTAGCCCGCGACCGCGGCTCGCCCATAGGGCAGGCTTGCCTGACGACAGGCATCGCGCAGGGCTTCGTGGGCCGCGGCGGCCGGATTCTCAGCCGGGTTGGCGCACAACGCGCGTGCCTTCGCCCCGCACGGGTGGATCACCGCGGCGCCGAGAGTGCTCGCAAACGTCACTTCGATGCACCCGGCACGCCGAGCGGAGCCGCTCGTCGAGGCAATCACGGCAACGGTTGCGAGGGCCGCCAGCAGCAGCGCGCCGGCGGCGATCACCGCGATGCGTCCCGCCCGTGTCCAGCGCAGCGGCTCCGACAGGCGCTTGTTCTGGTCGATCATGACCATCGTGCGGCCCAGTTTAGGGATGGGAGCGCGCGACACGGCCGAGCGCCGCAGGGCGACTGTGCCGAGAGTTGCTTGGCATGCGGCGAAGCGTTGCGGGTGAGTCGTGGGGTGCCACGGTGCTACTCGCCGTCGACCTCAGCCGACCCCGGCTCGAAGGCAAGCGCGGCCGAGTTGATGCAGAAGCGCTGGCCTGCGGGACCGGGCCCGTCGTCGAACACATGGCCCAGGTGCCCTCCGCAGCGGCGGCACACGACCTCGGTGCGGCGCATCGGCAGGCCATTGTCCGGGCGCAGCTCGACCGCCTCGGCAAGCGCGGGCTCGGTGAAGCTCGGCCAGCCCGTGCCGGACTCGAACTTGGTGTCCGATCCGAACAGGTCGCTGCCGCAGCCGGCGCAGCGATACATGCCGGACTCCTTGTTGTACACGTACTCGCCGGTGAACGGCGCCTCGGTGCCCGCGCGGCGCAGCACCTCGTACTGCTCGGGCGTGAGCTCCTCGCGCCATTGCCCCTCAGGCTTGCTCACCTCGCGATCCACCATCACGCCATGTTCTAGCAGCCCGGCACGTGTTGCTATCCTTATCTTTACGTTCACGTCAAGTTCCCCCACCCGCTTCGGCGTCCACGCCGATCATGAGAACTACAAGTGGTGGGCGCTCTCCTGCACGAGCCTCGGGATGCTGCTCGCCGCCACCAACTCGGGCACGCTGATCATCGCGCTGCCCGCGCTCGAGCGCTCGCTGCACACAAGCCTGCTCGCACTCGTGTGGGTGATCCTCGCTTACCTGATCGCCGCCACCGTGCTGGTCCTGATGGCCGGTCGCCTGAGCGACCTGTTCGGGCGCAAGCGCGCCTACGTCGGCGGCTTTCTCGTGTTCGCGCTCGCCTCCCTCGGCGCCGGCTTCTCCAGTAGCGCCACGATGCTCATCTGCTGGCGCGTCCTACAGGGAATCGGCTCGGCTTTCCTGTTCGCCAACGCCGCCGCCCTCGTCACCGACGCATTTCCCAGGGGCCAGCTCGGCCTCGCGATGGGCGCCAACACGATGGTCGCCGCCGTCGGGCTCGTGCTCGGCCCGGTGCTCGGCGGCGCGCTCGTCGAGATCTCCTGGCACTGGGTCTTCTGGTTCAACGTCCCGCTCGCGCTCGCCGGCGCCGCCTGGGGCGCCCTGGTCCTGCGCGAGCTCTCACGGCCCGACGAGGTGAGGGGCTTTGACACGCTCGGCACACTCACCTTCATCGTCGGTCTCACAGGCCTCGTGCTCGGCGTCTCCAAGGGCGGGCTCTCCGGCTGGGGCAACCCCGTCGTGGTGGTCGGGCTCGCGTGCGCCGCGGTCTTGCTGCCGCTGTGGGTCTTGATCGAGCGCCGCACGCGCGCCCCGATGCTGGACCTGGAGATCTTCAACAACCGCCTGTTCGCCGCCGCGAGCGCCGCGGCGTTCATCAACGGGCTCTCCCGCTTCGCGCTCATGTTCCTGTTCGTGTTCTACTACCAGGGCGCCCAGTCCAACGACCCGATCGAAGCCGGCATCAAGCTGATGCCGCTCGCGCTCGGGATGCTCGTCGCCTCTCCCCTGTCCGGCATCTATGCCGACCGTCACGGCTCGCGCGCGCTCGCGGCTTGGGGGATGTTCGTAAGCGGGGTCGGTCTCGCCGCGATGACGACGCTCGAGGTCCACTCCCCCTACTGGCAGAGCATGATCTGGCTCGCGCTCGTGGGGATCGGATCGGGCATGTTCAACAGCCCCAACACCGCCGCCATGATGGGCACGGTGCCGGCGCAGCGACGCGGGGTGGCCGCAGGCGCGCGCACGCTCCTTCAGAACACCGGCGCGGTCCTCTCGATCGCGTTCGTGCTCGCGGTCGTGACCGCAGCGGTGCCGAAGGCCACGCTGTTCGCTGTCTTCTCCGGCCTCACCCGCGGCCTGTCCACGCAGAAGCTCGATCCGTTCATCTCAAACATGCACGTCGCCCTGTGGGTGCTCGTCGCGACCTCTGCGATCGGAGCGTTCGTGTGCCTGTTGCGCCCCCGTCAGGTCGTGGCGGGAATCGCGCCGGAGCGCGGCGCCCTCGAACACTCGCCGGAGCCGCTGCCTCACGTGCGCGCGCGCGAGGCCGAGGCTGGGGCATGAACGTGACGGACATGCGCTCGAGCGGGGGAGGCGAGCTGAGGGGTGGGCAGTCTAAAAAAGGGGTGCCCCACGCGCGCGCGTGGGGCATGCGCTTTCGAGCAACGCACAACCCACGCCCGACATGACGCTCCAAAGCAACCTGAGGATCGGCGACGTCGCCAAGCTAGCCGGAACCACACCGCGCACGATCCGCTACTACGAGGAGATCGGCCTGCTCCCCGACGCGCCCGAGCGGCCCTCCGGCGGCCACCGGCTGTACACCCACGAGGAGGTCGAGCGCGTGCGCGAGGTGATGCGCCTGAAGGAGCTGCTCGGCGTGACGCTCGACGAGCTCAAGGACCTGCTCACCGCCGAGGAGGCCCGCGCGGCGGTACGAGCCGAGCTGCGCCGCGACGATGTCGACCCGGAGCGGCGCCGTGAGCTGCTACGCGAGGCGCTCGGCCACATCGATCGCCAGCTCGAGTTGGTGGAGCATCGCGCCTCCGAGCTGGCAAAGCTTCGAGCGGAGCTTTGCGAGACCCGTAAGCGGGTGTGCCGCAAGCTGCGCGAGCACGCCGCCACCGGCTCAGAGCACTCTCCGCAAGACGGCTCGACGATCGCTACGGTCAGATAGTGGAGCGCAAGTGGTGGACATTGATCGCGGTGTGCGTCGCGATCTTCATGCTCTTGCTCGACATCACAGTCGTGAACGTCGCGCTGCCCGACATCCAGCGCTCGCTTCACTCGAGCTTTCAGGACCTGCAGTGGGTGGTGGACGCCTACTCGCTCACGCTCGCCGCGTTCCTGCTCACCGGCGGCGCACTCGCCGACCTGCTGGGCCGCCGCCGGCTGTTCACGATCGGTCTCGTCGTCTTCACCGGCGCCTCAATGGTATGCGGACTCTCCTCCAGCGCGCTCATGCTCAACCTCGCGCGTGGTGTCCAGGGGATCGGCGGGGCACTTATGTACGCCACCTCGCTCGCACTGATCGCCCAAGCCTTCCACGGACGCGACCGCGGCACCGCCTTCGGCGTCTTCGGGGCGGTGACCGGCGCCGCCGTCGCAGTCGGCCCGCTCGTCGGCGGCGTCATCACCTCTGGTATCGGGTGGGAGTGGATCTTCTTCGTCAACGTCCCGATCGGGATGGTGGCGGTGTTCGTGACGCTCAGCAAGGTCCTGGAGTCAAGCGATCCCGGCGCCACCCGCGTGGACTGGGCGGGGCTCGTGACGTTCTCGGGCTCTCTGTTCATGCTCGTGTTCGCGCTCGTGCGCGGCAACGACGCGGGCTGGAGCTCCACCCAGATCGTCGCTCTGCTTACGGGCGCCGCCGTGCTCTTCGCGCTGTTCTTGTTCGCGGAGATCCGCCAGGAGCGCCCGATGCTCGACCTCTCGCTGTTCCGCCGGCCCGCGTTCGCGGGCGCAAACATCGTCGCCTTCACGATGGCCGCCTCCGCGTTCTCGATGTTCCTGTACCTGACCCTCTACGTCCAGGAGGTGCTCCACTACTCGCCACTTCAGGCCGGCCTGCGCTTCCTGCCGATCACGCTGCTGTCCTTCTTCGTGGCCCCGGTCGCGGGGCGCCTGAGTGTGCGCGTACCGATCCGGCTGCTGCTTGGCGTCGGGATGCTGTTCGTCGGCTCCGGCCTGCTCACGATGACCGCGGCAAGCGCCACCTCCGGTTGGACCGCGCTGATCCCGGGCTTCATGCTGCAGGGCATCGGCATCGGCCTCGTCAACCCTCCGCTTGCCTCCGCCGCGATAGGTGTGGTGCCGCCCGCACGCAGCGGCATGGCATCGGGGGCCAACAATACGGCCAGGCAGGTGGGCATAGCGACCGGGATCGCGGCGCTCGGCGCGGTCTTCCAGCACGACATCGCGCACGGCACGCTCGCTCACCACACTTACCGCGTGGCATTCGCCGGCGCGCTTACGAGCATCCTCGAGATCGCCGCCGCGATCGCGTTCGTGGGCGCGATCGCCGGCTTCGCGCTCGTGCGCTCCAAGGACTTCGTCGCCTCACAGGCGCCGGAAGCGAGAACCTCGATGGCGGGTGCTCCGTCCGGCGCCGACGACGCGGCAGCTCGGGCGGAGCGCGAGCGTCTCGCCGAACAAATTCGTACTCGATCTTTGCCCTATGAGATGGACATCGCGGCCGCGAAAGAGGTCAAGTACCTCGGGGTCATCGTCAAATACGAGTAGGCCGGCGTGCTCCACTACGACCGCGATTACGATGTCCTCGCGGCTCGCACCACGCTCGATTTCAGCAGCGAGTGGGTTGCGCCGGCTGGAAGCCTTTGACGGCCTGTGACTTCCGTGCAAGCTTCTCGTTCCTGGACGGCGCCAAAACTCAGGCGCAGACGGTCGTGAAGTGCCCGCGCAAGTAGCGCGCTCACCCCGGGCGTGGCTCATAGCCCGCACACCGCAATACCGGTAGGCGCGGGTAGCGCGGATAAGCTGGGTCTGTCCGCGAGCGAGTGCACAGCGAGAACACAGAGCCGCGCGTGTTGGGCACAAGCTGCCGGTGGCGGCAGGTAGCGCACAGCCCGGCGGCGGGACGCCGTGGGACCGGATCTGGCGATGGGTCGGAGGACATGGGCCAAGCGTAATGCGGGCTTGAGCCGGCGGGGCCGCAATCCGTTTGAGGTCACAAATACAACCGAGTGCAATAATCGTTGACTCAGCAACTATGAGGATCTTCTACCGACTACTTGGCTTCCTGGCTCCCTACCGTCGCGCGGTCGTCGTCTCCGGCATCCTGGCGAGCCTCGCGATGGTCATGACCGTGTTGCTTCCCGCCCTCACTGGGAGCGCCGTCGAAGCGATCCACCTCGGCGCCGAACACGCAGCCCACCATCAGGGCTCGTTGAAGGCCGAGGACCGCCACAAGCTGCTCGTACTCGCGATCGCGATCGTCGGGGCGGTGCTCGCGCGCTGGGCGCTCACCTACTTCCGCCGGCTGATCGCGGGCAAGGTCTCGCTCGGCATCGAGTACGACCTGCGCGCACGCCTCTACAACCACCTCCAGGGCCTCGAGCTCGGCTTCTTCGACCGTCAGCAGACCGGCCAGCTGATGTCGCGCGCGACCGTGGACCTGCAGGCAGTGCGCTTCTTCCTCGGGTACGGACTCGTGTTCATCATGCAGTCGGTGCTCACGATCGCGCTCGCCGCCGTCGCGATGATCGTGACCAACCCGGGGCTCGCGCTGATCTCGCTCGCGCCGGTACCGTTCGTGGTGCTCATCTCCTATCGCTACGGCCGCCGCGCCCGGCCCGCCATCCAGGAGACCCAGCAGCGCATCGGCGAGCTCACCGCGGACGCCGAGGAGAACATCTCCGGGGTGCGAGTGGTGAAGTCGTTTGCCCGCGAGCCGCACCAACTCGAGCGCTTCTCGCGCAGCGTGACCCGGGTGTTCGATCAGTCGATGGTGACCACGCGCCTCGAGGCTCGCTACAACCCGATGATTGGCTTCCTGCCACAGCTTGGGCTGGCCGCCGTCCTGCTGGTTGGTGGAGTGAGCGCGATCCACGCCAACATCAAGCTCGGCGAGTTCACGGCGTTCTACCTCTACCTCAACATGCTCGTCGGGCCGATGCGCTCGCTCGGGGTGACCCTCAACCTGGCCCAGCGCGCGACCGCCTCCGGCGCGCGCATCTTCCAGCTGCTCGACCGCGAGCCGCGCCTGACAGAGCGGCCGGACGCGCCTGCGCTGCCGGCGGGCAGCGGCCATGTGGTGCTCAGAGGCGTGAGCTTGCGCTACGACGGTGACCAGGAGTTCGTGGCGCCGCCGCTAAGCAGCGAGAGTCCAAGCGTCTCCACCAACGGCCGACCCAACGATGAGAGCACCTCTCCCAACGGCCGACCCGACGATAAGGGCGCCTCTCCGGGCGGCCAACCCGGCATCGCCATAGCGGTCTCCAACGGCAAGTCCACCGATGGACGCCAGCGTGCGGTACTGAAGGACATCGACCTGGACGTGCCGGCGGGGCGCACGATCGCGCTCGTCGGGGCCACCGGCTCGGGCAAGACGAGCCTTGTCTCACTGATATCGCGCCTATATGACGTCAGCGACGGCCAGGTGCTGCTGGACGGCGCGGACGTGCGCGAGGTGAGCGTGAGCTCGCTGCGCAAGGCGATCGCGGTCGT
>CAAGKR010356413.1_pt1 | contig 12484 bp, 12 predicted proteins | sample 2556971 | NCBI WGS metagenome assembly CAAGKR01 (sample SAMEA5207829, study PRJEB30636) | soil metagenome | biome: forest; feature: boreal; material: soil | place: USA | collected 2011-09 | depth 1 m | reverse complement strand
GGGACTGAACAGCGGCCACCTGCTGCGCCCAGTACGTGCCGTGCGGGTAGCTGTAAGTGTTCACGGAACTCTCGCGCATGCGCGAGCTGTAGCCGGGGGTCGTCGGGAGTACGTAGGCGGCGTTCTTGATGATGCAGGGGTCGACGAAGTGTTCGTGCAGGTGGTCGACATACTCGGTGACTCGTCTGTCGAGGCTGCCGGAAACCGCGACGTAGTCGAATATCGAGAGGTGCTGAACGAGTTCGCAGAGTCCGACGCCACCAGCGTGCGGGCAGACCGGGACGCCGAACTTGGCGGCCATCAACAACACTGTGATGATCTCGTTGACGCTGGCCAACCGGCACGAGTCGATCTGTGCATAGTCGATCGCGCCTGCTTGCAGGAACTGTTTGAACATCACCCTATTGTGGGCATGTTCGCCGGTCGCGACCCCGATAGGGCTGACGCCGACGCGGATCGCCGCGTGACCCAAGATGTCGTCGGGGCTCGTCGGCTCCTCGATCCACAGTGGCTCGAAATCGGCGAGGGCGTTGACCCACTCGATCGCCTGACCGACGTCCCACACCTGGTTCGCATCGATCATGAGATGGCGATCCGGGCCGAGGATCCCGCGCGCGATGGCGCATCGCCGCCGATCGTCTTCGAGGTTCGCGCCGACCTTGAGTTTGATGTAGGAGAACCCCGCCGCAACCGCCTCCGAGCACAGCTGCGTGAGCTTCTCATCGGAGTAGCCCAGCCAGCCTGGAGAGGTCGTGTAGCAGGGGTAACCGTTTCGCTCCAGTAGTGAAATGCGCTCTGGCCGCGTTGGCTCCAGCGCCGCCAACATCGACTCCGCCTCCGCGCGGGTCAACACGTCCGAGACGTACCGAAGGTCGGCCGCCGCAGCGAGCTGCCCCGCCGACATCCCGGTCAGGAACCGCCAGAGTGGCACCCGAGCCCGCCGCGCGACCAGGTCCCAGGCCGCGTTCAGTACCGCCGCCAAGGACAGGTGCACGACGCCCTTTTCGGGACCCAACCAGCGCAATTGCGAATCGGCCGTCAGGATCCGATAGACCGCGCCCATGTCGGCCGCCATCACATCGACGTCCATCCCGACCAGCAACGCCGCCTGCTGCCGCGCCGCCGCTACGCACAACTCGTTGCCCCGGCCGATCGTGAAGGTCAACCCGTACCCCGCCAGTTCGGGGTCGTCTGTCGACAGGATCACGTACGCCGCCGAGTAGTCACCGTCCTTGTTCATCGCATCAGAACCATCGCGGTCAAGCGACGTCGGAAATCGCACGTCGACCACGTCGACAGACTGAACTACAGGCACGAGAAACCCCAGAAGTGATCCGATGTAACGCGCAACGTTAGGCTGAGGGTCTGCAAAGGTCAAACGATTCGGTCGCGCAAATTTGGCTCAGACCAGCCTATTGCGCCGGAACGCGGGTGCATGCGCCCACCCTACCGTTATCAGGGCTGTCATTGGTTGGATGACCTCGCTAGGGTCTTGCCAGGCGCGACCCCAGCCGTCAGCGCTCGTCTGACCCGGGCGGCGCGCCTGGCCCGCGCTCGCCGCCGTCATCTGAGGAGGCCCGATGGAGTACCGGCCGCTCGGGTTGACCGGGCTGCAGGTGTCCGAGCTCGCGTATGGGGCGTCCTCGCTGGGCGGGGTCTCCCGATCTGTCGATGCGTCGGCCGGCATCGCCGCGGTTCGCGCCGCACTCGACCTCGGCATCAACCTCATCGACGTCTCGCCGTACTACGGCTTGACCATTGCAGAGACCATCCTCGGCCGCGCACTGAACGGGGTCGACCGCGATACCTACCTGCTCGCCACGAAAGTAGGCCGCTACGGGGACGCTGAGTTCGACTTCTCTGCCGAGCGGGTGGTGGCCAGCGCGCACAAGAGTATGCGTCGCCTCGGTGTCGACTATCTCGACCTGTTGCAGTGCCATGACATCGAGTTCGGCACGCTTGACCAGATCGTCGACGAGACCCTACCTGCACTCGAAAGCCTTCGCGAGCAGGGACTCGTGAGGTTCATCGGCGTGACCGGTTTCCCGGTCGCGGCGCTCGTTTCGGTCGCCCGGCGTCATCGCGTCGACACGGTGATGTCGTATTGCAACTACACAATCCAGAACCGCAGTCTGGAGCCCTGGCTCGACGATTTCGCCGCCGAGGGTGTTGGTGTCATGAACGCTTCCCCGCTCGGGATGGGTCTGCTTACCAGCCGCGGGGTCCCTGCATGGCACCTGGCGCCGTCGACGGTCGTGGCGGCGTGCACCGAAGCAGCCGCGCTGTGTGCGGCCCGTGGCGCTGATATCGCGAAGCTCGCCCTCCAGTTCGCCATCAGAGCTCCGGTCGCGACGACTGTTGTCGGCAGCGCGGACGCCGCGAACATCGCGCGCAACGTTGCCTGGACGGACGAGGAGATGGACGTCGATCTGCTGAGCGACGTCGAGGCCTTACTCGCGCCGGTGCGCGACGTTGGATGGGCGGTCGGCCGGCCCGAGAACACCAACCCTGCGGTGCGGTCGAGCACGCGGCGATGACCCCACCCCACCGCGTCATCGACGCCCACATTCACGTGTGGGACCCGGCCGTTCTCGCCTACCCCTGGCTCGAGGCCGACGCCACGCTTCGGCGTTCGTTTCTTCCTGCTGATCTGCAACGAAGTGGCGGCCCCGCAGAATGGGTGATGGTGCAGGCAGAGGCTCGCAGCGACCAAAATCTCGCGGAACTTGACTGGGTTTCCGACCTCGCGACCTCCGAGCCCGCTCTTCGCGGAATGGTGGTTCGGGCGCCCGTCGAGCTTGGACGCGCGGTTTCGGACCAGCTCGAGCAGATCGTGGCCAATCCGCTGACCGTCGGCGTGCGGCGCCTTATCCAGGATGAGCCGGTCGGCTTCGCCCAGGGCAAGAGCTTCATCGACGGTGTCCGCACCGTTGGTGAGTTCGGTTTGCCGTTCGACATTTGCGTACGGGCTGCAGAGAGGGAAGCGGTCGCATCACTGGTCGACGCGTGTCCTGACGTCAGCTTCGTGCTTGATCACCTGGGCAAGCCCGATATCGCGCGCGGGGAGTGGGAGCCGTGGCGCGCGCAGCTGGCCAACCTTGCACGACGTCCGAATGTGGCGTGCAAGCTATCGGGTGCGACGACCGAAGCCGGACGAGGCTGGCAGGTCGCTGACACGCGGCCCTATCTCGAGCATGCCATCGAGTCGTTCGGAGCGAAGCGCTGCATGTTCGGTAGCGATTGGCCGGTGGCTACTCTCACCACGACCTACCCGCGGTGGCTCGATCTCGTCGCCGATGTCGTCGCAGGTTGCTCCGAGTCCGAAATCGAGGCCGTCTTCGCCGGCACCGCCGAGCGGGTCTATGCATTGTCCGCGCACACCCAGTTCACGCGATCGTGAAGGGTGGCTGATGATGCAACGCTGTGGCTCGGTCATCCGGCTTCGGCCGGAGTGCCGCGATGAGTACCTGTCGCTGCACGCGAACGTATGGCCCGGCGTCGAAGCCGCGCTGACCCGCGCCAACATCCGCAACTACACGATCTTCCTCCGCGACGACCTGCTGTTCGGCTACTACGAATACATCGGCGACGATCACCCCGCCGACCTTGGGCTCCGCTGGCCGAGCTGTGGCATCTGGAATGACTCCCGTCCCAGCAGAAAGAGGAACCATGCGCGCGCTCACGTACGTCGCGGCAGGCAGGGTTGAGGTGTCCGAGATCGAGGCAACGCCGCCCGCCGAAGGGCGGGTGCAGATCGAGGTCGCCTTCACCGGGATCTGTGGCACCGACCTGCACATCTTCCATGGCTCGATGGACGCGAGGGTCACCCGGCCTGCGGTGATCGGGCATGAAATGTCGGGCCGGATCGCGGCTATCGGTGCGGGTATCGACGGCTGGTCGGTCGGTGATGCCGTCACCGTCGTGCCGCTCGACTGGGACGGGAGGTGTCCGGCCTGCCTCGCTGGCAACACGCATCTGTGCCACGACCTGAAGTTCATCGGCATCGACGCCCCGGGCTCCCTGCAGCGGCTGTGGACTGTGCCGGCTCGCACGCTGGTGCGGCTACCCAACTCGATTTCCCTCGAGCATGCCGCACTCGTCGAGCCGACCGCTGTTGCGGTGCATGACGTACGCCGCGCGAGCCTCCTCGCTGGCGAGAAGGCCGTCGTGGTCGGCGGCGGACCTGTCGGATTCCTGATCGCGATCGTGGCCAGGGAGACTGGTGCGGATGTGCTCCTGGTCGAGCCGAACGCCTACCGGCGCGAGGTCGCCGAGTCGCTGCGCCTCAGGACGCTCGATCCGACAGCGGCGGATGTGACAGCGGCGGTGACCGAGTGGACGGCGGGTGCAGGCGCCGCGGTCGCCTTTGAGGTCTCCGGCGCGGCAGCGGGTGTCACCACCGCCGTCGATGCGCTGGCGGTACGTGGCCGTCTTGTGCTCGTCGCCATTCACGGGACGCCGCGCGAGGTTAACTTGCACCGGTTCTTCTGGCGGGAGCTATCCCTGATCGGGGCGCGGCTTTACCATCGCGCTGATTTCGAGCGGGCCGTCGAATTGGTGGCGGCGGGCGTGATACCCGCGACCAAGCTCATCTCCGCCGTCGTGCCATTGAGTGAAGGCGAAAGAGCGTTCGAGTTGCTCGAAGGCGGCTCGGTGATGAAGGTTCTGATCGACGGCCAAGCTTAGTGATGGGGATCCGATGACATCTGCTGTTCCTTTCATGTTCGACCTCACCGGCAAGCTCGCGGTGGTGACGGGTGCGAGCCGAGGGATCGGTTTCGCGATGGCATCGGCGCTGGCCGCCGCCGGCGCCGACATCGTGGGCGTCAGTGCGACCTTGCCCAGTTCGGGAAGCGAGATCGAGAAGACGGTCGAGGCCGCGGGCAGGAGTTTTGAGGGTCACGCTGTCGACTTCGCCAACGCCGATGCGGTGCAGGCATTCGTCGACGACGTCGCCAACCGCAGCCGCCCCGTCGATATTCTGGTGAACAACGCCGGCACGATTCGGCGGGCGCCAGCCGTCGATCACTCCGACGCCGATTTCGATCACGTGATAGCGGTCAACCTGCGATCACCGTTCATCCTCGCTCGCGAGTTCGGTCGTGGGATGGTCGCGCGCGGCAGCGGAAAAATCATCTTTACTGCTTCGATGTTGAGCTTTCAGGGCGGCATCAATATCGTCGGGTACACGGCCGCGAAGTCAGGTATCGCCGGCATCACACGTGCGCTGGCCAATGAATGGGCGAGTTCGGGAGTCAACGTCAACGCGATTGCTCCGGGCTACTTTGCCACCGAGAACACGAAGGCGCTGCGCGACGATCCGGTTCGGTCAGCCGCGATTCTGAGTCGTATTCCAGCCGGGCGCTGGGGAGACGCCACCGAACTCGCCGGCGCCATAGTGTTTCTTGCTTCTTCGGCGTCCGACTATGTGCATGGCACGATCCTTGCGGTCGACGGCGGCTGGTTAGGCCGATGACGCCAGCCGCCTCACCTGTGCACGCGATACTCGTCGCGGAGCGGTTGTTGCCTGTGGTCGTCCTCGACGATGCAGCGGCGGCGCTTCCGCTTGGTGCGGCGATCCGCGCAGGTGGTTTGTCGAGCATCGAGATCACGCTGCGGACGCCGAGCGCGTTGGCGGCGATCCGCGCACTGGCCAGCGAGGGTGAGTTGGTCGTCGGTGCCGGCACAGTGCTGACGACGGCGCAGGCGCAAGAGGCGGTCGAGGCTGGAGCATCGTTCATCGTGTCTCCCGGCGTCAGCGCGAAGGTCGTCACGTGGTGCCGCGACGCAGGGATACCGGTGTTTCCTGGGGTCGCGACACCCACCGACATCCAGGCCGCACTTGAGTTGGGCATCGACGTAGTGAAGTTCTTCCCAGCAGACGTCAACGGTGGCGTGCTTGCCATCAAGGCATTCGCGGCGCCTTTCGCAAGCGTGAGGTTCGTACCTACCGGCGGGGTCACGGCTGCGAACCTCGCGTCCTACCTGGAGCATCCTGCAGTACTGGCAGTCGGTGGCAGCTGGATGGTCAGCCGGGACGCAATCGCAGCGCAAGACTGGGTCGGCATCGCTGCAGTCGTTGCGGCCGCGGCAATAGCTGCAGATGCGCAGACGCCGAGTGGCAGCGCTCATGGCTAGCCTCGCCCCGCGTCGGGCAGCGGATTGCCGCTACGACGCGGTCGCACTCGGCGAGGTCATGCTGCGATTCGATCCCGGCGAAGGCCGGATTCGAACGGCCCGCTCGTTTCGGGTCTGGGAGGGCGGCGGCGAGTACAACGTCGTTCGCGGCCTACGCAGGGGTTTCGGCCAACGGACGGCCATCGTCACTGCATTCGCCGACAACGATGTCGGTCGGTTGGTCGAAGACTTCATCTTGCAAGGCGGCGTCGACACGTCGTTTGTTCGGTGGGTGCCCTACGACGGCACCGGTCGCGAGACGCGCAACGGCCTGAACTTCACCGAACGTGGATTCGGTGTCCGCGGTGCGGTTGGGGTGTCTGACCGAGGGCACACGGCAGCTAGTCAGTTGGTCACTGGGCAGGTCGACTGGGACCACATCTTCGGCTCCCTCGGCGTCCGATGGTTTCACACCGGTGGGATCTATGCGGCACTGTCGGATACCACCCCGGCCGTCGTCGAAGAGGCGCTTGTTGCGGCGAAGCGGCACGGCACGATCGTGTCCTACGACCTGAACTACCGCCCGAGCCTGTGGAAGGCCATTGGCGGTAAGCAGCGCGCACAGGAGGTTAACCGCGCACTCGCCAGCCATGTCGATGTCATGATCGGCAACGAAGAGGACTTCACCGCGTGCCTGGGGTATGAGGTCTCCGGCACGGACGAATCACTGACCAGCCTCGACATCACCGGCTTCACGGCGATGATCTCCGAGGTGGTGCACGACTATCCGAACCTTGCGGTTGCAGCCACGACCCTTCGCGCAGTGCATAGCGCCAGCGTCAACGACTGGGGTGCCGTCGCGTGGTCGGCCGAGTCCGGATTCGTCCAGTCCACCTTCCGTCCGGGCATCGACATCCTCGATCGGGTCGGAGGAGGCGACTCGTTCGCATCCGGTCTGGTGTTCGGGTTGCTCGAGACGGGCTCACTGCAAACTGCCGTTGAGTACGGTGCCGCGCATGGTGCGTTGGCGATGACGACGCCAGGCGATACATCAACCGCGACTCGCGCCGAAGTCGAAGCCCTCATGAAGGGTGCCGGGGCGCGCGTGCAGCGTTAAGACTTTCGCCTTGGTGTCGCGTTGTGCTTCGCCGACGCGTGGCTCCTGGCCGCGGGCTCGATTGACTCGGCCAGAATGCGCCGCAGGAAGGCCTCGGTCGTGCAGACATGCGTCAGGGCGACGGCCTCGGCGAGTCGCACGTCGCCAGCACGCAGCGCCTCGAGGATCCGCGCGTGTTCAGATATCGTGCGCGCGGTCGCTGCGTCCTCGATGATGTTGCGCCATATCCGAGCCCGCAGTGTGCGGCTCGAGATGCCGTTCAGCATGGACGCGAGCGTGTCGTTGCCGGCGGCCGCGGCGACCTGTGCGTGGAAGTCTGCGTCGTGATGGACGAGCTCAGCGTGGTTCGTGGCGTTTTCTTCCATGAGCGCCAGAGTCTTCTCCAGACCCACCAGCGCGTTCTCGTCGATGTTGGCCGCTGCGAGTGCCGTGGCTGCGGGCTCCAGTATTCGGCGAAGCTGGAGTAACTCGAGTGACAATTCTGCCTGCATGAGATCGACCGCGAACGCGATGCCTTCGAGGAGCAACTCTGGGCGCAGGCTCGTGACGTAGGTTCCGTCACCGCGGCGAACGTCGAGCACTCGTGCTGTTGAGAGCGCTCTGACGGCCTCGCGGACAGTGTTTCGCGACAGTCCCAACTCGGCGGCCAGCTGCGGCTCTGGGGGCAGTTTTGCGCCCGAGGGGTACTTGCCGGAGATGATCATCTCGCGGAGCTTGCGGATCGCAGCTTCGGTCAGCGGTGCGCCCACGATGCCTCACTTTTGTTGATGTGGGACGGAGTCTAGCCAGCCAGAACGCGAGCGTCGCACGCGAAGTAGCCGCGGGGCATAAGGTCGGCGTTGCCACCAGAAAAGCTGCCAACGCCGACCTTGCTCACTGCTCGCGCCTATAGGCGACTACGGATTGAGGAACGTGGTGGCGTTGGCCTTGGTGACCAAACCGGTGCCCGTGTCGACGTTAGCCGCGACCGTCTCGCCTTCGGCGGCCTTGACTGCCGTGTCGATGCCGATCGAGCCCATCTTGGCCGGGAACTGGATGACCGAGGCAAGCTCGTTGCCGGCGATGATGTCCGCGATCTGCGGCGCGTCAGCGTCGAACCCGACGACTACGACGTTCTTCAAGCCCTTGGCCTTCAGCGCTTGAACAGCACCGGTGATGGGCGGCCCACATGCCCCGTAGACCGCGGTGATGTCGGGGTGCGCGACGAGGATGTCCTGCATCGCGGCCAAGCCCTTGGTCTGGTCACAGTCGGTAGGAACTGTGGCCACGACCTTGATGCCGGAGCCCAGTGCGCCTTCCATGCCGGTGATGCGTTGCTGAAGCGTCGCGTTGCCCACGACGCCTTGGAGGACGGCGATTGTGCTACCCGCCTTCAGTGTCTTGGCCAGGAATGCCCCAGCGACGGCGCCACCTGCTGTGTTGTTCGTGGCGACGTAGGCCGACTTGCCGGTCCAGCCGGGGATGTCGTTGTCGATCAGCACGACCTTGACGCCTTTGTCGACTGCTGCCTGCAGTGCCGGCTCAACCGCGGGGCTGGTTGGCGTAATCGCAATGGCCTTGACGCCTTGCGTGACGAAGTCTTGTATGCCGGCGATCTCACTTGCATCGTCAGTTCCGCTCTTGCCCTGCTCGTAGAGGATGGTCACGTTGGGATGAGCTGCGCCGTAGGCCTTCACCGCGGTGACCATCGTCGAGTAGAAGTCGACGGGAAACTTCGTGATCAGGCCAACTTTGATTGGCGCGCCGGCCGCTGCGCTTCCTGCGCTCGAAACCGCAGCTACGGTACTCGATGCAGGTGCGGCAGCCGGGGAGGTAACGGGTGTTGCCGCCGCGGTCGTTGCCGCGGGCGCACTACTCGGCGCGGCCGCCGTCTTCTTTGAGCTCGAACAACCGACGAGGGTCACCGTGGCGACCACAGTCAGTGCAATGATCCGTCTTGTTGCGGCCATCGAGATTCCATTCCCGTGAACAACGGCTGCCCGTTGAGTTAGTCCGCCTCTGCGGTCGCAAAGGCGGCGATGGTGCCTCGTGATCAAGGCAGAATCAGAAATCGCTTCCAACGATGAGAGAAACAATTCGCTGTTGATTGGCACGATCAGGTATTGCCTCGCCGACCTTTCGACCGCGGCGCATAACGATGGCTCGATTTGAAACTTCCATGACGTGATCCATGGCGTGCGAGATGACGATCACCGCGTGGCCCGCATCGCGGAGCCGAATGATGAGGTCGAGGACGCCTCGGGATTCCCTTAACCCCAGCGCAGCCGTCGGTTCGTCGAGAATGACCACCCGCGAGGCAAAGGCGGCGGCACGTGCAACGGCTACCGCCTGTCTTTGACCGCCCGACATCAGGCCGATATGCGCGCGCGGATCCGGGAGGCGTACCTCGAGCCGCTTCAGTGTGGCGATCGTCTCGTCGTTCATTGCGCCACGACGGATCACCCGCATCCCGAGCGGAAGCCATTTCGGGGAGGCCAGTTCACGCCCGGCATAAAAGTTGGCCGCCGGATCAAGGTTGTCGAAGAGCGCGAGATCCTGATAAACGGTTTCGACGCCCAATCCGCGGGCCACGGCAGGCGACGAAATCGACACTGGCTTTCCGTCGAGCTCTATCGAACCGGCGTCGAGTCGGTGAACGCCACTAATGCATTTGATGAGCGTGGACTTGCCAGCCCCGTTGTCACCCAAGACTGCCAACACCTCGCCGTGGGCGACCTCAAGGTCGACACCATCGAGGGCGACGACTGCACCGAACCGTTTCGTGCCGCCCGTCATCCGCAGTGCCGGAGGCGCGGTCTGGACGGTCATGTTCTGCCCGACTGCAGCGTGCGGAACCGGTTTTCGATCCACCGGCGGATCACGTCGATTTCGACGGCGACGACGATGACGACACCGATCACAATCGGCTGCAGGTAGGCGTTGACGTTGAGCAGGTTCATGCTGTTGCGGATGACGCCGATCATCAACGCGCCGATTAAGGCGTTGCCGACGTTGCCGCGACCCCCGAGAAAGCTTGCACCGCCGATGACGACGGCGGCGATGGCGTCGAGTTCCGCGCCCTCACCCGCCGTCGGCGTACCTGCGTTGAGCTGACCGGCCAGCACAACACCCGCCAGGCCGGCGCACAAGCCGCTGATCGCGTAGACCGACACCAAGACCGGTCCGACCGGAATGCCGGTGCGTCGGGCACCCTCGGGGTTCCCGCCGACTGCGTAGATCCACCGCCCCCACACCACCCGGCTGCAGGCAAACGCGGCGAGCACGGCGACGCCTGCCACGAGGAACGCCGACTTCGGCAACCACCCGAGGCGCCCGGTGCCGATCGCTCGCACGAGGCTCGGCATGCCCTGTTTGGGCTCGCCAGTCGTCAACCACAGCGCGAGGCCACGAATCACACCCATCGTTGCCAGCGTCACGATGAACGGGTGCGGAATCCGGCCGTAGACGAACACCAACCCGTTCACCGCACCGGCAGCCAACCCGACGAGCAGCATCACGGCGATGATCAGCAGTCCGGGGTGAAGGTGGTGGTAGGCCATCGAGCCGACCACCGCGGCCAACGCCACTGTTGAACCGACAGACAGGTCGATCCCACGGGTCAAAATCACCAGCAACATGCCGATCGAGAGCAGCGCGATCGTTGCCGTCTGGTCGAGAACGTTGCCGATGTTGCCGCTCGTTAGAAACTTCACCGACAAGAACTTCATCGCCAGCACGAGTACGAGCAGCATGAGCCCGGGGCCGATTCGCATGAATGTGAGTGCCACGCGAAGGGCCGTGTAGGAGCCACGAGGGACTGGCGCACCACCGGCCGGCGTCGCGGTATCGACCGTGGGCGATCCGAGCGGACGTAATTCCAGGGCCACGTCGTCTGCATGTGCGATGACCGCCGGATCGACGGGTTCGCCACGCAGCTCCATCGTTGTCCTTCGCCGAAAGAGTGGTCGGTCCTTCAACATCGGAACCATCGGGGCACCATAAGCTGTGAATCATCGGATGTCTACACTGAACGTTGGATGTTACCGATTCGTTTCCGAAATTCGCGTGATCTGCGATCTCCGTGCGGCGGTAGCTCGAGCCCTTTGGCTGGGTTTCAGAGGGCGACCGGGCGAGGGATTGCCACGGTCCAGACGAGGAGCGTCACAAGTGGCAGCGCTGAAGCTCGACCGACAGTCGGAAGGCTGGTGCCTTGTAGCGAGAGCGACCGGAGTCGCCCCGAACGCCAAGACATCAGATGTTCAGCCATTCCCGAAGGCCGGATGGGGTTGCGGAAGGTTGGGAGTTGCGGCGATTGGCATGGAGATGACGCCAACGCTGACGCGGATCGTCTACATCGCGCACGCGACCGTGACGGGCGGTCGGGCGGGCCATGGCCGCACCTCCGATGGCGCACTCGAGGTCGACTTCAGGCCGCCGACCGGAATGGGTGGAGAGGGTGGTGGCACCAATCCCGAGCAGTTGTTCGCGGTCGGCTACGTGGCGTGCTTCCAGAGCGTGCTTTTGAGGTCGGTCCAGCCGATGAGGTCGACGGCGTTTTCTACGCACCGACGTCGTTCCGGCTGATCACCCGCGAGCGCGAGGTCGAACACTTCAACATCGAGTACGAAGGCCACGAGCTGCGCCATCAGGCAGCCGAGGTCGGCCGCTGCCTGCGCGCCGGGCTGACCGAAAACCCGATCCTGACGTTGGCGGAGACCCTGTCGATCATGGCGACAATGGATGAGGTTCGTCGCCAGATTGGTCTGAGCTATTCGTGGGAGTAGTTGATGTGGGAGTAGCACCAGTCGATGCGCTGGCGGCTGACAGTCGACGGGCTCGCACCAACGTGCCGGCGAGTCGCGCGACGCCGAGTCCGATGAGCAGCATGGGCACCACCCACCGCAACTCAAAGCTTCGATGGGTGACCTCGGTGCGAATTGCTTGTGGTCTCGCAGCATGTGTAAGCCGTATTTCGACGCGGCTTCCGGCAGACGGCGCTGAGGTACTCGGATACCCGCTAGAGCAGCGGATGGCCGCTGTACGCGGCCTTTTTGACGCGCTCACCACAGCCGCCGGCGTTGGCACGGCGCTCGATTTGGATGCGATCACGTAGTTGTTGGGACCATGAGTCGCGACCGGCAGCCGAAGGTCTTGCGGACTATTTGCGGACTGACCCCAAACTGACGCCGGACTCGACGCGGCCGGCAAGCCTGTGACTGCGGTTTTTCGGTGCCCCCGGCAGGATTCGAACCTGCGCCCCCGCCTCCGGAG
>CAAGKR010305306.1_pt1 | contig 12486 bp, 11 predicted proteins | sample 2556971 | NCBI WGS metagenome assembly CAAGKR01 (sample SAMEA5207829, study PRJEB30636) | soil metagenome | biome: forest; feature: boreal; material: soil | place: USA | collected 2011-09 | depth 1 m | reverse complement strand
TCCGTCTTACCGGTGGCCGCTCCGAGACTCCACTTTCGTCCTGGAAGAGAATCCAGGCTCTTCGCCGCCGGGCGTTTTTTTTATTGCCGGCCACCGCTTCGCCATCCAGAGCCGCCGCCCCTCGTCATTGCGTTCCCGCGCCTGCTTGGCAGGCCGTTGCAGACTCCACTTCATGGCTCCCAGGATCTTCCACACATGGCCGGGATGAAAGTGAACGCCCGTGGCCCGCTCGATGACCACCGCCACGCGGGGCAATGTCCACAGATCGGTTGCGAAACCGTGGGCCTGTGCGCCTTGACGCAACGCCTTGTCCACCTGCTTGAACTGCGCCCCGTCCAGTTTCGGCCGGCGGCCTGCCCGCCCCGCCCCACGTATCCAATCCGGCTTATCCTGCCGCCATGCCTCGAACCATCGGCTCACGCTTTGGCGGCTGATGTGGAGTTCTCGGGCGATCTCGGCCTGTGACCGCTTGCCGGCGGCAAACAGCCGCCCGGCGCGGCGGCGGCGTTCTTGCATGGCTGCGAAGTCACGGCGCGGCGCACCGGATCGTGTCATGCCTTATAGCTTACTGCCATATGACTGAGATTGTCACTATATTATGCGAGGATCAGTAGGTCGTCAAGCCCCTATCATGCAGTGAAGGGGGCTTGACGAACAGTAGATTCAAGTCCTCTTGCAATCCTTCGAGGCTGACCGGCAAGCTGGTCAGCCTTTTTTTGGTACGTCATGCATGATTGACAGCTTTAGGGTACAAGTCCCCTTCACAGTAAGCGTGGAGGGCAGGCCGTCCTGGACGGTTTCATCATGGACAGGCATTCTTCATTTGTAGGGCAACGTGAGGCTGGTTCTGTGAAGGGGAGTGGATGGACACGAGCGCACAGACGGTTGTCGGAAGGAAGACTATGCGGCGGTATCGAACGCGGGAAGAGCGCCGGCGCATCGTTGAGGAGTCTTTCTCCTCCGGAGCTTCGGTGGCAACGGTGGCGCGTGCTCAGTAAGCGTCGGGTCTTCCCATCTGGATTGGGTGCAGATGGAAAGACCGGACGCTTACCCTAGAACTGCCAGACCAATCCGCTGGAGATGCGGCCGAAATTGGTGGGGAGGCCGGGGATCCGGTATGGGACTAACGTTATTGGGTACATGAGAGCGAAATAGGAGTACTGAAAGCCGCCGCTCACGCGGAAAGCTATGTGCCGCGTGAGCGGTGTGTCCAGGCCGCCGCCGAGGAGGGCTGCAAACGAGGCGGTTTGGCCGATTGCATTATTTGCTAACCCAACTTTTGTTCGCGCCGCCCACTCCCCCCAATCCCTCCACAAAAACGAACTCCCTTCTGACGCGCCAGGTTTTTCATCGCCGACTCAAATTCCGAGCAGCACCGTGCCCGATTCTTCGGTAACATTTCTAAATGAGGCAACACGCCCGGTACTTCTAATTGTCGCCCGTCACCGCGAACAGCTCGTCCGGTTGGGCGTCCTTTAGAGCCGCAAAATCCAGCTCCCCGAGCACCCCCCGCCCTTGGAAGTACCGGGCGAGCAGGGCATTGGGCATCTGCCGAAAGAAATCCTTGGTGGAGTAATGCCGGGCCATGCGTCCCCCTTCACGCCGGGAGTGATCTCAACGCCCTCGGACGGTATAGCATTGTGTCGTACACCGTTAATTGTATTCCGCAGGTAGGGTTACGGGTGTTTTGGACCCGTACAATCGTGGGGAAGCAAGCTGACAAGGAGCGTTCCGGATCAGCCTGATTGGAGCGTCTGGATACAACGTTACTTCGGCCACGACAGTACTTCTCGGATGATAGGCAGCATCGTCTCAATCGGATCGGCGATTTCAACCGCGGCGATGGAGGCTGTCTGATCGGTTGGCAGCCGTGGTAGGCGGCTTACCGTTACATGTAGGGGAGCCAGAGATGCGTTCATGTCGGCGCACAGCACCTCCCCAGCGGACTTGGCCATTGTATATTCGGTCATTCCTTTTGGCCGTTCAGTAACAGAAACTGAAGACGGGTAAAAGAGGGATAATCTGGGCTGGTGGGCGCGCAGCGCCTGCGATAACTGCCAAAATCCATCCACATAAATAGCCAGGAATTCTTTTAATCGCTCTGCAACAAAAATCTCCGATTGTGGCCGGAAGATGGCGGGTGTTGCGAAATAGTATGCGTGCGTTGGGGCATCCTCCAGCAGAGCAAGTTGCTCACCGACCGGCTTTCGCGCATCATATGCAAGTGTTTTACATGCTCCGCCAACCGAGCGGATCTCCTGAGCGACCTTTTCGGCATCGTCTTTCCCGGTTTGCCAGGTAACAATGACGTGACCGCCGCCCGTTGCAATCAGCTTGGCAGTCAGCTCGCCCAACCCGCGTGATCCTCCCACGATCAGCGCTACACTTCCAGCGAAATCGGCCGGACCAACCACGCCGGCTAGCGACTCCATGGTCGCCTGCTCCACAGGCGGTGTGCGGACAAAACTCTTCACAGTTCCGATTATCCCGCCCCCAATGATCTCCTGCTCAACCGATTGAAAACGTGCATCTGTTTCGGTTACCCGAAAAGCAAGAGATCCCTGATGGTCAGATTCAACGCAGCTGCGGATCGACAGTTCGCTATAGATAGAGTGCAGGCCGGGGCAGATCATGCCGACCAAGTGGGTACTGGACGCCAAGGCCGCAATGCGCCGAGCATCAAGCCACTTGGTGGCAGCCGGAAACAGCGCCGCCGCATCTTTCGCAGTCATTTGAAACGAGAGCCGGCCAGAGAGACCGCTTATTTGTTCAAAAACCAAATTCAATGGGGACAGCGAGAAAGGTACCGCGTCCAAAGAATTAGCGGACCAGCCAGTACTAGGGCAATCTTCAAGGGCACCTCCAAAATCTATAGCGACTCTTAACCGCGGGGAACCGCCGGCAGAGACGCTCAATCGTGCGCTGGCTGGTTCCTGCTGGGTAAGTACGGCATCCACACTCTCGTCCAGATATACGAATTTGTTGAAGCGGACTCGTAAACCGCGTAACGGAGGCAGGTCCGGTTGCGCTGTAGCCAGAGAATCAAGTGCCCAAAGCAGGATGTTTATTCCGTGCACCACCGGCGCGCCAGCCTGTGTGCGTCGCGCCTGGAGCGCATCGAGGTGCATTGGATTATGGTCGCCAGAAGCAGACGCGAAACGCTTCTGGTCGCTGTAGCTGAATTCCCTTTGTGCCAGCCTCGTCAATCTTTCCCCCGCCCTTGCATCCTCACGGTAGTTCGCCTGCGTTACTTCCGAGAACATCAAAAGCCTTGCTCATAAGTACGAACTTAAAACGCCTTGTAAACGATGTCCGGTGCGGGCTGGTTGAGCAGGACCGTGATGACAATAGCAGCCACGCCAAGTGCAGAGGCATAAACCACGCGCGCATAGCGGCTGGTAAGCACCGGCCCCTCAGCAGTCCTGATCGATAGAAGTGCTGCGCGCAGCCATTCCCATGTCGACAGTACTACTGTCGCGCACAACCAGATAGCCAGCCACACGCCAAGCCATTGGACAACGCCTATCGCAGTGAAGAGCTTATCGATCATCTTCCAATCGGCCCAGAACCAGAAGAACGTGAAGGCAAACCAACTGAACGTCAGGCCGCGGCCAAAAGCAATATAGACAGGGTTCGCTGCCAGTGTTTTATAGCTCTTGCGGCCCATGGCACGTGTCAGTCCCAACTGCCAGAGTTTGTTGATCGAGATCCCGCCACCCGTCAACAGACCGAAGATCACAAACTCCGAAGTGCGCCCATGCCAGATGCCGACCAGAAAAAACGTCGCGAAGAAGCAGAAGACAGCCAAAAAAGGCTGTAGGGCCAACGACGATATGCGCCGCATCAGCGCCATCAGCAACGGGTTGTAGACGTATGTTTTGAACCAGGTTGAGAGTGTAATGTGCCACCGGTTCCAGAAGTCCAGAACCGAGGCGGCGGAGAAGGGCCGATCAAAGTTTTCTGGCAAGCGAACTCGCATCAGCCGCGCCAGGGCAATCACAATATCGATGTAGCCCGAGAAATTCGCGTACAGGAATAACGGGTAAACGACCGCCAGCTTGAAAGCGGCATGGAGCATGGGCGTGGGCGGCAAGGGTTGGGACATCTGCGCCAGTGCGTCTTCCTGAACCGCGTGCAGCAGCATCGCAAGCACATTGACCTTGAAGAAGCCGCGAATGAGGCGCTCCAATTGCAGGCCGATGACGCGCGGTCCCAGCGCAATTGGTTCCATGGCAAACTGATCGCGGGCGAAATCGTCGTAGCGCTGGATCGGGCCGGATATCAGCGTGGTGAAATTCAGAGTGTAAAGCAGGTAAGCGCCCGGTCCGATGTGCCGCTTCTCCCTGCTATCCCCAGTCTCTATCAACAAGTGCAGCACGCGGAAGAAGATATAGGAGATCCCCAGCGTGAAGTAGGGATGGTGTAAAAAACTGCTTAATGGAAGAAAAGTATATTTCTTCAGCCAGATATAAGTGGAGATAATTGCCAGAATGCTCCAGACGCTGGACCTGGTCCAACCGCGCTCGAGCAGCACAAGCCCTGCGTAACCCAACATCAGAAATCCGGCAAGCGGCAAAAAGACAAACGGGTTGTGCGACAGCAGTCCAAGGAAAACGATGCTGGCAGCCAGCAATACAATCGAACGACAGACAGGGGAGCGGCCGAAGTTGGAAACTAGCGCCACGGCCAGGCCAAAGGTCACAAACTGGAAAGAAGCTGTATCCACGGTTATCTTCCTTTTTTCAGCGCAACCTGCGGCCGCGCAACAACCCTGAGCGCGGGCACTGCGCCGTTGGTAAGCTCCTCGGCCAGAAGACCGGAGAGTATAGCGTGTCCGCGAGCATTGAGATGACCTTCAACCTGGAAGTAACCCTGTTGAAGGCTGGGTGTTGAGTGGATGTCCGGCAAAATGTCGATATAGATTCCACCATGGCTCGTTATGATTGCGCGTAACTCATTGTCCAGCCTATAGGGGTCATAGCCCGCCGGCCACTCTCCCCTTGATATCATGTCCACATCAGCGTGACGCGGCAGAAGCACAACCACAAAAGGTACGCCCGCATCCCTCGCCTGAGCCTCAATTCTTGCAGCATTGTTGTCGAACTCCTTGAGCTGCTTTTGCCATTCCGCACTCGGTTCAGCTCTCAGGTACGCCATGCCGTCATCGATCTCCATAAGCTTTACGTACAGACTCGGGCTGTCATACAGGAACTGGCAGAGCAAGGTTGCGGTTCGGGAACGGCGGAAGATTTCGGCGAGCGAAGCCGTAAATGATTTTGTAGCGAAGATGGCTTTCATGCGGTACCAAGCCCATGCCGGAAAGCTGGGATGCAGGTTCCGCACACTAGCGGGAGTGGGTGGAACCAGTTGCGATTGCGAGTTGATGTCCCCGGAGACCAATGCCCAGAGAACCATGTCAGGCTTGGCCTTCAGAACCTCATCGAAATGGAGAGCTATTGTGTCTGGATATTTATAAGGGGTAGCTTCGTTGTAGAGTTCAACCTTGAGCCCGGTCCGACGCGAGAGTTCCAAGGGAAGCAACGCGGCGAAAGTCTTTTCTCTTGGCACCCGCATTCCTAGCACTAATGATGTACCAATCATGACGATCCTGTAGGTCCCCGGCGATTTCGGTCCGCATTCCATTCCAGCACGGTGTCCGCAGCTATTGAACTGGTATTCCGTTAGTTCACCTTCGGGAATTTTTTCCCGACACACGGAGTTAGGAATTCCCCGTGGACCGGTCGAGGGATCATTGAACACCATGCAGTCTTCCCCTATCGTATCTAACTGAGTGAACATCCGCCGCGCAATTAACTCCGTGGAAGTTAGTAGAAGACAAATCGTCAGCAGGCTGATCACTGGCAGCACAATCCAGTCCCGCCGCGGCAGCTTTGCTTCCTTCGTGTTCCCAGGGTCGCTAGCATTCGATTGTGTCATGCGATCGATATCTCCTTGGCCGCCGCAAAGCCCTGCGAGACAACCTTCATAGGCGCGATCTCCGGCGTTGCGCCATCAACGATCAACTCCCAGCGGGTGAGGCCGGTGTCTTCTTCACTTACCTTGGTGAAGCCGAGCTTGGCATAGTGGTCGATAACCAGCTTGTTGCGGTCCGTGGGCCGGAAAATACCAATAAGCTTATAGATGCCTACTGCGCGCGCATGTTCCAGAATCTCGCGCAGCACCATATGCTCCACCTTACGTCCCAGCACGCGGCAGCTCATCAACCAGGTATCGATCTCCCACACACCGGCGTGGCCGGGCCGGCAGATGACCACGCTGATCATGCCGTTATCGCCGAAGATGTCCGCCAGACGGACTTGAAGAGTGAACACGTCCGGGTCGTTCTCGGCCGCGGTCACCTCCGGATCGGTATAACGGCGCGTGGTCAGGTTGTACTGGTTGGATTTGTTGATGAGCTGGACTATGCGCGCGCGGCCGGTTGCGTCGAACGGCTGGAAGGTGATCATCATGTCCAGCGAAGCCAGGTATGCGTCCACACCGCCCACTTGCTTTTGCAGGCTGGCGCGCCGGGCGTTGTCCTGGTAGAAGCCCGCGCGCTTGAGATCTTCGGTGGCAAAGGCCACAGCCTCAAAGTAGCCGGCCGCAGCGAGCGTTCTCGCGTAGTAAGCAGGCTCTTCCGGCAGCTCGGGCACGGCCACTTGGGGCAACAGCTTGCGCACCAGCCCGCGCTCCACCGGATTGTCGTCGAGAAACACCATGGCATCCAGACCCAGTGACAACTCCTCGGCGATGGCTTGAATGTTTGTGGCCTTGTCGTTCCAGTTGGCCTGGAATACGGCAATGTGCTCTAGTTTCAGCAGCATCTCCGGGTGATTTTCAAAAGGCTCCCGCGCCACCTCGTCGGTGTTCTTTGAGCAGACGGCAAGCACGATTCCGCGTTGCCGCAGGTCTAACGCAAGCCGCTGCACTGCGAGGTGCGCTTCACCCCGCGCATCGCCTTGCGCAACCTGGATGCCCTCAAGACCATCATCGCCAATGACTCCGCCCCAGACCGTATTGTCGAGATCCAATATCAGGACTTTTCGACTTTTGCCGCGGATGGCCGCCACGGTGCGGGATACGTGATCGGCGTAAAGCGGGACGAGTTCGTCAGAGAAGGAGAACTTCCCAAGGTTCCACAACTGCGTGTTGTGCCAGTCGGCCAAGCCCACCGTTTCCGCAAGGCCAGCCACATCAAGTAGCACATCGCCCGAGCCAAGGACAAATTCGGCCAGTTCCCGATTGATGCCGTCAATCACGCTTCGCAGTGTCCCAGACAGCGCGCGATCCAGGCTGCCAAAGAGCGTTTCCACGGGCGGAGCGATGGTTTGAAAGATGCAAACGGCGTTTGAATTGGTTTTGATGCCGTTGCGGAGCGCCTGTAAGTAGCCGATAACTCCTTGCACGGTGGCGGACGAAACTTCGGCATCCCCCAGAGAGAGTTTCAACGGCAGCGCACGATAGTCGAGTGCAAAAAGAACCGCATCCGGGTTGGAGCGATTGACCTTGGAGTCTGGAGTCAGAGCCTCCTGCGCAACCTGGTCGTAGGAGGGCTGTATAACCTCAAGCGCTATGCCATGTCGCGCGGCGCTCGCCACAAGGGCCGGCACAATCAGATCGATTGTCGAGTTGCTGAGCACCGCAAGCCGGAACGGCGTCAGCGGATTCAGAGGCTTTCCTTCCGAATGTGCTTTGCCCACGGCTTTGGCCAGCTTTGTCAACTGGTTCAGGTCAAGGGCATGCAACGCCATCGCTTGAAGTTCGCACCCCAAGGACCCTGTTGAATTGCCCCATGCCTTCAACAGCTCGGGAAATTCCTGTGGCACACGCGGCAGCCATTGCAATTCCGAATAAAGTGCGTTCATTGGCAAATTACCGTCCCTGTTTCACCACGCAATAAAGGAAGCTGTATGCCCAGATACCTTGTTTAAGCCCGCGCTTTAATCAGCGTTACAAGATCGCCAACATTTTCAAGCTTTCCAATCTCCGAGGTTGAAAACTTGATCTTGAACGCCTTCTCGACCGTAAGGATCAGCCGGATGTGAGTAAGGCTATCCCAGCCATCTACGTCCATGGCCGACAGCTCAGGAGTCACTTTGATTGAATCTTCATCGAAGACGTCTTGGAATATTTCGGCCAAACGAGCGTAAATGTGTGATTCATCCATCGTAAAAAATCACCTCACATTATCCTGCAAAATCTGAAATTTACCAGTCTTCAACCCCAAGGCCCCAATATTGTCGCATCCTGGCTCACGCGGAAGCCACGGCCACCGATAGAATACACCAACCCGGACTAGTGCGTATTCCGGTCGAAGTGGGCCGGTGATTCCATTCGATGTGGGCCGGGATTCCGTTGGGATGTGGGCCGCATTTTCTGTTTCACCGTAATCGTGGCCCACATGCAACGGAACGGTGACAGTGGGTCAGGGCCGGAGAAGGCGGCGTTGGTAATCCAAGGCGGGTGTTTTCCTGAAGTCAAAGGAGAACATCTTGCCAGAAAAGAGATTACCCATGCGTCAGTTACGCGAAGTCCTGCGTCTCTACTTCGAATCACACCTTGCCCCGCGGCAGATCGGCAAGATCTGCAAGGTAAGCAAAAGCACTGTCCAGCGCTATCTTGAGCGTCTGAAAGCGCCGGGGCTGAGTTGGCCTTTGCCGGTCGATCTGGACGATGTTGCTCTGGAGCGTCGCTTGTTTCCACCGCCGCCGGTCGCGTCGCCGGAGGAGCGTTGCCTGCCGGACTGCGCGGCGATTCACCGGGAGCTCAAGAGCCGCAAGAATGTAACCCTTCAGCTTCTGTGGGAAGAGTACAAGCAGGCACTCTTGTCCAAGACAGCCTTTTCTGTGAATTGAGCGGTTGATTTCACAGGACATAGGTTTCTTCTCCCGGCAATAGCGCCAGGATTGTTCGATAACTCGCTCTGGATGGATTTCTATGTGTTCGGCATTCTGCTGTCCAACTCGTCAGCGTGTAAGTGCTGTGCTACGGGCTCAAGTGGATGTTTGCATTTCTCCTTCTGTCCAACTTATGGCTACCAGATCAGCGGCATGGGTAACTGCTCGGCCAGTTGCCTTGCCGCAGGCGGTCCCTCCAACGGATTGTTGAGCCACGCCTACAAGTCCCTGAAGATGAACAGTTGCTGGCGCAGCAGAGCCGCCAGATTGGAAAGCGACCAGCCAAAGCTGGATTTCATCTGCAGGTACTTCAAAATGAGCATGGCGATCAAAGCGGTCCAGATCTGTGTCTTGACGGCATTGGCGCTGGTGCCCAGGAACGACTTCACTTTGGCGGTCTGTTTCAGGGCCTTGAAAAACAGCTCTATTTGCCACCTGTCCTTGTAGATCGCGGCCACCGTCGAAGCCGCCAAGTGCAGAAGATTGGTGAAGAACACCAGGATCTCCTGCTTGTCCGCGTTCCAGTACTCGATCCGCCGGAACAGAATCGGCTCTTCGCCGTCCTTGTCCAGGGCGGGCAGAGAGACGATCTGGTCGCTGAGCACGTTGCCCTTTTCTGGAACCGCGCACACTTCGACCGTGGTGTAGACCGTGTTGGTCTTCATGCGCGTGACGAAGAAGACCCCGTCTCGCGTCAACTGCCCGAACCACGCGTAATCGTTGTAGCCGCGATCGATGACCAGGATCGTACCTGCTTCCAGACACAAGCTCCGCGCTACTTTCAGTTCGCTATATTTACCGTCGGTCACCACCGCGAACGAGGGCAGGTAGCCATCGTGATCCAACAGAAGATGCAGTTTGATGGCGCCCTTTCGCTGCCGATATTTGGCCCAGTCGAACATGGTGGCTGACAACTCGATGATGCTGCCATCCAGGCTCATCAGCTTGTTCTTGAAGCGGAACTTGCGCCGGCTGTGCAGCGCCGCCTCAACCTGACACTTTTCCAGCAACTGCATGAAAATCGACTCGTAGAGTTCCCACGGACGGTTGGCGTTGGCATACGCCAAGGTTGATCGCTTCGGCGCGGTGCTGATGCCCAGATGCTTCAGCGGCGATTCGCATCCAGCCAGCCCCATACAGACTTCGCGTAGCGAGTTCATATGCGCCACCTGGCAAAACAGCATGGCCGCGAACTGTTCCCAGCAGGTGAACCCCTTGGCGTTGAACTCGGCTTGATGTTGCTTGACAGCCTGCGCGAACTGCCCGCGTGGAAAAAGTTGCAATAGCTGCGAGTACACACTGCATACTGGTGTCATGGCTGATCCTCTCTCCTCTGAATGTGGTCCTGTCAGGGAACCCACTCCAGAGTAGCGGGGATCAGCCGCTTCGCGCGTCTGTCTGGCGTAAAGAGCTACCAGCTATTTTGGACAGCAATGACAAGCAGGCGAATCCGCTGGGCTACGCCTACAGTTGGTACTGCGAGCTTTACCGCGAATGGCAGCGCCGTCTGGACGTGGTGCTGCGGCACGAACACCGCGCCAGAGAAAAGACGTTCGTGGATTACGCCGGTCAGACGGTGCCGGTGACGGATCCGAAGACCGGCGAAGTTCGCCAGGCACAGGTGTTCGTAGCGGTGCTGGGGGCCAGCAACTACACCTATGCCGAGGCCACCTGGACGCAGAACCTGTGGGACTGGATTCACTCGCATGTGCGTGCCTTCGAGTTCTTCGGAGGGACATGCCAGCTTGTCATCCCGGACAACTTGAAGTCCGGCGTGAAGAAGCCCTGCTATTACGAGCCGGAACTGAATCGCACCTATGGCGATCTGGCGATCCACTATGGCGTCGGCATCCTGCCAGCGCGGCCATATCGCCCAAGGGACAAGGCCAAGGCGGAGGTTGGGGTACAGATCGTTCAGCGGTGGGTTCTGGCGGCGTTGCGCAAGCGTCAGTTCTTCAGTCTGGCGGAGTTGAACGAAGCCATCCTGGAGTTGGTTCACAAGCTGAATGAGCGGCCATTTCGCAAACTGGCCGGATCGCGGGCTGAGCTGTATCAGAATATCGATCGCCCGGCGTTGCAGCCGTTGCCGCTACATCCGTTCGTGTATGCGGAGTGGAAGAAGGCGCGTGTGAATCTGGATTATCACATCGAGCTGGGCGGGCATTACTACAGCACGCCGTATCAACTGGTCGGCAAGGAGGTGGATGTCCGCAGTACGCAAGGGCCGGTGGAGATTTTCTATCAAGGCAAGCGTGTTGCCAGTCATGTGCGCAGCAGCAAGGCGCATGTAGCCACGACGAATGCGGCGCACCGCCCGAAATCGCATCGGGAATATCTGGAATGGACGCCGACGCGCATCGTCGAATGGGCAGCCAAGGTTGGTCCCTTCACGGCGCGGTTGGTGGAGAGCATCATGACCATCAAGCCGCACCCGGAGATGGGCTATCGTTCGGCACTTGGGGTGATTCGACTGGAGCGGAAGTATGGCGCGGAGCGGTTGGAAGCAGCCTGCACGCGGGCTGTGCGTCTGAAGCTGTACCGCTTTCAAAGCGTGAAGTCGATGTTGCAAAGCGGTCTGGACCGTCAGCCGTTGCCGGAGCTGCTGTTGATGCCTTCTTCGGTGACGCATGAGAACCTGCGCGGGCCTGGATACTACGCTGCCCAGCAGACTCGCCGGGAGGTGGGCCAATGCTAAACCAAGCCACTCTGGACAAGCTCCACGCGCTGCGCCTAACGGGCATGGCGGAAGCGTATCAAAAGCAACTCGAAGAGCCCGAGGCTCGCGGCCTGAACTTCGAAGAGCGCTTCGGGATGTTGGTCGACAGCCACTGGACGTGGCGTGAGAACCTGGCACTCACGCGCCGCTTGAAGAAGTCGAAGCTCTCCTCCGAGCCCTGCGTAGAAGACATCAACTACCGCTATCCGCAGCAGATGGATCCGTCGACGATGCGCGGGCTGACCAACTCGCAATGGGTCGTCCAACACCTCAATGTTCTGTTCACGGGTCCGACCGGGATCGGCAAGACGTGGCTCGGGCAAGCGCTGGCGCAGAAGGCCTGTCGCGATGGCTACAGCGTGTTGTACCGGTCTGCGGCCAAGCTCTTCCGCGACCTTGCCCAAGGGCGGGCCGACGGCAGTCTGGGCAGGCTGCTGGAGAGCATCGCGCGCACCGATGTGCTGTTGGTGGATGACTTCGCCATGGCTCCGTTGAGCGACGACGAACGCCGCAGCTTCCTGGAGGTCTGCGATGACCGCTATGGCCGGCGTTCAACGGTGCTCACCAGTCAGTTGCCTGTCGAGAGTTGGCATGCGCAGATCGGCGACCCAACCATCGCCGACAGCATCCTGGACCGGCTGGTTCACAACGCCTATCGCATCGAGATGGATGGCGAGTCGATACGCAAAAAGAAGAAGGAAGCAACGGCGGAGTTGATCGGAGGCCGCTCATGAGCGCCCCTCGGTTGATCCTCAAACAGCCCACCGGATGGTTCGCTGCAGGCCGAGAATTTACGCAGGCCATCACGATCCTCTCCGACGGCGCCTTCAAGCTCTATGTCTACGCTTGTCTGCGTGCGGGTCGCCACACCGG
>CAAGKR010323306.1_pt1 | contig 12490 bp, 10 predicted proteins | sample 2556971 | NCBI WGS metagenome assembly CAAGKR01 (sample SAMEA5207829, study PRJEB30636) | soil metagenome | biome: forest; feature: boreal; material: soil | place: USA | collected 2011-09 | depth 1 m | reverse complement strand
GGATCGAATGGCGGGCGGCCAGTATCCGGCGCTCGAGCTCGGCGAAATCCTGCTCGCCGGTCAGCAGCAGCGTGATCCTGTTTCCCCCAACAGGGGCAAAGCCGCCGGCGGCGGCCACGGTGTTGGCGACCGGCAGGCAGATGTTCTTCGTCTCCGCAACGCAGATGGCCGGCACGATGGGAAGAAGCGCCGACTTGTTCCGGGCAAGGCGCCTGAGTTTGCGGCCGCCGAGAAGGAGATAGAGGGGCACCCCGAGCCAGGGGATGAACACGATCACCAGAAGCCACGCAAACGTGTTGGCGGGGGCGCGCCGCTCGTTCATAAGCCTCGCCACCAGAAAGAGCGCGAGAAGAAAGCCGGCGATCGCCGCCAGGTGCGCCGCGATGCCTCCGGGAAGAAAGCGGTTCACAAACTGGCTCAATGCAGTCATGCGGGGTGACAGAAAGGTCTTGAATTCCGGGTCGCTAGACGAGATTTTTTCCTTTCCGCATTTGGTAGGATACTCAAGTGGCCAACGAGGGCAGACTGTAAATCTGCTGGCTAACGCCTTCCCTGGTTCGAATCCAGGTCCTACCACCATTTTTCGCGCTGCTTCCGCAGGCCGCCGGGCGGCCCACCCCGTTAAGACGCGCCTCGGCCACAAATGAGTTCCCGCAGCCGCCCGGTTGTGGCACATTGCCGGGATGCCGCATCGCCCTTGCACCACCGGGATCCCAGGCGGCGGGACGGCGCCGAAGCGGGCTTCCTCGCTGGCGACCGCGCTGCCGGGGCCGTCCTCCCGGACATGGACCCCGTTGCGCCTGTGACCTAGAGGAACAAGCCGACGTGCCCACCGTGCCGCAACGCCCGTCCTCGCTCACCACCGTGCTCGTGGGAGTGGGCCTCCTTACCTGCATCTATCTGGCCGCGCTCAAGCTGTTAAACCTGCCGTGCCCCTTGTCGGGCTGCACGAACATCATCAACACCCACTATGGGTCGCTCTTCCATGTGCCCCTGCCGCTTTATGCCATTCCCCTCTGGCTGACGCTCACGGTTCCAGCGGCGCGCGCGTGGCAGGAAAAAGTGCAGTTGGGAGCCCTCCTGGCCCTCGCGCTCGGCGCGCTGGCTCTGATGGTCATCCAATTTCTTGTCCTCAGGGGTTTCTGCCTCTTCTGCACGCTGCATGCGGCGGCCGCGATTCTCGCAGCCTTCGTGGCCCCGGCGCGCGGGAGGGCGCAAGCATGGCTGTCCCCGGTGATGCTGGCCGTGGCCCTACCAATCATTCTCACCGTCAAGGTGGTGGAGCAGGGCCGGGTGCAGCCATGGGAGGCTTCGGAGGAGGTGTCCACCGCTGCGTCAAGAGCCGCCGAACCGGATGCCGGGGCGGCGGCGGGGCCCGCAGCCGTCACGCCGAGCGTGCAGAAGGCAGCGTTCAGCTGGCTGGGGGACTTTGATCCGAAGGAGTCGCCGATCCTGGTCGTCAGCTTCCAGTGCTCCCACTGCCTCGAGCTGCTCGAGCAGACCATAACGCAACCGCGCCTCGGGACCCTGAAGGGTCCCAAGATTCTTGTCTATTCCACGCGCGGCACCTCCTCGGACACCATCGCCGTGCTGGCTGCCATTCTATCCGTTCCGGGCTCGCCTCAGGAGCAATTCGCCGCCGTGTTTGCGCAGCTGGAGTCGTTTCGCGACGCGCTCCTCACGCATGACTCAAAGGAGCTCAAGGGCCGCCTCGGTGAGCTGTTCCCGGGCTACACCTCCCGGCTAGAGGCCGCCAAGCAGCTCTATAATCTCCAGGCGGTCGCCCTCAAATATATTCCCGGCCGCGGCTCCCCCTATATCGTCTTTCCGGACGGCTCGAGCAAGTTTGGCGGCGACGTCACGCCCTCCATGCTTTTCCACTGAGAGGTAGGGCGCCATCCGCCATGGACTGCTGACAAGAATCGCCCGCGCGCGAAGCCCTAAGCCTTTTTTTCCGCGCCGGTTGAAGGCTCGCCAATTCTTCCCGGGACCCGGGCCCGAGGGCCCGCGGCGCTACCGCCTTCTGTTGATTCTCTGCCCGAGCCGGATCATGGGCGCCTCGATCAGGAACGTGGTCAGGCTGCAAACGCCGAGCGTCACGGGAATCTCAAAGAAAAGGCGCTCCCACGAGCCCGGGTAGACCAGGGAGATATAGTCGAGCCCGCAGAAATAATTGAACAGGAAATGAATCGGTATGTGGAAGATGTACACCGAGTACGAGATGACCCCCAGGTAGCTCAATGGAATGAGGAGCGCATTGGGAATGCCGCCGCGGGAGGCATCGCCGGAGGCGCCAGCGGACTCGGCCCTCTTCTCGCCAGAAAGGGTCAACAGGAGGATTGCCGCGAAAAACACCCCCAGGAAGGCAAAATCAAAAAGGGCCGCGAAGCTGCCCTTCGAGTCAACGACCGCGATCGTGGTCCCGACAAAGAAAATAAGGCATGCGCAGACGAGGCATCTCAGCCACACGAGCTGCCTGGAACTGACGTTGTCCAAGGATCCGTTCTTCAGCAAAATCGCGACGACGCCGCCCAGCATGAATCCGTCCATCCTGCAGGCGGGCACAAAAAAGCAGATGAATGGATCGTGGAAGCGCAGTGTGGCGACAATTCTTAGCGCCCAGCTGAGGAGCGCCAGCCCCAGCAGAATCCGGATCCGGTGGCGCCGGCAGCATGCGATGACCGCAGCCGCCACGAAATACAGGAAGACCTCGGCGGAAAGCGACCACGTGACGCTCACAAATCCCGCGCCGCTGTCGTGGGTGAACAGGACCGACCAGCCCTGGCCGAAGACTAGGTAGACGAAGTTTGGGGTGGTTGTATCAAACATCAGCCGCTTCAGGTAGTTCTCCCGGATGAAGTAGGGCAGGTAGAAGTAGCAAAGCAGGAGGATGACATAGGCGGGCACTATCCTGAAGAACCGCGAAACAAAATATCTCCCTTGATAGCCTTGCCTGCCCTCGTTGGCCAGGAGCGTCGAAAAGATGAAGAAGCCGCTCAGGACAAAGAACAGGTCGACGCCAGCCCACAGCTGGAAGGTCGAGACCCCCAATGCGTACAGCCAGCCGCTCGACTCCAGGGGCACGTCGCAGCAGACCAGGTGGAAGACCAGCACCATGAGGCACGCGAATCCGCGAAGTGCATCCAATGATCTGATTCTCATTTTCGAAGCGGGGCTGGAACCCGGGTTACCGCTTCAATCTGCCTGGAGTCCATTCCGGTTCGGGGCGCTAGCGCCATTCCCGCCGAATGATATCCCGGGCGAGGAGCGCCAAGAAGGCGGCCCCGAATAGAATGCCCGAGATCAGGACAAGGCCGCCGGAGCGGCGAAGGAGCCAACGGTTTGCCCAGGATCCGCGGCCCAGCTCAACAGGTTCCGCAAAGGCAAACCAATGGTCCCCGGGGGGGATGTCCACCACCACGCGCATGCTCGACTCCCGTAGCGTGGGGAGATCCGAGGAGTGCCAGCGGTCGGTTCTGAGCGGATAGGATTCGTCGGGCTCGATCTCGTCCGCCGATTCGAGGTGGAGCGTGGACGCATCGAGATCCGGGCTGCCGCAGACGGCTATGTGCAGGAACGGCAGGATCCCTCCGCCCAGCGGCTGGCTCACGAAGCGCGCCGGGCCCCTGCGCGCAATCCAGATCCGGCCCCCGGATTCCAGCGGAGGCTCCGAAGGGGAGGCCGGCTCGAAGCCGCTCGAGCCGACCTCCGGGGACAGCTCAATCTGGGGCCGAATGCTCATGGGGAGCATATCGCGCATCGCCGGAACGGCGAGCAGGTTGCCGAGCAGGTCCGCCCTCGGATACGGCAGTTCGCCAGGAGGAGCAGAGAGAAGCACCTCGAGGTTCCCGGTGGCGAGAAACGAGCGCAGGTGCAGTCTCTCCTGGGACTTGACCCTTGTAATGCCGTTCAGGACTTCTGAGTACGCGCGGCGGTTCTGGTCCCAAAGGCCCAGGGAGAATAGCGCGATCCAAAGAAGGGCAAGTGGGACCCACGCCCGGGCGCGAGAACCCCGGACCGAAAGGATTGCCAGCGCAAGGACGTTGGCGACCAGTCCGATCGCATACACGTCGGTGTAGCGCGGGCTCTCCGCCATTCCCAGACTGGCTCGACCGTAGGCGATTGCCGCGGCGTTCATCCAGGTCCAGGCCGCCAGGGCGAACAGGACCGCTTCGTCGCCGGCGACTTGGCGGGCCCTCAGCCGCTTCACGATCAGGACGGCAACGGGCAGCTGCAAGACAACGAATGCGGGGGGCCATCCGGACAGCGGCCACGACAGGGCGGAGGCCGTCCCGACGAGCCAAACCCAGGGGGAGCGGGCCCTGAAGGAGTCGTGGCTCGGCACGTGGTAGATCGTCAGCAGGCCGGCTACGCAGAGCACGGCCAGCAGCGCCGCGGCGGCCGCGACTCGCGCCGACAACCGGCGGTCGATGGCCGCGCTCACGGCCAGGAGAAGGAGCACCGTGGCCGCCGCCATGAATCCCGACGACATCGTGCCCAGGCTTGCGGCGCCGACCAGCCACCCGGCCCACCAGCGGGGGCTCATCGGCGCCGACGGCACACAGAGGAGAAACATCCCGAGGGCGCCCCATTCGAGCAGGTAGAACTGGGATTGGAAACCCGCGAGCGTGTTCTCCCTGTCGAATGCCAGCACGAAAAGAAGGGTCACGACGATCGAGACGGCCGCAAACCGGGCGCCGTGCACGAACCGCCTCGCGAACAGGAGGAGCGCCGAGCAGACGCCCGCGTGGATCACGGCGTTGACGGTCATCTCCAGCAGCGCGTCCCATTGCCCGTTGGAGACGGCGAGCGAGTAGTCGATCAGACGCGTGAACAGGAGAAGGTGCTCGTTGTGGGGCCTGAGGAAACTGCGTGCGTGGAGCTGCCCGAGCGCATGGGGAACCAGGAGCTCCGCTCCTATCGCGTCCCATTCGTCCCAATAGGGAACGTCGCTCCCGTAGGCATGCACGAGCGCGAGCTTCATGCTGAATGCCAGGAATCCCGCGGCTAGCGCGAACCCCACGACGAGCAGGCGCGTCCGGGACGTGGGCATGCCGGCGACATTGAGTGCGCCTCTCCCGGCGTCAAGGCGGGCAAAAAACCGCATATGGTCTTTGACGATCATCCGCCGATTGACCTAGCGTCTGGCGCCCCAAGAACCCCGACCCCATGCATACCATTATCCACCTCGGCAGGGTAGATTACCTTATCGTCGCAATCTATTTCGCATTCGTGCTCGGCATCGGCTGGGTGCTGCGGCGATCGATGAAGGGGAGCGGCGACTTCCTCACATCGAGACACAGCATCCCCGGGTGGGTTGCCGGCATCGCCTTCCTCTCGGCCAACCTCGGGGCGCAGGAGGTCATCGGGATGGGGGCCAATGGTGCGAAGTACGGCATCATGACGAGCCACTTCTATTGGATAGGCGCGATACCCGCGATGGTGTTCCTGGGCGTGTTCATGATGCCCTTCTACTACGGCTCCAAGGCCCGCTCCGTGCCTGAATACCTCAAGCTGCGCTTTGACGAAAAGACCCGCGGCTTCAACGCCTTCAGCTTTGCCGTGATGACCATCTTTTCATCGGGCATCTCAATGTACGCGATGGCCAAGCTCATGGGGCTCCTGCTTGGGTGGAGTTTTGGGGGGAGCATCGCCATATCGGCTGCGATCGTGCTCGTGTACATCCTGCTCGGCGGCCTCACCTCGGCGATCTACAACGAGGTGCTTCAGTTCTTCATGATCGTCTTCGGCTTCCTTCCCCTTGTGTTTCTCGGGCTGAGGGACGTCGGAGGCTGGAGCGGCCTCAAGGCCAAGCTCGCCGAGGTGGCCGTGTCGCACCACTACGCGCCGGGTGCGTGGAGCGAGACGTGGAGCCACATCGGGTCGCCCTCGCAGAACCCGATGGGCGTCGAGTGGTTCGGCCTGGTCATGGGACTCGGGTTCGTCCTCTCGTTTGGCTATTGGTGCACGGATTTCCTGGTGGTGCAGAGGGCGCTCGCGGCCAACTCGATGACGGCCGCCCGGAGGACGCCGCTGATCGCGGCTATTCCGAAGATGCTGTTCCCTTTCCTCGTGATCCTGCCCGGAATGATCGCGATCGTGCTCACCTACCAGGCATCGCACGGCGCGACCGGCGGATTTGCGCTCCCCCCAAAGAACGGCTCATACGACTACGACATGGTGGTCCCCTATATGCTCGTTCACTACTTCCCCGCAGGGATGCTGGGCCTCGGCATGACGGCCCTCATGGCCTCGTTCATGTCCGGCATGGCGGGAAACGTGACCGCATTCAACACGGTGTGGACCTATGACATCTACCAGTCGTACATCGCAAGCGACAAGCCGGACTCCCATTACCTGCTTGTCGCCCGGCTCACCACGGTCATCGGCATAGCGCTCAGCGTGGCGGCCGCCTATCTGGCGGACGCATACAACAACATCATGGACGTGCTCCAGCTCGTCTTCGCTTTCGTCAATGCGCCCCTGTTTGCGACGTTCCTTCTCGGCATGTTCTGGAAGCGGGCGACGGGGCACGGAGCCTTCTGGGGCCTTGTCCTTGGCACGGCGGCAGCCGCAGCCCATCACGGTCTGACGATTCCGGTCGGCGAGACCTCGCCCGTGATGGGAGGATGGCTGGGCACGGTCGTCCACAGTTACCCGAGCAGCATGGCCCAGAACTTCTGGACGGCGATCTTTGCATGGTCGGTCTGCTTTGGAGCCACGATCCTGATTTCAACGGCCACTGCGTCAAAGAAGACGGACGCGCAGCTGCGCGGGCTCGTCTGGTCGCTGACTCCGCACGAGGACAGGGAGGAGGCGGGCCTGCCGCTCTGGAAGCGCATCGCGCCGTTCGGCCTCCTCGTCATCGTCCTGACGATCCTCCTCAACCTGGTCTTCTGGTAACCCTGAATCAACCCCATGAATCTCGACATTCGCTATCCCATCGGCCTGCTGTTCCTCATCATCGGCGTCATTCTCGCGGCCTGCGGGATATTCATCGCCCCGGAGGCCGGCACGCGTCTTTCGCTGGGCTCGAACGTCAACCTCTTCTGGGGGTTGATACAGATCGTGTTCGGCGCGATCATGATCGCGCTCGCCAGGAGCGGCGCCCGGAAAAAGGACGGAAAGCCCTGACTTATTTCAGGGCCAGCTCGGTCGCTGCGTCAAACAGGTGGGCGTGGGTGAGGTCAAACGTGACCTGGACCTTCTGGCCCGCGTCAAACCTGTCGGTGGGGCTCACCCGCGCGATGAAGGTGGTCGCGCCCGTGTCCAGGTAAAGGAGCGTTTCCGAGCCCATGGGCTCGGCCACCTCGACCTTGACCTCGGCGGTGCGGCCCGGATCTGGAGAGGCGACCGTGAGCGCGTCGTGGATCGCCTCGGGACGGACGCCGAATATGACGGGCTTGTCGAGGTGGGCGGCGGACTTCCCCGCAAGGGCCTCGTCAAGCGCCACGGTGAGCGGAGGGCCCCCGGTGTTGTCCTCGACGAACGACACGTGGCCGCCTGACCTGCGGAGCGTCCCCCGGAAGAAATTCATGGGCGGAGAGCCGATGAACCCCGCGACGAACAGGTTGTCGGGACGGTTGTAGAGCTCAAGCGGCGCAGCCACCTGCATGATGTTTCCATCCTTCATGACGCAGATCCGGTCCCCCATGGTCATGGCCTCCACCTGGTCATGGGTGACATAGATCATCGTCGCGCCCAGGCGTGCATGCAGCTTGGAGATCTCGGTTCGGGTCGAGACGCGCATTTTCGCGTCGAGGTTCGAGAGCGGCTCGTCGAAAAGGAACACCTTCGGCTTGCGGACGATCGCCCGGCCAAGCGCCACCCTCTGCCTCTGGCCCCCCGAGAGCGCCTTGGTCTTGCGCCCGAGGTACCCCTCCAGGCCCAGCATGGTCGCCGCCTCGCGCACGCGGGCCTCGATGTCTGCCTTCGGGAACTTTCGCAGCTTCAGCCCGAAGGCCATGTTCTCGTAGACCGTCATGTGCGGGTACAGCGCGTAATTCTGGAATACCATCGCGATGTCACGGTCCTTCGGGAGCACCTCGTTCACCACCCGGCCGCCGATCGTGACCGTCCCCGACGAGATCTCCTCCAGGCCCGCGATCATGCGCAGCGTGGTCGACTTGCCGCAGCCCGATGGGCCCACAAGGACCATGAATTCCCTGTCCTCAACCTCAAGGTTGATGTTTTTCACGGCGGTCACCCCGGGCCCGCCCTTCTCCGGAAATACCTTAACTAGGTGTTCGAGTACGACTCGCGCCATGGAGTGGGGGTGGGATTGACTTGGGCTGGCGAGCCGGCCCCGCCGGAAAATGGGTCTTGCCAGTGGATTTGTGGCTAAACAGAACGTTTGCCTCGCGCTGGCAACTCCAAAGATTTTGCGTCAGCCTCGTATCCGACCGCATGATGCGGCTGGTTCCGGGTGTTGCGCGCCCAATTCGACGGCCGCCGCGACCCAATGCCCTCCCACCTCCAAACATTTCCGGCAAAGTTCGTTTGGGGCGCCGCCACCGCGGCGCCGCAGATTGAGGGCGCGGCATTCGCGGACGGGAAGGGGGAGTCGATCTGGGACCGCTTTTCGCGTGTTCCGGGCAAGGTCCTGAACGGCGACACGCTTGACGTCGCCTGCGATCACTACAACCGGTTCGGCGAGGACTTTGCTCTCATGCGCGAACTGGGGATCCGGCACTACAGGCTTTCGCTCTCGTGGCCGAGGATCTACCCGAAAGGTGACGGCGCGCTCAACCAGGCGGGGCTCGATTTCTACCGCCGGCTGGTTGATTCGCTGGCGGAGAATGAAATCACGCCGTGGGTCACCCTTTTTCACTGGGACCTGCCCCAGGCCCTGGAGGACAGGGGCGGATGGACAAGCCGGATCACGGTGGATGCGTTCGCAACCTACGCCGACACGGTCGTCCGTGCGCTCTCCGGGAGGGTGAAAAACTGGATTTCGCTCAATGAGATCCGCTGCTTCACGGCCCTCGGCTACGGCGTCGGGGGTTACAAGGCTCCCGGCCGGTCCGAGTCGGCCGCCGTCGTGAACCAGACCTACCACCACGCCCTGGTGTGCCACGGTCACGCCGTGCGCGCGGTGCGGGCGTTCGGGGGCGCCGGCGCGCGCGTCGGCATAACCGACAACTGCGACGTGTGCATCCCGGTCACCGAGACCCCGGGGGACATCGCCGCCGCGAACAGCTGGTTCGTCGAGAGGAACCTCCATATCCTGGATCCGATCTACCGGGGCAGCTATTCCGACGCCTATCTGGTGCGCGTTGGCGGCGAGGCGCCCAAGGTGATGCCGGGTGAATTCGCGCTGATCGGGGCGCCGACCGACTTCCTTGGCCTGAACATCTACTCGGGGGTATTCGTCCGCGCGGGGGCCGAGGGCAGGCCGGAGGTGGTGCCGTTGCCGAGAAGCTTCCCCAGGGCGGACAGCCCCTGGCTCCACCTGACCCCGCAGGCGATATACTGGGGACTGCGCCTCGCCCACGAGAATTACGACGTCAAGGCCATCTATGTGACCGAGAATGGCTGCGGATACAACGTCGAGCCGGTCGTGGGGGGCGAGGTCTTCGACCTTCACCGCAGGGAATTCCTGCGCAGCTATCTGCGCGAGCTGCACAGGGCGATCGAGCACGGCGTTCCGGCTAAGGGGTATTTCGTCTGGTCGTTCATGGACAACTATGAGTGGGAGGACGGATACACCCGGCGCTTCGGGATCGTCCATGTGGACTTCGCAACGCAGAAGAGGACCCCGAAGTTATCGGCGCGCTACTATTCCGATGTGATCCGGCTCAATAAGGTGCTCTGAGGCAAGGCGATGAGCCGCTTTGGCATCGACTTGGGCGGCACGAAGATCGAGGGCGCGGTCGTCGATTCGGCGCGGCCCGACTGCGCAATCTGCCGCCTGCGCCTGGCCACTGAAAGCTCCAAGGGGTATACCCATGTCATAGCGCAGGTCGTCAAGCTCGTCGGTAAGCTGGAGCGTGAGTCCGGGGTGAAGCGCCCGGCCTGGATCGGCATCGGGACGCCAGGGGTCATCGATCCCCACACCGGCGTGCTCAAGAACTCGAACACGACGTGCCTGAACGGCCGCCGTTTGCGAGAAGACCTCGCCGAGGCGCTCGGTGTCGAGGCCAGGCTTGCGAACGATGCCAACTGCTTCGCCCTTGCGGAGGCCTCGTTCGGCGCCGGCCGCAACCGGAGGGTCGTCGTCGGGCTTATCCTCGGGACGGGCTGCGGCGGAGGGGTCGTCGTCGACGGGATGGTGCTGGACGGGCTCCACGGGATCGCGGGCGAATGGGGCCACAATCCGATCTGCGGAGAACACACCCCGTGCTATTGCGGCAGGAAGGGCTGCGTCGAGACGGTCATCTCGGGGCCTTCGCTGGAGCGATTCTACCGGGCGAAAACAAGGCGCCGCCTCGCCATGCCCCGGATCGCGGAGCGCGCCGCAGCCGGTGACCCGGCGGCCCGGGCCACGCTCCGGAGGCTGCGGGAAAAGTTCGGCGAGGCGATCGCCGCGGTCATAAACATCGTTGATCCCGACGCAGTGGTCATCGGCGGCGGGGTCGGAAATCTCGACCTGCTCTACGGCGCGGAGACGCGCAAGGCGGTCCTCAGGCATGTTTTCAACGCGGAGCTGCGGACGGAATTCCTTAGGCCGATGCTCGGGGACAGCGCCGGGGTCTTCGGCGCCGCCATGCTCAGCGCCTCGTCCAGATCCGGAGCGACGCGAGAAGGAAGTCCTCGAGCGCAGCGGACTCGTTGAGATTGACGCGCAGGAGCGAGGCGGCGCGCTCGAGGCTGCCGATCGATGTCGTGAGCGGGCGGGACGCCGCAAGGTCGCCGTTCCCGAGCAGCAGAATTGCGTGCGCGCGCGTCGCAGCCTCGACGCCCGCGAACATTCGCAGGCGCAGTCCGACGGCGACCTCGGCCTCGATGGCCGTGAGCTCCTCATCCTCAAGCCCGTCCGGCAGGGACGCCTTCCTGCGGCTCCCCTCGGCGGCGCTGGCCCGGTCAAGCAGCGCGCCAAAACGGGCGACCAGTCCGTAAAGGTCGAAGATGCCCTCGGCGGCCGCGCGGCCGGCCCCTACACCCTGGCCGAGGCGGACGAGCCACGAGCGGTAATCGCCAAGCCACGCCTCCCAGCCATCGACGGGGACCGGCGACGCCAGGCCCGGGAAGCGGAAATGCAGCACGCGGCTGCGGATCGTCGGCAGGAGCGCGTGCGGCCGGCCGGTAAGCAGCAGGAGCGTCGTGTCGGCGGGCGGCTCCTCGAGTGTCTTCAGGAAGATATTAGCCGCGGACAGGTTCATCCGGTCGGCATCGTGGAGGACAGCGACCTTGTAGCGCGACACGCTCGGCGAAACGTTGATGCGCCCAATGAGGTCCCGAACCGATTGCGCGCCGATCGAGCGCGATTTTCCGGCAGGGCGGACCTGAAAGCAGTCGGGATGGCGGTCGGGAGGGTAGGGGGACGGTCCCGCCGAACCGCGGTTCAGAAGGCGGTCCGCAAGCGCAAGCGCGGCTGCGGAGAGGCACTCTGAATCGTTCCCGGCAAGGAGAAGCCCGTGCGACAGGCGGCCGCGGCCTATGGCCCTTTCAATGACGGCCACGGCGGGGGTGCCCGCCAGCGCGGGCGGCCAGGGGACCGCACCTGACGTCATCCGGCTATCCGGGGCTTGACGGCATCCCAGATGCTCTTCTCCGTCGCCGCCTCGTCGTTCCCGCCGTCCACGACGACGAACCGCTTCGGCAGGCCCTTGGCGAGCACGAGGTAGCCCTCGCGGATCTTGTTGTAGAAATCTATGTTCTCGCGCTCCATCCGGTCCGGCAGGTCGGAGGCCCGCTGGTGAATCCGCGCGAGGCCAACCTTCGTGGGAACGTCGATGACGATCGTGAGGTCCGGCATGACGTTTCCGACGGCAAAGCGGTTGATCTGGTTCACGGGATCCGCGGCAAGGTTGCGGCCGATTCCCTGGTAGACGGTGGAGGAATCGAGGAAGCGGTCGCTCAGGACGATGGATCCGCGCATCAGCGCCGGCAGGATCACCTCGCGCACGAGCTGCGCACGGGCGGCGGCGAAAAGGAGCAGCTCGGTCTCCGGGCACATCTCATCCCCCTTCGAATTGTGGACGATGATGTTTCGGATCTGCTCGCCGATCTCGGTCCCGCCGGGCTCGCGCACGGTGACCACGTCGCGCCGCAGCTTTTGCAGGCGATCCGCGAGTCGGGCGATCTGGGATGTCTTCCCGCTTCCCTCGGAGCCCTCGAATGAGATTAGTTTGCCGGTGTGCCTTGATTTCTGGACCATTGAGGGCGGAGGTTGGCCCAAATCGCCCCATTTGGCGAGGAACGTTTGAATCAAATGGACGAATCCGGCAAAACATCCAACGTTTGATTCATGTCCGTGAATTTCGCCCCCTTTCTCGCATCGACCAACATCATCGAGATATTTGAGCACTGCGACGTCGTGGGCCAGGTG
>CAAGKR010474824.1_pt1 | contig 12491 bp, 7 predicted proteins | sample 2556971 | NCBI WGS metagenome assembly CAAGKR01 (sample SAMEA5207829, study PRJEB30636) | soil metagenome | biome: forest; feature: boreal; material: soil | place: USA | collected 2011-09 | depth 1 m | reverse complement strand
CGACCACCGACTGGCACCGCGTGGTCGAGAACCCGCAGGTCGAATTGGTGCTGATCGGCACACGTCACGATTCGCATGCAGAGATCGCCGCGGCGGCATTGCGCAGCGGCAAGGCTGTCTTCGTCGAGAAGCCCCTCGGCCTGACCCGCGAGCAGATCGATGACGTTTGGGAGGCCGGCGGTGGCGACGCCGGCCGTCTCATTGTCGGCTTCAATCGGCCGCTCGCCCCCCTGTCGCGGCGGTTGCACGAAGACCTTGCCCTGGCAAGCGGCCCGCTACAGGTCGTGATCCGCGTCAACGCGCCACTACCGGCCGATCATTGGCTCAACGACCCCGACCAGGGCGGCGGTCGTATCCTCGGCGAGGGCTGCCACTTCCTCGACTATGCCAACTGGCTATGCGGTGTTCCGCTGAACGTGAGCGGCGCCGCCGCGAGAACCAGCCTCCGCACGGTGGAGAGTGCGAGCATCACCGTCAGCTACGAGAGCGGATCGGTGGCGAGCCTGCACTACTCCGGACTGGGTCCGGCGAGCCTGCCGAAGGAGCGAATCGAAGTGCTCGGCGACGGCCGCGCCTGGGTGCTGGATGATTTCCAGCAGCTCACCTACTTCGACGCTGCCGGCTCGCGGGTGGTGAGCGAGGACCACAACGACAAGGGACATTCTGCGCTCATGCGCCGCGTGCTCGCGGCCTGCAGGGGGGAAGAACCGTTTGACCCGGGTATGCGAGCTGCCTATCTCGCTCAGAGCGTCGCGCTTGCAGCGCTCGCGGCGCTCAGCTCGGGGAGCGCGTGCGAAGTTCCGCTCCCGGGCAGCGCGGCGAGTTTGAGAGAAGAGACAGCGTGATTCCTCGAGGTATCTGCCCCTGCGCGAGCACGCCGGAAGGGTCGATATCGACAAATCCGAGCGCCGGAGGACCGGCCTCACACGGAGCGGTTGGCCCGCTGACGCCGGCCTAGCGTGGGTAGCCGCAGCGGGCCGAGCCTGCGCATCGCCCGCCAACCGCGCTCACGAGTGAACGCAAGGGCTCGATAGGCCGGCTTGGTGGCTCGATCGGTCCAGCGGGCCGGCACGAAGTGGCGCGGTGGGTGCAGTCGATCGCCAACCGCGACGGCCACCACCCGCGTGTACCAGAACGATGTCGCATACCGGTAGTCCTTGCGCTCCACCCGCGGCCGGCGCTCGCACACGAGCTCGTCCGCCCGAGTCGGATCGTCGATCAGCATCTGCAACGTGCAGGGAAACCGCACGTCGGCGAGCGGATCGACGACATGGACGGAATCGTCGGGAAGCACGAGTTCGACGACCTGGTGCGTCTCGCGCAGACGCGGTCCACGTCCGCGCGGGTGATCGTGCGCGATCATCTTGACTACACGAGGATCAAATCCCTCGCGCGCGAGTGCCTCGGCGAGCAGCAGCGTCATCTCTTGCGCACGGGTCCCGTGGTCGCCGCTAGAAACCTCGGCTAGGTCGGCGCCGGCCTGCGCTCGGCTTGGCTCGAAGCGCGCGTTGACCCAGCGCCGGAGCGCGTCGACGCGCTCGACGTGCGCCAGCGACGCGCGGCGACGCCATGCTCTGATGCAGAGCATGCGGTCCCCGGCCGGCGGATAGGGGGCGCCGCCCAACCGGTAAGTGTCGATCTCCTCGATGTCCACATCGAGGAACCCGGCACCCAGCAGCCGCTTGCGGGCATCGGCGGCGGACGCCTTCCACACGTGGTTGGCCGTCGCGCGTCGCGGGTTGTAGGCGTCGGGCGGGATCGCGGCGAGGAGCAGTCCACCCTCGGCGAGTACGCGCCGTGTCTCGGCGAGCGTCCTATCGACATCGAATGCGTGCTCGAGTGAGTTGTCTGCGTAGACACAGTCGAACGTACCGTCGGCGAACGGCAGCGCGAGGAAATCCGCTACCGCAAAGTCCACTCGATCGGATGCATATCGCTCGCGTGCCACGGCGATGAAATCCTGACCCGCGTCGACGCCCGTGACCCGCATCGACGGATGCTGGGAGGCGATGCGCGCAGACCATGTGCCTGCGCCACAACCGAGGTCGAGCACGCGCACGCGGTCGAGCGGGATCATGGCTTGAAGGCGATGGGACTGCGCCTCGTTGCGTTCGCAGCCGAGCACGGCAGCGCGCTCGGAGCGCACCTGACGACGTGACTCGCTCGAGGCATCGGGCGCCTTGTGTCGTCCGAGTTGCTCGCGTACGATCTGTGCCATCTCCGTCAGAGTGACGATCTCGACTCCCGCGTCGCGCAGCACGCCGAGCTGGTGGCGGATCGCCGGGATGTCCAAGTCTGCCTTCGAGTGACCGACCGCTACGTAGAAGTCGTCGTCGACCAACCGCTCCGGCGGGTATCCACTGAGCTCGTGGGCGACCCAGCGCGGAAGCACACGGTTAGTCAACCGGCGATGCGCGCGAGTGAGGTGATAGGCGGAGCTGCCTAGCTGGCGGGCCTTGGCGAGCACCCGCCCAACCTCGGTGCTGGGGCCCGAGGTTCGCTCGAGCTCGATCGCCGCGAGGAGCCGACTGCCGAAGCGGGCGCCCTCGTGGCTGTCGAACGTCAAGCGATCGTTGCGCGCGAATGTCGCCACCGGCAGCTCGACGATTCCGGACTCGGCCGGTGGCGCCTTGAGTTGGGGATCGGCGTGGCTTGCGAACCACGGCTGGTGCGCGTCGAAAGAATGAACATAGTCGTGGTACTGGCCGGGACGGCCCCCACCTCTATATACAGAGGAATCGCACCACATGTCATTGGCGCACAGCGCCTCCGCGAGTCGCCTGAATGGTTGCGCCTCATAGCCGCCGGCCCGGAAAGCTATCGCCTGGTAGGTAGGCTCGACCGGACGGATTATCTCCTCGAGGGTTCCCCTCAATCGTCCGATCAGCGCGGTGAGTTCTGGAGAATCCTCGGCGCGTGTCAGCATTTCGTTCCAGGCGTAACGTCCGTCCTCTAACCGCGCACCGAGCTCGATCAGCCAGTTCGGGTGCAGGTGCATCTGAACGTCGTGGCCGCGCTCGACCGCGTCCCTCCACTGGGCCTCCATGCAGTCGGCCAGCTCGGGCTCGTGCTCGCGCAGAAACGCGTGCTCGCCGAGCTCGGCGAAGATCGTCAACCGCGCGCCCTCGGCATCGCAGGCGTCCAGCAGCGCATCCGTGGGCGCGAACACGTCCGCGTCCCAATCGATCCGCCGGCCCGCCGGCACGGGTTGCCAGGTCTCGTAGTCGAGCGTGAGCGCGGCGAGTCGCCGTCGCGGACGGACCAGCAGCACGAGGTGACCGCTGTCGAGCAGATCGTCGGCTTCGATGACGAACTCGCGCTCGACCAGCGTGCGCATCTCAGCGAGGGTCGGGTAGTCGCCTATGCCCGGACTGTAGGCCGCGATGAACGCGAACCCATCTGAGCGCAGATGCTCGGCAATCCAGCGCAACGAGGCACGCTTGGCCATCTCGCCGACGTAGTACATAACATCGCTGAAGAGGATGGCGTCGAAGAGTTCGCGGTGCGCGTCGGTGCGCTCGAGCGCGTCGATCGAACCTTGCTCGAACGTGATGAATGGGTACCGTTCCGCGCCCTTGGCGACGGCGGCGTCGCTCAGCTCGATGCCGTGCAGTCGCTCGAAGTCCGACCGCAGGCGCGCGAGCATGGCCCCGAACCCGCACCCGACATCAAGGACGCTCCCGTGAGCCCGCGCGCGACTCCGGATCAAGTCGATGTATAGGTCATAGCGTGCCGAATCGGCCTCACCGATCCCCCACGGGTCATCCTCGGTGAGGTACTTCGCCTCGCAGTCGAGTGCGATTCTCATCCGAGGATCCTAGGTGCGCCGCAGAGCGAGACGCATGAGTGAGCTCGTGCCCGCCAACGTCGGGCGCAGTGGAGACCAACTTCCCAGATTTCGGGCGAACAGTCGCAGGTGCAGAATCAGCACTATCGCGTAGGCGACGGTGGAGGCAATCGACGCTACGAGGGTGCCCTCGCGCGGGAGCAGGATGATGTTGAGTGCAAGGTTTACGGCGAGTCCTGGACCCCACACGAAGACGAGCTCCCGAGGCATCCCGTGGGCGGCGAAGTGATAGGCGATCACGGTCAGCACTCCCAGGCAGTACACGCCCGGAAGCAGCCACAGGAACAGCGCGATCGCGGGATGATAGGCCGGTCCGAACATCAGCGTGATCGCCGGCCCGGCCAGCGGCGCGGCGAGCGCACAGACGATCAGGTAGCCAACGGCGACGAGGTGGAACACGCCAAGACTCATCTCACGATCGGCGGAGCCTCTTGCCAGGCGCGCAAACAGGTTGACCGAAACCGACACCGGTAGCAGATAGAGAGCATCGGCCAGAGCTACCGCGATCGAGTACTGCCCCGCCGCCGTGGCCCCCTGGATGCCGTTGACGAGCAGCAGATCTATGCGGATCAGCATGTACGCGATGAGAGTGGCCACATAGGCGCGCGCTCCGTATCCCACCATGCGTCGTGCCAAAGCGCCATCCAGCGGGCGCAGCAGGGGACCATGACGGCGCATGGCCGACACGTAGAGCAGAAGCGCCACCACTTGGGGGAGAACCATCAGCGAAAGCGCCAGCAGCACTCCGCCCCCGGCGAGCGGCAAGACCGTAATGAGCAGCAGTACCGTGAGCGCCGCTGCGCCCACTTCGACACTGTTGTAGAGGACCGTGCGTCCTTCGGCAAGCAGCATGCTCTGCAGGAACAGCGAGCTGAGCATGACCGGCACAGCGAACATGCCAACCGCCAACTCGGGCCAACTGACATCCCCAAGCGCGCCCGGCGCAGCGAACTTGACCAAGACTCCAGCGGCCGCCATCACGGGGCCGACAACGCCGGCAAACCACAGCGAATTGCCTGCGATACGCGCCCGCATGTGCGGCTCCCGCGCGGCAAAATAGGGGTTCGCCGAGGCAATCCCGAACGTCCCAAGCTGCGCGAGCAGTGTCATGAGCGCATAGACGGAAGCCAGCGAGCCACGGCCAGCCGGTCCGAGCGAGCGCGCCACGATCACAGTTGTCGTCGCGCCCAGGACGAGCCCACACAACTTGGCGCCCACCATCAGCAACACGTCGTGGCGCAATCCCCGTTCCGCCACCGGGCCGCCCGCCGCAACCGGCTTGGAGGCACCCTCCGGCAGACCAGGCGCGTCCATTCCACTCAGAGGATCGTGTGCGATCGATTTACACCGGCTCGGCGGGTCATGCTGTCGCACTCTTCGTGCGGGCTGTCGAAGTGTTGTGGCATTCGGACTATGATGACGCTTCCGCCCGGACGCCATCTTTGACTCCCTACCCCCGCGCGCGGGCATGCCATGTGCGGTATCTGCGGAATCCTGGCATTTAACGACAGTTTCGCCTGCGACGAGCGGGTGACCGTGGCGATGCGCGACACGATGACCCATCGTGGCCCCGACGATGGCGGTGTGTGGATCTCGCCAGCCGGCCGCGCGGCCCTTGGTCATCGCCGCCTTTCGATCGTCGATGTCTCTCACTCCGGCCACCAGCCGATGAGCAATGAGGACGGCAGCGTGTGGGTGACTTTCAACGGGGAGATATACAACCACGCCAAGCTACGCACGGAGCTAGAGGCACGGGGCCACCGCTATCGCTCGCGTTGTGACACCGAGACGATCGTTCACCTCTACGAGGAGGAGGGCGAGCGCTGTGTTGAGCGACTTGACGGCATGTTCTCGATTGCCGTTTGGGACGAGCGTCGGCGTGAGCTGTTCCTTGCCCGCGATCGGTTGGGAAAGAAGCCGCTGTACTGGACGATGACGCCCGCGGGTCTTGCGTTCGCGTCGGAGATCAAGGCGCTGCTCCGCCATCCGGCCATCAGCGCCGACCTCGACGTAGAGGCATTTCACGACTACCTCACGTTCGTGTGCACCCCGGCGCCATCCACGATGTTCGCGGGTATCCGCAAGCTCTCACCGGCAGAGCGGATGACGATCACCGAGGATGGTGATGTACGTGGGGACATTTATTGGACGCCAATGTCATCACGGGCCACCGAAGAGCTCGCGGATCGCGGCGAGGACGAGCTCGGCGAACGTCTGCTCGAGCTACTGCGCAACTCGATATCCAAGCGCATGATGAGCGACGTGCCCTTTGGGGTGTTCCTGTCCGGGGGCGTCGACAGCTCCACCAACGTCGCGCTCATGTCAGAGCTGATGTCAGAGCCTGTGAGGACCTTCTCAGTCGCATTCCGCCAATATGAGCAATACAACGAGTTGGAGTACGCGCGGCAGATTGCTCGACGGTTCAAAACCGACCATCACGAGGTGCTCATCGACGTCGAGGACCTCGAATCTTTCCTACCGGAGATGGTGCATCACCAGGATGAGCCGCTCGCCGACTGGGTCTGTGTGCCTCTCTACTACGTCTCGAAGCTGGCGCGCGACACCGGGACGGTCGTCGTGCAGGTGGGTGAGGGCTCGGACGAGCTGTTCCACGGCTACCAGAAATACATCGACGCGGTTGCCAAGCGCAGGCGCTATTGGGAGCCCTTTCAACATACGCCAGCCCTTGTGCGCGGAATCCTTGGGGGCTCGGCGGTCGCGTTCGCGCGGCGTACCGGGCGCGGCATCATACCCGCCCAGTACGTAGCCAACGCCGCTGCCGGGCGTCAGCCCTTTTGGGGGGGTGCTATCTGTTACACCGGCGAGCTTAAGCGCCAGATCCTCGCGGGCAATGGAGACCGTCCCGATGCTTACCGCGTGGTGGAGCGTCTGTGGGCGGAAGCAGAGCGCGACTGCCCGGGCGCTGACCTGCTGCAGAAGATGACCTACCTGGAGCTCAAGCAGCGACTGGCCGAGTTGCTGCTAATGCGCGTGGACAAGATGACCATGGCGACCTCAGTCGAGGCGCGTGTCCCCTTCCTGGATCGTGAGCTTGTCGAGTTCGCGCTCGCCCTGCCGATGGACATGAAGGTGCGCGACGGCGTCGGCAAGTGGCTGCTCAAGCGGACCGTGGACGGACTGCTGCCCACCGACATCGTCCACCGAGCCAAGCAGGGCTTTGGCGCTCCCGTGGCCGAGTGGTTCCGCGGCGAGTTGGGGAGGCGTGCCCAGCGGGAGATCCGCGACTCCTCACTGGCCGAGCGGGGGCTGCTCGACTACCAACGCATCGACGAGCTGTGGGAGGCACACCGCAGCGGGCGAGCGAACTGGAGCTTTCAGCTGTGGAGCCTCTACAACGTGAGCGCATGGCACGACCATTGGGTCGCTGGTCGGCCGTGAGCGAGTCCGATCCGGACGCTAGCCTGCCAGTAACGTCGACCGTGCGGTCGGAGCACCCGCGAGCACACCCCCTTCCTGCGAAGGGCCTCGCGCTACCCTTTGGCATCTCGCTGCGCAGCGCGCTCGCGTGGGGGTTTCTCTGGACCGTAGTCGGCGGCTTGATCCTGTATCTCCTGGCGCCCAACCCATGGCCGGTCCAGCCCTCGCGAGCGACCGAGCTACGAGCCTCGCTGAGCGTGCTCGATCATGGCGGGCCAGCTCTGCTGGGATATCGGCCCGGGACCCACGTGCCTTACGCGATCGGCTACTCCGACGATCAGGGAATCTACGTGCTCGTCCCGTTGCTCAGCCACTGGCTCGGACAGTCGGACCCGATCGCTGTGTTGCGCTGGCTGTGGATAGCGGCCTGGACGTCGACCCTGCTGCTCAGCGCAGTTGTCTTCCGATCCCTCTTGCGATCTAGGTGGGCCGCGCTGCTCGCGCCGCCCACGCTGCTCGTGGGCATCCTCTCCTTCGGCTTCGGAGATATCTACTGGGTGACCGCGTGGATCGTCGTGACGTTTATGCCGCTGCTGATCCTGCTCGCGCGGGGCACGCCGCGCCGCCCGTGGCTGGCGCTCGTGCTGATCGCATTGGTTGCTGGCGTGGTCACGACGATTCGCAGCAACACGGGGCTTTCCGTTGCACTAGCGGCCGCTGCGGTGGCGGCGATGGCCGGTGGGCGCCGGACGCTGCGCACCGCCGCGATCGCAGCGGTCGCACTGGCATACCTCACCCCCAATTGGATCGTGCTGCCAACGATCCGAGCGCACCGCGACCATCGCATCGGTGTGGATCTGAGCGCGGACGCCCCGACTTCCCACCCGCTCTGGCACTCACTCTACATCGGGCTCGGTTACACGTCCAACCGCTATGGCATCCACTACGAAGACGGCTATGCGATCGCGGCCGCTCAGGAGGCCGACCCGGGGGTGCGCTACCTCTCGCCAGCCTACGCAAGCGCATTGCATAAGCAGGTGAATGCTCTCGTCCAGCACAATCCAGGATTCGTGGCGAGAGTCGAGGCCCAGAAGGCCCTGGTCGAGCTCTCCCATGCCGGGCGCTACATCCTTCTACTCGCGCTCCTACTCCCGGGCGCCATCGCTGCGCGGGGTCAAGCGCGTCTGCGCCCGTCCGAGCTCGCGCTGGTTCTGCCGGCGTTGCTGATCGGCGCCCTACCGGCGATCGTCGCTGTCCCTCACCGCGACTACGAGCTGACTCTGCTCGCTCCCCTCTGCGCGCTCGGCCTGCTGGCCATCGGCTCGACAGCCGCGCGTGCAGAGGACATGTGGCCCATGGCGCGGGCTGGCGCCGTCGGGTTGGCAGGCCAGGCGCGACTACTGCTGCGCGGCGTGTCCGGCACCTGGCCGGTGCGGTCGACGATGCTGGTGCTGCTCGTCGCGGTGGCGATTCTCGCCCCGACATTCCTGTTCGCGCGCCACTTGGAAGCCGAGCACGAACATTGGGATCACGGTGAGCGCAATCCACCGACGGTCCTGCTCGCACATGCCTCTGTTCAGTCGCGCTCAGCGCCCACATGAGGCGGCTGCTCAAAGGCCTCGCGACATGGCGGAGGCTGGGGCCTGGTAGGGGCACCGCCACAGCCCTGGCGCTTGTCAGCTCACCGGTCCGCGGACCACTCCGCCGCGTGCGCTTGAGTGTGCGGCCATTGCGTGTCAGCTCTCGGGACCTCAGGCGCGCACTCGGCGCAGACCCACCGAGCGCCCTACTCGAGCGCGCCTTACCGGCACTGCCCACCGTCGCCGCGTGGGAGCGAGACCTCGAGGAGCTCGACGTCGATGCGCGTGCGCATCTGCTCGCGCGGGCCGAGCAAGTCCTCGCCCACCGCTTCGACCTGCTCGGCTCGGGCCCGACCGACCTCGGCCCCGCGATCGACTGGCAGCGAGACTTCAAGTCGGGGCGCCGCTGGCCCGACGCGCACATCTCGCTCGTGGAGCGAGTGTTCGGGGACGGCTCGGACATCAAGGTGCCGTGGGAGCTGGCGCGCTGCCAACACCTGCCGCTGCTGGCGGGCGCCTTCCGCGTTAGCGGGGACCCGCGCTTCCTTAACGAGCTCGGCGCCCAGCTGAGCTCGTTCATCGCCGCCAACCCAGTCGAGTTCGGGGCGCCGTGGGCGTGCACGATGGACGTGGCGATCCGGGCCGCCAACTGGCTGGCCGCGCTGTGCATGGCGATGCCGGCCGCCGCTGAGGCCGCCTGGTTGGAGCCCGTGCTCGCGAGCCTGTTGCTGCACTGCCGCTTCATCCGTGGCCATTTGGAGTGGGGACCGGTGCGCGGCAACCACTACCTGTCTGACGTGGTGGGCCTGCTGGTCGCCTGCGCGCCCTTTTCCGGGAGCGCGGAGGGCCGCGCCTGGGCGACGTGGGGGACGCGCGAGCTAGAGCACGAGATGGCCCACCAGGTGCGCCGCGACGGCTGCGACCACGAGGCCTCGATCCCCTACCACCGGCTGGTCTGCGAGCTGTTCGTGTGTGGCGCCCACGCCGCCGACGCGCTCTGCCCGGGGACTCTGTCGGACGCCTTTCGCGAGCGCCTGGACCGGATGCTCCAGTTCGTATCCGACTACACCCGGCCGGATGGCCTGGCGCCGCAGATCGGCGACGCCGACGACGGGCGCTTCCTGCCGCTCGGCGACTACAAAGCGGACCCGCGCGATCACCGGCACCTCTTCTCTCAGGCGGGCCGTCGCCAGCGCGAGGACGGCGACGATAGCGGCGACGATGGCCGCGGCCACGCGGCCTACCCGGACGGCGGCTGGTACGTGATGCGCCACGGGCGGCTGTGGGGCATCGTCCGTTGCGGCGATGTCGGGCTCGGCGGAGGGGGCGGCCACGCGCATAACGATCAGCTCTCGTTCGAGCTGGCGTTCGACGGACAGCCGCTCGTCGTCGATCCCGGCTCCTACCTCTACACCGCCGACGCCCGGGCGCGCAACGTTTTTCGCTCGACCAAGGCCCACAGCACACTGATGATCGGCGGCGTCGAGCAGAATCGCCTGCGCACGGACTACCTGTTCGCGCTACCAGAAGAAAGCCGCGCGCGCTGCCTGCGCTTCGAGACCGACGGGCCGCGGGCGAGCTTCGAGGGAGAGCACAGCGGCTTTCGCGAGCTTCAGCGCTCGGTCCTGCACCGCCGTGAGCTGCGCTTCGACGGGCAGTCGGGGATCGTGCACATCGCCGACACCGTGCTGGGAGCCCGGGGCGAGGAGCTCATGTGGAGCTTCCCGCTGGCGCCGGGCCGGGCGGCGGCGGACGGAGCGCGAGCACTGGTCCAGCTCGGCGACGCTGAGCTCGAGATCGTGGCCGAGGGAGCTCATCTGGAGATCGAGAGCGGATGGATCTCGCCGTCGTATGGAGTTCGCGTGGCGGTGCCCGTGGTGCGCGCACAGCGAACCGCCCAGTCCGGTGAGGAGGTGGTGCGCTTCACGCTCACCGTCCGCCCACGGCGATCTGCGGTCTGAGCGGCCGGCCGATGTAGTGGTGATGGACTCGCGCACCGCCGCCGCAGGGATCGCCCACGCGCTGATCGACGACCGCGACGCGCACAGGCACGCGCTGCTCGTAGCCACGCGAACCGGGCGCGGGGTGTCAGGCGAGCCGATGGCAGCGTCGAGACCGCCGGGCAGCGCGGCGGCGGCCCTACGCTGAAGGTGCCTGCCGTAGACAAAAGCGACTCCCAGCCTGTAGAATCCCCCTAAACACCGTCGTACTTAAACCAACCCCCTTTGGGAGGGATCGCAAATGTCACGTAAACAGCTGGCCGCGCTCGCACTTGCGGCCATATCGCTCGCCGCCGCCGGTTGTGGCTCCTCGAAAAGCGAAGCCACCAGCACCGCGGCGAGCACCACCACTGCCTCTGCAAAGACCACTTCGACCTCAGTGGCGGAACCGCCGGCCACGACGCTGCCTACCGTCAAGGTGACGGTTGCAAGGGGTAAACCTCTGACCCGAGCGCAGTGGATCGCCAAGGGCGACAAGATCTGCGGCCGCTACCAAGCGGAAATAGAAACGCTCAGCGTCAAAAAAGTATCGGAACTCCCGCGTGTGCTGCCGCAGGAGGCGGCCTACGTCCGGGCAGAGCTGGGCCAACTCGTCAAGCTCGTGCCGCCGGCCGCCCACGCCAAGGAATGGCAGCAGCTCCTCAACGCCACCTTACAGTGGGCCGAAGGCAGCGACATGCTTGCAAGCCAACCCAACCTGGGCGGCGCGCTACTCTCCTCTCCGGTCGGTCGAGCCGTCATAGCTGTCCACAGCAACGTCGTCCAGATCGCCAACCACGCCGGTTTCAAGGTCTGCTGAGCCAATAGGGCGGGCGGACGGACGGGCGGACCGCGATCCACGTGGTCCGCCCCTACCAGCCCATCATCACATTACTTATTCAGACACAGCTAGACTAGCACCGCTTGTCAGCATCGTTAACGCTGGGTTTTCCGAGTCGTTTTCCGCCAAACAACGTTCTTCGCCCTCCGGTGCGATTGCACCTAAGCCTTCCACGTCATTCGCAGCATTGCTCACGTTTTGCCAAGCTTCATCTGACGTTATTTCGCATAAATCTTCGACTTTCACGGTGAGGACTAAGCACAAAACATAGTAGCCGATCCCCTTCGCATTCGCATTTAAAAGAATTAAGTCGTAGAACAAGCCGTCTTCAGTATCTAACATCAATTCCGCCTTGTACGGCAGGTTCGGCGGCCAAAATTCGCTGCCCGTTTCGCATGTTTTTGTATCTAACGTGCATAAGACTCCGCCAGCAGCCCCCATTTCGTGTAATTCGGAGATTTCTATTTTATTTAAATCTAACATTTTTGTAATTTCACTTGCTTCGTCTGAGCCCACGGTTCCGTCAAATATAAAACTACATAAGAGGTTTGCCGTACTTTCTAAGTCTTCAAATAATATTTCCGTCATTGCTTCGGCTGCTACATTCGCCCCAGGCGGTACACCGTTTACTAACCATTCTGCTAATGAAAATGTTAAAGCAAAGGCGGAGGTTGCGACTAGCGCGCCAACTACGCACGTTACCCACCAAATGAATCTTTCTCATGATTTTCCACCTTTCTCTAGATTTTCTATCCGGCTACGGCATGGGCTCATCGAACGGCTGCCGTAGCCTCCATGTCTTTCCCACCCGATTCAGAAAGAGCTCGCGCGATACGCCCGACTTTGCAAAGCGCAGGACGACCCTT
>CAAGKR010188857.1_pt1 | contig 12491 bp, 5 predicted proteins | sample 2556971 | NCBI WGS metagenome assembly CAAGKR01 (sample SAMEA5207829, study PRJEB30636) | soil metagenome | biome: forest; feature: boreal; material: soil | place: USA | collected 2011-09 | depth 1 m | reverse complement strand
TTTTACGCGCGAGCGGCAAGCCGGACAGCGGACGTGTCGACGCGGGAATTGTTGAACAAGCTTGCGGATGAGGAGAGAAAACACGAGCGCACGGCGGGTGAACTGGAAGAAAAACATTTGACGCAGAATGCCAGGGCGAGCGAGGACGAATCGCACCGAAAGTTGTTTTTGCTGCAAGTCGTGCAGCCGGGGCTGCTAGGTCTGATGGATGGGTCGATCTCAACGCTGGCGCCGCTGTTTGCCGCGGCTTTTGCCTTCCACAGCAGCTGGAAGGCATTCCTGGTGGGGTTGGCCGCATCCGTCGGTGCTGGCATCTCGATGGGATTCTCGGAATCGCAATCCGATGATGGTTCGCTGACGGGGCGAGGTTCACCTTGGTTGCGAGGAGCGATTACCGGACTCATGACCACGGCGGGCGGAATCGGGCACACACTTCCGTTCCTGATCAGCAATTTTCATCTCGCCATCATAATAGCGATCATCGTGGTGGCGGTAGAGCTGATGGTCATCAGTTACATCCGGCACCGCTACATGGATACGCCGTTTTTGCAGGCGGCGTTTCAGGTGATCGTGGGCGGCATCTTGGTTTTTTTGGCGGGATGGTTGATCGGCAGCGCGTAGAAAAACAGTTTTTAGTTTTAAGTTCTAAGTTTTAAGTTTTAAGTTTTAAGTGGTCACTCGAGAAGAAGCGAACATGACCGCGGGTGGCGCGCTGTCCAAGGTCTAAGCGAGAGGCTGGCCTGTAAGTCTCCTTCGCAAGCAGAAACGAAGTCGGAACTATTGAATAGCGGAAGCACGCTCGAATGGTGTTAGGGATCAGTCTGTCTGCGTTGCGGGAACTGGTGCGGGGGCGTGGGAGAAGGTGCGCCGCAGCCAGGATTGCAGGCGGTCCATGTAGATGTAAACGACCGGTGTGGTGAAGAGCGTGAGCATCTGGCTGAGGATGAGGCCACCGACGATGGTGATGCCCAGCGGGCGGCGCAACTCGGAGCCGACACCCGCGCCGAGCGCGAGAGGCATGGCGCCGAAGAGCGCGGCCATGGTGGTCATTAAGATCGGCCGAAAGCGCAGCAGGCAGGCTTTGTAGATCGCTTCGACGGGTGAGAGTCCCTCTTCCCTTTCCACTTGAACGGCAAAATCAATCATGAGGATGGCGTTTTTCTTGACGATACCAATCAAGAGGATGATGCCGATGAGCGCGATGATGTTCAAGTCGGACTTGATGAGCTGGATCGCAAGAAGCGCGCCGATTCCAGCAGAAGGAATCGTGGAGAGGATGGTGATGGGATGAATGAAGCTTTCGTAGAGGATGCCGAGAACGATGTAGACGGCGGCGAGAGCGGTAAGAATCAAGACCGGTTGATTGGAGAGCGAATCCTGAAAGGCCTGGGCGGTGCCCTGAAAAGTGGTATGAACCGAGGCGGGAACACCGAGTTCGCGCTGGGCTGCCTGAATATGCAGGACAGCAGGACCGAGCGAAGCGCCGGGGGCAAGATTGAAGGAGAGCGTGATCGCCGGGAAAAAGCCCTGGTGGTTGACGGAGAGGGCGGTGTTGGAGTGCTCGTAGTGGGCGAAGGCACTGAGTGGGACAAGCTTTCCGGACTTCGAAGGAACGTAAACCGAATTGAGCGCGTCCGGACCTGGCTGGAATTCCGGCGCGACTTCCAGCACGACGTGATACTGGTTCAGCCCTTTGTAAATGTTGGAGACCTGGCGCTGGCCGAAGGCGTCGCTCAGGGTGTTGTCAATGTCCAGCACATCGACGCCGAGACGGCCGGCGGTGTCACGATCGATAACGATGGCGCTTTGGAGCCCGTGCATCTGCTGGTCGGAATTGACGTCGCGCAGCTCGGGAACCTTTGCCAGGCGCTTCTGAAGAATAGGAGCCCAATGAGTGAGATCGCTGAGATTATCGGCCTGGAGAGTGTATTGATATTGCGCGGCGCCCATGCGGCCGCCGACGCTGAGGTCCTGAACAGCTTGCAAGTACAGAGCGGCGCCGGGAATTCCGGCAGTCTTGGAGCGGATCCGGGCGATAACCTGGTCGGCGCTAAGCTTCCGCACGTTGAGCGGTTTGAGCTGGGAGAACAAGCGAGCGGTGCTGCCACCGCTGCCGCCACCGGTGAAAGAAATTACGGTGTCCACGGCAGGATCTTGCGAAACAATGTCGGTAAAAGTGCGCATCTTTTTGGACATGGCGGCAAAAGAAAGATCCTGATCGCCTTGAATGCTGCCGTTGATGCGGCCGGTGTCTTGCTGCGGGAAGAAACCTTTTGGGGTCTGGATGAAGAGATAGACATTCAAGCAGACCGTGCCGATGGTGACCAGCAAGATGAGGAACTGATGGCGGAGAACCCAGCGCAGAGAAAAATCGTAGGTGCGGAGAAGACGGTTAAAGGCGTTTTCGGAAAAACGGTAGAGTCTGTTGTGCTGGCCCGTTTCATGCCGGAGGAAGCGCGCGCACATCATAGGCGTAGTCGTAAGAGAAACGAAAAGAGAGACACCGATGGCAACGCTGAGGACGACAGCGAACTCGCGGAAAAGCCGGCCCACGATGCCCCCCATGAGAAGAATGGGAATAAAGACCGCGACAAGCGAGGTGCTCATCGAGAGAACGGTGAAACCGATTTCGCTGGCGCCCTTCATGGCGGCCTCGTAGGGCTTCATGCCGTTTTCGATGTGACGGGAGATGTTCTCGATGACGACGATGGCGTCGTCAACTACGAAACCCGTACAGATGGTCAGGGCCATGAGAGAGAGATTGTCCAAGCTGTAGTGGCAGAGATACATCACGCCGAAAGTTCCGATGAGGGAAAGCGGGACGGCGACGCTGGGAATGATGGTGGCCCAAACATTGCGGAGGAAAGCAAAGACTACGAAAATCACCAGGACGATGGAAATTAGGAGGGCGATTTCCACGTCATGGACGGAAGCGCGAATCGTGGTGGTGCGATCGACGGCAACGCTCAAATGGAGAGAGGGAGAAATGGAAGCGCGGAGTCGCGGAAGGAGGGCGGTGATGCGGTCTACCGTCTCGATCATGTTGGCGCCGGACTGGCGAAAGATGGCGAGAAGCACAGCGCGCTTTCCGCCTGCAAGTCCCAAGTTGCGTGAGTCTTCGACGGAATCGATGACCTCGGCAACGTCGCGCAAGCGTACCGGAGCGCCTACGTGTCCAGCAACGATCAGCGGCTGATATTCGTAGGCCTTAAAAAGCTGGTCGGTATCGGTGACGGCCCACGTCTGCCTGGGGTCGGCGAGGGCGCCTTTCGCAAGGTTTGCGTTGGCCGCCTGGAGCGACTTGCGAACCGTCTCCAAACTGATTCCGTAGCTGTTGAGCTGATTAGGGTTCACTTCGACGCGCACGGCGGGGCGGGCGCTGCCCCAGGTAAATACCTGGCCGACGCCTTCGACCTGTGCGAGCTTCTGGGCGAGGATGGAATCAGCGGCATCGTAGATTTCCGCAGGCGGAATGTTCTCTGAGGTCAGGACCAGCAGCATGATGGGAGCATCCGCGGGATTGACCTTGCGATAGGTGGGCTGGCCGGGAAGATCGGCGGGAAGCTGGCTGCGAGCGGCGTTGATGGAGGCTTGGACGTCGCGCGCGGCGGCGTTGATATCGCGATTGAGATCGAACTGAAGAGTGATGCCGGTGGACCCGAGGCCGCTGGAAGAAGTCATCTGGGTGACGCCGGCAATGCGGCCGAACTGGCGCTCAAGTGGCGTAGCGACAGCGGAAGCCATAGTTTCCGGGCTTGCGCCCGGCAGGCCAGCGCCGACGGAGATGGTTGGAAAATCGACTTGCGGGAGCGGCGCGACAGGCAAGAAACGGAAGGCCACGAGACCCGAGAGAAGAATGGCGAAAGTGATCAGCGACGTGGCGATGGGCCGTCGGATGAAAGGCGCCGAAAAGTTGGAAGAGGAATTCACAACTCAATCTCCAGGCACGGCCCCGGGCGCGGGCTCCTCAATGGGGTTCCCGACGTGGAAGGAAAAGCGGCGCGCCAGCCAGTCAAAGGCGAGATAAACCACCGGCGTGGTGTAGAGCGTGAGCAACTGGCTAAGGATCAGGCCGCCGACGATGGTGATACCCAAGGGGCGCCGCAATTCGGAACCGACGCCAGTGCCAAGGGCGAGCGGCAAACCGCCGAGCAGCGCCGCCATGGTGGTCATCATGATGGGCCGGAAGCGCAGGAGACAAGCCTCGTAGATGGCGTCGAGCGGCGCCTTCCCTTCCTTGCGCTCGGCCTCGAGAGCGAAGTCGATCATCATGATGGCGTTTTTCTTGACGATGCCGATGAGCAGGATCAATCCGATGAGGGCAATGACGCTGAAATCGGTGCGGCAGATCAGAAGAGCAAGGATAGCGCCGACACCGGCGGATGGGAGCGTGGAAATAATCGTGATGGGGTGAATGTAGCTCTCGTACAAAATGCCGAGAACGATGTAAACCGTGATCACCGCCGCCAGGATGAGGATGGGCTCATTCGCAAGGGAGTTGAGGAAGGCCGCCGCGGTGCCCTGAAACGTAGCCTGGATGCTGGGCGGCATGTTCAGATCCTGCTTGGCGCGGTTGATGGCGTTGACAGCGTCACCGAGTGCGGCATTGGGAGCCAGGTTGAACGAGAGGGTAACGACCGGAAACTGGCCCTGGTGGTTCAGCGCCAGAGCCGCGGCGTCGGGCTCAAAACGCGTGAAGGCGCTGAGTGGAACCTGCGTGCCGTTGGAGGATTTTACGTAAATGCTCTTCAGTGAATCGGGGTCCTGCTGGAACTGGGGATCCACTTCCATGACGACATGATATTGGTTCAATTGGGTAAAGATGGTGGAGACTTGGCGCTGGCCGAAAGCGTCGTAGAGCGTGTTGTCAATATCGGCGGGAAGAATGCCGAGGCGCGAAGCGGAGTCGCGGTCGATGGTGAGTGCGGCGACGAGGCCCTGGTTCAACTGGTCGCTGGCGACATCCCGTAAGTCGGGTAGTGCTTTCAATTTGTCGACGAAGCGGGAAGTCCAGTAAGCGAGCTCCTTGGCGTCCACATCCTCAAGGCTGTACTGAAATTGAGTGCGGCTTACGCGATCTTCGACGGTCAGGTCCTGAATGGGCTGGAGGAAGAGCGAAACTCCACCGACTTTGGCGAGTTCGGGCTGGAGGCGGCGGATGACATCGGAGGCGCTGATTTTGCTTTCGCGCTGTGCGAGCGGCTTGAGATTGATCTGGATGCGGCCGCTGTTGAGCGTGGTATTTGTACCGTCGATACCGATGAAGGAGGAAAGGCTTTCGACGGCCTGGTCCTTGAGGATGACGCCGGCCAAATCCTGCTGGCGCTGGGCCATGGCGGCGAAGGAAATGTTTTGTGCACCTTCGGAAACGCCCAGAATCACGCCGGTGTCCTGCACCGGAAAAAATCCTTTGGGAACGTAAATATAGAGAAGAATGGTGCCGACAAGAGTGGCGACGGTAACCAGGAGCGTGGTGGTGCGGAAACGCAGTACGAACTGCAACGTGCGGCCGTAGAAAGCGATGACGGAATTAAAAGCATTTTCAGACTTGCGATAGAACCAGCCCTCTTCTTCCTTCTTGTGATGGCGGAGGAGCTTGGCGCACATCATGGGAGTGAGGGTGAGGGAGACGAAGGCGGAGACGAGGATGGTGACGGCAAGAGTGACAGCGAATTCGCGGAAGAGGCGGCCGACGATATCGCCCATGAAGAGAAGAGGAATGAGCACGGCAATGAGCGAGACGGTAAGCGAAACGATGGTGAAGCCGATTTGTTCGGAACCTTTGAGCGCGGCTTGCAGGGGCGATTCGCCCGCTTCGATGTAGCGGCTGACATTTTCGATCATGACGATGGCGTCGTCAACGACGAAGCCGGTGGAAATGGTGAGGGCCATGAGAGAAAGATTGTTCAGGCTGTAGCCGAGGAGATACATCACCGCGAACGTGCCGATGAGAGAAAGCGGAACAGCAACGCTGGGAATAATAGTGGCGCGAATGCTGCGGAGAAAAAGAAAAATGACCATCACGACGAGCGCGACGGTGAGCACCAGGGTGAACTGTACGTCGTTGACGGAGGCGCGAATGGTGGTCGTGCGATCCGTGAGAATCTCCACCTGAACCGAAGCGGGGAGCGCGGCCTTAAGCTGGGGCAGAAGCTTTATCACGCGGTCGACCACGGCGATGATGTTTGCGCCGGGCTGTCGCTGAATATTGAGAATGACGGCAGGATTCAAATTGGCCCAGGCAGCCTGCTTGGCATTTTCCACCCCGTCGACAACAGTGGCGACGTCGGTCAGCCGCACCGGCGCGCCGTTGCGGTAGGCAATGATGAGCGGGCGATAGCTGTCGCTGGAAATAAGCTGATCGTTTGCGCCGATGGTGTAAGCCTGGTGCAAGCCGTCAAAGGTGCCTTTGGCCTGGTCGACATTGGCCTGGCTGAGGGCGGTGCGTAAATCTTCGAGACTGAGCCCGTAAGAAGCGAGGGCCGTGGGATTCGCCTGAATGCGGACGGCGGGACGCTGGCCACCGCTGATGCTGACGAGGCCGACGCCAGAAAGCTGAGAAATCTTTTGGGCGAGAGTGGTGTCGGCGAGGTCCTCGACTTTGGAGAGCGGGAGAGATGTTGAAGTGAGCGCGAGCGTCATGATGGGCGCATCGGCGGGATTGACCTTGCTATAGATCGGCGGATTGGGAAGACCTTGCGGGAGAAGATTGGAAGCGCCGTTGATGGCGGCCTGAACTCCTTGCTCCGCAACATCAATGCTCAAGTCCAGGCCGAATTGCAGAGTGATAATCGAGCTACCAAAGGAACTCGTGGAGGTCATCTGGTTCAGGCCGGGAATCTGGCCGAACTGGCGCTCGAGAGGCGCGGTGACCGAGGAAGCCATGACGTCCGGGCTGGCGCCGGGATAAAAGGTTTGTACTTGAATTGTGGGGTAGTCGACCTGTGGCAGCGCCGATATGGGCAATTGCCGGAAGGCGACCCAGCCCACAAGAAGGACGCCAACCATCAAGAGGGTAGTGGCGACCGGCCGCAGAATGAACGGCCGCGAGGGATTCATCGCGGGGACCCTGAGGCGTGGCCCTTCGACGGGCTCCCGGTTTGGGGCGCGCCTTGAGCGGGAAGCGCAGAGCTGCGACCCGCACCATTCGCGTCGGGCGAGGGGCTGGGATTGATCTTGGTCCCATCCTGCAGTTTGTCCTGGCCATCGATGACCACAACGTCACCGGGATTCAAACCAGCGCTCAAGCCAACGCTGTTGCCGGCAGTCTGCGCTATGGTGACGGGATAAATCTTCGCAATGGTGTCCTTGGTAGCAGGGTCTTTAGCGGCGACATAAATGTAAGTGCCCTGGGGGCCGCGTTGAATGGCAGCAGCGGGGACAATGGTGAGATCGTGCTTGGTATCGACGAGAAGGTGGACATTGACAAACTGATTGGGGAAAAGAGCGTTGTCGGCGTTGGTGAACATGGATTTGAGCTTATAAGTTCCGGTGGTCAGATCAATCTGATTGTCGATGGTCTGGAGTTTTCCGGTGGCGATTTTGTCGGTGTCGTCGCGGTCGAACGCATCGACGGAAAGTTGCACGCCGGAACGGAGCTTGGCATTTACATCGGGAAGCTGATCCTGTGGCAGGCTGAAAATCACCGATATCGGCTGGAGCTGAGTGATAACAAGGAGTCCGGTGGTGTCTGAGGCGTGCACGATGTTGCCGGCGTCGACGAGGCGGAGACCGATGCGGCCGTTGATCGGCGCGGTGATTCGGGAATAAGTGAGCTGCAGCTTGGCGCTATCGATCTGGCTCTGATCCGACGCGATGGCTCCTTCAAACTCGCCGACCAGTGCGGCCTGCGTATCAAGCTGCTGCTGGGGAATGACACCTTCCTTAAAAAGAAGCTTGAATCGTTCTAGATTCGCTTCGGCGTCCCTGCGCTGAGCCTGATCTTTGGCGAGCTGCCCCATGGCCTGTGCAAGCTGGACCTGGAAGGGACGTGGATCGATCTGCGCGAGAAGATCTCCTTCGTGGACGAACTGCCCTTCCTTGAACGCAATGCTAATGAGTTGACCGTCCACGCGGCTGCGAACCGTGACGGTGTTGAAAGCTGTGACGGTACCAAGGCCATTGAAGTAGACAGGCAAGTCGCCGCGCTGGGCGGTGGCAACGACGACCGGCAGAACCATGTTGCCTGCGCCGGAGCCTCCCTTACCCTTGCCGGATGCTCCGGGTGCAGCGGCGTCGGCGGCCTGGCTGGCGTTCCGCGAGTTGCGGTAATACCAGCCACCAAAAGCGATAACGCCCATTACGAGAAGCCAGAGCCACCAACGGCTCTTGGAAGGCACCGCTGCGGCCGCATGGCTGCGGGTGCCAGGCTCGGGAAGGTCTACGGAGTTCAGGCGGCCCATTCGTTCGCTCCTGTCATGTACCACGGTTGTGCGAGCGAGTCTGTCCCAGACAGGACATTCGCAAATCGACGTTAGGGGCTGCTCCGAATGGTGCGGACAGCCTAACGGAAACTATAGCTCACGCCTACATAAGACGGCTCTTGTGGGCGAATGGTTACGAAGAGCTCGGCAGTCACCGCGGACACCGGCTGGGACTTGCGGGCGGCCGAGCCGGGACGGGGACCCTGGAGATTCTTGCAATTTGAGGGGTGCAGAAATCACCGGGAGAAAGTAGACTGTCGCGGAACAGTGCTGGCTTCGGAAAATGGAGCCAAGAATCTGGATGGCGAGGAGAGAAAAACGACATGTTCAAAGGCTTGATCCTGGGAATTCTGCTGGGAATGCTGCTGGTTGCGGGATGCGTTTACTTCTATTTCTCTTCGGGGCGCGCCCCGGTGGCCACTTCGGCGCCGCCGATCCTGTTTGAAAAAACGTTTGCGCGCCTGGGACTGCATGCCTATCTTGATAAACTGCCGCATCCGGCGCCTCAGGTACCGGTGGATGAAGCCAACCTGGTATCTGGCGCGAAGGTTTACAAGGAGCAGTGCGCCACGTGCCATGGGCTTCCGGGTGAGCCCAAGGGCGCGATTCAGATGGGAATGTATCCGGCGCCGCCGCAACTGTTTCATGGCGCGGGCGTGACGGACGACGATGCGTGGGAGTCGTACTGGAAAGTGGAAAATGGGATTCGGATGACGGGGATGCCGGGGTTCAAGGGGCAATTGACGGAAACGCAGATCTGGCAGGTGGCAGTGTTGGTAAAAAACGCGGACAAGATTTCAGAGTCCGTGAAGAAAGAGCTGGCGGCGGGCGCCGCGACACCCATGTCGATGGCGATGCCTGATAGCAAACCAGCCCCAGCAAAAAAATAGATCGAACTTGCGGGACTAACCGGGTGGTTTAGCGCGTTCACCGGCGCGACGCAACTCCGGAAAACACCAGGCCCACAATCCCGTCACGACGAGTGTGCCCACACCGCCCAAGACCACGGCGCGCACGGCGCCGAACCATTGCGCCGTAAGACCGGACTCGAACTGACCGAGCTCGTTGGAAGCACCGATAAAAATCATGTCCACGGCGTTCACGCGGCCGCGCATTTCGTCGGGTGTGCCAATTTGAATGAGCATCTGGCGAACAATGACACTGACCATGTCCGTGGCACCTACGAGAAAGAGTGCGATCAGAGAAACCACCAGGCTCCGGGAGAGACCGAAGAGAATGGTGGCGATGCCGAATCCGGCTACGCACCACAGCATTGTTGATCCGGCGCGACGCCCTAAAGGCTTGTGCGCGATGAAAATCGCCATGGCCGCGGCACCCGCGGCCGGAGCGCTTCGAAGAATCCCCAGCCCCCAAGGCCCGGTTTCCAAGATTTCCCTGGCGTAAACCGGAAGGAGCGCCACAGCGCCTCCCAGCAGAACGGCGAAGAGGTCCAGCGAGATCGAACCCAGGATCAGTTTTTCGCGCCAGATGTAGTGCAAGCCCGCGAGCGTGGTTTTCCAATTCATCGGCTCCGGAGCGCGCGGTATCGATTGCACCTTGATCTGCAAGGTAGAGAGCGCGGCGGCTGCCGCAGCAAGGAACGAGAGCATGTACACGGCGGCGGGGCCGCGAGAAGCGGCATAGACGACTCCTCCCATTGAGGGGCCGAGGACGATGGCGCCCTGATAGACGGTGGAGGCCCAGGCGACGGCGTTGACGAAGTCTTTTTCGGGAACCAATTGCGGCAGAAGCGCGCGGCTCACCGGCCCGCTGAAGGAGCGGACGACACCCAGCAAGACGAGCACCGCATAGATGGGGTAGACGGAGTGAACTCCACGTACCGTGAGATAGAGCAAGGAGCCCGCGCAGATGGCGTATCCGGAATAGCAAGCGACGATCAGCCTGCGCCGATCGTAGCGATCCGCGGCATGGCCCGCGACGAGGAACAGGAGAATGCCCGGGAGGAACTGGGCCAGCCCGACGAGGCCGAGATCCAGCGGCCTTTTTGTGATTTCGTAAACTTGCCAGCCGACCGCGACCGACTGCATCTCCGCGGCAAGGACGATGAAGAAACGCGCGAGCTGGAAAAGAACGAAACTCGGATAAGTGAAAGCAACTCGCCCGGCGGCTCTGGAGTTCTCGGGTGCGGCCATCGAACCTTACTTTGCCACAAATTCAGAATGCGAACGAAGAATTGGGCACGATCAAGAAAGCGCGCGAGCCGAAGGGAGAGTGACGGTTCGCGCGCACCAGGGACGATTGGCAGCTCCGGGATTCCTTATGGCTGTCATCCGCTTCTGCGACTTGAAATCAAGCCTCGGTAGGCTCTTTGGGCTGCAGATAGTAATGGATCGCGGGCGTGAAGATGAGCGAAAGCACCATAGAGCTCAGGATTCCACCGACGACAGCGATAGCAAGCGGCTTGAGCATCTGGGAGCCCTTGCCAATGGCGAAGGCCAAGGGGAGCATGCCGGCGACGGTGGCGAGCGCGGTCATGACGATGGGCCGCAAACGGCGGCGGCCGGCCTGAATCATGGATTCTTCGGCGGAAAAGCCGAGGTCGCGGAAGCGATGCTCGGCATCCAGAAGGAGGATGCCGTTTTTCGCCACGATACCAATCACCATGATCATGCCCATGAAGGAAGCGACGTTAAACGTCGTGCGAGTAATGAGAAGGGCGAGCAAGCCGCCGAAGGTAGAGAGCAAGGCCGAAGCCAGAATCGCGGTTGGCGCGGAGAACGTACGGAATTCGAACAATAGCACGACGAAAAGTAGAACCAGCGCAAGCACGAGCACCATCAAGAGGTCGCGGAAGGACTTCATCTGTTCCGCGTAGGTGCCGCCATACTCCACGCGGATGGAGGACGGCAGGTGCACAGCGTCGACAGCTTTCTTGACGGCGCTCATGCCCGAGCCGAGATCCACGCCTTCGAAACGCCCAGTGACTTCCACGAGCCGTTGAAGATTCTCGCGGCGGATTTCCGTCTGCCCGGGGTCCGAGGTGACCGTGGCGAGAGAGCCGAGAGTTGCGGTGCGCCCAGTGGCGCTGGTGAGGAGCGTGTTGCTCATGCGCTCCAGCGTTGCGCGGGATTGTTCCGGGAGTCGAACGCGGATGGTGTAGGCGCGGTCATTCACAATCACCGGTGTGCTGGCGGGTTCGCCTTCTAGAATAGCGGCGGCATCTACGGCAACCTCTTCGGGCGTGAAGCCTGCACGGGCAGCCACGGCGGGATTAATTTGAAAAGTGGTTGCGGGTCCGCTGATGGTGTTCTCGATGCCGTCGAGAACGTCAACGACGCCGTGGATTTTCTGAATGGCGTCGGCGACGCGCGGGGCAGTATTCGCGAGGAGTTTGGGATCCTGCGAGAAGAGTTTAATGACGACGGGCTCGGGCTGGCTGGTGAGGTCGCCGATCATGTCCTGCAGAACCTGGATGAATTCCACTTTTGCGGCAGGCTCGGTCTGCTCGATCTCCGAACGAATGTCGGAGATGATCTCGTCAATGTCGCGCTTGCGATCGCGCTTGAGCTTGACGGAGAAATCGCCGCGATTCGCCTCCGTGACCGCCGCAAGGCCAAGCTGTAAACCGGTACGGCGCGAAGTGTTTTCGACTTCGCGCTGCGAACGAACAATTTCTTCGATGTGTTGCAGGATGCGGTCTGATTCCGCGAGTGAACTACCAGGAGGAGTCCAGTAATCGAGAATGAAGCTGCCTTCGTCCATTTCGGGCAGGAGATCAGAACCGAGCAACTTATAACAAACGAAGGAAAGAATGACGATGACCACCGAACTCCCGGCAAGAAGAAGAGGCCGTTTGAGAACCGCTTCCATCGCGCGCGCATAAAACGCGACAATCCTGCCAAAGAAACCGGAGAGATGGGCTTCTTCCGCGGCAAGAAGTGCGGCAGCATCGGTGCCGGAAGACGATTCACTTTCAGCGATGGGGGTCTCTTTAGGGCGAACAAAATACTGGCTCAGCAAAGGTGTCCATGACAGGGCGAGAAGAAGGGAGGTAAAAAGTGATACCGACATGGTGACGGCGAGCGCGCGGAAAAAGCTCCCGGTCAC
>CAAGKR010253896.1_pt1 | contig 12493 bp, 12 predicted proteins | sample 2556971 | NCBI WGS metagenome assembly CAAGKR01 (sample SAMEA5207829, study PRJEB30636) | soil metagenome | biome: forest; feature: boreal; material: soil | place: USA | collected 2011-09 | depth 1 m | reverse complement strand
TGCGCGATTTGCGGCAAAGAGCCGCAGTACGGACACCACGTCAGTCACGCCAAGAACCGGGTCAACCGGCGGTTCCTGCCCAACTTGCAGATGGGCCGCGTGACCGTGGCCGGCCGCTCGGTGCGGGCGCGCGTGTGCACGCGCTGCCTCCGTACCTATTCCGCGTAGGGGAGCGCTGAGCGACAGCGCGTTTCTCGGGCTTGGCTTAGCCGCGTTCCTGGCGGCGCTTGCCGCCCAGTACGGCCTCTACCATCGCCTGCTGCGAGAGCCACTTCGAACGCGCGACACCGAGCAGGCGTTCCCGGCGGTGCGGCGGTGGCTCAAGTTCGTGATCGTGTGGCAGGTCCTGGTCCTGGCGGGATGCGTGCTCTACGTGTCGATGCTCGCCTCGAGGCACCTGCGAAGCGTGGCATGGATCGCTCCGGCCGTCGGAGCCGTTTTCGGCACCGCGCTGCCCCTGCAGGTTGCGGTGATGGCAATCCTCCGCTCGGGCCGTCGCTGACCCGCCTCAGCCGAAATCGATCCCGTGGACATCTCCCAGCCGGCCCATATCCTTTCGAAGCGAGGCCCACACCCGATCCTGCGCCTCCGTGCCGGGGATGACGCTGGACGGATCGTTAATGTCGGCGGCAAGGTCAGGCCGCTCGACCATCTCTGCAAAGAAAAGCGTCCATGCGCGCGGCACCACCTCGTAGATGGCGTAGCCGCCACCGCCCAACGCCAGCCAGCGTCCATCGCACAGCTCGTGTGCGAGCTCATGGAACACTCTGCCGACGCGCGGCCAGATGCGCGTCGTGGTGGCAATATGGGCGAGCGGGTCGAGGTAGTGGGTGTCGCAGCCGTCCTGGGTGACCAGCACCGTCGGCTTGAAGCGGCGAAGGAGAGCTGGGACCACCTTCTCGAACCCCTCGAGCCAGGGCTCGTCCCATGTGAACGGCGCGAAGGGCAGGTTGGCGGCCGTTCCGCGGCCGGGCCCGACACCGCAGTCCTCCACGAAACCGGTGCCGGGAAACAGGTATCGACCGTTCTCGTGAAGGCTGATCGTGAGCACGTCCGGGTCGTTGTAGAAGATGCCCTCGACCCCATCGCCGTGGTGGACGTCGACATCGACGTACGCGACGCGATGGCCTCGGTCCTTCAACCACCGGCACGCGATCGCCGGGTCGTCGTAGGTGCAAAAGCCCGATGCACGACTGCGATGGGCATGATGCAGCCCGCCGGAGGGGCTGAAGGCGTGCAGCGCCGTGCCACTGTCGATCGCCTCCGCGGCCACGAGACTCGCACCCACGACCAGCGCGGTCCCCTCATGGAGCTCGTCCGAGATCGGATTGTCCTCCGAGCCGAAGCCCGCCGCATTGACGCGCTCCTCTGATACCCGGCCTCGCTGCGCCGGATCGCTGAGCCTCCGGACGAGATCCACGTACTCAGGCGAATGCACGAGCTCCAGCTCATCGATCGTCGCGCGGCGCGGCGGTAGCAGCCGGCAATGCTCGATCAGGCCCGTCGACCGGATCAGGTCCATCGCCAGCTTGACTCGAATCGGCTGCAGTGGATGCTGATCCGACAGGCGATGTTTCATCAGTTCGTCGCCGTAGACGAGCGCTACCGGGCCGGGCACGGCCACTTACGCTAACAGTCGGGTGGACATCGACAATCTCTTCGAATCAGTTCCTAACTTCTCCGAGGGCCGGGATCACGGGGTCATCGGGGCGATAGCGGGCGCTGCCAGCCGCGCTCATCTGCTCGATGTGGACGCCGACTCGGACCACAACCGCGTGGTCATCTCGCTTGCTGCACGGAGGGCAAACCTGGTCGAAGCGTTGATCGCTTCCGTGAAGGTGGCGATCGAGCGAATCGATGTGGGGCGGCATCATGGCGTCCACCCCCGCGTCGGCGCCGCCGACGTAGTCCCCATCGTTCCGTTGGGTGCGACCACTCTCGCCAGCGGCCGGCAGCTGGCGAAGGAGTTGGGGGAGCGCATCTGGACGGAGTTGAAGCTCCCCGTGTATTTCTATGGCGAGCACCAGACGCTGGCCGATATCCGAGCTGGGCGTGGGCGTATCGATCTCGGCGGCCCCAACCGCCATCCCACCGCCGGCGCCGTCTGCGTGGGGGCGCGGTCCAAGCTGGTCGCCTTCAATGTGCTCCTGCCCGGTATGGATGTGAGCGCAGCCGGCGCCCTCGCCCGTTCGCTCCGGGAATCGGAGGCGGGGCGAAGGGGCGTCCAGGCACTCGTCTTCGAGCTGCCGGACGGGCGCATGCAGCTGTCGATGAACCTCTTTCGCCTCGACGAGACAACCCCAGGCGCACTGGTCGCGGAGCTCGAGGGCCGCGGGGTGGTCATCGGCTCGCAGCAGGTGGTCGGACTCTGTCCCGCCGCGGCCGCGAATCCAGCCGCGGCAGGCCGGCTCCTCGAGGCGCGTCTTGCAGCCTCAGCGGCGCGAGTGGGATCGGTGAGGTGCACGGAACGAGGGGGGGACGAGCATGTGGCCCTGGCAGCGCGGCTTCAACGCGAGGCCGAAGCGCTCGCCGTCCTTGGCATCGATCAGAACGACCTCCTGGCCGGCGCCGAGCGGGCGGCTGCGCTGGTTCCGGTGCTCAGTGCGGCCGGCGTTCTCGACGGTGAGCTGGAGACGATGCTTGGCGTTGCGGCTCGCGGGCTGCGTGAGGCGATCAGCTCGGAGACAGAAGCCGTGCACGCCGTTCGGGTTGCCGTCCTCGATCGCCGGCTCGGCTTGGAACGCGCCGGGGGATCGCGGTCTTAAGCCTTGGTGTCCATGGTCACCGTGCAGGCGCCGCCGTTGACCTCGACCCGATAGGCGTCGGCCGCACCGTCGTAGCCGTTCGATTGCCAGCTCTCATTGCCGATGCCGTGGTACTGCCGGCCGTCCGCATTCAGGCTCACCGCCCCGCCCGAAACCTGGACGGACGCCTCGGTCCGGCTCGCTCGATGCAGGTGCACGGTGAGCGCGCCGCCGTCGACCATGATGGGCACGATGCCCGTCGGTGTCCCGAGCGTGATGTCCTCGCGACTAGCACCTGTGTTCAGCTCGATCGAGCCAACCTTGACGGCCGAAAGCTTAAACGTATCGCTGGCCGCTCCGGTGTTGACGCTGATGTTCCAGGAGACAGCCGAGCTGATTTGCATGTCCAGCACGAAGCGCCGGCTCCCAAAGAATCCGAATGCGTTGTTCTGGGAGATTTGGAGGTCGCCGGTCGAGCGATTGAGGCTCACGTCGGGCTTCGGTCCCGAGGATTCGATATGGGCGTGGTAAAGATCCGCTCCGAGAGCACTGCTGCCCACAACCGTCATGGTCGCCGCGCCGACGTCCACGTGCAGGGTCGCCTGCTTCAGGTTGCCAACGGTGGCCGAGGTGTCCAGGGTCTGCGTCCCGCCGGGAATCGCCGGCCCAACCGCAACGTATGCGACGGCACCGCCCGCGGCCACAAGCACGATCAGGGCGGCGGCCAAGTCACCCGTGGCACCCTGCAAGGCACGACGGGTGATCAGTTCCAGCCCGATCACAACCAGGATTAGCGGCCAGAGGTCCGCCAAACGATAGAGGCGGTCGCTCGAGATCGCGCCGGCGTTGACCAGGAGGGCGACGACCCCGATCAAGATCAGGACCGCCGGCCAGAATAAACCGCGATTACGCATCACTCAACCCAGCTCCACCTCGACCATGACCGAGCCGCCTGATAAGCGCGCCTCTTGCCCCAGAAGTAACTCGGCCGCCGGGACCATCACCACATGTCTCAGGTCCGGGCCCGGCGGAAGATGAGCCATGCGCCCAGGAGGATCAGCGCCACCGGCCACACGATGTCGCCGCGAAGCCAGTCGAGAAGACCAACATTGCGCAGCAGGAAATAGATCCCAAGCACGACGAGGACCGATGGCCAGAAGTACTCGCGGCGCCACACGCTCACGCCATGGATTCTGACAGGAAAGCCCACACCGACCCGGCCTGCCGCGTTCAGACGGGGGCCACCACTTCGAACAGGTCGGGCCGTTCCTTGCGCGCCGCCTCCACCAGCTCGGGGCCCGCCACCGTGGCCTGGACGTAGCCGCCGGCAAGATATGTCTTCGCGACCCGGCGTAGGTCGGCGGCCGTCACTGTCAGAAGGCGCTGCTTGAACCTCTCACGCTCCTCCAGCGTGAACCCACTCAGCCTGTTGGTAGCCTCGCGGCGGCCCTTGATGTCGGGCGACTCCAGTGGATCGACGTCTCCGCAAGCGCCGATGATCGCCTCCTTGAGCGTGTCGTCCTCGATCTCACCATCGGTGATCCACTTCGATGCCTGGTCGTAGACCTCGTAGGTGCGCACGATGTTCGGGTCGCGGTACGACCCGAGAAAGAAGGTGCCACCTCCCGTGCTAGCCTGCGCGTAGGCTCCGTAAGCGCCGCCCTTTTCGCGGATCTCACGGTGAAGGAAGGTGTCGCGGAGACAGTTGGCCAGCACCAGCAGCACCGGGGCGTCGGGATGCGTATAGCGCACCGTCTTGAACGTACGAACGTTGAACGCCACCGGCACCGGAGCGGTTCGCGCTTCGGCCGCCGGATCGAGCGGCTGGGGCTTCTCGGCGTGCCCGTTGCCGCTTCCGGCGGGCAGCGCATCGACCAAGCCGGCCAGGAGCTCTCGCATGGTCCCGACCATCGACTCTTCGCAGGTGACGACGATGTGTAGCGAGCCTTTCCGGAACAGCGTCGTCCGTATCGCGTTCAGCCTCGAGACCACGTCGGTCAGCTCGCCATCATCGAGCTTCGCGAGCCGGCGCACGACATGGAGCATTCCGATGCCCTGGAGGCGGTCGTTGCTGGCGCCCTCGGAGTTGAGCTTGGACTGGGCCAAGAGGATGGCGAACTGGAATCCAAGGTTGGCGATCGAGCTCTCGAGGCGCGTGGCGCTTTCCGCGATGATCTCCTTGAGCCGCCCGGGATCTATCTCGAGGCGGGCGGTCAAGTCCGCGAGCAGATCAACAAAGGGCTTGGCGTTCCGGTCGAGCGCCTTGCCCGACACCAGGAACGACTGGAAGTAGTCGTCGCGGGCAGCGAGTGGCTGGACCTGGGCCGACGCACCGATGCCCCCGGTGTATGCCGCTATGCGCTGCGCGATCTCCACGTAGTCCTGGCCCGCCGCCCCGCTTTGAGTCATTACGCGACTGAAAATGGGGAGCAGATCCTTCTGCTCCGCGCTGAGGGCCGAGAAGTCAGTTCGGATGTCGATGTAGTTGACGCCGTTCGTCGCCGATGGAAAGAAATCGACCTTGGCCGTCCCCGCGATTGCCTCGCGGCTGGGCACTTCTTCGAACTTCATCGGAATGTCGCTCAACTCCAGCGTCGGCAGGGAGGACAGGTCTTGCTTTGCCTCCTGCTCGGCCTTGAGGCGCACTCCCTCGGCGACGATCCGCGCCTTGTCCGCTTCGGTCAGTGCAGCCTCGATGGCGGCCAGTCGGCCGAGCTCCTTGCGTCGCTTTCGTTCCTCGAGCTCTGGATCGGGCTTGATCGTCAGGAGGCCGCGATGTGAATTGTCGAGGAGCTCTGCTTGGATGAGGACCTCGAAGAACCGGCCTTCAGCACGCGCGTGCTCGAGATGAGCGAGGTCGGCGTCAAGGTTGAGCGCGCTGTATGGATCGCCGCCATAGTCGTAGGGCGCCAGGAGGTTGAACAGTACTTTGAGCGCGTACGGGAAGCCTGCGTTGGAGCGCTCCCTCTTCTCAAACTCAAGCCGGTGGATCGCCGCGTCAACCTGCGCTTGGTCGACGCCTCCTCTCACCAGCCGCTCCAGGGTGTCGAGCACGACCCGCTCAACCTTCGGCGCGTCCTCGGGCGCGATGTCCTTCAGGCCGGCGCCGAAGACGGACTCGCGATAGTTGTCATGGAGCCCGCTGCCGTCGGCCATCGCGGTACCGAGCTTGGAATCGATCAGGGCCTTGCGCAGGGGCGAGCCAGAGTTGCCCAGGAGCACCTCGGACAGCACTTTCATAGCCAGCAGACGGAACGAGTCGCCGGACGGTACGGTCACCCACGCGACCAGGGCCTGGGCCTTCCTGGTGATCACCTCGGCCGCGGCCACTGGGAACACCTCGACCGCCTGGACCGGCTTCGCGAAGCGCTCGACGTCGGGGATCGAAGTATCGACTTCGATCCGATCGAAGCGAGAAAGCACGTTCTGCTCGATCAGGGCGAGCGTCTGCTCCAGCGGCCGGTCGCCGTACGTGTAGAAGTAAGCGTTGCTGGGGTGGTAGTAGACGGCGTGGAATTGGCGCAACTGCCCCCACGTGAGATCCGGGATGTGCTCAGGGTCCCCGCCTGAGTTGTACGCATAGGTCAGCCCGGGGAAGAGGACCTCGCCGATCGCCTTCTGCGTAGCCGCTTGCGGCGAGGCGAGGGCGCCCTTCATCTCGTTGAAGACGACACCCTTGAAGTGCAGGCCACTCTTGGGATCCAGTGGGTCTTCGAACTCGACGCGAATGCCCTCCTGCTTGAAGGAGTCCTCAGCCAGCATCGGGAAGAAAGTGGCGTCGAGGTAAACCTCGAGAAGATTGACGAAGTCTTTCGCGTTGCGCGTGCTGAACGGATACATCGTCCAGTCAGCGCTCGTCAGGGCGTTCATGAAGGTGGCCAGCGACCGGCGGGTCATGCTGAAGAAAGGGTCGCGGACCGGAAATCGCTTTGAGCCGGCCAGGACGACATGCTCGAGAATGTGAGCGACCCCAGTCGAGTCCTTGGGCGTCGTTGGGAAGAAGACGGCAAATGCGTTGTTGTCGTCGGGGCACTCGACGTGGATGTGCTTGGCACCGGTTCGCTTGTGCTCGAGCTCCAAGTAGCTGCCCTCGAGCCGTTCCAACCGCTCCCGCCGCAGGATCGTGTATCCACCGATAGTGCCGACGGCGCGCTTGCTGGATCTGGCCATTCACCCTCTTCGCGGCAGCGCCGGTGCGTCCCGGCGTCAGGCTGATAGATGCCTACGAGGCTCTAGCAGTCTAAGTCCCGGGTCGACCGGGGCGTCCGGGGCTACGATGAAGGCCTGATGATCTTCTCTGCGAGCGAGCTGGAGTTCCTGCGCTCGCAGCGCATCGGACGCCTCGCCACGGCCGGGCCGTCCGGCTGGCCGCACGTCGTGCCCGTGATGTACACGGTGGACGACGACGGCGCGCTCGAGTTCGACGTGGATGGAGTCAAGCTCCGAAACCTGACCAGCGAGCCACGTGCAGCGATGGTGATCGATGCCATGGGCCCCAAGCGCGGGGTCACGATGCAGGGGCGGGCCGAGTTGGTCGGACCAGAACGCGCCCGCCTGTCCCCCGACCGCAAGTTCAGCTGGGGGCTGTGAACGGCAGGCCCGCCGCTCTGCTGGCACTGTCGGTGGCGCTGGTCGAGGTTGCATGCGGGGGGAGGCGTGACCACGCCGTCGGTGTCCGTGGCGCCGCCCAGCGCCGCGGCCTCGCCATCACCGACCCTGGCGGCCGACTGGCCGGAGTACCACAGGAATGCTGCTCGCAGCGGGGTTGGACCGGTCATCCCTGTGCTGCGGAGTCCGCAGGTGGCCTGGTCCGCCGACGTCGACGGAGACGTCTACGCATCGCCCCTGATCGTTGCCGGGCATGTCCTCGTCGCCACCGAGAACAACACTGTGTACTCGCTTGACCTGTTCAGCGGGGCGGTGGTCTGGACGGCTCACCTTGGGGATCCTGTCGACGCGTCCAGCCTTCCATGCGGGGACATCTCCCCGGTGAGCGGAGTCACTGGCACACCTGCCGCCGACACAGTTGCCGGACGCCTGTACGTGGTGGCGTTTCTCCGTGGCTACCACCATATGCTGTTCACGCTCAGCCTGGTCGACGGCAAGGTGGTCGGGCAGCAGGTGATCGATCCGCCAGGATCCCAACCCACGGTCCAGCAGGAACGAGGGGCGCTGGCCCTGGGATCGGGCTATGCATACGTACCGTTTGGCGGTCTTTACGGCGACTGCGGCAATTACAACGGTTACGTGGAAGCCGTACCGCTGGCTGGCGGATCGGTGCTCTCGTACCGCGTCCCCAGTTCGCGCGAAGCCGGCATCTGGAGTGCGGCAGGCCCGACCATCGCGGCCTCGGGCGCCGTGTACGTCGTGACGGGCAACGGCGCTTCCCAGTCGTCGTTCGACTACAGCAACTCGGTGGTGGAGCTGTCACCGGACTTGAGGTCGGTGCAGTCGTACTTCGCCCCATCCAATTGGGTTTCGCTCAACGCGTCCGACACCGACCTCGGTTCTGTCGGCGCCACCTTGTTGCCCTCGCTGGGAGTGGTGGTGGCGATCGGAAAAGAGGGGGTCGCGTACCTGCTGAAAGCAGATCAATTGGGGAACGTTGGGGGCCAACTCGCGAGCCAGCGCGTTTGCTCGGGAGCGTGGGGCGGCACGGCGTGGTCGGGATCGACCGTCTTCATTCCGTGCGCCGACGGCCTCCTTGCGCTGTCGGTGACCCCGACGTCCATCAGCGTGGCGTGGAAGGCCGGTCACCCGGTCCTGGGCTCACCGATCGTGGCGGCCGGTGCCGTGTGGGCCATCGAGCCCGACTCGGCGAAGCTCTACGCGCTGGACCCCTCCTCGGGAGCCGAGATGTACTCGACCGACCTGGGCGCTGCCCGCCACTTCACCACCCCGGCCGCCACCGAGGGCTACGTGGTCGCTCCGGCGGGCACAAAGGTGGTCGCGATCTCGATCGGCGCCTGAGTGTCCTAGCCCTGGATCTCGCGCATCAGGTTCGCCATCTCGATGGCGGCCTCCGCGGCCTCCACGCCCTTGTTGTGCTTCGGCCCCGAACGGGCCAGCGCCTGCTCCTTGTCCTCGGTCGTCAGCACCCCGAACGCCACTGGAACGCCGGTGTCGAGCTGCACCTGCATGATGCCGGCCGCCGCCTGGCTCGCCACCAGCTCGAAGTGATAGGTCTCGCCGCGGATGACGCAACCCAAGCAGACGATGGCGTCGTGGTTTCCCCTCTCCGCCAGGGCAAGCGCTGTGATTGGCAGCTCGAGCGACCCTGGCACCCAGAAGACATCCGGTTCCTGCACGCCGTGCTCCTCAAGGGCGCCCAGCGCACCGCGCAGAAGGCGCTTGGACACCTCCTCGTTGAAGCGCGACACCACCACCGCCATCCGCAGATCGCCTCCGCTCAGGTCGGGCTTTGCGCCTTTCTCTCCCAATGCTCAGCCTAGAGCAGGTGACCGAGCTTGTCTTTCTTGGTCTTGAGGTAGCGCTCGTTGTAGGCGTTGGCGACGATTCGGATCGGCACTCGCTCGATCACCTCCAGGCCGAATCCCTCCAATCCGTAAATCTTTTTGGGGTTGTTGGTGAGAAGCCTGATCTTCCGGACGCCAAGGTCATACAGGATCTGGCTGCCGATCCCGTAGTCGCGCTTGTCGGCGGGATGGCCCAGGGCCTCGTTGGCTTCCACCGTGTCGAGCCCACGGTCCTGGAGGTTGTACGCATGCAGCTTGTCGAGCAAACCGATGCCCCGGCCCTCTTGGTGACGGATGTAGAGGATGACGCCAACGCCATCGGCGGCGATCATCTCCATCGCCGCGTGGAGCTGGGCGCCGCAATCGCATCGAAGGCTACCGAAGATGTCGCCGGTCAGGCATTCCGAGTGGGCGCGCAGGAGCACCGGCTTCTGTGAATCGATCGCGCCCAGAACGAGGGCGAGATGGTTCTCATGGCGGAGGATGTCCTCGTATGCATAGAGCTTCCACTGCCGCGGCTCCTTGTCTCCGATGGGGATGGTGGCCTCCACGCGGCGGGCGACGAACTTCTCGTTCCGACGCCGGTACGAGATCATCTGCTCGACCGTGATGACCTTGATGTCGTGCTCCCTGGCGAACCGCTCCAGGTCGGGCATGCGCGCCATGGTGCCGTCTGTCTTCATCAGTTCGGTGATCACACCGGCTGGATACAACCCAGCCAGGATCGCCAGGTCCACAGCGGCCTCCGTCTGACCCGCGCGCGTGAGCACGCCTCCCTCAGCGGCACGCAGCGGGAACGTGTGCCCCGGCATGGAGAAATCTGCAGCCTTGGCAGCCGGGTCGAGGACTTTGCGGATCGTGGCCGCCCGGTCATAAGCCGAAGCTCCGGTCGTGACGTTGTCCTTGGCGTCAATGCTCACGCTGAACGCCGTCCCAAGCCGGCTCGTGTTTCGCTCCACCATCGGCGCGATTCCGAGCTCGTCAAGGCGCCTGGCGATGACCGGCATGCACACCAGCCCTGAACCGTGACGCGTCATGAAGCTGATGTGCTCGGGCGTGACCAGCTGTGCGGCGACCACCAGGTCGCCCTCGTTCTCGCGGTCCTCGTCGTCGACGACGATCACGAATTTGCCCGCCTCGAAGTCGGCGATCGCCTCAGGGACGGTGGCCAGACCCATCGCTGCTAGATATTACCGGCGCAGGTTTCGGGCCACGTACCGGGCGATGATGTCCGCCTCGAGATTGACCAGGGTGCCGGTTCCATAACGGTCGGCGATGGTGGCCGCGAGCGTGTGCGGCACCAAAGCCACCGTGAAGGTGCCCGCCGGCTTATCCATTCCGGAAACCGTCAGACTCACCCCGTCCACCGCGATCGAGCCCTTCTCGACGACGAAATCGCGCAGCTGCACGGGCAGGTCGATCGTAACCTCACGGCCTACAGCCACGGGGACCACGAGCCTGACTGAAGCGGTGGCATCGACGTGGCCTTGGACCAAGTGTCCGTCCAGCAAGCCGCTGGGGGCGAGGGGCAGCTCGAGATTGACCCGCGATCCCGGCCTCAGCGTCCCCAGGTCCGTGCGGCGCAGGGTTTCCGGCACGACGTCCATGAAGAAAGCTCCACCCTCCTTCCCGACCACCGTCAGGCAGCACCCGTTCACGGCTATGCTGGCCCCGACCTTCAGGCGCCGGCACGTTGCGGCGTGCTCGATCCCCACCCGGTTGGTCCCGGCTTCCACCACGATGCCGACGGCGCTAACTATCCCGGTGAACATCAACGTAACCCGTGACCAGGATGTCAGCACCAAGCCGCGTCGTGTCCAGGTCGCGAAGCTGGACCGCCTCGACCAGGCGCGCGACACCGCTGCCGCCAATCGCCCCCGGCGCATCACGCCCACCGATCAGCCGCGGCGCCACGTAAGCGTGGACCTTGTCCACAAGGCCCTCGGCGAGGAAGGAGCCGTGCACCTCGCTGCCGCCTTCCACGAGCAGGCTCAGGATCCCGCGCCGGCCGAGCTCATCGAGCAGCGGCGCTAAGGGGACCCGGCCGTCGTCGGCGGCCGGCAGCAGCAGGATTTCGGCCGCACCAACGCGTCCGCTGCGGGTGGTCGCAATGAGCGTGTTCGGCCCCACCACTTTCGCCGTCATCCGGGTGCGAAGTTGGGAATCGAGAACCACGCGCAGGGGCTGGCGTGCCTCCTCGCCATCCAATCGGGCCTTCAGCTCAGGATCGTCGGCGATCACCGTGCCGACCCCCACCAGGATCGCGTCGTGGATATGACGCAACCGGTGGCCGTGGAGTCGAGACTCCTCGCCGGTGATCCAGTGCGAATCGCCGGCACGAGTGGCGATCTTGCCGTCAAGGCTCATCGCGAACTTGGCGCTTACGAAGGGACGCCCGGTCAGGCGGTGCTTGACGTAGAACTCGTTCAAGCGCATGGCGCGCTCTTCGTGCATCCCGACCACCGTCTCGATGCCGGCGGCCTCGAGTTTGGCAATCCCGGCGCCTCTCACACGATCATCCGGATCGGCCATGCAGACGACGACGCGCGAGATACCCGCCTGGATGATCGCTTCAGCGCACGAAGGCGTGCGGTGCGGGTGGGTGCACGGCTCGAGGTTCACGTACAAGGTGCCGCCCCGCGCGCGATCGCCCGCGACATCGAGGGCCTGCTGCTCGGCATGCGGCTGGCCGGCCTGGCGGTGGTAGCCCTCACCCGCCAGGTTGCCCGCGCCGTCGACCACGACCGCGCCCACCATCGGATTCGGGCTCGTCCGGTAGTCGGCCCGGAGCGCCAATTCGATGGCGCGGGCCGCCCAGTGCCGGTCTAGGCTCGGGTCCGGATCTGTTGGAGGCAGTCCTGGCAATATACGGGCCGCTCCTGGGTCAATCAAGGCGCGCGGAATCGATCAACAACCGAATCAGGTCTATGAGAATCTCCAGCGTGCTTCATGCGCTGGATCCGAATTGACGCTTTTAGCGACTCCTCAGTAACTGAAGAGTGAGTTATAGGTGAACAAGCCCTCGGGCTATTAGTACCGCTCAGCTCAAAGGATTGCTCCTCTTACACCTGCGGCCTATCAACCTAGTGGTCTACTAGGGCCCTTACCCGGTTAACCCGGTGGGAGACCTTATCTTGGAGTCGGCTTCGCACTTAGATGCTTTCAGCGCTTATCCGAACCGGCCATGGCTACCCGGCGCTGCCACTGGCGTGACAACCGGTACACTAGCGGGCCGTTCAACCCGGTCCTCTCGTACTAGGGTCAACCCTCCTC
>CAAGKR010301365.1_pt1 | contig 12494 bp, 9 predicted proteins | sample 2556971 | NCBI WGS metagenome assembly CAAGKR01 (sample SAMEA5207829, study PRJEB30636) | soil metagenome | biome: forest; feature: boreal; material: soil | place: USA | collected 2011-09 | depth 1 m | reverse complement strand
TCACCTGATGATCCTGGCTCGCTCGGCCGTCCGCGCAGCCGCGCGTCCGATGGTCGGCGGCAAGGATGAGAGCTAAAGGTGCGGATCGCCTCGCACAGCGGCGCGGGTGAGGTGTCGTGGTGAGTCGCCTCCCGCTCCTCGTGACAGTCGGTACCCTGCTGGCGTCGTTGCCGGCACGCGCGCAGCCGACCCCCCTGTCGTTCGACGAGGCGATCCGAAAGGCCTTTGCCCGCAATCCCGACGCGCTGATCGCTTCGGAAGAGATCACGCGGGCGCACGCCGTGGTCGAGCAGATGCGCGCAGGCTCGTTCCCCACGGTGGCGGCGACGGCAACCTTCACCCAGCTCGACAGCGCACGCGTCTCGCAGAGCGCGCCGGGAAGTGTGATCTTGCCGGCGACCGAGCTCAACGGCGCCGGCACCGCCGCTCTGACGGTCGATCCGCGGCGCTTGGTCCAGTGGTCCCAGGCCCGCGAGAACGTGACGGTCACCCGGCTCGGGGCGGCGGACGTGCGGCGGCAACTCGCGTTTACCGTCGGCCAAACCTACCTCTCGGTGCTCGCCCAGCGGCAGGTGGTGGAGGCCGACGAGAGCGCGGTCAAGAACGCGGCCGCTCACGTCGACTACACCCGAACCCGCCTGGAAGGAGGCGGCGGCACGCTGCTGGACTTCAAGCGCGCCACCGCGCTCTACGACAGCGACCGCACGTTGCTGGAGCGGGCTCGGTTTCTTCTGGTGCGTCTGCAGGAGCAGCTCGGCAGCTTGCTCGGCGAAAGCACGCCCGTCGATGTGACGGCGGAGGTCGAGCTCCCGGCCGCGCCCCTCGACCCGGGCGTCGCGCTCGACGACGCGCTCGGGCTCCGCAGCGACCTGCAACTATCGCGCGAGCGGCTGGCCGCCGCTGCGAAGGTGCGCCGCCAGTCGTGGGCCGACTTCATGCCCTGGGCGGCCGCCAGCTTCGAGATGTTCTATCAGACCCCGCCCACGCAGACGCTCCCGACCGACGGCTGGCAGCTGCTGGTGACCCTGGGGTTTCCCATCTACGACGGTGGCCTGAGGTACGGTCTCGTCAAGGAGCGCCGAGCCCTCGAGCGTGAGGCGGGCATCCGCCTCGATTCCCAGCTGCGCCTGGTGAGCGCGGACGTCAGAACGGCGCTGGTCGAGCTCGAGCGTGCACGGGTGGCGTTCGGGTCGGCGCGGGAGGCGGCGCAGACGTCGGCGGACGTGGTGCGTCTCACGACGGTCAGCTATCGCGCCGGCCTTTCCACGAACATCGAGGTCATCGACGCGCAGCTTGCGTCGCTCAACGCCGACGTGGCCGCGGCGCTGGCGGAAAACGACGAGCGACAGGCGCGGCTGGATCTACTGCTCGCGACGGGACATTTCCCATGACGAAGCGACGGGACGGGGGGACTTTCAAATGTGGCTGGTCAGACTAGCGCTCAGGCGACCGTACTCGGTGGCGACCTTCTGCATCACCATGGTGCTGCTCGGCATCCTGTCGATGCGCAGCATGCTCACCGACGTGCTGCCGGCCATCGACATTCCTGTCGTCATCGTGGTGTTCAACTATCCGGGGCTCTCCGCGCCCGACATGCAGAACCGCGTGCTGCTGGTGGCGCAGCGTGGCTATTCGACGACCGTCGATGGCGTCGATCACATGGAGGCGGAGGCCATCCTCGGCGTTGGCGTCCTCAAGATCTATTTCGCGCAGGGCGTGAACGTGGACTCGGCGATCGCGCAGATCACGGCGCAGACCCAGCAGCAGCTGCGCTTCATGCCGCCGGGGATAACGACGCCCAACATCTTGCAGTTCAACGCCTCCAACGTCCCCGTAGCGCAGTTGACCCTTTCGAGCTCCACCCAGTCGGAGCAGGAGGTCTTCGACTACGCGCAGAACTTTCTGCGGCTCCGGCTGTTCACCATCCCCGGGCTGCAATCGCCGCCGCCTTACGGTGGCTCCAGCCGCCAGGTGAGCATCGACATCGATCCGGCCAAGCTCGCCGCCAAACAGCTGTCCCCGCAGGACGTGGTGAACGCCGTGCTGGCGTCGAACGTCATTTTACCGGCCGGCTCGGCACGTATCGGCCGCCGTCAGGTCGACGTGTTGCTCAACTCCAGCCCCGGAAGCTACGCCGACTTCAACCGCATCCCGATCAAGCAGGTCGGCGGCGCGATCGTCTACCTCGGCGACGTCGGGCTCGCGCACTCGGGCTACGCGGTCCAGGAGAACGTGGTGCGGGTCAATGGGCGGCGCGCGACCTACATCGCGATCTTGAAAAAGAGTACCGCCTCGACGCTGGTCGTGGTGGATGCCGTCCGCGCCATGATTCCGGTGCTCAAGGCCGCCGCGCCCCAGGGACTCGAGATGCGGCTCGACTTCGACCAGTCGGTCTTCGTGCGGTCCGCCGTCTGGGGGGTGGTGCGGGAAGGCCTCATCGCCGCCGGCCTGGTCGCGCTGATGACGCTGGCGTTTCTCGGTTCCTGGCGCAGCGTGATCATCGTCTGCACCTCCATCCCCTTGGCCATCGCCTGCAGCATCATCGGCCTCTACCTCACCGGTCAGACGCTCAACCTCATGACGCTGGGCGGGCTGGCGCTGTCGATCGGCATGCTGGTCGACGACGCCACCGTGGAGATCGAAAATATCAATCGCAACCGCGTCCACGAGCCACGGCTGGCGGTGGCGGTGCTCGATAGCGCGCGCCAGGTCGCGACGCCGGCGTTGGCGACGACGCTGACGATCTGCATCGTCTTCTTCCCGGTCATCCTGTTGACTGGGCCGGCGCGCTTTCTCTTCGTTCCGCTCGCGTTGGCCGTCGTGTTCGCGATGCTCGCTTCCTACCTGCTCTCCCGCACCTTGGTCCCGACGATGTCGCATCTGCTCCTCGGGCAGGAGGCGGCCGAGACCGGCCATCTCGACCCCTCGATGCGTCACTCGGGCTGGGCGAGGTTCAACGCCTGGCGCAACCGCGCGTTCGAGCGTCTCGAGCGCGGCTACGCCTCGGTGCTGAGGAGCGTCCTGCGCCTGCCGGCGTTCGTCCTCACGACCTGTCTTCTGCTCTTCTTGACCACTGGCGCTCTCGCCACGCTGGTGGGTCTCGACTTCTTCCCGTCGGTGGACACCGGTCAGCTCAAGCTCCACTACCGCGCACCCATTGGCAGCCGCATCGATGATACCGAGCGTTACGTCGCCGATCTGGACCGCCAGATTCGCGGGATCATCCCCCCCGACGAGTTGGAAACGATCAACGACAACATCGGCCAGCCCATTTCGATCAACCTCGCTTACGTCCAGAGCGACAACATCGGCGAGCAGGACGCCGACATCCTCATCCAGCTCTCGCCGAAGCATCATCCGAGCGCCCTCTACCGGCAACGCATCCGGGACGAGGTGGCACCCAAATTCCCGGGCTCCACACTCTACTTTCAGCCCAGCGACGTCATCACGCAGGTCTTGAACTTCGGCCTGCCGGCGACCATCGACGTCCAGATCCAAGGACCCCGGGTGGAACCGCTGTTCGAGCTCGCGCGCCGCAAGCTCGACGACATCCGGGTCATTCCGGGCATCGCCGACGTGCACATCCCGCAAGTGCTCGATCATCCGTCGATTGCCGTCAACGTCGATCGCGCGCGGGCCATGCAGGTCGGCGTCAGCATCCAATCTGCGGCATCGAGCCTGCTGACGTCGCTGACCGGCACCAGTCTGAACAATCCCAACTTCTTCGTCGACCCGAGCAACAACGTCAACTACCCGGTGGTGGTGCAGACGCCCGTGCTCGACATCCGGGACGTCAACGACGTCGCGGCCACGCCGCTGTCGCCGACCACCGTCGTCACCACGACAGGCACGACCTCGAATGCCGGCACGTTCGCGGGCGCACTGGCCGCGGCGCAGATCGCCCCCACCCTGGCCACGATCGCGACCGCGATGCCGACGACCAATGCCGCGCAGCTGAACCAGTACACCGCCCAGCCGCTGCTCGAAATCCAGGCCTCTGTCGAAGGGCGCGACCTGGGCGGCGTCGCGCGCGATGTCGGCCGGGTCGTCGAAAGCGCTCAGAAAGACCTGCCGCCCGGCGCCAGGATGACGCTGCGCGGGCAGAGCGAGGCGATGTTCAGCTCGTTCTCGGCGCTGGCGCTGGGCATGATCCTGGCCATTGCGCTGGTCTACTTGCTGCTCGCGACGCTGCTCCAGTCGTGGCTCGACCCCTTCATCATCATGGTCGCGATCCCCGGCGCGCTCATGGGTGTGGTTTGGATGCTCGCCGCGACCGGGACGACCTTCAACGTCGAGTCGTTGATGGGCGCCATCATGGTGATCGGCATCGCGGTCTCGAATTCGAACCTGCTGGTGAACTTCGCGAACGACATCCGCGTCGAGCGGAACCTCGATGCGCCCGAGGCAGCGGTGGTCGCTGGCCAGACCCGCCTGCGTCCCGTCCTGATGACCGCCCTCACCATGGTCTTGGGCATGGTGCCGATGGCACTGGCGTTCGGCGAAGGCGGCGAGCAAAACGCGCCCCTCGGGCGAGCGGTCATCGGTGGGCTGCTCATCGCGACGTTCGTAACCCTGTTCGTCGTGCCGCTGGTCTATACGCTGCTCCGTCGACAGGAGCCCGCAAAGCACCTGCTCGACATGCGTCTGGAAAAAGAAATGGAGCCCTTGTCATGAGCCGTCGTCCCATCCAGGTGGTCGGAATCTGTCTGGTGGTCGTCGCGGTCGGCGTCGTCGCGCTGGTCGCCGCGCATCGCGGATTGGTCGAGGGCGAGGCCATCGCCGCGCGCCGACGCCTCGTCGCTCTCGGGCCGACGGTCCTGGTGAAAAAGGTGCTTCCGGGTGGGGGCTCGCGACACCTCGAGCTGCCGGGCGAAGCGCGCCCGTTCTTGTCGACGACAATCTACGCCAAGGTTCCGGGGTATCTCCGCGACATTCGCACAGACAAGGGCCAGCGCGTGAAAAAGGGGGACCTGCTGGCCGTCGTCTACTCTCCCGAGAGCGATCAGGACGTCCGCGCGGCAGAGACCGACTTGACGCTGCGGCGCCAGATGGCCGCGCGCGCGGATGCGCTGGCCAAGGCCGGCGTGATGTCGCGCCAAGATCGGGAGGTTGCCGACGCGCAGCTGCACACCTCGATGTCGGCGCTGCAGCGGACGCGCGATATCCAACGCTATCAAGAGATCCCGGCGCCGTTTTCCGGGCTGGTGACCGCCCGCTATGCGGATCCGGGCGCCCTCATCCCAGCGGCGACCGGCTCGACGCAGGCCGCGCAGCCGATCGTCGATCTGGCGGATACCAGCCGGCTGCGCATCACCGTGTACCTGGGACAGGACGCCGCCCCTTCGATCCACGTCGGCGACAAGGCGGTCATCTGGACCGACGACCAGCCGAGCCGTCGGCTTTCGGCGCGGATCTCGCTCGCGTCGGGTCAGCTCGAGCCGCGCACGCGAACGATGTTGACCGAGATCTGGCTCGACAACCGTGAGGTGGGCCTCCTGCCGGGGACGTTCGTGCACGTCGAGCTCGACATCTCAGAGCCGCCGATCCCGACCGTGCCGAACGCGGCGATCATCGTCCGCGCCGGCCACATTCGCGCTGCAGTGGTCGAAGGCAACAAGATCCATTTCGTTCCCATCGAAGTAGGATCGAGTGACGGAAACCGTACGCAGGTGACCAAGGGTCTGACGCCGGGGCAGCTGGTCGCGAACGATCTTCCGGCCGAGCTGGGCGACGGCGCCGTGATTCAACCCGTGCTGCAATATAGGAGGATGCGATGACAAAAGTGGCTTTGCTCGGGACAGGCACGATGGGCGCCGCCATGGCGCGGCGAATGCGAGCGCACGGGTTGGCCGTGCGCGCTTGGAACCGCTCGCGGGCCAAGGCCGAGCCGCTCGCGGCCGATGGAGTCGAGGTTGTGGACGCACCGCGCATCGCGGCGGAAGGGGCGGATGTCTTGATCACCATGCTGACCGATGGGACCGCCGTCGAAGCCGCCATGCTCGGGCCCGAGGGCGGGCTCGCCGGGGCCACGCCGGGGTGCACCTGGTTGCAAACCAGCACCGTCGGGGTCGCCGCTTGCCGCCGGTTGGCCGAGCTGGCCACGCGCAGCCACCTGGGCTTCGTCGATGCGCCGGTGTCTGGCAGCAAGGAACAGGCGGAGCGAGGCGAGCTCATGGTCCTGGCCGCGGGAGCGCCGGAGCTCGAGGCCCGGGTGAAGCCCGTTCTCGAGGCGATCGCCCGAAGGACCGTGTGGCTGGGCGAGGTGGGCGCAGGCACCAGGGCGAAGCTGGCGATGAACGCATGGGTGACGGGCCTCGTGGCGGTGCTCGCCGAGACCATCACTCTCTCCGAGGGGCTCGACCTCGATCCGCGCCTGTTCCTCGATCTGCTCAAGGGCGGGCCAACCGATTCGCCGTACACCCAGCTCAAGGGCAAGGCGATGATCGAGGGGCAGTTAGCGCCCAGCTTCTCTCTGCGCCTCGCGCACAAAGACCTGCGACTCATCCTCGAGGCGGGCCGCGAGGCCGGGGCGTCGTTGCCGGTCCTCGCCGCGATCGAGGAGAAGTTCGATCGGGCCGAGCGTCAGGGTCGCGGTGACGAGGATCTGGCTGCGGTGGTCGCCGCCGACCGGGGCAGGTAAACCGCGTCAAGCAGCTGGTCCCTATCTTCACGACCGACGGTTACGGCGGATCAGACTACGAAGGTCTGAGTCGACCGGCGCCCTGCCAGTGCGCCGATCAGCCATCGGTCGAAGTGGCGGAAGCGGGGGGCCCGGGGCGAAAATCCCACCCGCCTCCGGCATAGGGCGAATCGCCCCGAACAGGGGTGATTTCTGCTGCCGGCCGGTCCCAACTCCGCGTCTGGACCTTCAATCAGGGGCGGCACGCTGCTTGCTTAACCCGATGCCGAGGCGAGCAAGAAGGACCCGAGAAAAGGAGCACACCATGTCAACCGCTGCTGCCAAGAACGAAGAGTACCTCCCCAACTGGATAGAAAAGACCCTCCTCGCGGTCGACGCGCAGCGCGTATTTATCGCGGAAGATGATCCCTTCATGCGCAAGCTCCTCGCGCGTAGGTTCGAGGCCGAAGGACACGACGTGATCGCGGCCGAGAACGGACGCATCATGCTGGACTACTTCCTGGAGATGCCACGGCCGGCGCCCGGGTCGGGAGACGTGTTGATTACCGACGTCGAGATGCGGGAAATGGGAGGCTTCGAGCTCGTCGATCGCGCCCGGACCGCCGGATGGACGCTGCCAGTGATCTTCATGACGGGCAATCCCTCGTCGGAGGTCTTGCGGAGTTCCCTGGCCAGGCGTGCGCTGCGCTGCATCGCCAAGCCGTCTTCCCTGAGCGAGCTCGTCGGAACGGTCGACGGAGCCGCGAAGTGATGGGCGCGACGATGCACCTAGCAGGGGCACGGTCTGCCGGGCAAGTTCCCAGCCAGCATGACACGCTTCGCCCGGCCCCCGCTCGCAAGCGCGTCCTCCTCGCCGAGGACGACTTGGAGATGAGGCAGGTCATCCGGCAGATCCTCGAGTCGATCGGCGTCGACGTCCTCGAGGTGTCGTCGGGCGTGGCGCTGCTGTCGCGCCTCGCCGACGACGGGGACTTCGATCTCGTCGTGACCGATGTACGCATGCCCTGGATGTCCGGCGAGCACGTCGTCCAGATGGCGCGCGTCGCTGGCTTCGAAATGCCCGTCCTGATCATGACCGCCTTCGCCGACGAGAAGTTGCGTCGCTCCGTCGAGGGCATCCGGGGGACGACGCTCCTGGAGAAGCCATTTCAGATGCGCGAGCTCGTCGACTGCGCGCGAGGGATGCTCGGCATTGCTTGAACCGGCTCGTTCGCCATGCACATCGGTCGTTCAGCACGCAGTCCGGAGAGTCCCGATCGCATCGGCCCCTACGTGGTCGAGGGGCGGCTCGGGCGCGGAGGGATGAGCGTCGTCTACGCCGCCCGCGACCCCGACTCGGGCCAACCGGTCGCCCTCAAGGTCGTTCGTCCCGCCATCGGGTCGGGCGAGGCTCTCCGGCACGCGGGCCTGAGGATGCTGCGCGAGGCGTGGATCCTCTCGCAGGTCCGCGACCCGAACGTAGTGACCGTGCTCGATGTCGTGGCGTCCGGGGACGAGATGTTCCTCGTGCTCGAGCTCATCGAGGGAACGGACCTGGAGCGCTGGCTCTGCGACGCGCGCTCTGGTCTGGCCGTTCCCGAGGGGCTCGGCGCCCCGAGCGCCGGCCTCCTCATGGGAACGAGGAACCCGTGAAGGTAGCGCGAAAGCTCACCTGGGCGCTCATCGGGTGCATGTGTCTCGTCGTTGGCGCGAGCGGCGTCCTGCGCGTTCGCCGGGACCGAGAGGTATTCGAAGACGACATGCGCCGCGATCACGCGGTGATCGGCGAATACGCAGCTGGCGCTCTGGTGCAAGCGCTCTCATCTGGCGGTTGGCAGCTAGCTCTCCTCCGCGTCGAGCGGATGAACGAGCGGACGGATCGTGTGCACATTCGCTGGCTCGAAGACAGGCTGCCTGGGACCGAGGGCCCCCGAAACGGACGGTTCTTCTCTTACGTCCCGCTGCCCGCGGAAAGCGCCGAGCGCGGATACATCGAGGTGTCCGAATCATTGGACGAGGAACGTGCTTACCTCTCGGCGGGCCTGCAGCGAACGCTGTGGGTCACGCTCGTAATGGTCGCGGCCGGCGCGCTGCTCTCGACGCTTCTCGGCTACCAGATGATCGGTTCACCACTCAAGCGGCTGGCGCAGAAGGCCCGCCGCGTGGGCTTGGGCGATCTAGGGTCTCCGCTGATCCTGCCCCAGCCCGATGAGCTTGGCGAGTTGGCGCGCGAGATGAACCTAATGTGCGAACGTCTCGCGGAAGCGAACACCCACCTCGCGGCGGAGACGGTGGCACGAACAGCGGCTCTTGAGGCCCTCAGGCATTCCGATCGCCTGGCGACGGTCGGCAAGCTCGCGTCCGGCATCGCCCACGAGCTCGGCACCCCGCTCAACGTCATCGCGGCGCGCGCGACAATGATCGCGGGACGCGAGGGAGGCCCGGATGAGCTCGCAGGCTACGGTCGGATCATCGTCGCTCAGTCAGAGCGCATCACTCGCATCGTTCGCCAGCTCTTGGTCTTCGCGCGCGGCCCCGATCAACGTGACAGCGTGCCTCAAGCGCCTTCCCGGAAGGCAGGCGATCTGCGAGACGTCGCGCTGAACACAGGGCGGCTCTTGACGCCACTGGCGACCCAACGGGGCGTGTCGGTGAAGGTCGAGAGTACCGGGAACAAGGTCACGGCCTTGGTCGAGCAGGACCTCATCGAGCAGGCGCTAGCGAATCTCGTGCTCAACGCAATTCAAGCTTCACACCCCGGCGACGAGATCACGATCGACGCGAACGCAGCCAGCGCAGTGCCGCCACCCGACGTTGGAGGGAAGGAGGCGCCCTATGCTTGCTTGAGCGTCGCCGATCATGGCACTGGCGTCACGCCGGCAGACCTGCCGCGGATCTTTGATCCGTTCTTTACGACAAAAGACGTCGGCGAAGGTAGCGGGCTCGGTCTCAGCGTGGCGTACGGCATCGTGCGAGAGCACGGCGGATGGATCGCCGTCGATAGCAAGCCCGGCCACGGCAGCCGTTTCACGATGTTCCTGCCTGCCGCGCCGGGGTAGATTTCAGCACCGTGCGCGGACGAATCCTCGTGATCGACGACGAAGTCGAGATGTGCGACGTCCTGCGCGAGGGGCTCGGTCGCCGGGACTTCGAGGTCACGGCCAGCATCTCTCCATCGGAAGCCTTCGCGGCTTTGACGGCGGGCAGCTTTGACGCGGCGGTCACCGACGTGAACATGCGAGAGATGAACGGCCTCGCGCTGTGCGAGCGCATCGTCGCCAACCGGCCGGACGTGCCCGTCATCGTCATCACAGGATTTGGAAGCTTCGAGACGGCCGTCGCCGCTATTCGCGCGGGGGCGTACGACTTCATCACCAAGCCGGTCGATCTCGGCACGCTCACGCTGACGCTCGATCGAGCCGTGGCCCACCACGCGCTGCGCGAGGAGGTCAAGGCGCTCCGAGAGAAGGTCGCGGAGAAGCCCGTCTTCGGCGAGCTAATCGGCCGCAGCCCGGCGATTCGAGCCGTCACCGACCTGCTCGCGCGCGTGACTGGGACCGACGCGTCCGTGCTCGTCACCGGCGAGAGCGGAACCGGCAAGGAGGTCGTCGCGCGCGCGTTGCACGCGGGCGGCCGCAGGGCCGCCGGCCCGTTCGTGGCCGTGAACTGCGCCGCGATGCCAGAGAGCCTCCTCGAGAGCGAGCTCTTCGGCCACGCGAAAGGCGCCTTCACCGACGCCAAGACCGCACGGCAGGGACTGTTCGTGAAGGGCAACGGCGGCACACTGTTCCTCGACGAGATCGGCGAGATGCCGCTCGGCCTCCAGCCCAAGCTCCTCCGAGCGCTTCAAGAGCGCCGGGTTCGCCCGGTGGGCGGCGACGCGGAGGCGCCGTTCGACGCACGGCTCATCGCGGCGACGAACCGCGATCTCGAAACCGCGGTCGAGGAGCACCGCTTCCGAGAGGATCTGTTCTTTCGCATCAACGTGATCCAGGTCGAGCTTCCCCCGCTTCGGGCGCGTGGCAACGACGTGCTACTCCTCGCGCAGCACTTCCTGCAACTCCACGCGGGCCATGCGGGCAAAGGCGTCTCGGGGATTTCGAGCGCGGCGGCAGAAAGGCTGCTCGCGTACTCATGGCCCGGGAACGTTCGCGAGCTTCAGAACTGCATCGAGCGGGCCGTCGCCCTGACGCGCTTCGAGCAGATCGCCGTCGAAGATCTGCCCGAGCGAATTCGGGCGTACCGGGGCTCGCAGATCATCATCGCCACGGACGATCCTGGCGACCTCGTCTCGATGGAAGAAGTGGAGCGCCGCTACGTCCTGCGCGTCCTCGAATCCGTGGGCGGCAACCGCGGCCAGGCCGCCAAGATCCTCGGCTTCGATCGGAAGACCCTGTACAGGAAGCTCGAGCGCTACGGCGCCGCGGGCCAAGACAGCTAGACGGTGAACCGATCATCGAGGTGCCGTACACAGACACACCGTCGAGCCGGCCCCGCCCGCGGGCGAGTCGCGACGGGCATCCTCTCGGCACGAGGATACGTTCGGCTCCGACGAGCTCGTGCCACACCTCCTCCCAGCTGCCCCGCCGCGCACCGAGTCGTCGGATCGGGCGAATGGTGTACGCTTCATGTGTGAACGACGTGTCGGCCGGCTACTCCTCGGCACCTGGGCGGCGCTGTGGCGATACGTCGACTGCCTGCGGTGCCTCGACAGGGCGCCGGCTGACCCGAGGATCGAAGAGCGGAAAAGGCAGGTATAAGCCCGTTCTCCATAATTGAGCGGCTGGCCGACGGCGACAGGGATGGCCAGGTCGGGGGACCCGTCGGGTCGCTCCGGTGCGCCCCCAGGGCGACATCGCAACGAACGACAGACAGGCCTCCGGCACCAGGACGCGAGGCGGCTAAGAAGAAGTCCGCGCGCTGATGTGCCGAGGCACGGGAGGCACGGAACTCACCGAGACGAAACAGAGGCTCCAGACCTTGGAATCCGACAACGAAGATGACGACGAAGGGGAAGAGATCCCAAGCGTCCCCCGCAACGGCGCCGCCAAGAACGGCGCGCCACCGAAGAAGGGCAGCACGTCCCAGAAGGAGAGCGAGCGCAAGAAGTGCGAGCTAATCACGATTGGAAAAGCCAAGGGCTTCCTGACCTACGACGAGGTCAACGCACAAATGCCGGAAGGCGTCGCGTCGCCCGATCAGATGGACGACTGGCTGTCGACCTTCGCGGGCGAGGGCATCGAGATCGTCGAGTCGTCCCCGAAGATCAAGGTCGTAGAAAAGGGACTGGGCGAGGTCGCGCCCGAAGAAGACGAAGATGAGGAAGTCGCAGCCAAGAGGGAAGAGGCCAAGGAGGAAGAGGAAGCCGGCGGCCATTACACGAGCATCGATCCCGTGCGCATCTACCTGCGCAAGATGGGATCGGTCACGCTGCTCACGCGTGAGGGCGAGGTCCAGATCTGCAAGCGCATCGAGGACGGGGAGCGGCGCGTGCTGCAGGTGGTGCTGAATTCCTCGGTCGCGATCGAGGAGATCCTCAGCCTGGGTGACAAGCTGCGCAACCAGCAGATTCGCGTTCGAGATGTCGTCAAGGACGCTGCCGAGGAGGACGCCGAGTTCGACGAGCAGTGGCACGTCGAGCGTGTCTGCAAGGTCATCGACAAGGTCCGCCGGCTCTGGAATGAGAAGGAGAAGGTCGGCGCGAAGCTGGACGCAAAGGTCTCGGAGACCAACAAGAAGAAGTACCGGAACCAGGTCAACGATTTCAAGCGGGAGATCCTCGACGCCCTCCAGGCGATGCGGTTCAACAAGAAGCAGATCGACGAGATCGTCCTCAAGCTCAAGGCGTTCGTCGTGCGCATCGAACAGGCACATC
>CAAGKR010456250.1_pt1 | contig 12496 bp, 13 predicted proteins | sample 2556971 | NCBI WGS metagenome assembly CAAGKR01 (sample SAMEA5207829, study PRJEB30636) | soil metagenome | biome: forest; feature: boreal; material: soil | place: USA | collected 2011-09 | depth 1 m | reverse complement strand
CTGCTTTTTACAACTACCCTACCGTCGTCTAAAACTTCAGTTACTGTGGCTATTACTAATGGTGGTGATCTGAACCTTTCAATCTCTCCTCGAAGAGATTTAACTTCCCTGTCCAGCCTCATTTTCTCGTTTTCGATCAGGACTTTATCCTTTTCGAGCTTCCTAACTTTCCACATTAGGTTACGTTTGGTTTTAGTGTTGTCCTCTTTAAGGATTTTTATCTCCGTTTTAAGGTCTTCAATCTTTTTTAATACATTTGGGGACATGTTTTCCATGATCCTCGCTCACTCCTAACTTTTATAAAAAAGAATAATACTCTATGACTTAATATTATTTACTCAATTTATTGTCCTTAATAATATTTAAATATAGGGGTATAGATTATATAATGATTACAAATGCAAAGTGATTACTCATGAGATGCGAGATATGTGGAAAAAAAATAGTAGAAGAACCAATAAAAACTAAAATAGATGGTTCAATCATGCTTACGTGTAAAGAATGCTCAAAATTTGGTAAAGTACAGAGAGAAGCACCTAAACCAAAACGACCCGGAGCACCAAGGGGTGGGACTCCTAGGAGAATACAAAGACCAAAAGAACCGGCCGAAGAGGTTGTTGAAAATGTTAAGGATATAGTTAGGCAGGCAAGAGAAAGGAAAGGATGGTCTCGTGAAGAACTTGGAGAAAAGATCTATGAAAAAGCTTCAGTTGTAAGTAGAATTGAGTCTGGTAAAATGCTTCCAGACCTTAAACTTGCTAGAAAGATCGAAAAATTAATGAATATAGTATTAGTTGAAAAAAATGAAGATGTATCCGCAGATGGATTGGGGCATTCTAAAGTTAGAGGAGCGACTATCGGAGATATTGCCCACATAAAAAAGAATTAATTAATGTTATTTTTTTATGGTTGAAATAATTATTCAATCAAATTTTTTTTTAATTTCATTATATTGCTTAGCAAAACATAAAAAATAATTAATTTTAATTTTTTTATATTAATTTTTAACATTTTAATACCTTACTTATTTTAAATTTTTGTTGGGCTTATCCTTATGAGAATAATAACCCTTTAAATATGTAAGTCCATGAAATGTTTCCTCCAATGCCTTAAATTCACCATACTCCTCACTGATTACTATAACATGTGCTGGAGGGTGTATCTTCCGGATATGGACTATACTTTTGGTTGTATCATCTTCAACGCGAACAAGCACAGCTATATCTGATTTTGATCTTACTTCCTGTTTGAGAATTTTAGCTGCAATTTCATCAGCTTTTCTTGAGTCAATTATTCTAGGTTTTCCAGCAACTTTCAGTCCAGCGTGCCTTTCAATGTCAGCTAAGGTATTCAAAAGTTTTCCTTGATCTTCAGCACGTATTAAAATTAAAGCCATATTTTTACTCCTTCTAATAAATTAGATAAATTTGTATATAAAAATTTAATGCAATTTAAAATAGTTATAAAGGAATATCATTTCCAATCCATTCCTATTTATTCACTTACCCTATTTATCAATCATTTCCTTTTAAGGAATGATGATATTAATGTGCTTCTAAAGAGAACTAGGATAACTAGTATCAATCCTATTGCTGTCTGGATATTACCTAAATCGCTTAAAATTGATGAACTGATTGGTAAATGCCAAGAAGGTGAGGATTTATTGCCTTGCAGAGGTGTATAATATACTCCAACAGCTTTTTGATTTTGATTTACATTAATATCTATAGGTTCAACGTAATTAACGCCGACAAGTAATCCATTTCCTATTGCTTTGTTTATACTTGTAGCAATTGAAGTTGAGCTATAACCATATTTTTCAACAGATGCTTGTACAATTTCTTGTGTAGTTTCTGAAACTCCAGGGGCGTCAGTTCCATAAGTGTACACTGCAGTGCTGTTAACAGTTACTGTTATTGCACTTTCTAATGCTTGGTAAGCGTAAACGGTCGTAAGATTTGAACCGTCAATTGGGCTTGTTTGGTAGTTATCAGCTTCAGGAAAACCAACGCTCCATCCATTTGGACTTACCTTACTATAAGGATCGTTCATATTAAAACCAGTTGTATTTAATGCTGGTGGAGTGAACATATCTCCAGTGGTTATTTCTGAAACTAGATTCAGACCACCCCCACCATGTTTCTCACCCGCATTTGTTGCAACATTATCAAATGCTGCTGCAAGAACAGCTGTAGCAGGATAACCATCTCTAATCATCTCTCCCATCATTTCAGCTGTTTGTAGACGGACGGCATCCGCTGTACCGTACTGAGGATTACCTTGAGTATTCAAAAGGTGAATAATGGCTCCTTTATCTCCTGCTGGAAGAGTAGCCAGACCACTATTGTATGGTGTTATTGTTATTGTACCATTAGGGGATACAATTACAACATCTGCATCAAAATAGCCACCTACAGCCGCTCCTTCTGTTGCCGACCCTACCATTACCCTTATTTGTGAAAAGCCATTAGCTAAAGTAGCAGCTTGTGCGGGTGTTCCTCCATTTTCCATTACATTCAGGGCGGAAACAATGGCAGCAAGCCTGGGCGTAGCATTACCTTCACCGCCTGATAAAACACAGAAATGTTTTGACTGTGATAGTATGAATGTTGATTGGAACATGTTTGTTGCCCATGACTGACTTCCTGCAGCTACGCCATTAGGATCTTTCCCTGTAGGATCTGTTATTACCACAACGTTCATGGTTGCTGATGCAGTGTTTACAACCATTGAAAACGTTATTAGGAATAAAACAAATCTCATTAAATTTACTCTCTTCATAATTCTGCCTCTAATAAGTTCCATTAATTCCTTGTCCCTGAATGTGGATGTTTGAAAATCCTTCAACAACGTTAACAGTAAGTATTCCTGTTTGATTATTTAATTGGACCGTTGCTGCCGTGATCGGCGTTATGGCTGTACCTGGAATTGTGGTCTCCAAAACTGCTTGTTGTGCATTTGCTAAAGCTTCATTCAAGGGAACCATACGTTTAGTCGTAACAAGTGTGTCTCCTTGTATGTAACTTCCAGATCTAAATCCTACATTAGATAAACTAGCTTTAATTGAATCTAACGGAACTATATCGTTTCCGTGAACAATCACTCCTGAGATTTCTACTCCTTGATTTCCCACATCTGTGGAAGATGCATAGGACATATAAGTCATGACTCTTCCTGAAAAAATAAGCATGAAGGCCAGTAATAAAATAATTAATGTATCTCTCCTAATTTTTATGAACATTCTTTCACCTTTTGTGCATTGACTATACACTTATAATATTTATAAATTGATCATTCTGTAATCTTAAAATAATTTGATCTTATCTTTATTGATTTAATCTTAATTGATATAATAGTATGCAAAGTAATACAATAATATGATACAGTCTAAAACCTTTATGGATATCATTTATCTTTCAATTTGAGAATATTTTCTTTGTATTTAAATGCAGCCTCGCCCAGACAGACTAAAGCATCAGTTTTACATTCTAATCCTAATTTAACTCCAGCTAAAACTTGATCAGGACTTGCTCCAAGTGTGCCTTTTTGGAATTCTTGAGAGGATATGTCAGTAAGTAATATCTTTCCTGTAGAAACATATTTTCCATGTTTTTCAGCGGCCTTCCGCGATGCGAATGATGCTGGAACAATGAAATCTCCATTTTCAATGGCATTTTTTAATATTTCCATGTCCCCGGATTCTCCAGATTCTGAAGAGACAGTAATAACAACAGTGATTTTATTGTAAACTTTTTTTAACTCACTGAGTACTGTTTCAATTCCAGCAGGATTGTGACCATAGTCTAGTATAACTTCCATTCCATTGTAATCGTACAAGTGTTCAATCCTACCAGGAACACCTTTAAAACTTTTTATAGATGTTATTATATCTTTAAATGATATTTTAAAGAATTCTCTTGCAGCTGCTATTGCTCCAATAGAATTGTAAACATTATGAAGCCCAATTAATTGCATCTCCACTTCTACATCACCTTCTGGTGTTTGGAGAGTATAATTCCCATTTGCTTCATCTATGTTCTTTGCAAGATAATCTGGTATTGGTCTATTTATTCCACATTCACAACTGTAAATCCCTGAACCTGTAATAGTTTCATTTATACTAATTTCTCTTCCACACCAGCACGGTTTTTGGCTGATTCGTGCAGTTGGTGAATCAACACCGAAAGTAATAACTGTACTTTCAGGATTTAGCATTCCAAGTATAGTTGGATCATCTGAGTTAACAATTAAGACTTTGTTTTTGAAGTATTCTATAAATTCACCCTTAATACTAGCGTAACTCATGAAATCAAGATCTTCATCTAAATGATCTGGGTTGATATTAGTGATTATCCCACATTTTGGTTCACAACGTTCAATCATTATTTTAAGATCACAAGTTTTTCCAAATGTACCTGTTTCAAGAACAGCTACGTCTCCACTTAGCCTGGCCTGTAATGGGGGTATATAATCAATATTTCCCTGTAAATTTCTAAAACCATGTTCTGTGGGTTCTAAACCCACTTGCCGACATATATGTTTCAAAAGAGTTGTGGTGGTTGTTTTGCCGTTAGTACCAGTAATACATATTACGGGTTTTTTCGGCTTAAAAGTTGTTAGGATATCTTCTACAGATAAAATATCCTTTTTGTATCTTTTAATTTGCTTAAAAAAGTCAGATGTCTCCATTAAACTTGGAGGAGTCACGATACAAGTTGATTCATTAAAAAATGATTCAGGATGTTCGGATAGATATAATGGTATTTTGTAATTGGTTAAAGTATAAAGATAATCACATTCTTCTTTTTTATGTAAATCGGTACCTATCACATAATAACCACGATCCATTAACAATCTTGCAATGAGATTTGATACCACTCCGCAGATACCGATTACACCATAAACTTCTGGATTTTTATTATCCATATTTTTTACAACCTTCCCTAATACCTGACATCATTTTGATCTTAACATATTCATAATTAGTAATGGCTCCGGGACCAACATGTAAGATAGTACATCCGGAATGGGAATGTTTTATAGATAATTCACCTGCAGTGAACATATCTTCAACAGGAATTTTGATGGCTGATGATTTTCGTGCTCCCTGAATAACTTCATTTGCAGCTTCGATATTGAATTTTTTAGTTGTTTCATTGTATCCACTGCAGATCAAGACCTTAGCATACTTTCCGACAATTTCTCCCACTTTGAACTTATCTCGAGGATTGGTGCTGTCTGGATTATCAATAATAATAATTAATTCTTGGTTTTGAAAACTTTCAAGTGTTTTTACAAGTCCTTCGGGAACAAACGCCGCGTCAAAATGAACTTCTCTGCCTTTAAAATTTCCAATATATTCCATATGACCTGCAATTCCTTTAAAACTTTTTAAACCGTCTATTATAGAATTTTCATCCAATCCATATGCGAGTGCTGCAGCAGAAGCTGCAATAGAGTTTTCAGAATAATATCCTAATAATTTGAAAGATGTTTCAAAATGGCCTTTAATATTTATATTTGGCATATCGTAGGTTATGTCCAATATACCCTCCTTTAATTTTCCATTAACATTGCATTTATTATTTTCTTGGCAATAATAAATTGTATCATCCCTTAAATTTTCTAGGTATTTGATACACTGTATACCCGAAACTAAAATTTTACTAGAATCTGCTATGAACAGTTTACGTGCTACATATTTTTCCATAGAATATTCAAATTCATCAAGATGATCAGGGTAAATATTGGTAATTACTCCGACATTCAGATCAACTTTGGACATGAGCCTTGAAGTTCCATGGGGAAGCTCAATGATGGCTATATTGTTTATTTTGTGAAGTCCATTTATTATCCCATCTACAATAACCTCACTTAGAAGGTTTCCCATACGTGATGAACAAGTCCATACTTTATAACCAGCACTTTGAAATATTTTTGACAAGATATGAGTGGTACTTGTCTTTCCAAGCGTTCCGGTGATTCCAATTATGTCTAAATCCAAAAGATCGTTAATAACTTTTGAAACGTAATCATTGTCAAGTATTTTAACTTGCTTATCTTGTAATAACTTCCTAATTGGGGAATTTTCAGGTACAGTAGGTGAAATATAGGCATAATCGGCCTTTCCAATACCTAAAGACACATCAGAACCTAACATCAGTTCTACACCCTCTTCTTGCATTGTTTTAAGGGTTTTTTGCACCCCTAGTGGAAATTCTTCAAGAACTTTCCTGTCTGTTATAATGACTTGATTTCCAGTGTGATTAAGGATTCTTGCAGCTGGACGTCCAGCATTACCTGCCCCTATTATTATACATTTCATAATAGTTTCCTCAAAGAATTTATTTAGAACTACTCAACAATCTTTAAATTTGATTTAAATTAATTTATTTACATCAATTTATTTATTATTTATCCTGATCAGCCATTTTATATATGTTCTTTATGGATTAAATGGATATTCTTTGCAAGCTAATTAAGTTTATTATAACTGTTTACAATTTCAAAAAAAGGGTTATCAGGTAATTTTTTTTTAATAAATGGGTTTTCAAACATTATAATTAAAAGTGTTGTAAATGGCAGAAAAATCACAATGCTATTTTGTATCAAAATTTTTATTAATTTTCATTATAGCTTCGCTTGCAGGATCCATTCCCTGAGCACCTATAAGTAATATTGCATCCGTATTTTTCGCAGATTTTAATGTGTATTCCAGTGCAGGATATAAATTTTCAATATATACATATTTCAAATGGTTTTCCTTTAGAGTTTTTAATACAATGTCCATTTCGCTTTGTTTTACAGTGTTGGCACTGTCAACTGCTTCAGCACTGCTTGTCACTATAATAGTATGATCTAAACCTTTAAGCCCATTGACAAGTGCTTCTGAATTTAAACCATTTATTGTAGATCCTCTCGAACCTCTGATTGCAAATACAATATAAAGGGTATTTTCACACATCTTAGCAGCACTTTTTATAGTAGCTACTATCCCATCCGGATTATGAGCAAAGTCATCAATTATTAGGGGATCTTTACCCAATATGGTGAATCTTCTTTCTAGCTGTTTATAAGATGATATTCCTTGTTTAATCACTTTTTCATCGATATTTAAAGCTATACAAGTATCTATTGCTGCCATGGTATTCTGAAGGAAGTGTTTACTACTAAATGGAAGTTCTTCTGTTTTCATGAACAGTTTGGAGCAATGATAAATACCATCTGATTTGAGGGTTATATTCTGATATGTAGAACCATTCTCAATACTTCCATGGGATAAAATGTTAATACTATCTTGTTTTTGTATAAGCTTTCCCATTTTTAGTAGCAGAGGATCATCAGAATTTAGAATAGCATACCTTTTTTTTAAATTATTTTTTTTCAATTTATTATCATGTTTTGATCTTTGGGATAAGGCTTCTAAAGATCCATATATCTCATTAAATGTTTCATCAGTGGAATTAACCAGACCTATATGATCCAAACCCACGTTTGTGATTACTAACACATTTGGATCAATTGCTGAAGTCATTATGCTGGCATGATCTTTCATGAGTTTATCTAACCAACCTTGTACCTCTGAAACTTCAATAACCATGGCATTAATCGATTTATCGTTAATATTTTCGAATTCAGCTATTTGCACAGCCACAACCGGGTCGATTAGTGTATTAAATTCTGATTTTGCATCAGTATTAGTATAAGTGCTGTAACCTGCTAATGTTAATATCTTGTAAATCATATGTGCTGTTGTTGATTTACCATTAGTACCCGTTACAACTACACGTAGTGAGTCATGAGCAAAAGTTTTAACTGCCCACTTAAGAGCAAATGCATTGGCAAATTCGATTTTAGGAGTTATTATAAGTGGTAATTTAACTTTTTTTGATGTTTCAACAGCTTTCACAGTGGGGTTCTGGGTAATAATGCAAGAAACTCCTTTTTTTGATGCTATGGTTATACCATTCTCGTCAATTCGGTGCCTTATCACAACATCCCCTGGCTTGGCGCGGTTTAAGAAAGTAAAAACGCCTTTAACAGGGTTTATATCTCCTATTAAATTTCCTTTAACCTTTTTGGCCAAGTAGGATGTTGTAATTTCATTCATATTAACATTCCTTCAGATAATATTAGAATACTCTGTAACCATATAATGTGGCTGCGCACACTAACACGGTGGCTCCCCAATAAATTACAATAATTTTCTTCTCGGATAATCCCTTGTAGTTGAGAGTATGATGGAGAGGTTCTACAGGTAATTTAATAATATGTGCTCTGTGAAGCAGGCTCACAATTACGGAAATTATTGGTATGGCTAGTGCTAAGACTGCAAATAATATTATATTTCCTAAAAATGCGGCAGTAATATATCCTGCTCCGAGAGCAAAAGATCCAGTATCTCCCATAAATATGCTTGCAGGGTACTTATTATATACGAGAAATCCAAAACAGGCACCGGCTATTACTATAAATGGTAATGATCCATCGGGATTTCCATTTGAAATCATAAATATTGTTGAGGCAATAGAGGCTATAGCAATTATTCCCGCTGCAAGACCATCCATTCCATCGATAAGATTAACTGAATTTATAGATCCTACAATACCAAATATTACAACGGGTATTATTAATAATCCGATGTTAAATCCCAGTATAGAAGCACCAACAGCACCTGAAGAAATAAGGAACAATGAAACCAATATCTGCGCAAAAATCTTCTCGTTTTCTTTTATTTCACTTTTTATAGGTGCTTCACCAGTGATCTCTACTAAATTATTTTTTAAGAGATATTCTAAATCTTTTTTTGCTTTAGGTGTTGTTACTCTGGCATTTTCACCAGTTTTAAGAGTTAATCTGCCAATTTCAACTTCTTTTGGACTTATATTCCTTATAACTTTTTGAACTTCTTTGGTTTTAAGACCTATAAGATCGTCCATTAATCCAACGATCCCCGCGGTCATCATGATTATTACGGTTAAAACAAGGTTCTTGTCTGAGTAAAGAATACATGCAAGTAGAAGAACTCCCATTAGTATGGCAAGTCCGCCCATAGTAGGTGTTCCTGCTTTATGACTGTGTTCTGTGACTATGGGATTATCCTTAACATCTGCATATTTCAACATCTTCTTGACAAAAAGTGTGAAAAGCGCTGTAGCTATGAATGTGAGTAAGAATATGAAAACCTCTACCTGGATATTGCTCAAAATATCACCTTTAATTTTTTATAGGAATGAAATCAATTTGAAATAATTAATGCAATTAAATTATTTATGTACACCATTTCTTATGTATACTTTTATTAAACTGGTTCCCTTTAATTTTATTCTAATGTTAATTTGAACTCTATATTTTATTTTAAAATTTTAAGATCTTCAGAGATTTTAACGGCCTTTGCCAGTGTTTCACCACGTATTGTTATACGTTCATAATTTTTTGGTCCATGAATGATCCAAGAATTTTTATTGCTAAATTCCCTGAATTTGTAATTGTTTTTATTTGAAGGATAACTACCAACAGGTATCTCAATTGCTGAATAATTTTTAATCTTATTCCTAAGTTTTAAAGCATTCCACTTCCCAGATGCCATATCAATTAATTCATGCATTATATTAACGCCTGTTGCGGCACCTGTAATATACCTTGTTCCACTGGGTCTAGCATTAATTTCTATAACATTATTTTCTTTTGTTTCTTTGTTAAATATGATATCAATATCTGCTGTGCCCTCTAATCCTAATTTCTCTGCAATGTCTACAGCAATTTCTTGAATTTTGAGATTATTTTCCTCATTATTAATGTCCTTTATATTTAAAGGGGCTTTTTTAATCTTTTTAAGTGGATGGATACATTCCAATGTAGTTTTTCCTTTATAAACTGGAACTAATGGTACAGTTTTCCCCTTCCATCTCAAAACTTCTATAGAAATTTCAGGCCCTTCAATGAATTTTTCTGCTACCCCGTTTTCAAATTCATGAAAATATCTTTCAATATCGTTAATAGACGAGATGATCTTTATTCCAGATCCGCCCTGTCCTTCGATTTGTTTTAAGACCATTGGTTCATTGTATTTTATTTTTTGTTTAATATTCTCATGATCATTTTTTGTTATTTTAAAATACTCTGGAGTTTTAATATTATTTTTAACAAAAAATTCTTTGGTTTTAAATTTATCAGCACATGTTTTGGCAGCTGAAACTGGAGATGCTACTACAGGAATTCCATAATCCTCTTCTAGCTTCTTTTTCATAAAAGCTACTTCAATAAGAGGTCCATCAATTCCTATTAATGGTACAACCGCATCTACTTCCTCTTGAATGGCAATTTTCATTGGTTCGTCCATTCCCCTTGAAACAATAAAATTTGAATCAGCTAATTTCAAGTTGGGAGATTGGGCATTTGATTCGGATATTATGCTCTTTATAAAAATTTTTTTAGTGTAGAGTGCTACATCATCAAATAGACGGGCCCCTATAAACAGTATTTTCATTTTATCACAATTAGTTTTAATAAATTTTTGATTAGAAAATTTTAATTGGATACAAAAAATATGGATTTTTTTTATTGAATAAATTCTATTTTATTCTGTGATATATTATCCATTCTAAAATGTATAGTTAGAGAAGTAAGATTTTCCCATATATAATAATATCAATATAATTATGAATGTTGTACTTTGAATGAATTGTTTATAATTCTAGTTAATTCTTCCACACCTGTTTTGACTTCTTCTGAAATTGTATTGGACATCTCCATATTTTTGGGTTGAATCCCAATTAGTAATATTTTCGTGTCTGTAACTGATTCTAAATATTTGATCATGAATGATAATGGCATAGCATGAGTTGAAATATTGTAATCTGCTATTTCATAAGATTTAACCAGTTTTATTAAACCGGGATTCATTTTCATTTCAACAGCATCTACAAAAATTATGTGAGAAGGCTTTTCTTTTCTTATAAGTCCAGTATAGTTTTCTGGGACAGTTTCTGCATTTATAACTAGAATTTCAGGTTGGGTTTTGAATAATTTTATCAGATTTCTTGCGATTAATGGTCCTACCCCATCGTCTCCACGCATATCATTGCCTATACATAAAAATATGATCTTACTATATTCTTCTGCAAATATTTTTAATTCTTGCTCTAACACTCTCTAATCCTCCACCCATCTTATAATGCAGATTTAATTGTATTATGTCGCCAGGATAAACTTTTGTTATTTCAATTGGGATTATTAAGGGAGGATTTAGCATTGGTGTGGGTCCACAGATAATATCCTCTGTTATTAAAGTAAATGTAGTAATTTTTACACCTGAAACTATTCCAAATGTTTTTATTTTAATATCTATAGATTCATTAAATGTTGTTGGAGTGTAGTACCTAAAATTTATTCTACTGTAGAAGTTAGGGTCTCCCAAAACCTTGTTTTTTGGATGTCCATCCTCTTCATAACATAAATCTTCAGTATCCGCTTGGACGGGTTCTATACAATTTAAAATTCCGCAAGGTATAATTATTCCACTTTCTTTCAAATATTTCCTAGCGGAATTTAATACTGGAACTTGTTCTTCATCTATAAGTGCAGTATCTAGCATTTCACAGATGATTACATCTGCTTTTTTTGAAAACGAAAATTTAGTTGCATCTGCAATGATAACTTCTACATTATCTAGATCTTTAAGATTTGATCGTGTGCGTTCTGCAATGGATTTATTAATTTCAACTGCATATACAAAATTTGAATTGGTAGCTGCCCATGCTGAAAGAATTCCTGAACCTGCTCCTAAATCATAAACAGTTCCTCTAGCTTTTTTCAATATGGCTTCATAAAATCCAGCCAATCGCGCAGTATCTGATGTGAGGTTATGGTGATAGGACGTAAATTAACACCTTCATAAAATTAATTCTGTAAACTCGTATAAATTATGAATAAATTAATAATATATAATATTATTAATCAATTCAATTGTAAATCCTATTACCATTTATATTGGAAATTGTGAAAAATTTATTCAATTTTTTCGCTACTAGCAGTGCTTGTAAGTTTTACGTGTTCGACACCTTTTAATCTCATAATCTTCTCAGTTAGGTCGCGTATGTATTTAACGTCTCCCTTAACAACCACAACTTCTAAACAATATTTTTCCGTCATGTGAACATGCATAACAGCATTGATGTAATCTCTGTAGTCATGCTGGATGTCTGTAAGATCTTCCATTACGCCGGTGTAATGATGGTCGTATATTACTGCGAGTATTCCTATTCTCTCGCCTTCCATCTCGTTCATCCACTGATAACGAACGATATAATCTTTTAATGCGTCTCTAATTCCCTTAGACCGTGATTGGTACCCTCTATCTTTAAGAACTTCGTCAAATTCACTTAATAACTTTTTAGGTAATGACATGCTTATTCTCATCACAATATTCCCTCCCAATTTATAATACAATAATACTAAATTTGGCACTATTTAAAGCTTGTCCTAAATTTACAAT
>CAAGKR010276791.1_pt1 | contig 12497 bp, 15 predicted proteins | sample 2556971 | NCBI WGS metagenome assembly CAAGKR01 (sample SAMEA5207829, study PRJEB30636) | soil metagenome | biome: forest; feature: boreal; material: soil | place: USA | collected 2011-09 | depth 1 m | reverse complement strand
GCGGACGCTCGGTCGCCGAAGTTGGAGCAGAGCGGCCCGGCGCCGGAGGCGCCGAGAGCGGAAGGCTGGCTCCGAGCGCCGGTACGATCGGGAGCACATGGAGACCGTCGACGACGTCCGCGCCGCGCTCGAGGCGCACCAGTACCTGGCCGACGAAGGGCTCGCCACTGCGATCTTCCTCGCGATGCGCCTGAAACGCCCGTTGCTGCTCGAGGGCGAGGCCGGGGTGGGGAAGACCGAGGTCGCGAAAGTGCTGGCGCGCTGGACGGGCGGGGAGCTCGTCCGGCTGCAGTGCTACGAGGGGATCGACGCCGCGCAGGCCGTCTACGAGTGGGACTATTCGCGCCAGCTCCTGCACCTCCGGGCCGTCGAAGCGAAGGGGGAGGAGGTCGTCGAGGACGAGCTCTACTCCGAGCGCTTCCTGGTGAAGCGGCCGTTGCTGCGCGCCATCGCGTACGAGTCGGAAGCGCTCGGCGCGACCACGCCGCCGGTCTTGCTCGTCGACGAGGTCGACCGCGCCGACGACGAGTTCGAGGCCTTCCTGCTCGAGATCCTTTCCGACTTCACGATCACCGTTCCCGAGCTCGGCACCTTCCGTGCGGAGGAACCACCGATCGTCGTGGTCACGTCGAACCGCACGCGCGACGTGCACGACGCCTTGAAACGCCGCTGCCTGTACCACTGGATCTCGCACCCCGACTTCGAGCGTGAGCTCGCGATCCTCCGGGTGCGCGCGCCCGACATCTCCGAGATGCTGGCACGTCAGGTTGCCGCCGCGGTCGAGTCGCTGCGCGAGCTCGAGCTCTACAAGCCGCCGGGCGTCGCCGAGACGATCGACTGGGCGAACGCGCTCGCCGTGCTCGGCACCACCGCGATCGACGAACGTTCGGTTGACATCACGCTCGGCACGATCTTGAAGTACCGCGAAGACCAGGAGCGCACGCGCGCGTACGGCATCCGTGAGCTGGTGCACACCGCGATCGAGCGCAGTGCCTGAAGTCGACGCGCCTCGCACTGCCACGGTCGAGCTCGACCGGATCGCAGTCGGGTTCGCGCGCCTGTTGCGCGGGGCGGGCCTCGAAGTCCCGCTCGGCAACACGATCGCATTCGGTCAGGCGCTCATGGCCGTGGGCCTCGAACGTCGCGACTCGGTGTACTGGGCCGGTCGCACCACGTTGATGCGCCGCCCCGAAGATGCCGACACCTACGACAGAGCGTTTCGCGCCTGGTGGGAGCACGAGCACGATCTCGAGCTCGTGGCGCCACCGGTCACGCGCGAGCTGAGCATCGCGTTCGATGCCGACGGCGACGACGATGACGCGCCCGATCCCGGCGAGACCACCACCACGCCGACGGTCGCGGTGCGCTACAGCGCCGCGGAAGTGCTCCGCCAGCGCGACTTCGCGTCGTACACAACAGCGGAGTTCGCGGAGGCACGGCGGCTGATGGCCGACCTCCGGCTGGCGGGCTCGCTCCGCCGATCCCGACGCCAGCAGCGCAGCCGCCGCCATCGCGGCAAACCCGATCTGCGCCGCACCGTGCGTCGCGCACTTCGCACGGGTGGCGAGCCCGTGCAGCGCGCCTTTCTCGAATCCGCGTCGCGGCCGCGCCGCATCGTGCTCCTCTGTGATGTCAGTGGATCGATGGAGCCGTATGCGCGCGCGCTCGTGCGTTTCCTGCACGCGGCGGTCGTCGGCCGCGGCCGGGTCGAGGCGTTCGCGATGGGCACTCGGCTCACGCGCATCACCCGCGAGCTCTCGTCGCGTGACCCCGACGCCGCCATCGCCGCTGCCGCGCACCGCGTGGTCGACTGGTCGGGCGGCACCCGGCTGGGGGAGGCGCTCCGCGAGTTCAACGACCGGTGGGGTGTGCGCGGCATGGCCCGGGGTGCGGTCGTCGTGATCCTGTCCGACGGCTGGGATCGTGGTGACCCCGACGTGCTCGCCGAGCAGATGGCGCGGCTCGGGCGGGTCGCCTACCGGATCGTCTGGGTGAACCCGCTCAAGGCGTCACCCGACTTCGCCCCGCTCGCCCGCGGAATGGCCGCGGCATTGCCGTACGTTGACGAGTTCGTCGAAGGCCATTCGCTGGCCTCCCTCGAGCATCTCGCAGAGGTGGTATCCCGATGAAGGAAGTACTGGACGACATCGAACGCTGGCGCGCCGGCGGCCACCGGGTCGCGGTTGCACGCGTCGTGGGGTTGGAAGGATCGGCGCCGCGCGACCCTGGGGCCACCATGGCCGTCAACGATGCGGGCGAGGTCGCGGGATCGGTCTCGGGTGGGTGCGTGGAAGGCGCGGTGGTCGAGGCCTCGCTCGAGGTCCTCGCCGGTACCCGCGAGCCCGGCATCGTCACGTTCGGCTATTCCGACGACGAGGCGTTCGCGGTGGGGCTCACGTGCGGCGGCACGATCCACCTGTTCCTCGAACCGCTCGACTGGTAAACGCAGTCGATGGCCGAGACCCCGATCTACGAAGCCCTGCGCGACGCCCTGCGCGATGAGAAGCCGGTCGTGCTGGCCACGGCCACCGCCGGCCCCAACCCGGGCGCGAAGCTGCTCGCCCGGCCCGACGGCTCGACCCTCGGCACCCTCGGTGATCCCGATCTCGACCGGGTGGTCACGCGCGACGCGCTCGGCGAGCTCCAGGCCGGTCTCACCTCCACTCGTCATTACGGTGAGCACGGCGAGGCGCGCGAAGACACGGTGGCGGTGTTCATCGAGTCGTTTGCGCCACCGCCCCGCATGGTGATCTTCGGGGCTGTCGACTTCACCGCCGCGCTGGCGAAGGTCGCGAAGGTGCTCGGCTACCGCGTCGTCGTCTGCGACGCGCGGGCGGTGTTCGCGACGCGGCAGCGCTTCCCGATGGCCGACGAAGTCGTGAACGACTGGCCCGACCGATACCTCGAGAAGATCGGTGACGAGCTCGGCGCGCGCGACGCCGTCTGTGTGCTCACCCACGACACCAAGTTCGACGTTCCTGCGATCGTCGGCGCGCTCGCAACCGACGTCGGCTACCTCGGTGCCATGGGTTCTCGCCGTACGCACGCGAAGCGGGTGGACCGGCTCCGCGAGGCCGGTGTCACCGACGAGGGTCTCGCGCGGATCCGCGCTCCCATCGGCCTCGACATCGGAGGGCGTACGCCCGAGGAGACCGCGGTGTCGATCTGCGCCGAGATCATCGCGGTGCGTACTGGCCATCAGCCCGCGTCGCTGAGCGACACCGCTGGGCCCATTCACTAAGGCGAGGAAGAGCGAACACATGGACCTCGGTATCTCGGGCAGGCGCGCCGCGGTCGCGGCAGCATCGCAGGGTCTCGGGCGCGGCACCGCGGCGGCACTCGCGGCGGAAGGCGTCCAGGTCGCCATCTGCAGCCGGTCGAAGGAGAAGATCGAGGCGGCCGCGGCCGGCATTCCCGGGGCGATCCCGCTCGTGGCCGACGTGTCGACCGAAGAGGGTGCGGCGCAGTTCGTCCGTGACGCCCGCGAGGCGCTCGGCGGGATCGACATCCTCGTCGCAAACGGAGGGGGACCGCCGCCCGGGACCTTCGCTTCCACCGAGCTGTCGCTTTATTCGAAGGCCATCGAGCAGAACTGCCTCGCCGTCATCGCCATGTGCATCGAGGCGGTTCCGGCCATGCAGGCGCAGGGCTGGGGGAGGGTGCTCGCGATCACGTCGGTCTCGGTTCGCCAGCCGATTGCCACGCTCATCCTCTCCAACACGGCGCGCGCCGGAGTGACCGGCTTCCTCAAGACCCTCGCGCGCGAGGTCGCGGCGGACGGCGTCACCGCGAACTCCATCCAGCCCGGATCGCACGACACCGAGCGGATCCGCGCGCTACGTGGCAATGCCGCCGGTGGGAATGCTGGTGGCGGCGCACGTGGTGGCGACCGGATCGGCGACCCCGACGACTTCGGCAAGATCGCAGCCTTCCTCTGTTCGGAACCGGCGAAGTTCCTCACCGGCGCCGCCGTCAACGTCGACGGCGGTGCCTACATGGGCCTGCAGTAGGCCTCCAGTAAGGCGTCCACGAGCGCCTACGCTCTTGGCGCTGATGGAGCGAGACCAGCGCATCCTCACGGTTCCCAACCTGATCTCGGTGCTGCGGCTCCTGTGCGCCCCGTTGTTCGTGTGGCTGCTCGTCGACGATCGCGGCGTTGCCGCCGCTGCCGTGCTCGCCGTGCTCGGGGCGTCCGACTGGGTCGACGGCTGGATCGCCCGCCGTTTCGACCAGGGAAGCAACCTGGGCAAAGTGCTCGACCCGGTCGCCGACCGCGTGCTGTTGATCGTCGCCGCGGTCGCGCTGCTCGTGGACGGCAGCGTGCCGATCGTCGTGGGTGTGCTCGTGCTCGTCCGGGAGGCGGTGGTCAGCATTGCGGTGCTGGTGCTGGCGATGGCCGGCGCCCGCCGGATCGACGTGCAATGGGCGGGCAAAGCGGGCACGCTGTCAGTGATGTTCGCGTTCCCGCTGTTTCTCTGGGCCGACAACATCGAGAGTGGGCACAACGCGGTCCTCGCCGTAGCGTGGTTCTTCGCCGTCGTCGGCTTGGCGTTGGGCTACTACGCCGTGATCACCTACCTCCCGATGGCGCGCGAGGCGCTGCGCGAAGGTCGCTCGCACACCGGCGCTCCCGAAAGCGCGGTCTCGTGAAGGCGGTGATCCTGGCCGGCGGTGAGGGCACCCGCTTGCGGCCGCTCACGAGCAACACACCGAAGCCGATGATGCCGCTCGTCAACAAGCCGATGATGGAGCACATCGTGGCGCTCCTCGCGCTCCACGGCTTCGACGAGATCGTGGTGACGGTCGCGTTCCTCGCCAACCAGATCCGCGACTACTTCGGTGACGGCTCCGACTTCGGTGTGAGCATGCGCTACGCCACCGAGGACACTCCTCTTGGCACCGCGGGATCGGTCCGGAACGCGTCCGCCGAGCTCGACGACACGTTCCTCGTCATCTCGGGCGATGTCCTCACCGACATCGACCTCACCGCGTTCGTCAAGGCCCACCGCGACGCGAGCGCGTCGGCATCGATCGCGCTGAAGCACGTCGACAACCCGCTCGAGTTCGGCATCGTCATCACGCAAACCGACGGCAGCATCGAACGGTTCCTCGAGAAGCCGTCCTGGGGCGAAGTGTTCTCCGACACCATCAACACCGGCATCTACGTGCTCGAGCCCGACGTGTTCGACTTCATCGCGGACAACGAGGTGGTCGACTTCTCGGGGGACGTGTTCCCCGCGTTGCTCGAGGCCGGGCACACGATGCACGGGCATGTCATCGACGACTACTGGGAGGACGTCGGCACGCTCGACTCCTATATCCGCGTCCACAGGGATGTCCTCGACGGTCAGGTGCGGGTCGACATCGACGGGTTCCGGCTCGGCGAGGGCCAGTGGATCGGCACCGACGTCGAGATCAGCCCGCAGGCCCGTATCGACGGGCCGGTTGTGATCGGCGACAGCTGCCGCGTCGAGGCGGGTGCCCACCTGCGCGAGTACACCGTGCTCGGTACCGACGTGATCGTGAAGGCCGACGCGTTCCTCGAGCGCGCGGTCTGCCACGACCACGTCTACGTCGGGCCCGGTACGAACCTCCGTGGCTGCGTGATCGGACGCAACACCGACTTGCGCGCTCATGTCCGGGTGGAAGACGGCACCGTCGTCGGCAACGAATGCTTCGTGGGCCAGGACGCGGTGATCAACCCGAACGTGAAGATCTATCCGTTCAAGACGGTCGAGTCGGGCGCGATCGTCACCTCGTCGATCGTGTGGGAGAGCCGCGGCGCCCGCACGCTGTTCGGGCCTCGTGGTGTGCGCGGCCTCGCCAATGTCGACATCAGCCCCGACGTGGTTGCACGTGTCGCGATGGCGTACGGCACGGCACTGCCGAAAGGCTCCACGATCAGCACGAGTCGCGACACCAGCCGGCTCGCGCGTGCGCTCAAGCGCGGCCTCATCAGCGGGCTCAACCTCTCCGGAATCAACGTGGAGGACATCGAGCTCGCGACCGTGCCTCTCACGCGCTTCCAGGTGCGCAATGGGCCCTCGCAGGGTGGCATCACGGTGCGGCTCGCCACCGGCGATCCCGACACCGTCGAGATGCGGTTCTTCGACAGTGACGGTCGCGACATCGACCCGTCGATGCAGCGCAAGATCGAACGGCTCCTCTACCGGGAAGACTTCCGGCGAGCCTTCGGCGGCGATATCGGCGACATCGCGTTCCCGCCACGATCACTCGAGTTCTACACCGCCGCGCTCGAGCACGTCGTCGACATCGATCGCGTCCGGCGGCGCTCGTTCAAGATCGTCCTCGACTACTCGTTCGGTGCGGTGTCGATCGTCATGCCGAACCTGCTCACGAAGCTCCGCGCCGAAGTGCTGGCGGTGAACCCGTTCGCGAGCACCCTCGCGGCGACCGCCGACACCGGTGACACCAACGTGGTACGGGTCGCGGAGCTCGTGCGCGCATCCGGCAGTGATCTCGGTTTCGTGATCGATCCCGACGGCGAGCTGTCCACCGTGATCGACGACACCGGCCGGATCCTCGAGCCGGAGGAGCTGCTCCTCGCGATCTGTGCGCTCCTCGCCGAAGCCGTCCCCGACGCGCGGGTGGCCGTCCCCGTGAACGTCACCGGTGCGGTCGAGGAGATCCTCGGCGAGGACGCGGTGGTGCGTACGAAGCTGGCGAGCGCGAGCCTCATGGAGGCAGCGGTCTTGGGCGTCACGTTCGCGGGCGCGTCCGACGGTGGCTGTATCTGGCCCGACTTCTTGCCTGCGTACGACGCCGCCGTCACCTTGGTGAAGCTCCTCGACCTCCTCGCCCTGGTCGACCGCCCGCTCTCCACGGTGTACGCGTCGCTGCCGGCGGTGCACGTGGCCCACGAGACAATCGTCACGCCGTGGGAGCGCAAGGGCACGGTCATGCGCGAGATCGTCGAGAAGGTGAGCGCACGGAAGGTCGAGCTCATCGACGGCGTGAAGGTGATCGAAGACGGCCGGTGGGCGCTCGTGCTGCCCGACCCCGAAGACGCGCTGACGCACGTGTGGGCGGAGGCGGGGAGTGATCAAGACGCGCGGCGTCTCGCGCAGGAGTACGTGCAGAGCATCCGCCAGATCCTGCGCTGAGAGCGGCCGCCGAAGGGCGGACGCTCAGGGCCCGAGCGGCCCGGCGTCGGAGGCGCCGAGAGCGGGAAGCAGGCGCGCAGGCTCGGAGCGAGCGCAGGCGCTCGCTCTGAGCGCCTCGCTACTATCTGCGCCCATGCAGTTTCCCGACGAGCTCCGCTACAGCACCGAGCACGAGTGGGTGGCCGTCGACGGCGTCCGCGCTCGTGTCGGCATCACCGATTACGCGCAGGACGCGCTCGGCGACGTGGTGTACGTCGACCTGCCCGATGTGGGCCTCGCGGTGATCGCCGGGTCAACGTGCGCCGAGGTCGAGTCCACGAAGTCGGTGTCGGAGATCTACACGCCGCTCACCGGCGTCATCGTCGAGGTGAACCAAGCGCTGGTCGACGCACCCGAGCTCATCAACCAGGAGCCCTACGGCACAGGCTGGATCTTCGCGGTCGAGATGTCCGATACCGCCGAGCTCGACGGTCTCCTCGACGCGGCCGCGTACCGCAAACTCGTCGAAGAGGAGTAGCGATCCCGAGCTGGCGCCTACTGGACCAACTCTGTTCCTCCGTCGGAGCGGAGGAGCAGATGGAGTTGGACACCGCGCTGCTCGCGCAGGTTGCGGGCGGTGCGCGCCCGGCTTTGCGTTGCTACCGGTGGGAGTCTCCGACGTTGTCGCTCGGACGATTCCAGTCCGACGACGAGGTCGACCACGACGCCTGCCGCCGACTCGGGGTATCGGTGGTTCGGCGACCCACCGGGGGGAGAGCGCTGCTGCACGGTGCCGATCTCACGTACGCAGTCGCGATGCCGCGGCCCGAGGGCGCGCCAGGATCCGTCGATGCGGTCTACTGCGCGCTCGCCGGCGCGCTGATCGCGGGGTTGGCGCGGGTCGGCGTCGAAGCGGCGATCGCGCGGCACGACCGCAACACTCGCGGCAGTCCGCACCCGGGCGCCGGGCCGGTGTGCTTCACGAGCATGCAGGGTGCCGACCTGCGGGTGGGGGACCGGAAGCTGTGCGGTTCGGCGCAGGTGCGACGCGGGGGAGCCGTCCTGCAGCACGGCTCGATCCTCCTCGACCGTCTCGCCTTCGACGAGACCAGCGTGCTGGCGCCTCGCCCCGGTCAGACCGTCCCGAGCTCCGACCATCTGCGCCGGGTCACGGTCACGATGCGGGAGCTCGGTGCGCCCCACGACCCGGAGGTGGTGGCGGCCGCGCTCGTCGAGGGCTTCCGCGAGATCCTCGACGTCGAGTTCACGTGACGGGTCGAACCCTCGACCTCGGCTCCACGTCCAGACCGTACCGCTGATCGGGGCGCGGGCCGGGGTACCCTCTCGTCATGCGATGCCGCCGGTGCGGCCACGACAACGAGATCGGGGCCAACTTCTGCTCGTCGTGCGGCGAGGTCCTGGCGCGTGAGGAGGAGACGACCCTCAGCCTCACGGAGCTCGCCGAGCGCCTCGAGCTCGACGAGGACCTCGGCGAGGCGTTGGCGGAGCTGCCCGAGGGCATGGGCATGCTCGTCGTGCGGCGCGGCCCCAACGCAGGCAGCCGGTTCGTCCTCGACGCCGATGTCACCGCCCTCGGCCGTCATCCGGACTCCGACATCTTCCTCGACGACATCACGGTCTCCCGCCGCCACGCCACGGTCCGGCGGGTCGCCGACGGGTACGAGGTGAGCGACGCGGGGTCGCTCAACGGCACCTACGTCGACCATCACCGGGTCGACACCGCGCCACTGCACCACCTCGCCGACCTGCAGATCGGTCGCTTCGTGCTCGTGTTCCTCGTCGGTGGGCAGACGGCGTGAGCGCGCATGACACCACGGGCGCACCCGGGGCGCACCTCTCGATCGGCGAGGTGCTGGCCGAGCTGCGAGACGAGTTTCCCGACATCACGATCTCGAAGATCCGCTTCCTCGAGAGCCAGGGGCTCATCGACCCCGAGCGCACACCGTCCGGGTACCGGAAGTTCTACGACCAAGACCTCGCGCGCCTGCGCTGGATCCTGCACCAGCAAAAGGAGCACTTCCTCCCGCTCAAGGTGATCAAGGAACGCCTCGACCAGCTCCAGCCGGGCGAAGAGCTCCTGCTCGACCCCAGTCCCGCCTCTCTGCCGGCCGCCGCGGATGCGGGGGATCTCGGGAAGACGGCCGCGGGCGCGTCTTCTGAGGGGAACGAACGGGAGGAGCCGATCCCGCCCAGTCGGCCGAGCCCGTCGAGCGCGGCACCGGCAGGTGCACCCGCACGTGCGCAGGGTCGCGCGCCGGCCCGCACCCGGCCGCCGACGTTCGTGCCCACGCTGCCGATCGACGACGGCACCGACGACGACGCGGGCTCGACGAGCGAGCAGACCTACTCGCGCGGAGAGCTCGCCACGGCTGCCGGCCTCGAGGCGGGGCAGGTCGAGCAGCTCGAGAGCTTCGGCCTGGTCATCCCTGCGCTCGAGATCGGCGGCGAGGCGCGCTACGACGCCGACGCCCTCGAGGTGGCGCGGGCGGCAGCCGGGTTCTTCGCGCGTGGAGTCGAGGGACGCCATCTGCGCATGTACCGCACGTTCGCGGAACGAGAAGCGGTGCTCTTCGGCCAGGTGCTCTTGCCGTACGTCCGCCAGCGCAACCCCGAAGCCCGGGCCCGGCTCCAAGACGAGCTCGTCGAGCTCAGCGCGCTGGGTCGCCGGCTGCGCACCGCGCTCCTCCGCGAGGCGGTTCGCGACTCGCTCTCGGAGTGACCACCCCCACGCCGACGACGCTGCTCGACGAGTCCGCCATCCACGAGTGCGTCACCCGCGTCGCGGTGGAGATCGCGGCTGACCATCCCGACGGCGTCGTGCTCGTGGGGGTGCTGAAAGGGGCGCTGATCTTCCTCGCCGACCTGGCGCGCGCGCTCTCGTCGATCGAGGTAGCCGTCGACTTCATCGCCATCTCCCGCTACGCGCCCGACTCCGGGCGGGTTCGCATCCTCCACGACGTCGATCTCGATCTGAGCGGCCGCGACGTTATCCTCGTCGAAGATCTCGTCGACACCGGCCTCACGCTCGCGTACCTCCTCGACCACCTTCGTGCGCGCGGGCCGCGCGAGCTCGACGTGTGCGCGTTGCTCGACCGCACCGCGCGCCGAATCGTGCCGCTCGACGTGCGATACGTGGGGGCGGCGATTCCCGACGTGTTCGTCCTCGGCTACGGCCTCCATCTCGCCGACCTCTACCGCAACCTGCCGAGAGTGGTGGAGGCCGACCGTCGCGTCGTGCAACACGACCCCGGTGCCTACGTGGCTGCCCTCTACGGAGCTTGAACGGGCGCGGGCGTCGAGAAAGGGGCCCGGTGCTACTGTCGCGACGGACGATCCGGAGGCGCCCGTGATCCCGATGTCCTTGGTAGGAGTTCGAGTGGAGGTTCCCTCGAACCAGCCGATCGTGCTCCTGCGCGAGCACGAAGGTCAGCGGTACCTGCCGATCTACATCGGGCCGCCCGAGGCGACCGCGATCGTCTATGCGCTCCAGGGCATGGAGACCCCTCGGCCCATGACCCACGACCTCTTCAAGACGGTCCTCGACGATCTCGGGGCCAAGCTGGTTCAGGTCGTGATCACCGAGCTCCACGACGGCACCTTCTACGCCGAGATCGAGATCTCTCGCCACGAGGGCACGTGCCGGCTGTCCTCCCGCCCCTCTGACGCCATCGCGCTGGCGGTCCGCTACCCGGAGCCGGTGCCGATCTTCGCCCAGGAGGAGGTGCTCGAGGAGGCGGGTGTGCTCTTCGAGCAGGACGAGGACGAGCAGCTGATCGAGCAGTTCACGGAATTCCTCGATCAGGTCCGCCCTGAAGACTTCGCCCACGGGTCGGAGTAACCCCCGCCTCGCGGTTCGTTGACGGCACCCAGGTGCGCGGCTAGCCTGACACTCCCGTAACTACGACCGTGTACTTCAGGGTCATCCCCCCTCGAGTACCGCTGGAGTGTCGTCACGATGCAACCGCAGCTCGACGGTTTCGACGGCTCGGGATCGAAACCGGGCGACACGGGCTTCCGCGGTCCGCAGGTCTGCGCCATCGTCGGCATCACCTACCGGCAGCTCGATTACTGGGCACGCACCGAGCTCGTGCGGCCGTCGATCGCAGATGCTCGGGGAAGCGGCACGCAGCGCGCGTACTCGTACTCCGACCTCGTTCGCCTCAAAGTCGTGAAGAACCTCCTCGACGCGGGCGTGAAGCTCCAAACCGCGCGCAAGGCGATCGAGTACTTGCGTGAAGACCTCGGCGAAAACTGGGCGACCGCGAGCCTCGTGCTCGACGGTGCAGGTTCCGTGCTCGCGCGTACCGACGACGCGCTGATCGACCTCGTGCGTCGCGGCCAAGGTGTGCTCAACATCGTGCCGCTCGGTCGCGTGGTGCAGGAGCTCGACGCTCGCATCGGCGAACTCTCGGTCACTGACACCGGAGGCTGACCATCTCGGAGCTGCCGAACGAACTCGTGCGGTTCGCGCACAACTCCGAACGGCAGTTCGCGAAGCTCCTCGACTTCTATTCCATCGAGTGGGACTACGAGCCCCGCACGTTCGTGCTCGAAGCCGACCGTGACGGCAACCCGCAGCAGGCGTTCACCCCGGATTTCTACCTGCCCGCTTACGACCTCTACATCGAGATCACCACGCTGAACCAGAAGCTCGTCACCAAGAAGAACCGCAAGGCGCGCCGCGTGCAGGAGCTCTACCCCGAAGTAAACGTTCGCGTGTTCTACCAACGTGACTACCTGCACCTGCTCGTGAAGTACGGGCTCGAGCCGCCTTCGCAGCTTGCCGCGGACGGCCTCGTCGGGAAGGAACCGCAACCTCTCGACCTCGTGCCACCGGCTGCGCGCCGGAGCGGCGATTCGGCGCATCCGGCCGCCGAATCTGCCTGAGGTGGCACTGCGTCACAGCCCACTCGACGCCGAGCACCGCGCGCTGGGCGCGCGGATGGCAGAGTTCGGCGGCTGGGAGATGCCGATCCAGTACGGCGGGGTGCTCGAGGAGCACCGCGCGTGTCGGGACTGCGCAGTGGTGTTCGACGTGTCGCATCTCGGATCGCTGCGGGTCCACGGCGCGGGCGCGTTCGCCACGCTGCAGTGGGCGCTCACCAACGACCTCGACCGCATCGAGCCCGGACGCGCGCAGTACACGCACCTCCTCGATCCTGACGACGCGCACGTCGTCGACGACCTCATCGTCTGGTGGATCGCACCGGGCGACTTCCTGGTGATGCCCAACGCTTCGAACACCGCGCCGCTCGTCACCGCGTTGCGCGAGGCCGCCGACGCCCACGGTGCAGGAGTTGGTGGAGGGGGCGAGTGTGCGGTCGACGACGTCACCGCCGGGCGTGCCGTGCTCGCGGTGCAGGGGCCGGAGGC
>CAAGKR010080788.1_pt1 | contig 12499 bp, 4 predicted proteins | sample 2556971 | NCBI WGS metagenome assembly CAAGKR01 (sample SAMEA5207829, study PRJEB30636) | soil metagenome | biome: forest; feature: boreal; material: soil | place: USA | collected 2011-09 | depth 1 m | reverse complement strand
GCCAAAATAGCGCCCGTACTCCTGCACAAGCACATCGGCGGCGACTTTGGATGCGCCAAACAGGCTGTGCAGACAGCCGTCGATGGACATGTCTTCTGGAAAGCCGTGCTCAGCCCACGCGTTATCAGGAGCCAGTTCGAACCGCGTCGATAGCTCGATGAGCGGTAGCTGATTTGGTCGGTCGCCGTAGACTTTGTTCGTGCTGACGAAGATAAAAACTGCGGCCGGTGCAAACTGGCGTGTTGCTTCGAGAAGGTTAAGCGTGCCATTTGCGTTTACGGTAAAGTCGGTTCTCGGTTCGCGCATAGCCCAATCGTGTGAGGGTTGGGCCGCACAGTGTATAACGACTTTTATATCAGCGCCGTAGCTCCTGAAAACCTGCTTGATCGCAGCCTCGTCACGGATATCGGCATCGACATGCATGTAGTTTCGAATGATCTGCTTCAGCGTGTTGACCTGCCACCGCGTACTCGCCTGCGGGCCGAAAAAATAGCTTCGCATATCATTGTCAATCCCAACGATCTCAAGGCCACGTTCGGCGAACAATTTCACAGTCTCGGCCCCGACCAAGCCTCCAGACCCTGTCACGATCGCAACGGCCATTCGATATTCTCCCCGAAGATCATCAATGAAGGGTATCCAGAGCTGCTTGCAAAACTATGGTTGCGTACTAAATTTTTCGCCTGAGTTCCTCTTTCTCCCGAGCGGCACGAAGGAGCTTCATGAAAGCTCCAGATGCCTTGTCGGGCCCTCATCGTTCCGTCACCTGCCAAAGGTTCACGGTGATATCGCGCGCAGAAAGGTACGTGACAATTAAAATCCGGCTCCAACGCCGGATATAGTAAATCCGTTTCTTGAATATTGATAAACGCCGGTCCCCTTCGGCCGAAGCCGGCCGAACGGCAACCGTTCCATTCGCAGGGGAAACCCGCAGGTAACGCACAGCGATAGTGACCATTGTTAACCATGGGCTTCATCAATTTGGATCACCCTGACCCATCGGCTTACCACTATTCTCTGCACTCATCCGGCTCCTTCTAGAATGAGGAAGGAGCAATCGCGCGGACATCGCGCTGTTCAGGGTTCGACTTGAAAGGTCTCGAAGAAGGGTCTGGGAACTTGCAACTTATCCTTAGCGAGAGAATTTCAAGTTGGTGGCGAGTTGTTTGGCAGGTGCGAGATTTCGATTCATTCAACAGCGTGTTAATTTGAAGGGCCCGATGCTTCGTCATATGCTTTTCTCGAACGAGCTTCATCCCAGCACGTCTAATCTCGTCGATCTCCTCGCGATTTCTCGCGTCAAGTATCCATGCAACCTTCTCTAAAAATGTCTCTTTGTCGCAGAAAATACATGTCTTGTAATCGACAAATCCAAGCATATTCATCTCTTTTTCAACTATCTTATCTGCTAGTAGCAACGAACCAACCCCCGCAATTTCAAAATTTTTCAGTACGATGTATCGAAAGCTCAACGCGTCGGTAAAGCAACATAGGTATTCATTGAGTTTCTTATAATATTTTATCCCTATGATTTGTTCGCCTCGCCCGCCGCTTTCCTGTCGCCATCCTTGGTGGGGAAGCTTCTCGACGCCTTCATGATTCAAGGACGCGACATATGATCTAAACGGGTATGACGATGCTACATGACCTGATTGCAGTATTTTTGGTTTGGGATTTTCATTGAACTCGATTGTTTGCCAATCGTCGTATGCTTCCAGTGCGAAGGAATATGGCACCCATGCGACGTTGTTGTTCCCTTAGAGATGAGCAGCCGGATGCGGCTGCAATATGCAGTTTTCGTGTTCCAGATTCATGAGCCAACGCGTTCTCGACGACCAGTCCTTCAGGGATACGGCTTATAGTTTTTCGCAATATTTCCGCTTCCGACGGGATGGGCTCGAATAGCACCGGCGTTATGCGGTCTGCTTTCAGCATCCACTTAAGCTGCAGCCCTTCCGCTCCGCCAACGTCGACAATCGTGATCCGCTCGTCTTCTGGTAGCTGAGACAACTCAATAGTTGCGTCACGCGTTTCGACCTGGATTCGCAGAATGGCAAACTGCTCACGACCGGTTCCAGCATAGACCGGATGGCGGTCACAGGAGCAACCTATCGAAAGCGTCGGGTGGCAACTCAGAAACTCCAATTCGATCTCAAGCAGGTCTCCCGCTCCGGGGGTTACAGAAAGGAAGCGGCTGATACCTCTATTGAGGATCGTCCCATCGAGGCAAATTTCTGCGACATCGAGAGAACCGTAGTGATGCACGTAGAAATTTGCTGTTGGTGTTGGAAACTTCCACAGAAGACACTTGATTCTGACCAAGCGATAGAGGAATTCGTCGTCATACAGCCGCAGCAGGTGATAGCTATTTCGAGTGGTGTCGGAAACAACTAGCCCCTCTTGCTCTAGCCGCACGCTCATCTCATGCGCGATCTGCCACTTGAGGAGGCGTTGCCCCTCATACAGCTGCGAAAAAATAGGATTGTTCATAACCTCAGCCAAACGCAAAACCCTTCCCGCGAAGCCGCCTCCAGCACAAAGAGCAAATCCAATCTCATGATGCCGGCTGTGGCTCTCTGGCTATTGAATGCGTCAGCCGAGACTTCGCTCGGCTCACCAAAGTGTTGATCTGTAACGCACGATGCCTTGTGAGATGCTTTTCTCTAACCAGCTCCATTCCAGCACGCCTGATCTTGTCAACGACGGCCCGATTTTTGGGATCAAATATCCACGACAATTTTTCCAAAAAGGTTTGTTGATCGCAAAAAATGCAGGTCTCAAAATCTACAAACCCTAGCTCATTCATCTCAGCTTCGATTATTTTGTCGGTCAACAATAACGAGCCCACCGATGCAATTTCGAAATTCTTCAAATGAATGTATCGATAGGAATGGGCATCTGAAAAACAGCACAGATATTTGCTAAGCTTCCGATAATATTTGATGCCGACGATTTCTTGGCTGTTTTCATCGTAACGTTTGTCGTACCCAGGATGCTGCAATACCTCTATCATTTCATTTTTCAAGCTAGCCACATACTGTCTAAAGGGGCGATCCCAGGCGATGCTACCTGTAAGTAATACTTTTTCCATTGGAACGGTGTTGAAGTCGATCTGCTCAGAGTCTTTGCATCCTTCCAGCGCAGATGAGTAGGGCACCCAGACGACATTGTTATGCTTATAGTACCGATGGAATTCATATGCGTAAGGGCCAATTACTATATTGGAATTCTTGATTAGAGAATTGACAATTCGATCATACTCCCTGTTATAGCTGACCAAGTCATCTATTTTGAATATCTTATATGCCGAAATCAGATGTAGTGGTAAGTCCACAAACCCTTGATACGCGATTAGCAGCACATCGTATGAATTTAGCTTCCTGAGCATATCTACGTTACTGAAATCAACGGCCGTAGGTTTGATGACATCAGACTGGTGCGTGAGGAAATCAAACCCGTGAGTATTGATGACGTCAAATCCATGCTGATCCTGCAATAGCTTCACCAGGTAGTAATGTTCGTTTGCGATGAACGTTGAAAGCCACTCTATGTCACATATTACCGCGGCTTTGTTTTTATGTTCGGTCGCTGAATCCGTCTCTGCTTGTGGAATCTCCGAGCCGTAAATTTCGACTTCGGCGAGGTGCAGATACTCGAGCCGGGGTACGGAAATCCGGACATAGCGGGCTTCTATACGCTCCTTTGTGCTCCATACTAAGGGACGTCCTCCGCTATAACCTCCAAAAAGATATCTATGTTCGGTGCGAAACAGTGTCTTCCATTGTTGTCCGTCGCAAGATGCTTCGACAATTAGTGGCGACGCTCGTCGCTGTATTTGTTCAGGAGTATTGTCACGGTTAAAGATTCTCATAAATTGAATCCGCGCACGGCGTCCGAGGTCTACCATCCACCAGGGATTCGAATCATTGTTAGTGCAAAATCCATAATCTTTCGACGGATCCCCATTTACGGCGTTCCTTGCATCTTCCTCCAGCGTAGAACCTTTCGACCAGCTGCTGAGAGAGCTCTGGGTGGCTCGCTTGTTGAGCGCGAGGTTGGGCAGCGTGAGGTCTAGGGTAACTTCGTCCTGAATGGGACGGGTGGGCATATACCCACGAAGTCTCCCCACCTCCAAATAGTGATGAAGCGGGTCCTCGAACCACCCGTCGCTTATCTCCATAGCTGCGTCGACGTATTGATGTGCATACCAGATGGGATCGAAGGTGATTGCGGCCCCACGTGCGAATCTCGTCGGTAGACCGTTGTCGTAATTCTCCCGGGGCACCCGTAGGAACGGAGAGGCGGTCTTCAGCAGTGCGACCTGGCTTCGTGAGATCTCTTTCCAACGACCCTTCATCCGTTCGTGATACTCCAAACTTTCCTTCTCGGGCAGTCCGTAATTCAAGGGAAAGAGAAAAAACCGATATCGGATGTCATCCACAGGCAGCAGGTCAACCTCGCGGTGGTGCGCTGGGTTATAGAATCCGCTTAGAGGAACGATGATTGTCTTGGCCTCCGAGAGCCACGCCGCCAACCACGAGAAGGTGCTTACAGCGACGACGATGTTTTTTGCCGATCGGATCAGATCAAAATCGGCTCGGGCGCCCTGACTACCGATAAATCGACCTTCAGGGAAGCGCTGCCTGAGTTGTTGCACGTATTCCGATTGATTTAATTGCCCGACGAACACGGGGTTCAGACCCATCCTGGCCACGACGTCTTCGTAAAAAGCAATAGGAATAAGCGGATAATGCGACACTCCGTCGAGAATTTCTGCCGTACGTATGTTGATAACCAGATCTTTTTCCGTCACTTCGTGCGATAAAAGAGGGCCTTTTGGGAAAATGTGATTGTAGAACTGTGGCTGCATCAAAAATTCCATGCGCAGAAGATGATCGCCCATCATAATGCGGATCGATTGGCTCTCATTCGCCATTGCGCATAATTCTTCGACGTGCGGCCTGAACGGGTCCCAGGTCCACAGATCGACGTTGTCGAAAAAAAGTTCATTCTGCGTGTCGTCAGGGATTTCAATTCCCCATTCGGGTATCGACACATTAACGATCGTGCAGTCCTTGATGCGGTTCGCCAGCGTCAAGGCCCCCATGTATTGCAATGTTTTATTTGCGAGATTTCCGCGGTGGCGGATGACTATCACTCGTCTGCGGGCAAAGCGACGGTCGGTAGCGCGAGGTCCAGTTGACAGATCGCTCATGATCCCAGCCGAACCTCTTCTCGCCGCTTGATGAAAAAGTCGAGATTGTTCTTGAGCCGCTGATTGACCGGATCGAGCTCGAGCGCCTTGCGTCCCCATTCCACCGCGCTGTCCATCACATTGAGATGCCACGATGCGATGGCGCCCAGATCGAACAGTCGGTACCCCCAACAGTGCGGGTCGTCGAGATAGCTCCCGGTGCGGTGGGTCTTCTCGATCCCGTTATTGCATGCCCAGAACAGGTTCAGCCAATCCGCCTGGGCGTGCAGCTCCTCGGCCAAGTCGACCCAGATCTCCCGGCGATGCGGCGTTTCCACCCGGGCCTTATCCAACCACAACATCTTCTTCTCGGGCTGCATGCGCGCCAGGTAGCGCATTGCCTCGGATCGTTCCTCCGTCCAGGTGCTCGACGGCAGCGCGAGATATCGCAGCATCAAATCGGCGCCCTTCTCGTCCTGTTTTGCCCACATGTATTCCCGTCCAAGCCAGAAGCAGATCTGCGCGTCTTCCGGGTCTTCCTTGTGGGCCAACTCCATCAGCGGCAGGTATTGATGTCGTGTCGTCTTGGTGTGGTCCTGGACGTGGTACAAGACAATATCAGCGCAGTCGCGCGTCACTTCGCTTGCTCCAGCAAAAGACAAATGCTCGTGGATCGGCCGCTTAAATCGGTAGCCCCAGCGGTGGTGAAAATTCTTAACAGGAAATACCTTTAATGGCGTCGGATCATCGACGCTCGATCGCGCTACTTTTCGGCAATAGAGTGCGGTCGTCTCGGGCGTCCATGTCGCTTCGAGCTTTGGCCGCCAACCGGGCCCGAGGAACTCGTCCATATCCATGCTTAAACAAACATCGACATCGGCCGGGATGAGCGCCATGGCAGCATTGCGCGCGTCATCGAAGCGCCACGGGCGAACCGCGATCCTGTGCACGGTCACTCCCGCCTGTGTCAGCCGTTCGACCGTGTCGTCGGTGCTGCCGGTATCCGCGACGATGCGATAGTCGGCATCGACCGCCGAGCTTGCCCACCGCTCGGCATGCGCCGCTTCGTTCAGGGCGATGGCATAGACCGCGACTTTCAATCAGGCACTCCCAAATCACTCCAAAATTTGATGTGCGATGTCCGAATATCCACAAATCTATCCCCAGGCTCCTTGATCGCTCAACGGACAAGACCCGACCCTGCGCGCTTGCGGATCGCAACCAGGCCACCCATCAGCCGCGCCCGGTTCAGCTCGTAATGGCTGTCGAAAAACAGGATCTCCGCGAACTGCGCGGCGAGGGCGCCCACGCCAAGGGGATCGAGCGAGCGCGCGGCGCCGTGCTCCTGGATCTCGCGCAACAAGGTCTTGGTGAGCGCGATCGTGGCGCGGTCCTCGCCTGACGGCTGCCAGTCGAGATCCTCGATGAAGTACCAGCCGCCGTCGGCGAGCAGCGGAAAGAATTCGACTAGCGTCAGCTGTTCGTCGGCCGAGGCGTGGCTGCCGTCATCTATGATCACGTCGAACGAGCCGGGCTCGAGCTTCGCCGCGACTGCGCGCAGCTGGTCGCGCTTCGACTGGTCACACACGAACGATGAGAACCGTTCATTGTTGAGGCGTGAGAAATCGGTGAGGTCGACGCCGACCACATGGCAGAACGGGAAATACGACTGCCAAAGCGCAACCGACGGTGTGTCCGACTGGTTCTTTTCGGCGAGCCCGCGGCAGAGGCCGATCTCCATCAACCGACGCAGCGCGAACCGCTGCGCCCCCAGCAGCCCATCATATACCCTGGCATAGCAATGGCGGTTGCCGGTGAGGCGGTTCTTGTCGGTGTTGTATCGGTCGGCGAGGCTCGTAAAGCTGGGGAAGCTGCCAAGCGGATCGGACAGCATCGAGATGAGCGATGCATCCTCGCCACGCCGCGGATCGTTGCGGGCTGTCCACAAGTGGATGCCGAACACGCGCTCGTCGTTCAAATAGTCCGCCAACTCTGCGAGCGGCTGTTTGAATCGGTCGACCTCGGTCCAATCGATCGGATTGAAGAATACCGGGCTGAATAGCCAATCGCGCAACTCGGCGCCGGCGTCCGAGGCTATATAATCGGACAGCAGTTTCGGCCCAACATCTCCGAACACCCATCCGCGCGCAGCGGAGAAGCGATCGATCGACATTTCGTAGAGATTCCGGAGATGTCGGCTGTAGGGCTCGGCATACATCACATTGCCGCACACAAAATGTTCGTTCCTGATCCCGCTTCGCCATTGCATATTGAAGAAGTGGTCGCCCCGAAACGGGAAAGGACGCAGTAGGACCACGTCACTGTCCATCCACAATCCACCATGCTCATAGAGCACCGCATAGCGGAATATGTCGCTGAAATATCTGATCTCGGAGCCGGCGACGATCTGCTCGAACAGACCTCGGGGCATGACGTCGTCTGCGGCTCGGACCTCGATCCCACCCGGCAGCAGGAATTCGAGCTTCTGCGGCGAATAACTCCACACCCGAACCGGGTGACCGGCCGCCCGCATCGACGCCGTTGCGGCGATCAGGCCATCATGCCGGGCATTGTCCGACAGCACCTCGTAGAAACAGTGTATTTGCGGCAGCGCCGCGCCACCGACGCTGCTCAGGAACGGCGCGATCCGCGCGTCGAACTCGCGTGACAGTCTCCGCCTGTCCGCCGGCGAATCGGCAGCGCGCAAAAATGGCGCCAAATTCAGGAACGTCTCTTCGGTGGAGGTTGCCGCGCTATAGCCGCTGCGGCCGACAGGCAGCTCGTGCCGTTCGGTCGGGGTGGCGGTGGTCGTCTCAGCGCCGCGTTCCGTCTGTTTCTGTTCGGTTTCCGGGGCTACGCTGGCACAGCTTGCGTCCGCCACAAGCACGCCCGGCGCGGTGCCGTCTTCTTTCTCCGGCGCGCGCAGCCGCGAACCAGAGTCTTTTCGAAAGAGCAAATTGCAAAATGTATAGTTGAGTCCGAGCCAGTTGATTACCTTCTGCTCGCAGGTTAGGTCCGAGTTCGCGGCGAGGGTGAGCCCCAGATTCGAAGCATATCCAATGAACTCCATGACCTCGGCAGGCGTAAAAATTTTGACGGGCACTCCAAACTCAATCCGGTCACCGACATCGATGGGACCTTCCCAATAATCCATCGAAACAAACAATTGTCCACCTGGCCGGAGAATTCGCACCATCTCTTGAAGAAATAGTCGCCAATCGACGCCATGTTCAATTACACTCAGACATGCGACAAATCCAAAATAGCCATTGGAAAAATCAGTCTTGGTAATGTCACCATACCGATACTGGATACCGTTGACTGTTTCCGCCTCCCGCTCAAGAAGGTTTATTCCGATAAGGTTTGTGTACCCCAATGCATGCAATGCTGGGAGATAGGCTGAGTACCTCGCCCCCCCCGCATCTAGCACGGGGCTATCAGGTTCTGTGTTTGCCACCGTGTGATAAAGGGCAAGAAAATTATCCCAGGCTTTGGGGGGATCTGGATGAAGCGGCACGCCGATCCTTAAGGTAGCCGCTCGGGCGTATTCCACTGCACGATTGTTCCGAAGCGCCCTGTTGGTCTGCTCAGTAGCCCAATGCGCCTCCGCGGCCAGCCATGACACCTCAGGTTTGCCGCCGTGTGTTGGTCGGCATCGAGGGACCAGCGGCCGGTCACCAGCGCCCGCGGATATCGGGTCATTATTTATGTCTGTCGCGCGCATGCTTGTGTTCCCGGACCGCTCGGCACCGCCAGTGCGCGCGCTGGAATAGTGCCACGGCATTTGTCGTTGCTGGGTATGGCCTCCGGTCGTCGGCGCGCCCGACGGCAAGCGTTCCACGTCTTCCAACACGCGTCGGACATCCTCCACTTCGACCGTCGCGATCCAGGCCTCTGCGTCGCCGACGCCGTAGGAAACCAACAGTCGGTTTTCGTCAGGATGCCACGCCAGCCCGGCAGCGAATTCGACCCCCTTCTTCTGTAAGAAGAACGGGCGGCTCACGCCCCGCAACTTGCTCGTCTCGTCGAACCAGACAAAGCGATGTTGATAGGACCGCCGTCCGACGGAAGGCCACCACAGCACTTCATGAATCAAAGTGAGCCATCCGCCGTCGAAAGCGATCGCTTGGGAGCCGCCGCGAAATTGCTCGGCCGTGATCGCGGGCGTATTTTCAACGATCGTTCGCGCCTGCTCGTCCAGCACACGCGTTGGATCGCACAGATAGATGAATTGCAGCTTCTCGCCGTCAACCCGGGGCATCCAATTCTTCTCGTGCCGCCGGGGTCCTTCCGGCTGGAGCACGCGCCAATCGGTAAGCCGGCATGGCCCCGGTCCGCGATCATCGATACGCGCCAGCACCTGCTCATGCCAGCCTTCAGGCGTCAGCTCCCGAAAGGTCGCGACGCACCAGAGCTCGCCGCGCCAAGCGAATAGCCGTAAATCCTGGAACCCAGTATCCTCCCCATAGGCAGGTTTGAGAAGATCAGCAGGTGGCAAAATCTCTACCGAGGTTTGAATGTTCAGTTTGTCATCCAACCGGAGCAGGAAATTCCGCGTCTGGAATGGCACGCCGTCTGGCTTCTCATATCGGTTGTCATCTGTAAGGGTGTAATTGACCGTTCGCTGCGCCAGCACAATCTGCTCGCCCAACCGTGTGATCGACGGGTTCATCGGTCGGTAACCGTCAGGTGGGGTGAATCCGACCGGATGCGTCGCGAAGGACGGCATCATCGCGCTAGCGGGCTGGACGTAATATACAAGGTTCGCGCGCGCTAGACCGCGCGGACCGTCCGGGATTTCCCGATTCAGCGCCAGCCAATTGCACGCCGCAAACCCGCGGACCTTGCGGGCCGGGTCCCGCGCATAATTTGCTGCGATCGAGTACTCTTCCTGCAGCCCCGCCGTGTAGATGAAATTCTCCAGGAAAAGGATATCCTCTTGCGGACGCGGCAGAGCGAGCCCGGCTTCCGAAAATAAGACGCTCGCGTGATTCATGCCTCGCTCGCGATAGAACCGTGCCAGGTCATAAAGTGGCTCGGCGCGTTGCGGGCGCTGATTGAACGCCGCAATTGCCTGACGGACGAATGCGCCTTCGTCCCCGAGCGTGCGCAGGCAGCGTGCCTCCTGGAGGCGGGCGTTCCACGCTTCCTCATCCCAGCCGCCCATCTCCGCACGTTTTGCGTAGGCCTTTGCCGCCTTCGCCGTCTTTCCAGCGTCGCGGTACGATTGTGCCAGGTAAAACCAATAGCGGTGATTCTCCGGCTCCCGCTTGAGGCCTTCCAACAACAGCTTGATATCGCGCTCGAATTTTTCCACGCGGTTCGATCCGCTGGCGTGGTCTTTGTACCAAACCCCCTTCAATTCCTTCACTTCGCCAGGCACTTCGAGATACTCGTGGGTCACGCCGTGGTAGCGCGCGCCCGCGTCGCGTCGCACTATGCGCGTGTTCCAATAAGTGAGAGCGTCCGAACGCTGCAGTAACCGATAGCCCGGCGCCTCCAGCCGTTCTCGGAAGCCAGCATCCTCCACCACCAGTTCCATATCCGCGTCGGCGAACAGCAGATAGTCGTAACCGAGCGGCGAAGCATAGGCGCAGTCGAGCGCGGCGTTGCGGGCCTGCTCGAAGTTGCGGAACGGGAAACTATGCAGTTCCCCCGGCAGATTGCGCGCGGCAAAGAACGACTTGATGAAGTCCTGCGTGCCGTCGGTTGAGCCGGTATCGCCAATCACCCAGCAGTCGATGTGATCGGCAACGGCGCTGAGACAGCGCTCGAGATTCGCCATCTCGTTTCTGACAATCATGTTGAGGCAGAGCATTCTATCCTTCGTCATCTTAAATCATCAGCTTCAATCATCAGCCATGGATACTGTCGGTTGGCCTCCTATCGCAACCGCTCGCGCCAGGCGAAATCCCAATGGGAATCTAGCCCCAACCTATGTTGCGATGGCAACACCCTGTTTCGGTGCGGGCGCTGAGCCTGCCGATAGTTTTCATGACCGTATCCGCACTATTTTCCCTGCGGGGCTTGGCATTCTGCTGAGCTGTGGCACGCCGGAGCTTTGGTCCATTGCCCCGCGGCTGCATTTTCGCTGATTGCCGTTTCAAGACAAACCTCCTGGCCGAAAATCGGCCCAAAAAATCGACGCGTTCCCTCGACCGTGAACGACGGCGATCTTCCGCGCATTTTGGGCTTTATAGCCAATCAGGAGAAAATTGACATTAATACCAGTCAAATAACATGCTGTATCGTAAACGCATCGGAGCCGCAGCGGAGTCCCTCGGCCGAGGTGGAGCGTGATTTTTAACCCGGCCCGCAGCCGTCGCGGGCCGAGATTTCCGTGCAGCTCGCCGCCCACAGACCCAGTATCGGGCCCTTACTTCGCGAAGGCGAGCGTTTTACTGCGCCCAAGTTTTGGATGCAGGTCCCAGTCGGTTTCAAGGCTCGCCCTAATTAATGTTAATTGTGACGTATAACCTTAGGCATATAGCGCAGCGGTAATTTTTTATGAATACTGCGGCACGAGATGCGGGTAGAGGAACCCGTTTTCGCGGGGCTGTAATGTGATTTGGTTTGCAAGTTTCGGAAGCTCCCCCAGGGCACTAGGCCACAGCTGCAAAGGGTTCACCTTTGCTGCGGCTAAGCCGGCTTTGGGCCGAGCTCATATCACGTTGGAGCAGGGCTACTTCATCCATCCGAACAGATTAGAGGTTCCTGCACAAAGCGCGGACTAATCACGACAAAGGCCATCACGCCGCCCGGTCGTAACGGGCGCAGGCCTCGGCAACAGGGAACGGCAAGGACAGAGAGTAGGGAGTGCGCGTTGTGAGTGTGAGTAAGCGTGGCGTTTTAGCCCGCGTGGACCTTTTGGGTTCTCGCGGGAGCAGCATTGTGAAGCTGCACGCAATCGCATTTGTGAACAGCCGTTTCACCGATCAGACCTCTGCAAACGATAAAGTCAAATCACCAGCGCCGGTCGGACCGGCGCCGATTCGCAGTCTTCCGCGACACAGTTCAATCACGTCAACAAACACAATACGGCGAAAACGCATTGAAGCTGCCCCGCTTGCTTCGACCGCCCCGACGCCGTCAAAAATTGCTGAAGATCGGCGCCAAACTCGTCGACTGCCCAGCCAGCTAGACCTGTATGTGACTGCGAGCCTGCTCGGCGGGCGTGCGGCCATCGATCTTGGGTTTGCCTGCAAACAAAACCTCGCTTCCCACCTGACCCCCATTCTCTGGGGCGCCGGTCAATTGCCGGCGGCCGCCTAGCTTTGGAGCACTCAAATGCCTGCCAAATCTTAG
>CAAGKR010182643.1_pt1 | contig 12502 bp, 11 predicted proteins | sample 2556971 | NCBI WGS metagenome assembly CAAGKR01 (sample SAMEA5207829, study PRJEB30636) | soil metagenome | biome: forest; feature: boreal; material: soil | place: USA | collected 2011-09 | depth 1 m | reverse complement strand
CGCCACCGCCGTGGCGGGCCATGCCGCCGTATGTGTCGACGATGATCTTGCGCCCTGTGAGCCCGCAGTCGCCCATCGGCCCACCGATCACGAAGCGCCCGGTCGGGTTGACGAGGAAGTTCTTCATAAGCTTCTTCTCGTCGTAGAGTTCGGCGGGGAGCACCGGGCGCAGCACGTGCTCGAACAGGTCGGGCTTGATCAGCGACTCCGAGTCGATCCCGTCGGCGTGCTGGGTCGAGATCAGGATCTTTTCGATCTCCACCGGGCGTCCGTCCTGGTAGCGCACGGTGACCTGTGTCTTGCCGTCGGGGCGCAGGTAGGGCAGTACCTCACCCTTGCGCACCTCTGCCAGGCGCTTTGAGAGCTTGTGGGCGAGAGCGATCGGCAGCGGCATCAGCTCCTCGGTCTCGTTCGATGCGTAGCCGAACATCATCCCCTGGTCGCCCGCGCCGGCAACGTCGAGCTCGTCCTCGTCGGCGGGGTCGTGGCGGGTCTCATAGGCGGAGTCGACGCCCTGGGCAATGTCCGGGGACTGCTTGTCGATCGCGTTGATGACCGCGCATGTGTCGCAATCGAAGCCATAGGCGGCGTTGTCGTAGCCGATCTTGCGCACCGTCTCGCGCGCGACGTGCTGGATGTCGACGTAGGTGTCGGTCGAGATCTCGCCGGAGACGACGATCAGGCCGGTATTGACGAGCGTCTCGCAGGCCACGCGGCCATAGGGATCGTCGGCGAGCACGGCGTCGAGCACGCCGTCTGAGATCTGGTCGGCGATCTTGTCGGGGTGGCCCTCCGTGACCGACTCGGAGGTGAACAGAAACTCGTTATCGGAATGGTGGCTCATGGCTTGGGGGTCGGCTCCACGGTCGAGGCTTGAAGTTGCGCGGAAGTCTATGCGTTAAGCCGACCCGGAACCTTCGATCGGGATTTCCCGCCGCGGCTCGCGCGAGGACGGCGAGCTCGATCGAAAGCAGCGCTGGGAGAGCGGCGCTATGCCACCCGGGTGCGCGTGCGGGTGCGCGTATCCGTGCGGGTGCCACGCTCGACAAAGTCGATGATCAGCGGCACCCCGTCCATTGCGTAGCGAGCGCGCAGTCGGTTCTCGATGAAGTAGGCGTAGTCGCGCGTGACACGGGCTCGCGAGTTGACCTGGATCGCAAAGCGCGGGGGGCGCTCCTCGATCTGAGCCATGTAGATCAGCTTTAGGCGGTGCTGGCCGGAGCCGCGGCGCGTGCCGACGGGCGGCTGGCGGGCCTGCACGGCCTCGGCGAGGAAGCGGTTGAGCTCGGGTGTCGGGATGCGCCCGCGGCGGCGGTCGCCGAGCGCCAGCACCTCGGCGATCAGGCGCGAGACGTTGCGCCCGGTCTTGGCGCTGGCGGTCAAGACGCGCGGGCGCAGGCGCAGCTTGGCGGCGACGACAGCCCGTTCGTGATCTAGATCCTGCTCGGTACCTTCGTTTAGATCCCACTTATTGAGCACGATCGCGGTGGCGCAGCCGGCCTTCATCGCGAGCTCCGCGACGCGCAGGTCCTGGGAGGTGACGCCGTCGCTGGCGTCGCACACGACAAGTGCGACGTCGGCGCGCTCGGCGGCACGCTGGGAGCGCAGCGTCGTGTAGTACTCGACCGAGTCCGACACCTTGGACTGGCGGCGCATGCCGGCGGTGTCGATCAGGATCAGCCGCCGGCCGTCGACCTCGAGCGGCGTGTCGATCGCGTCGCGGGTGGTGCCGGCCACCTCCGAGACGATCACGCGCTCTTCGCCGAGGAAGCGGTTGACGAGCGATGACTTGCCGACGTTCGGACGACCGATCAGGGCGAGCCGGATCACGTCGTCGTCAACCTGCTCGGCCTCCTCGGTGGGCAGCAGTTTCACGATGCGGTCGAGCAGGTCGCCCGTGCCGAGCCCCTGGGACGCGGAGACCGCCAGCGGCTCGCCGAGCCCGAGACGGTGAAAGTCGGCGGCGAGTGGCAGGTCGGCGACGCCGTCGCACTTGTTGGCAGCGACGATCGTTGGCAGTGGAGCCCGGCGCAACAGATCCGCCATCTCCTCGTCGCCTGGCCGCACGCCGGCGCGGGCGTCAACGACAAGCACCGCGACCTGGGCGTCGGCAATCCCGGCGCGCGCCTGCTCGCGGATCGACCCGGAGAGGGGATCCTCGTCCTGGAAGTCCACGCCGCCCGTGTCGATCAGCGTGAACGCGCGTCCGGCCCACTCACACTCGATCTCATTGCGGTCGCGCGTGATCCCGGCCCGCTCGTGCACAACCGCCTCGCGCGAGCCCGCGAGGCGGTTCACGAGCGAGGACTTGCCCACGTTCGGATACCCGACTATTGCCACCTTCTGCATCGGGGGAGTATGACCGGCCCGGGAGTCCGGTCCGGGCCGAAACCGCTCAGGCGGACGCGGGGGCAGCCTGCGCAAGCGCAGCGATGTGCTCGACGACCTGCTCGATCGTCATGCCGGTCGTGTCGAGCACGACGGCGCCCGGAGCGGCTTCGAGGGGACTGTGGGCGCGAGTCGAGTCGCGCTGGTCGCGCAGAGTCTGCTCGGCCATGACCGTCGCCTGGTCACCGCCCAGCTCGACCGCGCGACGGCGCGCGCGCTCGGCGGGGTCGGCCGTCAGATACACCTTCAGCTCGGCCTCAGGCGCGACGACGGTGCCGATGTCACGGCCCTCGGCCACCCAGTCGCCGACCGCGATGAGCTCGCGCTGCTTGGCAACGAGCGCTTCGCGCACGCCCGGGTCGGCGGCAACCCTCGACGCCGCCTCGGAGACCTCGGGCGCCCGGATCGCCTCGCTGACATCGCGCCCGTCAAGCACCACGCGGCGAAGGGCAGCATCGGCGCCGGCGGCAAACTCGATCCGAGCCGATGCCGCACGCGCTGCCGGAGCCTGGCTCGCGGCCTCGAGCACAAGCAGGCCCACACACCGGTACATCGCCCCGCTGTCGAGGTAGGTGAAGCCAAGCCTCTCCGCGAGCGCCCGCGCCACGGTTGACTTGCCGGCGCCAGCGGGACCGTCGATCGCGATCAGCATTGGACTGGACAATAGACACGAAAGCTGGCCCAGTGAGCAAAAACCAGTGTGCTAATCTGTGGCCATGCGTCTGCACATTACGCTCGACAGTGAGCTCGTGCAGCGGCTCGACAGGCGCGTTGGGAGACGACGTCGCAGTGTGTTCATCTCCGAGACCGTTCGCCAAGCGCTCGAGGACGAGCAGCGCTGGGAAGACATTGAAACCGGCCTCGGAAGCCTTGCGGGACACGCCCACGAGTGGGATGCGGACCCCGCCGGCTGGGTTACAGCGCAACGACACGCCGACGCGAGCCGTGTCGGTTAGCGTTTGCGATTACTGCTGGACACGACTGTCTTGATCGACGCATTGCGGGGTCGTCCAGCCGCCGGGCGTGTTCGGGCTCTGCGCGATACTGGCCAAGCCCCCTGGATTTGCGCGCTCAATGTCGAGGAGGTGCTGCGCGGAAGCAGAACCGCCGAGGAGACGGTCGTCAAGCGTTTTCTGAGCGGCATGCGCCTCGCTCGGCTCGACTTCGCCGAGGGGGAGAGAGCGGGCCGCTGGCGTAGAGAATATGCGGGCCAGGGCATCACACTCAGTCAAGCCGACTGTCTGATCGCCGCTGCCGCCATCGGTGTCGGCGCCCGGCTTGCGACCGGCAATCCAAAGCACTTCCCGATGCCGGAGCTCGACGTCGAGCACTGGCCGGTCGGCGAGTGACCGAGCTCCGCCAGAGTCAGGAGAGCGCCGCGATGTCCTCCACGAAGCCTGGATACGACACAGCCGCCGCCTCCATCCCAGCCACTGTTACACCCTCCCGCGATGCAAGTCCGGCCACTGCGCCCATCATCGCCAAGCGATGATCGCCCGCGGCATCGATCGCTCCGCCCCTGAGGCCACCCGTGCCGCGCACGGCGAAGCCATCTTCGGTCGCCTCGATCTCGGCGCCGAGGCCGCGCAGGCCCTCGACGACTGTGGCGATCCGGTCGGACTCCTTGAGACGCAGCTCCTGCGCGCCGCGCACGACCGTCTCCCCTTCGGCGAAGCAGCCGAGCAGCGCGACGAGCGGCAGCTCGTCGATCGCGAGCGGGACCTCCTCGGGCTCGACCGTCGTGCCCTCGAGCGCGCCGTGGGCAATGTCCAGGTCGCAGATCGGCTCGTGGGCGATCAGCTCGCCGCTTTCGTCCTCGAGGTCGCCTATCACGATCCCGCGCATGCGCTGCACAATCCGCAGGAAGCCGGTGCGCGTCCAGTTGGCGCCGACGTCGCGCACGAGCAGGCGCGAGCCGGCCACGAGCACTCCCGCCGCGATCGCGAACGCCGCGGAACTGGGGTCGCTCGGGACGACCACGCGGTCGAGCACGAGCTCGTCGGCGTTGACGACCGTCACGTGCCTGCCGTTGCGGTGGATGTTCACTCCGGCACGCAGCAGCATCCGCTCGGTGTGATCGCGGCTGCGTGCCGGCTCCCCCACCGTCGTCGCGCCATCGGCGGCGAGCGCGGCCAGCAGGATGCACGACTTCACCTGGGCCGATGCCACCGGCAGCTCGTAGGCGATCGAGCGCAGGCGGGCGCCCGTGATTGTGAGCGGGGGGAAGCGATCCTCGCGCGCCTCGATCTCGGCGCCCATGAAGCGCAGCGGCTCGGCGACGCGACCGACCGGGCGGCGGCGGATCGACTCGTCGCCGTCGAGCGTGAACGTGCGGCCCTCCTGGGCCGCGAGCCAGCCCGGCAGCAGGCGCAGAAGCGTACCGGCGTTGCCGACGTCGATCGGGCCGGCGGGCACACGTGCCTCGCGCAGGCCCGTGCCCCTGACCGTTACGACCCCGTCGCGCTCGTCCACGAGCGCCCCCAGCGCTCTTACCGCCGCGAGCGTCGAGTCGGTGTCGGCCGCGTGCAGGTAGTTCTCGATGCGGGTCGGCTCGGAGGCCATCGCTCCGAGCAGCGCCGCGCGGTGGGATATCGACTTGTCGGCGGGAGCCCTCAGCTCGCCGTGCAGCCCGCTGGAGGGCTCGAAGCGCACGTCCATGTCCCTACCCTAGGCGCCCGGCGCGAGACCGGCGCGCCGCAGCTTCTCGCGCTCGGCCCGCGCACCCTCGTTCCATGCCGCGAGCGCGTCGGCGTCACCGGAGTCGAGCGCGTCGCGCACCTCCCCCAGCTGCTCGATCGCCTCTTCGATGGCTTCGGCCAGCAGGTCGCGATTGGCCATGTAGATGTCGGTCCAGATCGACGTGTTCGCCCCAGCAACGCGCGTGGCGTCGCGGAAGCTCTGGCCGGCGCCTAGGCGGCCCTCTTCGACGGTCACATCATCCGACTCGACAGCCCGCATCGCGCGCGCCACGAGCACGTTGGCGAACACATGCGGCAGATGCGACACATTTGCCATCAGGCGGTCGTGATCTTCGGGGTCGATCCTCACCGGGCGCGCCCCCAAGCGCTCGATCAGCTCGCGCAGGCGCTCGATCGCCGCGGCCGGAGCCTCCTTCGCCGACGAGTCGGCCTCGGCGGCCGACGAGGCCAGGATCGCCGGTGTCAGATACCAAGTGACGCCGTCAAACAGATCCTCGCGTGCGTTCTCCACACCTGCCGTCTCGGCGCCCGCGAGCGGGTGGCCGCCGACGAAGCGCGGGTCCAGCAGCTCCTGGGCGATCTGGCGCTTGGTCGAGCCCACGTCGCTGACCACACACTCGCCGGACGCCGCATCGAGCGCCAGCCGCGCCGTCTCGGTCGCGACACTCACGGGCGCGGCCACGAACACAGCGTCAGCGTCGCCCACGGCGTCTGAGATCGCTAAGGCGGGCTCGTCGATCGCCCCGAGTTCAAGCGCCCGCGCCAGTCGCTCGGGGTCCGGGTCATAGCCGCTCACGTGCGCCCCGACGCGGCGGCGCGCGGCCAGGCCGATGGAGCCCCCGATCAGCCCGACCCCGAGCACGGCGATCCTCACGCCGTGCTGAACGCCTTCCCAGCGAGCGCGGCTACGCGCTCCACAGCCGCCACGTACTCGGCGAAATCGTCGGCCAACAGCGCCTGCGGGCCATCGCAGAGGGCCTCGTCGGGGTTTGGGTGCACCTCGACGATGATCCCATCGGCCCCGGCGGCCGCCGCCGCGAGCGACATCGGCGCGACCAGCGAGCGCCGCCCGGCCGCATGGCTCGGATCGACCACGACCGGCAGGTGCGAGAGCTCTTTCAGGACCGGTATCGCCTGAAGGTCGAGCGTCGTGCGGTAGGAGTTCTCGAACGTCTTGATCCCGCGCTCGCACAGCATCACGTTACGGTTGCCTTCCTTCAGCACGTACTCCGCCGCCATCAGCAATTCGTCGAGCGTCGCCGACAGGCCGCGCTTGAGCAGCACCGGGCAGCCTGAGCGGCCGATCTCGGCGAGCAGGGGGAAGTTCTGCATGTTGCGCGCGCCGACCTGGATCACGTCGGCGACCTCGAGCACCGCCTCCATGTCGCGCGCGTCCATCAGCTCGGTCACGATCGGAAGGCCCGTGCGCTCCTTCGCCTCGGCGAGCAGGCGCAAGCCCTCTTGCCCCAATCCCTGGAAGGCGTAGGGAGAGGTGCGCGGCTTGTAGGCGCCGCCGCGCAGCATCGCCACGCCGGCGTCCTTGACGACATCGGCCGTCTCGAAGAGTTGCTCGCGCGATTCGACCGTGCACGGCCCCGCGATCATCGCGAAGTGCTCGCCGCCGATCTTGCGCCCCTCGATCTCGATCACCGTGCGCTCGCCGTGGCGGATCTGCGAGGAGGCGAGCTTGTAGGGCTTGAGGATCGGCATCACCCGATCGACCCCCGGCTGGCCCTCCAGGCCCAGGCTTTCGAGGTTGACGTCCTGCTCGACATCGCCGATCGCGCCTATCACAGTCAGGCGAGCTCCCTTGATCGGATGGGCGAGCGCGCCCGCGCCCTCAATCTTCTCTATAACCGCCTCGATCTCGTGATCGGTGGCGGTCTCCTTCATGACGATCATCATTGCTTCATCCTTTCAAGTATGGGCTGGTTGTGTGAGCGTGGCCTGATGCGGCGCTCGTTCCCGTTGGGGAACCGGATGCGGCCTGAGTCGCCTCCGCTCACAGCTGGAGGCCAGACCGAAGCGCCTAGCTAAATCGCCAGGCGCAGCGAAACGACCAATACGACACGCGGAGTGCGGCTGCGGATGTCGAGTCGGTCGTCTGCATGATCGTCTACTTGGTTTGTAGCAGACGTCAGAGCACTTCGGCAAGGGCATCCAGGAAGATCGCGTTCTCCTCGGACGTGCCGTAGGTGACGCGCAGCGCCCCAGGCTTGCCGAGCGCCCCGCCCCCGCGCACGAGCACGCCGCGCTCGGCGAGGCCCTCCATGACCGCTGACTCACGCTCCACGGCCTGCTCGGGATCGTCGCCGCCGACGTCGAACCAGCAGAAGTTGGCTTGAGACTCCGCCGGCTCGATTCCCAGGGCGCGCAGGCGCTCGTCGACCGAGATGCGCTCGGCGATCGTGCGTGTGACGCGCTCTGTGACCGCGTCCTGATGAGCGAGCGCCTCGACCGCCGCGACCTGCGCGACCGCGTTACAAAAGAAGGGTTGGCGCACCTGATCGACCGCACGCGGGAGGTCCTCCGAGCCGCACAGGGCAAAACCGACGCGCAGCCCGCACAGCCCGTAGACCTTCGAGAACGTGCGCAGCAGCACGAGATTGGGGTGGTGCGCCAGCAAATCGATCGAGGCGTCGGGGTCCTCGAGCAGGTTGAACTCAACGTAGGCCTCGTCGAGGATCACGCACACGTGGCGCGGGACCTCGGCGAGGAAGTCCGCGATGCTCGCAAGCGGCAGGGCTGTACTGGTGGGATTGTTCGGGTTGCACACGATCACAAGCCGCGTGGCAGCGGTCACCTCGCGCAGCATCCCATGTAGGTCGTGGCGCTCGCATGCGTCGAGCGGGACCGTGACCGCGCGCGCGCCCGAGGCGGCGCTCAGGTGCGGGTACACGGAGAATGAGGGCCACGCGTACACAAGCTCCGCGCCCGGCTCCAGGAGCGCCTCGCCCGCCGCGAGCAGGATGTCGCACGAGCCGTTACCGATCGCGATCCGCGCCGCGGGCACCCCGTAGCGCTCGGAAAGGCGCTCGCGTAGCAGCGAGTTGGTCGGGTCCGGGTAGCGGTTGAGCGTGGGCAGCGCGCCCTTTATCGCCTCGATCACCGCCGGCAGCGGCGGCCACGGCGACTCGTTGGAGGCGAGCCTTATCTCCGGGGCGTACTGCGCATAGCCGCCAGCCACCGGGTAGACGGGTATGCGGGCTATGCGCTCTGAGAACTCGATGGCCATTGTCCGCCTATTGTGGCGAACCCCCGCTGCGTCTGCCGTCCACGGAGGCGCTATATCGCTCACATGCTGTGTCGCTTGCTCAAGCGGTCAGCGGCGAGCGTGCCGCGCCGCGCTCCCGCCGCTCGTCAACGTCAGGGCGCGGACGATCTGCCACGTGCCGCCTTCCTGGCCTTCGACGGTCACGACGAGCTTGCACGCGAGTGAGCGGCTCTTGCGCAGCAGGGCGCGGCCGTTCGCGTTCAGCGACAGCGCGAGCGCGCCCGTCCCCTTCGCGGCGATCGTCGTGTGCAGCAGACCGATCAATACCTGCTTGACCGTCGTGCGGCGATGCTTGGTCGTGCGGATGGTCGCATACAGCTTGAGCGTGACCCCGCACGCGGGCGGGCATTCGGCGTGACCTAGGGAGATCGAACCGCCACCCGAGAGCGTCTTGCCGTTACCCGGCAGGCCGAGCTTGGCGGCGAGCTGCGCGACCGTGTACGCCACCGGTTCGGCGGGAACGGTGACGAGCTTCGTGAGCGTGAGCGTGATCGGAGCCGGTGCCGGTGGCGGCGGTGGCGGCAGCACAGGAGGCGGCGCGGCGCCTACTTCGACGATCGTTGTATGGGTGTTGCTGTTGCCGTGTTCATCGAAAACGGTGAGCGTAACTCGATAGGAGCCCGTTTCGGCGTAGGTGTGGGAGACAGTTGCCTGAGGCGTGCCAACCTGCATACCGTCCCCGAACGACCACACCCAGTAGTCGGCTGGATCACCGGCTTCGCCCGAGGTTGAGCCGTCGAATGTCGCGGGCACGGTCGCCTTCGCTTCTGACGGGGCCGTGAAGCTTGTGTTGAGCATCCGTCCCACGCAGCTACCTTCGCCGTTGAAGGCGGAGTTGCTCCACTCCCGCTGTAGGAAATATTTTCCCCCGCCGATCGACTCGTTGGAGAATGCGCCTTCGAAGCCTTCGAAGGCCTGGCCATATGTGTCGAACGTCTCAGGCGGCAGACACTTGTCGCCGATCTCTTGCCCAATGGCATCAAACCACCCAGGTTCTTTTTCGAGTGGATCGGTGATCGTCTCACTGTGCTCGTGACTTGCTGCGTCAATAGTGGCATCGACCCCGCCCGCACCGTTCGGATGCTGCAAAGAGTCGCAACCTATCACTTCTCCACTGTCAGGCATATTGGCGTAAAGCGTCTCTTTTCCGATGGTCCCAAAGTTGCTGTGATACGCGCAATATCCTCCTTCTACCAGTGCACAGACCTTACCTTCTGAGCTGCTACCCGGGCCGAAGCAGCTGCCGACACTTGGCGGAGTGATGACGAAGTAGATGTCTTCGCGAGAGGATTTCCAACCGCTCGCAGCCTTTTCGGTCTGCGCGTGCGTGATCTCGCCGCGCAGTTTTTCGTCGGTTATGCACGTTGTGAACGTACCATCGCGACACTGCGTTGGAAGGGCGCCAGCAGCGGGTAGTTCTTCCGTTTTCTCGACATATACGTCCACTGGCGAAGCGAAGCTGACATTGAAGGTCACGGAGCCGTTAGACCCAGCGTATTGTGTGCCGACCGCGTAGATGCTCGAGTTCGCTTCATCGGCTGTATTGCTTGCCGTTGCCACCGCCGTGAAATAGGCTTCGATACGTTCGACATAGTGGAGCGGAAATGGGTGTAGTGCGCCGGGCCCTTCCCAGAAGATCAAGTGAACGGTATGCCTTGTCACCACAGGCCCTCCCCACCAACACAGATCGGCTCCGGGATTCGTGCCGCTGACCGTGCAATTCGGGCTCGTGCTGCTCGATGCCGCTTTAAGGGCAGAGGCGATCGACCGTTCGTGAGCGACGCTCGCCGGCGACCCGTCGTGCACGAGCATCACCCCGCGAAAGCGCGGATAGCCCGGCAGCGGAGAACTCGCCGGACCAGAGGCGGCTGCGCCCGTGGCAGCTAGCAACACGAGCAAACCGGCGCACACGAGCGTCTTCGACAGGCTCCTCACCAGCCACCCCCTAGATCGATTTCCCAAGCATCTTGCCTATCAAGCATCGACGATCCACCCGTCGGGCTTTACTGCGCCGCCTGGAGATCCGCCCGCAACCCCGCCGCCTCACGCAGGTAGACGTGCCTGGCCTCATGGCCCTCATCCGCGTAATAGTGAATCAAAACCCGGATGACCCTGGCTAAGGAGCCCGGCACCGGGATCTCGCGGGCGCATAGCAGCGGCACGCGCTCGAAGCCGAGCGCGCGCGCCGCCACGGCGGGGAACTCCGCCGTGAGGTCGTCGGTGACCGTGAAGATGCAGCTGACGACGCGTTCGGGAGCGAGCGCGTTGCGCTCCATGATCTCTTCCATCAGCTCCGTCGTGGCGCCCAGGATCTCCCGCGCGTCGTTCTCGGATACCGAGATCGCGCCCCGCAGGGCATACAGGCGTTGCGGCATCGGGCGCGATTCTGTCAGAGCCGGCCGCCGGAGTCGCCGCTCACGACTCGCGCGCGGGCCGACGCCGCTTCGATGGACCGGCCACGGGTGGCGGAGATTGCTTGCGATCCTCTGGACCGCCGCGCAGGCGCGCGAGCTCGGCCTCGCCGAGCCGTCGAGACGTGCCCGGCGCGAGCTCTCCAAGCTTCACGCGCCCGAACGCGATGCGCTCGAGCGCGACCACGGGATGGCCCACCGCCTCGCACATGCGCCGCACCTGACGGTTGCGACCCTCGTGGATCGTCACTTCCAGCACTCCCTGTCCCACCCGCCGCACCTGCGCGGGAGCGGTCATCCCGTCCTCCAAACGCACCCCTGCGCGCAGCTTGGCAAGCGCGCTCTCGCCAACAGGCCCCCCACCCACCCCTACGCGGTAGGTCTTGGGCACTTCAAAGCTCGGATGCGTCAAACGCTGCGCGAGCGCGCCGTCGTTGGTGAGCAGGATCAGCCCGCTCGAGTCGGTGTCGAGTCGCCCCACGGGGTAGAGCCTCCGCGACTCGTCCGGAACGAGCGAGACGACGGTCGGGCGACCGTGGGTGTCCTTTGCTGTGCTCACCACGCCCAGCGGCTTGTGGAGCGCATAGACGACGTGACGCTCCGGCTCGTCGAGCTTGCGACCGTCGGCCGCGACGCCGCTGTGCTCGTCCACATCGAGGGCGGGATCGAGCACGATCTCTCCGGCGACGATCACGCGCCCCTCGCGGATCATCGTCTCGGCCGCGCGCCGCGAGGCGACCCCGGCGTGGGCCAGATACTTGGCAAGGCGCATCGACTGCAAGGATAGGGGCGTGGACCTCGAGCTTCTAGATCGGGCACTGGCCGCCAACGGTCAACCCGCGTTCCGCGCCCGGCAGGTGTGGGAGTGGGCGACCAAGGGAGCCCAGGGCTACGAGCAGATGACGAACCTGCCCGCCCCGCTGCGCGAGTGGCTCGGCGACGCCGTGCCGTTCTCGAGTCTCGCGCTGCGCGAGGAGCGCACGGCAAGCGACGGCACGGTCAAGGCGCTGTTTGCCACCGCCGACGGCCGGCCACTTGAGGCCGTGCTGATGCGCTACCGCGACCGTCGCCGCTCGATCTGCGTCTCCTCGCAATCGGGCTGCCCGCTCACGTGCACGTTCTGTGCGACCGGCCAGATGAAGTTCGGACGCAACCTCACGGCCTCTGAGATCGTCGACCAGGCGCTCCACTTCCGCCGCATGGGACCGGTCGACCACTGCGTGTTCATGGGCATGGGCGAGCCGATGCTCAACCTCGACAACGTGCTCGCCGCGTGTGAGCGCCTGCCCGACATCGGCATCGCCCACCGTCGCACCGCGATCTCGACCGTCGGCTGGATACCCGGGATCGAGCGTCTCACCGCGTGTGAGATGCCGTTGCGTCTCGCGCTCTCCCTGCACGCGGCGGACGAAACGCTGCGCAGCGAGCTGATGCCCGTCAACGAGCGCTATCCGCTCCGCGACGTGATCGACGCGTGCCGCGCCTTCTACGAGCGCAAGCGCAGGCGCGTGTTCGTCGAGTACGTGATGCTCGCCGGGGTCAACGACCGCTACGAGCAGGCGGTGGCACTGGCGAAGATCTTGAGTCCCACCCACCCCAAGCCGCGCGGGACCGGTGAGCAGCCGCGCATGTTCAAGGTCAACCTGATCCCGTTCAACCCCACCGGCGGGCGCCACCCCGCATCCCCCACCCCCGCCCCCCCCGAGGCGCGGGGCCGGGGGGGGGGGGGG
>CAAGKR010449433.1_pt1 | contig 12504 bp, 10 predicted proteins | sample 2556971 | NCBI WGS metagenome assembly CAAGKR01 (sample SAMEA5207829, study PRJEB30636) | soil metagenome | biome: forest; feature: boreal; material: soil | place: USA | collected 2011-09 | depth 1 m | reverse complement strand
GGCCGAGCATGTCGCCGGGTTTGGCCGCGCCTTGCCCAACGCCTTGCTGCTGTTCCGGAGAACGCAAGCGGAAGTGATAATGTTCCAGCATGCGCACCGGCACGCGGATCGTTTTCGTGCCGCCGCTCAACACATCGCCGCCGGCGATCGCTTCGGGCAAATGCGAACGCACCGCCTCGCGCACTTTCTCGTTGTGCCGCAGCCAATCGCGCGCGCCGCGCGAGAACAGGTCATACCAGCCTGCGATCGTCGTTCTGCTCGATGTGGACTCGTCTTTGCTCAACTACGGCTCCTGTCAGAATCCGCCGATCGACGATCACTCCTGCGCCAGCAACGTCGTGACGTAGTTCAAAGCCTCCTTTGCACTGTGTTCGTCGTACCCGTATTCGGCGATCAACCGCTGCTGTACAGCGGAGATTTTCTTTTGTGCATCATCGTCGGGGCGCGCGCTGGAGGTGACCAGACGCAGAACGTCGCGGCGTTCCGCGAACAGATACTGCTCGATCGCTTCGTGCATGCGCGCGTGCCTGTCCAATGAGAATTTTTCGCCCGCCTTGAAGGTAACCATGGCTTTACGCACCACTTCCTGGCGGAACGACTGCTTGCCTGAATCGGACACTTTGATTTTTTCTTCCACCGAGCGCAGAAACCGCTCGTCCGGCGGGCGGGTTTCACCGGTGATCGGATCGGTGACCTTGCGCTGATCGAGCGAGGCCTCGACCTCATCGAGGTACTTCTCCAGCAGCTGCTGCGCTTCCTGTTCGAATGAGGCGAACATCGAGCGGTGCACATCCTCCTTGACCCAGCGGTTGTAGAACTCCTTGCGCGCGGCGACCAGATGATCCATCCACAGCTTCTTCTGCTTGGCATCCATGCGCGCATCGCTATCGATGGAATCCTTGAGCGCGAGCAGCAATTCCATGCTGGTGAGGCTCTTGGCGTCGCTGCGGGTGATGGCATTCGAAATGGCATTGACGACGAAGCGCGGGCTCACTCCGGACAATCCTTCATCCGGCGATTCCGCCCGCAGGTGCGTCAGCTCGGTGTCGGCGAAGCCCTCGATCGATTCTCCCGCGTAAATGCGCAGCTTCTTCGCGACGTCCAGACCCTCGCGCTCCGGCTTCGCGAGGCGCGTCAGAATGGCAAAAACCGCCGCGAGCTTCAGTACGTGCGGGTCGAGGTGGACATCCCGGAAGGCCGGGGCACCGGAGACCAGCTTCTGGTAAATCCGCGCCTCATCGTGAAAGGACAACGCATACGGCACCTTGATGATGACCATGCGGTCGAGCAGCGCTTCGTTCTCCTTTTCCTGCAAGAACTTGTTGAACTCGGCGAGATTGGTGTGAGCCAAGATCGTTTCGTCCAGATAAATGAGCGGAAAGCGCGAAACTTTCACGTTCTTTTCCTGTGTCAGCGTGAGCAGAAGGTATAGAAATTCGCGCTTGACCTTGAGAATCTCGATCATCTCGAGCATGCCGCGGCTCGCCGCGTATACCGCCCCGGACCACGACCAGACCCGCGGATCTCCTTCATCGCCCACCTCGGCGACCTTGGAGAGGTCGACCGATCCGACCAGGTCGGCAATATCCGCCGTGGTTGGGTCATGCGGCGCGTAGGTGCCGACGCCGACGCGCATGGCCTCGGAGAGGAACACACGTTCGACGGGTACGCTCAAGTAGTCGCCCAGGTGTTCACGTTCGAGCCGGTCCCGCGCCCAGGGACTGAGCTCGCCGTTGATGTCGACGCCGTAGGTCTCGCGAAATGCCCCGCGCATGCTGGTCGGAATGAGATTGAGCGGCGATTCGTGCATCGGCGAGCCCTTCACCGCATAGATGGCGCCCTCATCAGTGCGGCTGTATTCCTCCAAAGCCCGCTTCAGCAAGATGGCGAGAGTCGACTTGCCGCCGGAGGGAGGGCCCAATAGCAGCAGCAGGCGGCGGCCCACGTCCGATCCGGCCGCCGCTGCCTTGAAATAATCGACCACTCGGGCGAGCGGCTCGTCGATGCCGAACAGTTCCGGGTGAAAGAGCGCTTGAGCGCGCTCGGTCTCGTCCTGGTCGGTGCGCTCGCGGCCGTACCAGCGAAGCATGTCCCAGATGTATTGGTGGCTGGCGCGCGTGAAGGCGCCGGGATTGCGCGGCAGGATGTTGGCGAGAAAGTCGCCAAAGGTGCCTTCCCAGTGCTGCGCGCGATGCTCGCGACCGAAGGCGCTCAGCGATTCGATGAAATGCGAACGACGATCGGAGTCGGTGTTACTGGTCTCTGGCTGCATTGAATGATCCTCCGCGCAGCTACATCACCATTCACTCTAAATCCATCCAACCTCCCCGAAATCACATCATCGGCCGATGTTTGCCTTCTTGTAGAGCGACCGACATCTTTACATTACACTGAATTCAGTCGAGACTTATGTCAACCGCGTTGATGTTGCACGTGTCACAGATTGAACGTCGCGCAACAGGGCATGTGCGCCACTGCGTTCTCGATCATCATCGCGCTGCATTCGAATGTGAAGCAGTTGCCGGTCGCTTGCACGCGTTGCGAAGCGTGGGTTGGATCACACTTTTTTGAAATGTCGGCGCGGCGTTCAGCAGCGGTTGCCGAGCAACACCTTCATGCGTTAACGCGAACTTATATGTTCGCTAACGCACTGACATCCATTGCCGGCGCGTGCTATCCGTCGGGTGGGATGAGCGTACGCAAGGAGGTTGCAATGAACGCAGATCAGTTGCGCGGCAGACTCGAGGAGATCAAGGGGCGCGTGGAGGCATTTGCGGGACGGATGTTCGGCAGTCGGCCGCTCGCCGAGCGCGGCAGGGTCGATCTCGTGGTCGGACTGGCGCGGGCCAAGTTCGGCGATATCAAGGAGGTGGTGCGAAAGCGAAGCTTCATCTCGGGGCGAGGGCGCGGCCGGCCGACCAACTAGCGATCACCTTCGTTAGGCTGCCGGCGCCGGGCTGACCTCAGCATCTGGAATGCCGCGTATACGACGACCGCCAGCACGAGCCATCGCAGCCAGACGATCGGCAGAGATTTGACGATATAAGCGGCCACCAGCACGCCGGGAATGCCGCCCAGCGCGAGTCCGAGCGCGGCACCAAGATTGTACCGGCCGCTGCGAACAAATCGCGCGCCACCGATGGGCATGAGCAGGCCGCACGAGCCCATCATGATGGGGAACGCCGCCAGCGGGCTCATCCCGAGCAAACTCACCAGAATGAGACAGGGCGCATACAGCCCCACCCCCAGCATCATCAAGGCGCCCAACAGCGCATTGGCCGCAACGGCCACGATCAAGCGGCCGCCGCTCAATCCCAGCGCCTCGCCGCCGCCCGGCATCCAGTGCAGGTTGGCGGCCAAGAACAGCGCAGCTGCGCACATGAGCGATCCCCCCATACCCAGCTGAATCGCGCGGCGCGAGAGTCGCGCGACCAGTCCCACACCGAGCCATGCGCCGAGCACGGCGGCCAGAATCATGCTGACGAGCGTGGTCAAATCCACGCTGACGGTGGCGATGAAGATCAGCGCCTGAGTCATGGTGGGCAAGGCCTGGCCGGCGTTCAAGGTGCCCGGAATCTGTTCATCGGGCATGCGTGCGCGCAGCTTGAAATACGCCGTCGTGGGGGCAAACGACCCGATGCCGAGCGTATCGAAAAAATTGGTGATGAATCCGACCAGCGCATCGGTGAAACGCGGTTGGCGGGCGCGAGCGGAGGCGGTGCGTTCCTCCGCTGGGTCGAGGCGTTGGCCGCGGCGGCGTTCCAGTGCCCACCAGCGCCCGATGTACGCAAGCGCTGCCAGCGCCAGCGCCGACACGAGGCCGATGGTACCGGCGTTCAAACGTAGAATCATGACACGGGTGTGCCGAAGCGTCGCAGATCGAAAGCCGCAACGGGATGGCGCGCCGTGCGTCCCGCGACCGCGTCGGCGACCAATTCGGCGGTGACGGGCGCGAGCGTGAGGCCGATGTGCTGGTGTCCGATCGCGTAGAACAGCTTGGCGGGTCCTGAGGCACGGCCGATCCCCGGCAAGTAGTCCGGCAGCACCGGACGCGCGCCCATCCAGCTCGGACCTTCGGCATCGCAGGCATGGCCGAGCGCGCGCACCTTTTGCCGCAGGCGCGCCGCCTTGCGCGGATCCGGCGGCGCATCGGCGCTGGCAAATTCCATGTAGCTCGATGCGCGTAGCCGCCCGGCCATCGGCGTGACGAGCACGTGCGCATCGGTGTATACGATGGGTGCATCCAGAAAGGCAGGTTGCCCTGGAAGCTCGATGTGGTAGCCGTGCACAGCCTGCAGCGGCGCGCGCAGACCGAATGCGGCGAGCAGCGGTTCGGAGCCCATGCCGGCGCACACCACGGCGCCGCCGACCCGCAGCGGCGGCCCATCGCCCTGAATTTCAATTTTGTCGCCGCTGGCACGCAAGGAGCGCACGTCAAATCGCCGGAACGTCGCGCTGCGCGCCATCGCCGCCGCGGCGAATGTTCGCACCGCCTCGAGCGGGTCCATCACATGCGCCGAGTTCGGGAACCAAAGGCCGGCGGCGCTCTCGGCATGCGCCGCCCGCTGCAGCGCCGCGAGTTGCTCGGCGGGCACCGGCTGCGTGTCGATGCCGAGTCGCGCCATCATGCGCGCTTGCGTGCGCATGCGAGCTTCGGCCCCGGCGCCGAATCCGATCTCATAGTGTCCATGGCGGCGCAATAGTTCGGGCCGCCCGGCGTCCGCCAGCCAGCGCGCCCAGGCGGCGGCGGCGGGCAGCACCAGCGGCGCCAGCTGCCGGGTGTTCTCGGCGCGCCGGAATGCCGCCGCTGCAAAGCGCCGGATCCAGGGCATCATGCGCAGCGCCTGCCGCGCCGGCAGGTCGAGCGCGCCATCGAAACAGAAGAGCTCGCGCCAAAAACCGCACAGCAGACCGGGAGAGGGCAGCGGCTGCACCAGCTCCGCGGCGATGTGCCCCACGTTGCCGAAGCTTGCGCCCGCAACTCCCGGTTCGGCGCGATCGAGCAGCACGACCGCACGCCCCTCGCGCGCCAAGGCGAACGCGACGGCCGCCCCGATTATGCCAGCGCCGATCACCGCGATCGTGTCTTGCTCGCTCATGGCGATACCGTATACGATCTACGATCCCGCAAGCAACGCCAACGATGTGAGGATCCCATGGCCAACCCCGTCACCTGCACCTGGTCCGGCGTGTTTCCCGCCGCCACCACGCAGTTCGATACCGCGCTCGACGTCGATATACCGGCCACGCAGAGGGTGCAAAAAGCGCTGCTGCAGGATGGCGTCCACGGCCTCGTGCTGATGGGCACGGTCGGCGAGGGGAATTCCTTGAGCGCCGAGGAGAAGCGCCGCGTGCTGTGCGCAGCGGTGGAAGTGAGCGAGGGCAAGGTGCCGGTCATCGCCGGCGTGTCGGAATTCACCACGGCGGAAGCGGCGCGGTTCGCCCGCGATGCCGAACGCATCGGCGCCGCGGGACTCATGGTGTTGCCCGCGATGGTGTATGTGCCCACGCCGGCCGAGCTCGAACATCACTTCCGCGCGGTGGCGGCGGCGACGGGATTGCCCATCATGCTCTACAACAATCCGCCTTCGTATCGCGTGAACATCGACATCCCGACGCTGACCCGTCTGGCGGACGTGGCGAACATCGTCTCGATCAAGGAGTCGGCTCCCGATTCGCGCCGCATCACCGACATCATCAATGCCTTCGGCGAGCGCTTCGTGTTGTTCGCGGGACTCGACGATATCGCTTTCGAAGGCCTGACGCTCGGCGCCAAGGGGTGGGTTTCCGGTCTTACCAACGCCTTCCCGGCCGAATCGTTGCGGTTATATGCGGCGCTGCGCACCGGCGACCTCGACACCGCGCGGCGAATCTACCGTTGGTTCATGCCGCTGCTGCACCTGGACTCGGAGCACGATCTGGTCCAGTCGATCAAGCTGGCCGAACAAATCATGGGCCGCGGTTCGGAACGGGTGCGACCGCCCCGGTTGCCGCTGTCCGGCGAGCGCCGCGCCGCGGTCATCGCCATGGTCGAGAACGCCCGCGACTCGCGACCTTAAGTTGTGCGCACGATCCGCGTCATCGATTCGCACACCGGCGGTGAGCCCACGCGTCTGGTGGTCGAGGGCGGCCCTGACCTGGGGGATGGGCCCCTGGCGGAGCGGGTGCGGCGATTTCGCGATCGCTTCGACGCCTACCGCTCCGCCATCGTGAACGAGCCGCGCGGCTCGGATCCTCTCGTTGGCGCGCTGCTCGTCCAGCCGCAGCGTGCCGACTGCGAAATCGGAGTCATTTTCTTCAATAACGTGGGCTATTTGGGCATGTGCGGGCATGGCACGATCGGCTTGATCGCCTCGCTCAGGCACTCGGGCTCGCTGGCCCCGGGAGCCGTCAAGATCGATACGCCGGTAGGCCCCGTCGAGGCGGAACTGCACGCGGACGGCAGGATCAGCGTGTCGAACGTCGTGAGCTACCGCGCGGCGCACGATCTCACCGTCCAAGTCCCCGGATTCGGTCCCGTGATCGGCGATGTGGCATGGGGCGGCAACTGGTTCTTTCTCGTTTCCGCGCACGACCAGATCATCGATCTGCAGCACGTGGAGGCGCTGACCGACTTCACCTGGCGCGTGCGCGCGGCGATCAATGCGCAAGGTCACCCCAACGTTGATCACGTCGAGCTTTTTTCGTCCTCCGATCAGCCCGGAGTGGACAGCCGCAATTTCGTGCTCTGTCCCGGCAAGGCCTACGATCGATCGCCGTGCGGCACGGGTACCAGCGCAAAGCTCGCCTGCCTGGCGGCTGACGGCAAGCTTCAGGAAGGCGATGCGTGGATACAGGAGAGCTTGATCGGCAGCACCTTCGAAGGCCGCTATCGATGGCACGATCGCGCCAGGGGCGAGATCGTGCCGACCATCACCGGAACCGCCTACGTGACCGGTGAATCGCTGTTGCACCTCGATGCCGACGACCCTTTCTGCTGGGGCATTCGCGCGTGAACGAACCGATCGTGCAGTCGATGACCAGCCAGCTCATCGTGCGCTTTCGCGAGCGCATACTGGCGGGCACCTACGCCCCGGGCTCGGCCCTGCGCCAAGATACGCTGGCCGCGGAGTTCGGCACCAGCAAGATCCCGGTGCGGGAGGCGCTGGTGCAACTTCAATCTGAGGGATTGGTCGACATCTTTCCCAATCGAGGTTTTCAGGTGCGCCCGCTTGCCGCCAGCGAGCTCGATGAAATCTTCAGCCTGCGCCTGCAAATAGAGCCGTTGGCGGTGGCGCGCGGCGCGAAACTCGCAACCCCCGCCGACCAGGCCGCCGCACACGAGGCGCTCGACCAATTGAATGCGGCATTGGCGGCCGAAGAGTTCTCCTCGTCCGGTCAATTGAACCGCAGGTTCCACCTGCTGCTCATCGTGCCGCGTTTGCAGCCCGTCGCGGCCGACATGTTAGGAAGGCTCCACACCCTCGCACAGCGTTATGTGCAAGCCCACTTGGGCCCCAAGGGCCGCGTCAAACGCGCGATGCGCGAACATGCGGCGCTGCTCAAGGTCTGGAGCCTGCGCGACACGAGGCAGGCCCGCGGCCTCATTCATTCGCACATCGCCTCCACGCGCGACGATCTGACGCAGGTCGCCGCGGCGCACGGCACGAATGGCCTGCGCCGCTGAACGCCATGGCCGCGGGTCAAAGATTATGCCAGCCGTGAGCTAGTCGGCGGTCTTTGCCCGAGGCCCGGCCGCAAAATCCGTCGGCGCCTCCCCCATTGACGGCGCCCACGACGGTACCCGTGCATGCGCCTTCGGATTGCCCTCTGCCAAGTTGCGCTGATCATACTGAGCATGCCCGCCCCGGGGGCGGAGCTCTTCTACATGGACCATGACCCCGTCACCGGCGAGTACGTGGGGCCCGTCGGGCCGCTGGTCATGTCCGGCGAGATCATTCCCGGCGACTACGATCGCCTGCTGTCCAAAATTCTCGATGACCCGAGTCGCTTCTTGGCCCAGAACAAGCTGATATTGGCGTCCGACGGTGGTGACATGAGCGAAGCGATCAAAATAGCGACGCTGATCAGGTCGCTGTTCGCGGCCGTCACCGTCGGGCCCTTGACCGGCCGGTGCGTCAGCGCGTGTTTCTTCATCTATGCCTCGGCCGCGCAGCGCGAAGCGGACGGCGCGCGGCTCGTCGGCATCAATCGCCCCTACCTCGTCGACTCGCAGGCCACGCCGGCCGCTGTGCCGCGGCCCGATGCCGACGACAGCAAGGCCCTGCGGCAAGTGCGCGCCTTTCTGCAGGACAATGCGGTACCGATTTATCTGGTCGACGAAATGTTCCGGCACCCATCGGACGACGCGTACTGGCTATCCGCCGAGGACGAAAAAGCGCTCGGTTTCAGATCGCCGGCCTTCGATCGATATCTCGCCGCGAATTGCGCATGGAGCGAGGCAATCGAACGGGAAGTTCTCGCGCGCAAACGGCCGCCGGAAGATCTGCTGCCGCTGTTGAAATGCCGTGCCCGTGTTACGGAGGACGCTGCTCGCCACGCCTTGGCGCTGGCAGCCAAGGAAAGGTCGGGCACTCATTGATGGTCCCGCGGTATCGGCTCCTCCCACGTTCGCGTCCGAACGACCGCGCCGTCGCGCAACAAGGTGCGCGTGTACTTGTAGAAAAACGTCTGCGCGTCGCTCGACACGTCGAGGCGGCCGCGCCAGATGAGCACGTGCTCCTGCACTGCCTGGATGTACTCCGAATCTCCCTGCACGCGCGCAACGTCGGGATGCGCATCGTCGACATCATAGGTGAGCTTCTCCGAGTGATCGAAACGTCCCCAGGGATAGGACACGGCCGTCGAGCCCTGCCAGACCACCGTGCTGCGTTGCCCGGCCTCATCGCGCAGAACCGTCCACGTGCCGGGCCAGGCGGCGCCGCCGCCCCCGAGCCCCGTGATCCCCGGCGGTTCTTCAATGGGTTCGGGCGCCGCGAACGCGGGTGCTGCCGGGCCATGCACCGGCACGCGCGGCAGGATGATCCGCGAGGCCGCGTCGCCGCCCAGCAGCAGCGAGGTCGTCATTGGGTAGGGCGTCGGCCAATTCATGGGCCAAAGAGCGTTGGATAGCGCAACGCGGATGCGGTGTCCTCTGGGGAATACCCAGGATGCAAGATGCAAATCCAACGACAGGGGATAGATCTTGCCCGGCAACAAGTCTTGCGGCTTCGACATCGATTCGCGCTGCGCGCCGTTGATGCCCGCGCCGGTGACCATGGTCACCTGCCCGTCCGGAGCAACGTCGGAGAGGCGCACGAACCAATCCGCGAGCGGTGCTTCGGCCGAGACACGCAGGCTCACGTGCGGCAGGCCGAGAATCGCCACCTCATCGGCGAGAGGTTGCGAGTCATAGGTGAGGCTGAAGGCGTCGACCGGCCGCTGGTCGCTCAATAATTCTCCCCACCAGAATCCGGCCTCGACCCCCGCCGACGGCACATAGCGCAGTTGGTCGACGTCGCCGGCGCGTGGCGCATCCGATGTCAGTCGATGATCCGGCCCCAGATACCAGGTCATGGACGTCAAGCCCGCAGGCGGCCAGCTTTCGGCACGCCATTCGCCGGGGACGTCCTGCGACTGCGCCCGCGGCGGATGCCAGTGCTGCTGATAAATGACCACTCGCGGATCTTCGAGCACCCCTGTGTGACGGCCCTTCAACCAGTAGTCGAACCAGCGCACGGCTTGATCGCGCCATTCATACAGCGGCCCGTAGTCGCTGCCGTTCGGAAAGCCATGGTTCCACGGACCGATCCACGCCTTGAGCGGCGCTTTGACCCTCTCCAGCATGCGCGGAATGCTGTCGCGGTATCCGTCCTGCATGCCGCCGATCAGGAACGCGGGCACCTCCAGCGTCTCGATCGGCCGCAGCGGCGCACGCCAGAACGCTCCGTCGCGCTGATGCTTCATGTAGGCAAGCGACCACGGCGGAGAGTCCATCCGCGGGCCGATGACGGACTCCTCCAGCCTGAAATCCGGCGCTCCGGGGCGTCCTTGGTCCAAATCCATCGTGAGCTCGAACTCGTCGACGTGAAATATTCCGTCCACGTAGTGCACGTCTTCCTTGAACAGCTCCTCGGTCGCGGCCACGGCGAGAATCGCCTTGAGTGCCGGAGGTTTGCGCAGCGCCATTTGGATGGAGTTGAAGCCGCCCCACGAAATCCCGAGCATGCCCACTTTCCCGTTCGACCATGGCTGGTGCGCCAGCCAGGCGATGACTTCCTCGGCATCTTGCTGCTCCTGCGCCGAGTATTCACGGTCGGGAGGAGTGCCCTCGCTGGCGCCGAATCCGCGGATGTCGACGCGCGCGCTCACATATCCGCGCCGTGCGAAGTACGTGTGGGTGCCGTAGTCGCGGGCCGCCTCATCGTCATCCTTTCGATAGGGCAGGTACTCGAGCAGCGCCGGACAGCGTGTGCCGTGCTTGAGATCAGCCGGCTCGTAGAGGGTGACGGCGAGTCGAACGCCGTCCTTCATGGGGATCGAGGTCTTCTCGATCTGCACGCCATGCGTCGCCGCTGAGGGAGGCACGGTGCCGGCCGTTGCGCACGCCGCCATCAACAATAGAACGCCGGTGATTCGGCTCGACATCGCGACCTCACGGACAACCCAAGCCTCGGCAATATACGCGATGTGATCGAGTCCTCAACCTAAGGATCGGCGATGCGCCGCTGATAACTCCATCGCGGACCGGTACGGGCCGTCCCGCTATATTTGCCGGATGACCGAAGAACAAGCCAAGTCCTACATGACCAAGCTATTGACCGCGATGAACCGGGCCGAGGCGTCGGATCTGTTCATTTCCAATGAATTTCCGCCCAGCATGAAGATCCACGGCACCATGCGGCCGATGACCTCGCAGAAGCTGTCCGGCGAATTCACCCGCCAACTGGCCGATTCATTGATGAACCAGCGCCAACGCGACGAGTTCGCCAAGGAACTGGAGTGCAATTTTGCGATCTCGATCCCGGGAGTGGCGCGCTTTCGCGTCAACGTGTTCGTTCAGCAACAGCATGTCGGCATGGTGATCAGACCCATCCCCGCCGAGATTCCCGATTTCGCGGCGCTGAAGTTGCCGCAAATCCTGCAAGAGATCGTCATGACCAACCGCGGCTTGGTGCTGGTCGTGGGCTCGACCGGCTCGGGCAAATCGACATCGCTGGCCTCCATGATCGATCATCGCAACCGTTCCACGCCCGGTCACATCGTCACCGTGGAAGATCCTGTCGAATTCGTGCATCAATCGCGGCAATCGCTGATCACACATCGCGAAGTCGGCATCGACACCCATACCTGGCATCACGCCTTGAAGAACACCTTGCGCCAGGCGCCCGACGTCATTTTGATCGGCGAAATACGCGATGCAGAAACCATGGAGCATGCGATAGCGTTCGCTGAAACCGGCCATCTGTGCCTGAGCACCCTGCATGCCAACAGCGCCAATCAGACCATCGATCGCATCGTCAATTTCTTTTCGGAGGAGCGGCGCAAGCAGCTGCTGATGGACCTCTCCTGCAATATCAAGGCCATCGTTTCGCAGCGCCTGATCCGCACTGTCGACGGCAAGGGGCGCAGGGCGGCCATGGAGATCTTGATCAACACGCCCATCATTGCCGATAAAATTCTCAAAGGGGAATTTCACGAAATAAAGGCGATCATGTCCAAATCGCGGGAGCTCGGCATGCGCACCTTCGATTGGTCGCTGTTCGAGCTGTACAACGACGGCGACATTGCCTACGACGAGGCGATTCGCAACGCCGATTCGGCGAACGAACTGCGTTTGAACATCAAGCTGAACGGTACGCGGCCCGCGCCGGCGCCGGCCGTCGTAACTTAGCCTACGCGCAATTCGCCAAGTCGTCGTCCGCCGATTCCTCGACAAATAACGGGTTGTCAGCCGCGATCTGACGGCCCATGAATGCGATCTTGTCCCATTGATCGGTCTTGAGGTAGTCGCGGTCGCGCGCGAATTTCTGCACGACTTCGAGGAACGCCTTGCGGTTCGTGGCCGCCGCCGAGTAGTACAACTCGAGCAGTTTCATGCGCAAATCGTGGCGATCGGGTTCGCGCTCGATCGCGAGCTTGAGCACATCGGCTAGATTCGTGCGCCGTTCCTTCACCACCGCATTTTCATTGAGCACGCTGGGCATCTGCACGTGCTGCGCGGTGAGATCTAGATCGACCAGATTGTAGTCGAGCTGCGTCGAGCTCATGCGCAGATTGACCGTGTCGACTTGCAGGCTGACCGTCGTGTCCTGCGGCGCGACCTGCGTGCCGGTGGCGGCGGCTATTTTGCTGCGCCCCGCACTGGCCGGCAATATCGGCAGCATTGGATTCGTCGCATCGGCGGCGACCTCGGGGGCAGTCGGCCGAGCATCGGCCGGGTGGTCGTCGGACGCGGTCGGTGCGCTGCCCTGCGCATGCTCGGCCGGGCCGCCGGTATCGAGCGCGGCGGCGCCCGGCGCCTCC
>CAAGKR010304460.1_pt1 | contig 12507 bp, 11 predicted proteins | sample 2556971 | NCBI WGS metagenome assembly CAAGKR01 (sample SAMEA5207829, study PRJEB30636) | soil metagenome | biome: forest; feature: boreal; material: soil | place: USA | collected 2011-09 | depth 1 m | reverse complement strand
GCGCCAGCAATCGCGGAGAGCCTCAATCGCTACATCAAGGCCGATCTTGTTCCTGTACTTGAAACAATCAGCCACCGTCTTGGCAGGGTTGTAAACTTTGACCTTAACACCTTCGATCGAGTGTGATTCAACGCCGGCCGTCAGAGCCTTGCCTGAAAACCTGACTATGCGTAGCGGAATGATGTCTTCCTTTGGAGAGCGGGCTTTGCCATCAATCGCCATCCAAACATCGAAGGGCGATTGTGTTGTCAGATCATGAAAGCGCAGAGCCGAAAGCAGACAGACCACACCGTGCGGCACGCGCAGAGCCGCCTGGACAATCGTTTGATGTTCGCTGAGACCAGCGCCGGGAATGGCATACATTCCACGCCCGACCTTTTCGAGCTTCTCCTTTTGATGGAGTCGCCAGAGATAGTCTGTCGGAAGCCCCTTATTCCGAAGGTCTCGCGGGCGCAGGATACCGCCTTTGCTGGCGAGATCGAGTACCTTTTTTTCTGCCGAAGCACTCATTAGCTCTTTGACTTCCTTTCAATGAAACGTCGGTAGTTATGTACAACTACCGACGTTTCATTGACAGCATTCTAACCCGGGATTGATACCTTCATGGCTCTATTGTCAGAAATAACGATCTCTCTCTCTGACATGACACTGGTGGTAGCGCATCCTCTCAACCCAAAAGACTAAGTAAGTATGGACATTTTATCGATTGACTCCGGGAAACCGTCTCAATAAGGCAGTGCGTTCACAAAAAAGGGCTGTTCACAATACGTGAACATGTGTACAATGTGAACGCGCTGAGTATTTCGCGCAGGTTCTAAACGATAGGGGTCCCTCAATGAGCCGAGCATCAAACGGTCATCAGTTACAAGAAAGCTTAATCAGCCAAGCAGTCAGCAGCTTGGCCGACTCGACAGGATTGCAAGCTTCAATTAAGAACGTCGAGCCAAACCACGGTAAACACCTTGATGGTGTTGTAGTGATCCGAAACGGGAAGAAACGCTGGAATTTCTCTGTTGAAGTCAAGAGACAACTGACGAGCCACACTCTCGGCTCTGCAATAGCTTCAGTGTCGGAACTCGGTCGAAAACACGGTCCCAGTGCGCTCGTAGCTTCTTACATCAACCCCTCTCAGGCAGAGAAATTGCGCAAACTTGGTATTGAGTTCTTCGATGCGGCGGGAAATGCATTTCTCAAACAAGAAGGTCTTCACGTATTCGTCACTGGCCGGAAAGCCCGTGACGTGAATGCGCCTGAAGCCCGAAGCGCGCGCGCATTTAACGCGACCGGATCGCGCTTAGTGTTTGCGCTTCTATGCCACCCTGGCTTGGAAGACAAACCTTACCGGCGGCTTGCGAAAGAAGCTGGCATTTCCCTTGGGGCCGTCAATTGGATAATGAGTGATCTCAAATCGTTGGGCCATCTCGTCGACAACGGCCCGCGCGGGAGACGTTTGCCCAATCGCAAAGAGCTTCTGAAGCGGTGGGTCGCGGCGTATCCAGAGCAGCTACGCCCCAAGTTGATTATCGATCGCTTTCGCAGGGAAGGGGCCAAGGACTGGTGGCAGAAAGCAGACTTGCCGCCGCAGGCATTTTGGGGCGGCGAAATTGGTGCTGCACTAATAACCCGTTACCTTAGACCGGAAACCGTTACCATCTACACTGAGACAAATCTCGCAAGGCTACAAGCTCAGTACGGACTGCGCCGCGACTCGAAAGGTGAGGTCGAGTTGCTGCGCAAGTTCTGGGTATTTGATGACTGGGAAAAAAAGGATAAAAACGTAGTCCCGCCGGTACTGATTTACGCTGATCTTTTACGAACGGCCGACGATAGAAATTTGGAAACTGCCGAAATACTTTATGACAGATATATCGCTCGACTTGTCGAGCAAACTACCCGGCGAATAAGTTGATATCATCCGACGAGTCGTGCGCACAGCCGCGAAGCTGTTGGAACCAGTTCTTGATGAATTGGTGTTTGTGGGCGGGTGCGCAACAGGTTTGCTCGTTAGCGATGAGGCCGCAGCCGAGGTTCGCCCACGTTTGATGTAGATGCAATCGCCGAGATTACATCATATGTGGAGTACACTACCTTCGGCGAACGGCTTCATAAACTCGGCTTCACCGAAGACTTAAGTGAAGCTGCTCCCATTTGCCGCTGGCAACATGGTCAGATCAAGCTGGATCTCATGCCTTTGGACGAAACGATTCTCGGCTTTTCCAACCGCTGGCATAACTCAGCGATGGACTCCGCCCAGGAATTTGAGATCGAACGAGAACATTCGCATTCGCGTCAACTTTTGGGTACCACTACCGGCCTTAAAGTGCGTTAAGGAGCTCGTGGCCGGTCGGCGACGCGCACTCGAAGGAATGGAATTCCGACAAGATCTACTTAATGGTTTCCAGCGGAGACTAATTAGCGTCCGCTTGGCTGTTCGAGTCAGAGTCCTGACATATGGAATCTCTCATCAACATCCTAACTCGCCTCATCGCGGAACATCTCGCAAAACCTAGATCAGTTCGTGGCGGACGCGGCACACGCGGAAAGTCTAAAAAGGCAATCGACCGCGAGGCCGAAGTGATAGCCGAAGTACTCATTGCGCAGGCCGTTGCGCACGGATTTCCTGCTAAGGTTTATCGCGTGACCCCGGAATCGCTGGCAGAAGGTAGTACCGCACAAGTCGTGGCCAGGATACATGTACCGCTGTCCTTCATTTTCAAGCTGGATAACAGTTCTAAATTAGTGGAAGAAGCGCGTCTGATGCGGCGCTTTCGTGACGACGATGGCTTACCCGCTAGTTTCCGAGAGCGGTTTCCCAGAGTATTTGCACTCAAAGATGATGACAAGCCATTCGCATACTTAATGGAAGACTTTTCGACAGAAGATGGTTACGAAAGCTTGGCACGGAAGCTGTTTCACACCTTACCTTCAGAAGCGCGAGCCGCTGCGTCAGTCTACCTGATCGGTGAGGCGCTTGAGGCATTGTTCGAGGCCTACGAGGCATCAGCCACCTCCCGCCTTTTACCCAACATCAAAGCGGACTATTTGGATCGCATAAGAGACCGGCTGACTGAGGCGGCGGCACTCGATAAGGTTTTTCAATCTGTTCCCTTGAAGATCAACGGAGTGGAATTCCTACCCTGGGAAGAGCAACTCAGTCAGATAGCCGCGCAGGAAGAGAAACTGTCAAAGGTGTCTCCACCCTTCGTGTGCGCCGTACACGGGGATCCGAACCCTGAGAACATCATGCTTAAGGACGACGAGCACGGCGTGATCGTCAAATTCATTGATCCTAAAGCGTGGGAACGAGGCGACTACCTCTTTGACATGACGAAGATCGCACATTATCTCTGGGCAACCGGACCTGTAGAACAGGCTTCCGGAGGGCAGATTGAGCTGGACGACGAGGGATCGATTCGTTATTCGATTGAGCGTCCAGCCTGGGTTCAACCAGTTATCGAATTAATTCGTGAGCGCGCTTTTCTGTTCGGGCGAGCTCACAACGACGCGAGCGGCGTAGATTTGCGCTGGGAACTAGGTATGGCGTCGAACTTGTTGGGGCTGCCGCCAGGGCGGTGGAAAAACAGAAAGCGTAATGAAGCTAGGATCTTCTATGCCGAAGGAATTACTTGGCTCGACCGCTTCCGTAGCAACTTTCTTAAGCCTCAATGAGTTTTGTCTTGACTCGCTTAGTTAAGCATGGATCGGCCGTCGAATTGTCTTTCTCAGCACGACCTAAGGTCTGAGCGACTATGCTTTAGGCATCAGTCTCAAGCGTTCGATGTTGCCCCCGGTCAAGCATCCGTACTTTTCGAGTTAGTCTCCAACTTCTGAATCAAACGTTCATAACGCGAAGTACTGACCCTTTGTGCAGCACCTCTAGACCGCTTCTTAGTCAGTGGGCCAACGGTCTTGACGCCTCTTCGCCTGCCGCGAACTTGCCTTCCAACTCCGATCTTTTCAAAGTCGGGGTTATCTAACCTTTTATCAAAGAGATAAGTGAAATCAAGGGTGTGAACCTCGGTATCAGCAGGTCGTTCAATATCAGCGACGAAGTATTCAGATGGAAGTGAATAATCAGTATGATAATAGCCTCGATAAGTACAGAAGCTTTTATCTGTCAGAAAATGCGGCAGTTCAACCGGACATGTCTTGACTGGTAACTCGTTTCTATCTGAAGGAAGAGGTAACAGCTGAGTTGCTTTTCCTGAGACGGATTCGGACGCGCTGTTTATTGTTCGCATGGCAAATTCAAGCGCAGATTCCAAAGAATCGATTTTCGAAGGAACCCAGTCTTCCGACTCTGTATCTCCGATCGCATCATTGAACTGATTCATCGCAGAAGCCAGGATAGAGGATTTAACCATGTGGCCAACCGAATTCATGGAAAAAGCCATACCGCCGGGAATCCGATGATCCTGCCACCACCGTTTGTCTGCCTGCGCCGAGAAGTAATTTGCTCCAACATTCCACTTCCAGGTCGTCTTACTTCGCCCAGGCTTTTCAAGAAAGATCTCGTCTAAATAGATTTCGTCAGGTGAGATATCGGAGAGTAAATAAAGAGAACACAGCCGCCTCGCCAATTCCTTCATATTTTCGTCTGGAACTGCCCGAGCTATTGTTGGCGAAACAACTGCGATGACGAATCCGCTCTTCTTCCCTTCAAAGGCATCTCTGGCCCACTGGAGTCGTGAAGTTTGTATTTTCTTCTTGATCGCTTCATCTGATTCATCGAGGTCAGCTTCCCTTAGAATGCAATAGCTAATCAATCCAAGCTTTGCCGCCACGCGGCCGAATAAGCACGGTTGATATCGCTGTATCCACTCATTGATAACCTTAACGCATGCCTCTTCAGTGTTAGCCTCGAACAAAGCTTGATTCGCCAGTTTCATCTCTAGGGAAAAATCGATCTCGCCTCGCCAAGGATCGCTTTTCAATAGCCGAAAAAATGTGGCAATCGGTTCAGACATTGATTGGTCCTGAGGGCTCTAATCGCTAGGCCGCTACGGGTTGCGGCAGCGCCCTCACGCACTCTGCATTAACTTTCGTAACTCGTCGGGCGCGGTCGCCTCTGCTAGAGATACAGAAGGCAGTTGGTCGAGAAAGTAATTGTAGGGGTAACCATACAGCGTGTATTGTAGCCAAGCACCATCAGGGTGATCTGATATTAATTCTTTTTTTGTATCCATCAGCACTTTTCCGACTGTGTCGTGTGCCTGCTCCCTAGAGAGGAGCTTCTTGTAAAAGGCCGTAGCAAACAATGTCGCCCGGGAGTCTTCAACTGGCAACCGACATCCGATCATTGCATCCGCACCAGCATCCAGCCAGGCGGTTGCTAAATTCTTGCCCTTCTCCCAAACAAGGGGCACCGCACCTGAGTCGCAGCCGTTTATGAAAACCAAGCTTCGCAGTAGTTTGTCTCGCCTAAAGAAGTTTTTGATCTCCTGACGTTGAATCACGCAACGTCTCAGACGCAGATCGCCATCGACGATGTGACCAGCATAATGAATGATCCCCAAGTCTTCACGCATGTATCGCATGTGCTTCAAAAAGTCAGCCTCTGCATCATCATCATACCCATTAATTAACTGAACATTTTCCGGTTCCAATCCGGCCTTTAGCAATTCGTCTCTTACGGCATTAACCTCCTCCTCAACCCTAGGCAGGCTGCTCAGTCTATGATGGCGGCCTTCGTCAAAGAGTAGGATCGCCTTCGTCTTGGCCAATTGCTCTCCGTGACTATCGAACGGATTCCTTCGCCTTGCCTGTCTGGCTGCACGACCAGCGAGATCCATCTGCTCAAAGAAAACTGAACCGCACGATTGCTGCTCCGAGATACTACTGCCTGTGCTATGTTCGGTTGCCCAATCCCACGGCATTGAGGGGTCATTCGTAAGGAATGTTACCTCTCGGTGCTGTTCTTTGAGATAACAAAAGAACTCCTCAAGACCCAAATGCCACCATACTTGCTCTCCGATTTCACGGATCTCGTGAGGGCTGATTATGCGGCCTTCTTCCAAATCTCTAGCCATCCCTCGAATCAGCTTAATAATTGTCTTGCGATTTGCCTTATTATCTTGATCCGTCACGTTGGCTAACGAGAACGGATCTTGGGGTTGGGGGGTTTCTACAAGCCCACATAGATACTGTTCTGCGTTTAGTTTAGGAACCGCATGGCGATCAAGCAAAAAAAGGATGAGGGTGCTCTGATGGTTCGGCATGAGAGGACTTGCCTCCGGTTAAATTAGAGGAGCTTTGTGAGCTCTTGGGAGAGCTGTTTGTATCCCTTCAGCGCGGCCGAGTCACCCCCAGAGTCAACCAATACACGCTCGCGCCACTTCAAAGTATTATCTTCTGCAATCTCGATAACTGAGCCCGTATAAAACGTGGCGATCATTTTCTCGTATTTCGACTTCTCATCTTCAAAATCCTCTGGAGGGACACAGGATGCGACGGGTAAGAAATTTAGTTGGTTCTTCTGTACAAAATCCGCGACTTTGGCGGTGCCGAAGACGTGCTGCTTACTGTAACGAAAAAGCGCGACCACGCAGTTGGAAACATACATCGACAGCGCCGACAGATCTCCGAATCCACTAGGAGTATCGATGATCACGACGTCAATCTTTAACTCCCGTTGAGCTAGATCAATGAGTCTCTTGAGCTGTCCTAGCAACCGGCCGCCTTGTGTTGTCTCAAGGCTGCCTGCAAGACGACTGCTTGCAGGTAATATCCATAGGCTGGCGTGTCGGCGAGTGCGCGGTTTCAGATAATGGATGAAATCCGTTTTATCAATCTCCCGGCTTCCCCGAAAGTAGTCTTGAAGCGGAAAGGGCAAAGCTCCTTCTTCGGGCAAACTGAATAGTATGGCAATTCCAGGTCCGTCCAAATCTAAGTCTAGGCAGAGAACGCGGTGTCCCGCTGCGGCCAACAACGCCGACACATTAGCCGAAGCTGTAGTGCGGCCGGTTCCACCCTTGTAGGAGTAGAAGGCGAACACCTTAGGGTCTTTGCGCTGAGTCATCGCTTCCTTTTGAAGTCAACTGCGTCCCCACATTCTTGAGTCCCTTGGAGAAGTCATCAAATCGCTTTGGATCAAATTTGAGATCGAGTCTATGAGCTGACTTGTTAGGTCGCTTGACGTAGTAATAGCAACTAATCAAAGCCTCCACGACTCTTTCCGTATAGTAGATTTCGTAGTCGGAGCCTTCAGGTCCCCACAGCTTGTCAGGAGTCCTCTTTGATTTAAGCTCTTTTAATCGATCAGACATGACTAAGTAGGACCAAGGATTTCGAAGTCGCGCCTTTTCCGTAATATTATGAAAGTCATCATTCGCATACTCACCGTATATCGTCGCTATTGCCCGAACAATCAAAGGTAAGATTGATCGATCTTCAAGTTTTGCTAACTTAAATCTCTCATGCTTCATGAAATAGTTTGCTTGTGGCTGATTCGCAAAGAGATGGCTATTGGCTACCAAAGAAATTAGTGTTTGGGCCATTTCGTTCGAGCGCTTAGTACCTAGGATCCCCAAAATAATGAACGCCTGCATGTTGTTATAGAATATGCCAGTATCTCCCTGTGCAACCTCGGGGGAAAAAATGGCTTCTTTCGCGGAGAACAAGTAATCTTCCATCGTCACCAATACCTGTGACAACTCTCCCCTGAGAGTATTCAACTTGTCGTCTTCCAAAAGAGCGACTTCACCCTTCTCCGCATATTCAAGGACCTCAGCCAGGGTTTCCACAATTGACCATGTGAAGTAGATCTGTCTTTCGCAATCGCGGGTCGAGTGGGACCACCCTTGTCCGTCAATGAATTGGCCTAAAATCTGGTCAATCGCGACTTTGGCAACACCGATCAAACGTTCGCGGCTTAGGTCATCTGGAACTCGTCCGAAATGGCTCCCCACGGACAGAAAGTGCAAGATCAAAGATATCAAGAAAGCGTTCGCCTCTGTGTAGGGCCATCCTTTGCTATCCGCCTTCAACCTATCACCACTATCGTTGAAATAGGGATCTCCCGGGAAAAGGGGATCACCCCTCTTTATCGATTCTTCGGCGCTCCTAACTAGGTTATCAAGGCTTCTGAATACAACGTCATTGAGCTTTCTTCTTTTGTCTTTGTTCTTCGGAAGGTATTTATCTCCAAAAATGAGCATCGGAATAAAAATTGTCTCTAACACTTCGCAGGTTGTCACAGACTTCGGCCATCGTACAGATTGATCCACGAAGGCGAGGTTGGGGTCTAAGCATCTTTCGCAAGTAGCGGCTACAGTATCACCCAGCAGCCGAGAGATCTCTTGCATTAGATATTCTCGAAGTTTAGGAGTGAAGGCATCACGCGGAAGCGCTCTGCGCACAATCGTAGCGGTCTTCGATGTCATAGGCGTTAGACAGAAGAGCGATTGAGGCTCAAACGATTGGGTCCTAGTGGCAAAGACGACGGGCGTTGCCGTGGCCAACCATCCAGATTTCGACTGTTATCCGAAGACGTCAATAATCTGTTTGTTCACCAATTCAGCTGACCTGTTAGAGCTGTTGAGCCACAGTTTCCTCAGTGAGAAACTTCGTTCGTTCTGCAGAGTACTCCTTGAGCGACTCACAGTTGATTTGCTCGCCGAGCGTGAATCAACTGGAGTGATCTGCCATTCAATCTCCACATCGTCGCCGATTGTTCTAGAGGTAAAGTTGAACGAAACTACATCACCTTTTCGCACCGCTACCGGCGAGCTGAGGGGGAGAAAGCACTGTTTCCAATGAGTCGGCTTACTTGTTGGGGAAGTGCTAATCTGTATGGAGTCAAACAATTTTGCTACGAACCAACCGGCCAATCCGTGAAGCACTCCGTCTCTGGTTACCTCAAAGGAGTCGTTCAGTGACATATCAATCGAGTTCACACCAGCGAGATCCAAATCAAGCACCACCCGAGGCGCGGACAAGTAGGCGGTCTGCTTGAAGTCCGCTAAGTAAATATTGTTCGCGGCAAACTCTCGAGAGCTTGATAAATCCAGGCCTTCAACGGGTCTCGACCACACTTCGATCTCATCACCATACAAACGCTCAGCTTCAACCGGCACAAAATAGACCTCCGCTGAAGCGGGAATCAGTTGGCCTCCCAGTTTCAAGAAGCGATCACGCGCGTCGATAATACTATCCAGCATATTCTCTTCGACGACTAGGTGTCCGATAACTTCGGAAACAATGACATCGACCTTTTCGTGAAGATCGACAGCGCGAGAATCGGCGCCGATGAATTCGATTTTGTTTTCGATTCCCATTTTGCGAGCATTTGCTTTGGCAACTTCAATGATGCTCGTCTTCTCGATAGCAAACACTTTGCTGGCGCCCGCCCGTATGGCCAAAAAAGCCAGCAGACCCGTACCAGTGCCCAAATCGAGAACGACCTGGCCCGGGCGCACCACGCTCGCGATAGCCTTACGATAGGCGGTAGTCCGCACACGATCGTAGAGCATCTCCTTATGAACACTTAAGAACTCGAAAATGTTCTGAACTTTGGGTACAAGTTCAGCTAGAGCGTCAGCCATTTAGTCTCTCCTTCAGGTACACGACAGTCAGAAAAGTTTTAGCGAAGAATCCTCATCATGCTCATCGTCGCAAATCTACTTCACAAGAATCACCCTTCTTCGCGCCGAGTCGCGCACAATCTTTAAGATTGTTTCGCTGGGGAATAAGGAAGGTTATATCAGGAGTCTCTATCGACGCAAAGTTACCAAGCCGTTTTAATTGAAGCCTGCTAAATCGACCGCAAAATGGTACCTTGAGCCAGGCCATTGTTGAGGAGGTCGAAACTCGGTGAATGCTACGCTTACAACAGTCCCTCAACGGGAAGCGTCATTATTATGGATTTCCCGTGTTTTTGCAATAGTTTAAATCACACGACCTCACTTTCTTCCTTAAGCCTCCTTAATCTCGTTAACGGGTGGAGCTTTTGACTACGGCTCTCGGCTGTCATGGTCATGGACGGATTGGCGAGAGGATCATGCTAACAGGCTTTGCCCAGGCGGTCTCGCCCAGCATTGAAGAGATGGGAGATTACGTTCATCGACCGCGAGCCGATCAATTATGAATTGGCAGTCCGGCAGCACCGCGATTACTGCTCGCTACTCAGAGACTGCGGCGTTGCGTGAACGTGTTACCAACGGATGCGACCTACCCAAACTGCTGTCTTGTCGAGGACACAGCGGTCGTCGTGGATGAACTCGCAGTCATCACGAGCATGGGATCCGTCGCTCGCCGTGGCGAAATGCTTGCCTGCAGGGCTTTCCAGAACCGCCGAACTCGTTCACGCGGTGCACGACAGAATGGCGATTATTGACATCTCGGAATTTCGCAAGGCCGAGGCCGGGCTTACGTGCCTCAGTCTTCTCTTTGAAAATCCTTCCTGCGGATAAGACTTCAACAGTTTTCAGAACGCCTAAAAGTCATCCGCCTGATCACGTAGAGAAGCGGTCCGCTAGCAATTAGTAATGCCACTATGAGGATCTGACGATAGCCCACGCTTTCGTCCGAAAAACTTGTTGCAGCGACGGCTACGGCACATGCCATCGGAAAAAATGTAGCTAAGCCGAGTCCTAACCACCCGCCGGGAATGCGAAATGGACGATGCATTTCTGGTTTGTTTATCCGAAGAGCGATCAAGGCGAGGAACTCCAGCGCCAAGGCAGCCGTGTAAAGTAGAATATCTATGACCACTAGTTTTCCAAATGGCAGGGCCGCGAAGAGCGCCGAAATCAGGGATGTGGAAATAAGCGCGACCGGAGGTACGCCGGTCGTCGAAGAAACCCGCGACAATGCCTTGGGCAACCAGCCATCAACAGCCATTACGTAGGGCAACCTGGAGACGTATAGAAGTTGACTGTTGAACAGTGACCACGCAGAAATGAGCGCCGCAACAGCAATGGCGAGTCCTAGCCATTTGCCGCCGATGATTTGTCCAATTACGGGCCAACCTGCCGATTCGCTCCACACGTTTCGATCAATCGTAACGGCAATGCCCGCCACCACTGGTAACAAGTAAGCTGCGGTGGTTAGCAACAAACCCATGACTAAAGCCCTGGGATAGTTTCGTCTCGGATTGTCTACTTCCTCAGCAAAGGTGGAAACATTGTCCCACCCGCAATAGTTCCAAAGAATGATCGAGAGTCCGAGTGCAAGGAGTGACTTGTCCCGATTATTTGTTAGATCACTCGCCATTGCCGAGAGAGCGGTGCTTACAGAGCCTCCTTTAAATAGTCCAATACCAGTGAGAACAATAAAAGGAAGCAATACCAGCGCGGTGCTCGAAATTGAACTGCGCCCAACAGCGCGTGCGCCTCGCCAATTAATAATCAATCCAGTTGCGACCATCAGAACGGCAATGAGCCAACGCGAAAAAAATGTGCCCCATGAACTTGCGCCTCCTTCACCTATTGCAAGCGTTGGAAAAAAATACGCGAGGTAGCTCACGAAGAGTACCGGGTAAATCGCCATGTCGGCTGCCGTATAACAAATGGTCCACCAACCCTCTTGCACTCCCCAGAACTCACCTAGGCCGGTGCGCACCCAAACATAGTATCCGCCTTCTTGTGGCATTGAACCGGACAGTTCAGATGCCATCAGAGCAATTGGTAAGCTCCACACAAGAGGCGTAATGATGATTAGCAAGACGGCCCAACCAGGGCCTACAGCGCCTATCAAAGGCTCAAGGCCGTAAGCACCGCCACAGGCAGTAAAGAAAATGACACAGACCAAACCAAGTAGGGTTAGTCGACGACCGCGAGGCAGTTCAACGTACATGTGTGTTTAGTATCTCTTTCCTGCCCCCAAGAATATGAGCACTATCTAAATCGGAAAAATACAGGCTGATTAATAACTAAGCAATGTGGACGGCACGATATGAAGCCGGCGGCGTCCTCGCCGTCAGCACGTAACGGCAGAACATGTACCCAGCGTTCGCTCGTCGGCACGCAACGCCTGTTGTAAAAAGCCTTCGATACTACGAAAATCGTTATTACTCCCCCTCTGCGCTTCATCCTCTCACGACAGCCCATCGACGCAACCTCCATTTCGCGTTGCTCCATTCTGGTTCTTCACTCCGTTGCGACCTTGCAGGTGCGTCGCTGAGCGGCCCAGTCGTGTTCCTTCAGTCGCTACGAGGGGGAAGCTTCCCTTTCAAAGCACAAAACCAAAAGAAGGAGCACACGACGATGGAGAGACACACAAAGCAATCAGCAGACATTCCGAAGTGGTCAGCGCTACTCGTTCAAGCAGTCAACAAGCCCGGCTTGATCATGAAAGCGTACAGCGTCTTTCATTCTTATTCTCTCGGCAATCAACTTCTTGCGCTTGTTCAGTGTTACATGCGCGGGTTGCAGCCTGGACCAATCAACACCTTTCCGAAATGGCAAGCACTTGGTCGATACGTCAAACGCGGTGAGCGAGCATTGACACTGTGCATGCCGATTACGTGCAAACGACGCGGCGAAGAGTCAGACAACGACGAATCAAACG
>CAAGKR010220042.1_pt1 | contig 12507 bp, 14 predicted proteins | sample 2556971 | NCBI WGS metagenome assembly CAAGKR01 (sample SAMEA5207829, study PRJEB30636) | soil metagenome | biome: forest; feature: boreal; material: soil | place: USA | collected 2011-09 | depth 1 m | reverse complement strand
TTCGTCATGCTGACGAAGCCGGTGCGGCGCTCGATCCAGTTCAGCATTTACGCGGTATACGAGACGACGATGCGATCGGGAATCGTCGGCGCGTAGCGAATCCATTCGCATTGCGCGGCGCCGCTCTGTTCGCGCAGTGGAAGTGGATCGAGTCCGCGCGCCGCCGGTCCCGCAATGTGCGCGCCGTATTGATCGAACTGCGAGCCGTGGCACGGGCAGATGAATTTGTTGGCCGCCGCGTCGTAGTTGTAGTAGCAGCCGAGGTGTGGGCAAATCCGGCTGAAGAGCACGAAGCCGAGCGTTACGATCGGGTAAGGCAGCGTGTCCTTTCCGGCGGGTGTGAAGAGGTCAGTGCGGTCGCGCATGAATTTCTGCGGATCTTTGACCTTGATGCCAAATAAGGATTGAGGTGAACTCTGCTCGGGCAAGTACGCGTCCTTGCCCTTCAGGTTGATGTCAATCTGCACGGGTTTGTCGGTTGCGGTCTGCAGCTGCTTCCAGCCGTTTTGGTCCAGGGGCGTCCACGTGGTCCCGCCGGCGCCGACGTCGGGAATCAACGAACCGACGATCGGAATCGCAAGCGTCAGGCCGATGACCCCGCTTATGGCAATGGTCGCATTGGCCATCCACTGGCGGCGGGAGATCTCTTCGGGTGTTTCGGCCTCTTCGTAGCCGCCGGGCACGTGCGCGTGACTCGACAAATCGCGGTTCCTCCACTCCAATTCTAGGGCGGCATTTCCGCCGCCGCCACGACCAACCTCTTACCCGCTAGATTTTATAGCTGTGCAGGCCGCTGATCCAGATATTGACCCCAAAGTAGCAGAACATGATCGAGAGAAAACCGATCGCGCTTACCCACGTCGTGCGGACTCCGCGCCACGCATTGCGGGTGTGCAAATGCATGTAGATGGCGTAGACGATCCAGGAAAAGAGCGCGGCCGTCTCTTTGGGATCCCACTGCCAGTAAGAGCCCCAAGATTCATGCGCCCACATCGCCCCGGTAATGATCCCCAGGGTCAAGAGCGGCAATCCCACCGCGACGATGCGGTAGATCAGCACGTCCAGTTGAGCCAAGCTCGGAATGGTGTTCAGCCATTGAGCAGCAGCGTTGCCTTGTGCCGCGGCCGCCGCAATGTTCGGCGTATCCCGAGCCACTGTGCCGCGCTCGCCGGCGGTCAGCGTGGCTGTTTGTCTCGCAAGCGATTGCTCGAAATAGTATTTCACAAGAAACAGAGCGCTGATCACAAACGCAACCATGAAGGCGGCATACGACGAGACGACCAGCGGGACGTGAATTTTCGCCCAATACGACTGCAGCGAAGGCACGGCGGGCATCGAGCCTTCGTTCCACGTCACGCCATAGGCAAGAAAGATCGCGGCCAACGCTATGAGGAAGCCGCCCGCAAACCACAGGTTGTAGCGAAATGCGAAAACGATGAAGATTGCGACCGAAACCGCCGCGAAAAGTGAGAGCGATCCATAGAGATTCAACAGCGGCCAGATGTGGGTGATCTCGTAGCGTGCGATTAGCTGCGCGAACTGCGCGACGCAGCCCGCAATCGCCAGTGGAATGCCCAGGTGCTTGAGCCATTCATCGCGCGAAAAGAAGTAGACGAGCAGGGCCAGCGCGCTGATGACGTACGCGCCCAGCGCAATGATCATCAGGACTTCGTCGAGCGGCATGCGAGATTGCATGGGTTTACGTGGCCTCCGCGGGTTTTAGTTTCGGTGCCGGATGTCGCGGATTGAAATCGCGCTGCAGTTCGGCGACCAATTCGCTGAATTGCCGCTCGAAGATGTCGTAGCCTTTGACGGTCATCGCGGCGATCCCGATGTTCGCTCCGGCCGGCGTGGGATCGACGCGGACAAACAACCGCGCAGGCAGCATGTAGAACGAGATCACCAGTCCGGCCAGCAGGACGAAAGCGCCAATTCCGACCAACGGCATGCCCGGGTCGTAGCGATACTGCAGACCGCTGACGAAGAGGTAGCGCGCCGGCGTGATTCGCCAGCCGCCGCCGACGTCGATGGACGCCTGCATCGGAACGAGTCCCGCGCCCGCCGCCTGTCCGTTATCGAAAATTTGCAGAAAAACCGCGGGATGGTTGACGCGCGGATCCGCGGAGGGCTGTCCGCTTTGACGGTCGACCGTGGGCACGAACTGCGCAACCGCGATCGTGCGCTGCGTTCCGGGAAGTGCGAGCTCGTCGCCCGCGAGATAATCGCGCTCCGACAGCGCGGGAACGCGCACGCCGTCATGCGTCACGCCGAAGCGCAAAGCAAAGCCGTAGTTCGATTGATAGTAGAGTGTGCCGTCGACGTCGAGCGGGTGATTGACGCGAATCGTCGCCTTGCGCGGCACGCCGTCTTTTCCAACGGCGGTCACTTGCGAAACGTAATCGATCGGCTGATAGACCATGCCACTCTTGGTGACGATCGGTTTGATTTTGTAAAAGAAACTATCCAAGCGAATTGACGTCTGCGTGTGCGGGACGGAGACGGTTTGGCCGGTGACGATTGTTTCATCGCCTGAAAATCCTTTGGCCCAGTAGATCGTCGTGCCGGCGGCGATGATGACGAATCCGGCGTGCGCGACGAGTACGCCCCTGCGTGCCCAGTTGTGCTTGTCCGCGAAGGTCCATTCCGTTCCGCCGAATTCGCGCTTGCGCACGTGCCAGCCGCGCGTGCGGAAAAACGTTTCGACGCGATCGCGTATGCTGCCGGAGTCGCCTTGCACGTCGATGGTTGCGTTCAGCGGGATCTTATCGATGGTCACCGAGCGCAGCGGCGGAAGTCTGGCCGGAATCACCCGCTTGAACGTGCAGACGGCCAAAGAGAGTAATATCAAGCCGATGATGCCGACATAATACGGCGTGTGGTAGATGTTATCGACGTTTAGTCGCAAAATCAGGCGGGCGATCGGCGGAGCGTAGGCTTGGAAATACGTGCTCGGATCCTTGCCTTGATCGATGACGACGCCAATCAGCGTCAGGACGCCCCAAACCAAGAAGAGCAGCACGGCGAAGAGCACGTTGCCGAACGTGCGCGTGAAATCGTCGTACAGCGCGCGCATAGTTACCATTTTAGGCCGCCGCGGCTTCAACGTGCCACGACTTCTCGAGCAGCACGATGATCCACAGGCTGGCTTCGTAGAGCACGTACATCGGCAATGCCATCAGCGCCATCGTGAATGGGTTGCCGTCCGGTGCCGCGATCGCGCCGAAAACGAAGAATCCGAAGAGAAAGTATTTGCGATTTCTGCGCAGGAATGCCGAGTTGATGATGCCGATGCGCGCCAGCGCGATCATGATGATCGGCGTTTGAAAGATGAGCGCGAACGCCAAAAAGATCAGCAGGATAAAATTGATCGTGGATTCGATTCCGAAGGTCGGCGTCGCGATGTGATTGGTCACGAGGATCAGCGCGCCGACGACGCGTGGCAGCACGACGAAATGTGCGAAGGCCAGCCCCGCCAAAGCGAGCAGCAGCGAAGGCGCTACATAGAAATACACGAGCTTGCGCGTGCGCGGATGGAACGCGGGCACGACGAACATCCAGACCTGATAGAGCAGTATCGGCAGTCCGAGCACGATCGCCGCATAGATCGAGAATTTGAACTCAGCCAAGATCGCGTCCGCGGGCCCGAATGCGTGCAGCTGGACGTTGTGAAAGTAAGCGTTTTTCAGGAAATCGATCGCGTACGGGGAGGGAACGAACATCACGATGCCCAGCCCGAAGACCGTCACGATCGAGATCAAGAGACGTTTACGGAGCTCCCGAAGGTGCTCCGTAAAGCTCATTTCCTTTTGATCCCACGCTTCGGACACGAGTGGCTAGCCGCTCAACGTTCCTTTGTCGGGAGTGGGCGGCGGGATGTCGGCGCCCGTGCCGGACGCGTTGTTCTGCGAAACGTTTTGCATTACGTCCGCGCGCGCTTCTTCGGCACGCAGGCGCGCATCCTCGCGCGCCTTGGCAGTCGCTGCGTCGGCCTCGGCTTGTCCGGCCATGAACTCTTTCTTCGCCAAACCCGCGCTGCGCGCCAGCTTCGGCAACTTCTCCGCTCCGAAGAGCAAAATGCCCAACCCGATGACGATCATGATGATTTCGGGGCTTGCCAGGGCGAGAATCGGGTGCATAAGAGATCTCTCCTTTAAAAGGGTTCTTCCGCCAATTCGCCGGCCAGCCGCTGCAATTCGGCTTTGGCCCGGCCGTCTTCGAGGGGTTCGAGCGAGACTTCCGCACGTCTGACGTACTCGCCGATCTCCGCGTGAGTCTGCTCGATCGCGCCCGAGCGCCGGATCCCTTCGATGATGGCGCCGGTGCCCTGGTCTCTTCCCGAATAGAAACGCTCGACCATGCTGCGAAAATCGCCGCCCGCCGTTCGCAGCGCCAGAATTAACGGAATCGTCATCTTGCGCTCGGCAAGGTCGTTGCCGACCGGCTTTCCCAGCGAGGCGGCGTCTGCGGTCACATCGAGCACATCGTCGCGCATTTGGAACGCGATCCCGTAGGCGAGCCCGAAATCGCGTAAAGCTTGCACCTCCCGGCCGGATGCGCCGCCGGCAATCGCTCCGCATTCGGCCGCCGCCGCGAAAAGCGAAGCGGTTTTTTTCGCGACAATTTCGACGTATGCGCCCAGCGATAGGTCGAGATCCCCGAGCGAACGCAGCTGCAGGACTTCGCCGTCGCAGATCGCGGCGAGCGTGGCCGAGAGAATGTTCGGGATCGGCGGCGGATAGAGCGCAGTGACATTCTTGAAGATCCACGCAAAGAGATAATCACCGGCGAGCACGCTGATGCGGTTTCCGAAGTCGACGGCCGTTGCATTGACCCCGCGCCGCGTCTGCGCGTTGTCCACGATGTCATCGTGAATCAGCGTGGCAACATGGATCAGCTCCATGTAGGCTGCGAGTCGCAAATGGCGTTGCGGGTTCGAGTCTTTTATTTGCGCTGCCAGCAACGTGAGGCGCGGACGCAGCCGTTTTCCGCCCGCCGACAGCATGCGGTTCACCGCCTCGGTGATCAGCGGATTGTCGGTGGTGAACGTATCGCGAAAGAAGGCCTCGATCTCGTCGTGCCGGCCGGAATCAATTCGCGCGCTTTGGATCATTGCGGCGCGGTTCCGTAGTGAATTGCGACGGCTCCGCCCATCAAGCGCATGAAGCCTGTATTCTGAAATCCCGCCGCCACAAATCGGCCGCGCAATGCTTCTGCGTTCGGATGATGCGTCAACGAGTGCGGGAGATAGGTGTAGGCTTGGCGCGATCCGCTGACGAGCCCGCCGACCAGCGGCACGATTCCGTAGAAATAGAGATCGAAGCACGCCTTCCAAGCGCGGTTGGGCGCCTTGCTCATGTCGAGGTTCACAAAACGCGCGCCCGGTTTGAGCACTCTTCGGATCTCGCGGAGCGTCGCGTCGATATCGACCACGTTGCGCATCGCGAAGCCCATCGTTGCGCCATCAAAAGAGTTATCGGCAAACGGCAGCTCCATCACGTCGCCTTCGACGAATTCGGCGGCGCCGCGGGCTTCGCGTGGCGCGCGCGCGCGCGCCACCGTCAGCATCGGTTCGCAAAAATCCACGCCCGTGACTCGCAGCGTCGGATCCGTGCGCAGCAGGTGAAAAACGATGTCGCCGGTTCCGCAGCAGAGATCCACGATCAGTCCGTCACGCGGAGGCTGCAACAGCGCAATCGTGCGCCGTCGCCAGCCTTCGTCCAGCCCCGCGCTGATGACCTGGTTGGCTGCATCGTAACGCGGCGCGATCCGCGCGAACATTTCGCGGACATAGGCGCCTTTGTCGTTGCGGGGAGGGGGCGCGGCCGGAGTCGCGTTCATGGAGATTGTTACGCTTCCCCCCTGGATGTACGTGTTCCCCGTCGTGATTGCGTCGTGTGATTACGATTTCTTCAGAAAAGCAGGTGATCGAGGCGATGCACCGCGCGCAATCGGTCTTGCTTACCGCTTATACGCTTCGGCCAGGATGGATGCTCGACGCGCTCGAGGATGCGGCGCGGCGCGGCGCGCGCGTCACCGTGCGGCTCGAAGGCCGCCCATATGCCGACACGACCGGCGAGCTTATCATGGACAATCGTCTCGCGGCGAAAGCATTGCACCGGCTCGGCGCCGATGCCAAGCTCGTCGATACGAACGCGCGCAATGGTCCCGCCCTGCACATGAAAGCTGCGGTCTGCAACGGGCATCGCGCACTTGGACGACCGAAACTGGCCGGGCCGCGCCGACATGATAGTACGCGACGATTTCCGCGACGACGTTGCCGCGATCGAAGATGCCACGCTCGGAGAGCCCACCGAACGCAGCCAAGAATTTTGGACGAAGAAAGCGCAGGCGCTCGCCGCTGAACGCCGGCTGCTTTCGAGAGCGACGCACGCGAAACACGTCCACGTAGAAAGCGAATCGTTCGGCGCGGGCAGCGGCACGTACGATGCGTTGAAACGGCTCGCAGAATCCGGCGTTCCGTGCCGGCTGATGGTCGCGCAACGCGACCTGAATGCAAAATCCGAGCGCGTGCTTCGATCGCTCGCGCAGGCCGGAGTCGTCGTACGAATCAGCGACTCGGACGAAAAGATGGCGATCGTTGACGGAACACGAGCGTGGGTGGGCTCGGCGACCTCAACGTCCGCGTATGAAGACGGCGATCAAATCAATTGGGGCCTGTGAACCGACGCACCTGACGTCCTCAAACACTTGCGCGAGCGATTCGAAACGACATGGAACGCTGCGACGTCTTTTTCTCCGTAGTAGCCTGAGCGCGCGGAACGGGACGCCTCCCGCGTGCTCAGGCAGATTGAATCTTTTGGAAGAGCTTCTTAGCGTTCATCGTCGTTTGTGATGCGACATGTTCGAAAGGGAAATTCAACAGCTCGGCAATGTGCTGCGCCGTAATCGTGACGTAAGCCGGTTCGTTCCGTTGCCCGCGGTACGGAATCGGCGCAAGATACGGACAATCCGTTTCGAGCACGAGGCAATCGATGCCGATAGCTGCAACCGCATCGCGAATCGGCTGCGCGGTCTTGAACGTGATGATGCCGCCGATTCCCAGAAACAGCCCGAACTCTTCGACATATGTTCTCGCTGCCGCCGTATCGCCAGTGAAGCAGTGCACCACGCCGCGCATGCCGGGCTGCCATTCTTCCCGCAGAATGGCGACGAAATCCTCGAGTGCGTCGCGATGGTGAAAGATCAGCGGCAGGTTCGCATCACGCGCGATGGCGATCTGTGCCCGTAGGACGCGCTTCTGGGCGTCGCGCGGGCTGTGGTCGTAATAGTAGTCGAGTCCGGTTTCGCCGATCGCGACGATACGTGTGTTTCGCAGGAACGGTTCGAACGCTGCGGCGAGATCGGTCGGCGCGTCTTTGGCTTCGTGCGGATGAATGCCGGCGGATGCCGAGAGATCGTACTGTTCAGCGATCGCGAAGGCGCGCTGCGTGTCGCCGAGATCGCAGCCCACGGTGATCGCTGTGTTTATGCCTGCAGCGTGCATGCGATCGATTGTAGCGTCGCGATCGGGATCGAATGCTTTGTCGTGCAGATGCGCGTGCGTGTCGATCAGTGTCGGCACTATGCCGGGGTTTCGACGACGCAGTTGCGCCCCTGGCGTTTGGCTTGATAGAGCGCGTGATCGGCGCGCGCCAGTAGCGACTCAACGGTGTCGCTGATGGATGCGACCGCCACACCGATGCTGGCCGTGACGACCTCGCCGTTCGCGTGACGGAATTCGGCGTTCGCAATCGCCGAACGCAAGCGTTCGCCGACGACGACGGCGGTCTCGCTGTTCGTGTCCGGCATGAGCACGAGGAACTCTTCGCCTCCGATACGGCCGGCGCGATCGTGGCTGCGGATCGATCGCGCGATCGTGCTCGCCACGATGCGCAGGCAGCGATCCCCGGCCGGATGGCCCAGCATGTCGTTGATGGATTTGAAGCGATCGATGTCGAGCAAGAGGACGGCGCACAGAGGTCCGAAGGCGACGTTGTCGACGCGATCGCGCAAGAGCTGCATAATCGTGCGGCGGTTCGGTAAGCCGGTGAGCGCATCGAGTGCGGCGGCACTTTGGGTTGCGGCTATGGAACGGAAATCGCGTAGGAGCGGCGCGAGATCGGCGGCTGCTTGCGCAAAGCGCCGCCGCGCCAAGAGCTGGGCGGTGGAGAGCGGGCGGTGGGCGATGAGAACGCCGAGCAGCTCATCGTCGGAGCTTCGGGCGGCGTCCGCGTAAACGATGTAGTTCGCGTTGCGGACGGTGATCGCGGAACTTTCGGAGCGGCTGAGTTCGGCCAGTGCGCGGCCGCACAGATCCACTTGTTCGGCGGAAGGCTGATGGCCGATCGTCGCCAGCGGCGCGAGCCGCGTTTCGTCGGGCGTGATCGCGGCGAAGATCTGCAGCGTTTCGCGCGCCGTCGGCGTGTGCAGGCTTGTGAGCAGGGAGTTCATCTGCGGGATCGGATCGCCCGCGCCGAGCATCGCTTGCACGGCATCGCGCGCCAGCCGCAGCCGGTGTAATTCGATTTGGGATTCGTGCAGCGAGCGCAGTGTGTATGCCAAAAACGGCAGGGGCGCGAGGCTTGCCAGCCCGAGCGCGGTGCCGGCGTGCAGCCAGATCACCGTGCAGACATATCCCCAGGACGTCAGCAGCAGCAGGAAGCCCAGCAGACGGGTGTCGCGCGAGAGGTTATGCCAAAACCGGCGCAATCGTACATGCGTGGCCAGCATGCGCAGCGGCGTCCAGATACCGTACAAGAACATGTAGATCGCAAGCGTGTAAAAAGCAAGGAAAGCGAGATACGACGCAAGCGAGATTCCGACACGGCCCGGATAGAGTTGCGCGTGCAGCGCCCCTGCGAAGAGCCAGAGAATTGCCTGCGGCGCGCCTTCGAAAAGCCGGCGCAAAAAACGCGATCTCCCGTCGCCCGAGGTCGCAAACGGATAGGCCACCAGCGTGAGCGCAGCTGCAACGACCGGTCCATACACGCTGACGATGGTAAGGATCAGCGGCAGCTCAAGCGTTATGCGTCCCGGTTCGGCGCTGCGCCGCCGAAGGAACGCACTGCGCGAGGCAAGCGGCACGTTGATGCGCGCGAGCAACGTGAAGAGCACCAGTGCGATTCCGAGTGCGATGCCGTCGTCGCGATGCAAACGCGAGAAAGCTTCCGGCGCGAACGTCGCGGTCGCCGCGACGGCGATCAAGAGCACGGCGAAGCGTATCGCCAGATCCAGCGCCCGCCGCCGGCGATCCGGCACGGCTACCCCACCAATTCCCTTCGGGGAAAGAGCGCGTCCGCGGACGCGGTTTGGGTGCCGGCTGCGATGCCGCCCCAGCGCAGCGATTCATCCCACCTCGCGTCGATCGGTTCGGCGATGCCGAGCTGTGCCCACATCGCGCGTGCGCGCTCCGGCATGAAGGGCGCCAGCAGGATTGCGAGCCAGCGCAATCCTTCGCAGAGCTCGTACAAGAGCGCGTCGAGTTCCGCGCGCCGTTCTTCCTTATATAAGACCCACGGTTTGCGCTCGTCGATGGTTCGGTTGAGGGCGGTGACGAGTTCCCAGATCGCTTCGAGTGCGTCCCGGAAGTGGAGCTGGAAGATCAGCCTGCGCACGCGGGGTCCGAGATCGGCGAAACGTTCGGCGATCGCACCGGCCACGGCTTGCGGAACCAGCCCCTCGCGGTATTGCTGCAGCATCGCGAGCGATCGCCGCAATAAGTTGCCGAGATCGTTTCCGAGATCGCTGTTGTAACGCTGCACGATCTTCTCTTCGGAGTAGGAGAAGTCGCTGCCGAAGGGCGCTTCGCGCAGAAGAAAATAGCGCATCGAATCTGCTCCGAATCGCTCCGCCAGCACGAAAGGATCGACGGCGTTTCCGCGGCTCTTGCCAATCTTTTCGCCTTCGACGGTGATCCAGCCGTGCGCGAAGACCAACTCCGGGGCGGCTTCGCCGATGCTCCACAGCATCGCCGGCCAGATAAGCGTGTGAAAACGCGCGATCTCTTTTCCGATCAACTGCACGCTCGCGGGCCAAAATGTGCGCAAGTTTTCCCCGTTTGGCCACCCGAGCGCCGAGATGTAGTTCAGCAGCGCGTCGAACCACACATATATAACTCCGCCAGCCTGTCCTGAGCCTGTCGAAGGGCCCTGCGGAACCGGAATGCCCCAGCCGAGTTTAGTGCGCGAGATGCTGAGATCTTCGAGCCCTTCCTCCAGCAGCACCATCATCTCGTTGTATACAGCCCGGGGACGCACCCAATCGGGATGCTCGCGAAAGTGTTGCTTCAGGCGCTGCGCATACTTCGAAAGGCGAAAGAACCAATCGTCCTCTGAAAGCCACTCGACCGCCCGCCCGCAGGTCGGGCACTTTCCTTGGACGAGCTTAGCTTCCGGCCAAAATGTCTCGTCGGCGACGCAGTACCAGCCTTCGTACTTTCCAAGATAGACGTCGCCGCCGGCCAGCATTTTTTCAAAAACCGCCTGCACGACGCTTTCGTGGCGCGGCTCCGTCGTGCGAATGAAATCGTCGTACTCGACGTGATACAGCGCGAAAAGTTCTTTCCACCGCGGGACGAGCGCATCGCACCATGCCTGCGGCGATTCGCCGGCGGCAGCCGCGGCCTCGGCTACTTTTTGTCCGTGTTCGTCTGTGCCGGTCAGGAAGCGCGCTTCGCCGCCGGCGCGCGCGGTGCGCGCCAGGACGTCCGCCACGATCGTCGTGTACGCATGCCCGATGTGCGGTTCGCCGCTGATGTAATAGATGGGCGTGGTCACGTAAAAGGCGCGCGCCAGTGCCATTATGGAGGAGCTATTCCCTGCGCGAGCGCTTTCGCTTGCCGGCTCGCGCGTAGATCGCGCGCCGCTCGCCGCAGCCTCGCGCCGCCAGCGTCTTCGCCACTGACGAAACGCTATGCGAACTCTCGAGCAGGGCGTCTATCTGCGCGTCGAGCTCGAGCTCTGAAGGCAGGCGCCGCGGCGCGGGCGGCGAGGGCATGACGACGAGCGAAATCTCCCCGCGCACTCGATCGGTGAGCTGAGCTTCAACCTGTGCGGCGTCGCCGTGCAGCTGCTCTTCGAAACGCTTGGTGTATTCGCGCAGGAGGAAGACGCGCGCAGTCGGATCGACGCTCGCGAGATCGCGCAGGCTCGCGCGAATGCGGTTGGGCGATTCGTACCAAATACTTGGAATGCCCAACTCGAACGCGCGTTTAAATGAAGCGCGCCGCGCCGAGCTCGAGCGCGGTGGAAAACCTTCGAAGATAAAGCGCCCGATCGGAAAACCCGAAAGAACCGCAGCCCCGAGTGCGGCGTTCGGCCCGGGCAAAACCTCGACCGCGACACCGGCTTTGCGCGCGGACGCAACGAGCTCCGCTCCGGGATCGGAGATGCCGGGCATGCCTGCGTCGGTAACGACCGCGACCAACGCTTTGCGGGCTCGGTCGAGAATCGGTGGGGTCGCGGTGCGCGCGTTTTGCTCGCGATAGCTGCGAATCTCCTTGCCCGGCAGCGCAAGTGCCGCCAAGAGCTTGCGCGCGACGCGCGAATCTTCGGCCACCACGAGCGTGCATTCGCGCAAGACGTCGAGCGCGCGCAGGGTGATGTCGCGGAGGTTGCCGAGCGGCGTCGGCACGAAGACGAGCGGCATGGCTGCCGAGTTCGACGTTGAGCACATCCCTCCGGGGGCAAAGCTCGAGCTGTATGTGAGTCCGACGTGTCCATACTGCCGCGCGGCCAGAGAACATTACGATCGCAAGCGCACGCCCTATGCGGTTCACGACGCGGCCAACGACACGCAGGCGCGCGAGCGGATGCTCGATCTGACCGGCGGCGACCCGACCGTCCCTGCTATCGTCGTTGACGGATCCTACATCCAGTCCGGCTGGGGTTCGCCGCGTCGCGGTTGAACGGTCTGATCGCGCCGCCCGGTTCGGGAGGAAGGACGGTAGAGATGGTCATCATGCTGCCCGTCGTGCTCTTTGCTTTCTTTGCGATGATCTACTTAGCGAAGGTGGCGGTCGTGACCGAACGTGCCGAGCTTGCCTTACGTTATGGCCTTTTGACGGGTTTTCAAAGCAGTTCCGGCGCTTACACTGCCGGCAACATCTACCAAAACATCGATCTCGCCGGCCTGCCGGCGCCATGCGCAACGGCGCCGCCTGCAATCTTTGCCAATTCGGCGCCGTTTCCGGGCCCGACGAGCGCGCCATTCTGGCAGCCGGACGCCTACGCCTGGTCCAACTAGCACGTGTCAAACCGTCACCACCGGACTCGGCGGCGCGCAGTTTCTTGCGTCGCACTACCTCGCGGTATCGCTCGTTAGCGTAACCGCGAAAATCAACGTGCCCGATTTTCTGAAGCCGTTGCTCGGCTCCAATGCGCAGACGGTCAGCAGTGCCGCGTCGTTCACGCACTCTGCTTATCCGGGCTTGATTATGTATTGTAGCAAAGAAGTCTACAATCGGGTTTGGGGCGCAATCACGGCGGGCGGGGGGGGCCGCGCCCCCCC
>CAAGKR010116894.1_pt1 | contig 12512 bp, 9 predicted proteins | sample 2556971 | NCBI WGS metagenome assembly CAAGKR01 (sample SAMEA5207829, study PRJEB30636) | soil metagenome | biome: forest; feature: boreal; material: soil | place: USA | collected 2011-09 | depth 1 m | reverse complement strand
TCAGCGGCGGCCGCCCCCGGCGGCCGTCCGCTGCAACACCTTGTTCGGCGGCGGATTCAACTGAGCCGTGATGATGAAGGCATGCCTGATCGCCAGCCCGAAAAAGTTACTGTTGGCGACCTCGGTGACACCGTGAGTGATAGAGATTGCAGACGCAATGGCCTTCACCGTCGGGTTCGTCCTCTCGACGATGACGACCCGCGAGATTCTCGTGATCTCCTCCGGGCGGAGAAACGCACGTACTCGTTTTGAGATCTCGGCCAGTGCCCGAGACTGATCGTCTTCTATCCAATTGGCGGCGACGACGAGATCCCAAACGTCCGGCGCGTCCTCCCTCAAGAAGAGCGCGAACAGATTGAACGGCCCCTTTTCATCCGCGAGCGTCTGTTCGAGTCCGCGGAGTTTTTCTGCCAGGTCCTTCATATTTTCACCAAGAGCTTTCGAGAAGCAGCGATCATGTTGGGCACTGCCGGAGCCGCTACCGTTCCGATTGCCTGGTATCGGGCTTCAGGATTCCACTGACTCACGATGCTCCACTCCGGAAAGAGACTTACCTTAATATACTGCTCACGCCCGGCGAGGCGGGCGCGGGCGAGGACCTTTAGGTTGGCCGCGGTGAGCAAGGCAGGCCGGTCCTACACCGACTCGACCGTCCCATCCAGCCCGCGAGAACGGGCTCGACACGAATTGTGGGTGTCGCATGCCCGCACGTCCTTGCGAGCCCCGTGCCGTCGACGAACTGTGCATAGCCTGCGCCGGCTGTTGAATCTGCTCAACCCAGCGTGACCTCAGAAGGAATCCGTTTCCGGACGGGCGCCGGACGCGGTAAAGGACACGGGTGTTCAGGAAACAGAACGTCGCGATCCATTTCGTCGGCATCGGCGGGATTGGCATGTCCGGAATTGCCGAGGTGTTGCTCGACCTCGGCTATCCGGTGTCGGGCTCCGACCTGCGCGAGAGCGACGCGACCCGGCGCCTCGCCATGCGCGGCGCGCGCCTGAGCTTCGAGCACCGCGCCGAGAACGTCGCCCGAGCCGACGTGGTGGTCGTGTCGAGCGCGGTCCGCCCAGACAACCCCGAGGTGACCGCCGCCCGCGCGCGCGACATTCCGGTCATCCCACGCGCCGAGATGCTGGGCGAGCTGATGCGCGTCAAGGACGGCGTCGCGGTCGCCGGCAGCCACGGCAAGACCACCACCACCACAATGATCGCCGTCATCCTGGCCGACGCCGGGCTAGATCCGACCGCCGTCATCGGTGGCAAGGCCCGCGCCTTCGGCTCCAACGCGCGCCTTGGACAGGGGGAAATCCTCGTCGCCGAGGCCGACGAGTCGGATGGCTCGTTCCGCCACCTGTTTCCGACCGTCGCGGTGGTCACCAACATCGACCGGGAGCACCTCGACCACTTCGGGACCGAGCAGGCGCTGTTCGACGCATTTTTAGACTTCGCCGAGAAGGTGCCGTTTTATGGATTGGTCGTGATCGGCGCCGACAACCCAACCGCGGCGCGCCTGCCGCCGCGGCTTTCCAAACGGCACACCACCTACGGCCTTCGCGCCGGAGACTGGCGCGGCGAGATCCTCGAAGCTGGCCCGACCGGGACGCGCTTTCGGATCCGCGTGCGGGATCGCCTCCACGGCGAGGCCCGCGTGCGTATGCCCGGCGTGCACTATGCTGAAAATGCGCTGGGTGCGCTGTGCGTGGCCGATTTTCTGGGCGTGCCGTTCATGGAAGCGGGCGAGGCGCTGGCCAGATTCCAGGGCGTCGACCGGCGGTTCTCGGTGCGCGGCGAAGCCGACGGCGTGCTGGTCGTCGACGACTATGGTCACCACCCGACCGAGCTGGCGGCGACCATCGCGGCGGCCCGCCTCCACGGCCGTCGATTGCTGGTCGCCTTCCAGCCCCACCGCTACACGCGGACCCGCGACCTGCTGGCCGACTTTGCCCCCGCGCTGGCCGGCGCCGACGAGATCGTGCTGACCGATGTCTACCCGGCCGGCGAGTCGCCGATACCCGGCGCCGACGCCCGCGCGTTGCTGGCGACCTTTCCGGCGGGGACGCCGGTCCGCCACGTCGCGCGAGAGGCTCTCGCCCGCGCGCTGGCGGACGCGGCACGCCCCGGCGACTTGGTTCTCTGTCTGGGCGCTGGCGACATCACCGCGGTCCCCGCGCAGCTCCTCGCTGCACTGGCGAAACGCGGAGGCGTCGCGTGAGCGCGCAGGCGGCGCCGGTCACCGTGGACCGCGCCGCTCCCCGCCGCGGCATCTTCCGACGACGAAGCAATCGGCGGATCGTCGTATCGCGCCCATCGATCGCGGTCTGGCTCGCGCGCCAGCTACGCTCGGTCGCGGGAAGGTTGGTGCTGCTCGGCAAGGTGCTGGCCGTGGTCGCTTTTCTCGCCGCGGCGGCTTTCGGAGGGCGGCAAGCGATCCGGCACGTGATCGCGTCACCCCGCTTCGCCGTACGCGACATCCGGGTAGGCCCGACAACGCACGTCGATCCGAACGAGCTTCGCGCGCTGGCGGGGGTCCGGATCGGCGATCGGCTGCTGGCCGTAGACCCGGACACGGTGGCCGCGCGCCTGGCGACGCATCCGTGGATCGTGTCGGCGCGCGTCAGGCGGGATCTGCCGTCGGCCCTCACCATCGAGGTGACCGAGCGGCACGCCGTCGCGAGCGCGCTGTTCGGCGCGCTTTACCTGATCGACGATGCCGGCCACCCCTTCAAGCGCGCGACCTTCGAGGAGGCCGACGGCCTTCCGGTTCTGACCGGCATCACCCGAGACCAGTACGCGGCCATGCGGCCCACCAGCGAAGCCGCGTTCCATGAAGCCCTGGGCCTCCTGGCGGCATACACCGGCAAGCGCGGCGACCTGGCGGATACGGCGAATTCGGCGAACGGCGGCGGATCGCGAGGGTCGGCGCGTCCCCAGCTGTCCGAAATCCACGTCGATCCGCGGGCCGGCTTCACCGCCGTTCTGTTCGACGGCGGGGGCGAGATCCGACTCGGGCGGGGCGACTGGGATCGGAAGCTCACCGCGCTCGATCGAATCCTGGCCGCCCTCGGCCCGCGGGGTCCCGCGGCTCTGGCGACCGCCTACCTCGACGGGCCCCCGTCGGAGCGGGTCACGATCAGGGTCAGGCCCGGGGCTGCGCCCACTCGGGCCCCCTCACCCGCCTTGGCGAGCAAAAAATTTCGGGAAGGGGACAAACCCGGCGAAGATTAGCTGCGCATGCCCAGGAGATCGTCCGACATCATCGTGGGGCTCGACATCGGGACCACCAAGATCGCAGCCGTCGTGGGCGAGGTCGGACCCGAAGGCCTCGACATCATCGGCGTGGGCACACACCCTTCACGCGGCCTCAAAAAGGGCGTGATCGTCAACATCGACTCCACGGTCGCCGCGATCAAGCAGGCGGTCCTGGAAGCCGAGAGCATGTCCGGCTGCGAGATCTCTCAAGTCTACGTCGGCATCGCGGGCGGGCACATCAAGGGCGTCAACTCCACCGGCACGGTCGCGATCAAGGACAAAGAGGTACGCGCGACCGACGTGGGCAAGGTTCTTGAGCTGGCGCGCGCAATTGCGCTGCCGGTCGACCGCCACATCGTCCACGTGCTCCCGCAGGAGTACAAGATCGACGGCCAGGATGGCGTGCGCGAGCCGCTCGGCATGTGCGGCGTGCGCCTGGAAGCACGCGTCCACATCGTGACGGCCGCCGCCGCCGCGGCACAGAACATCATCAAGTGCTGCACCCGCTGCGACCTCGAGGTGCTGGACATCGTGCTCGAGCCGCTGGCCTCGGGCGAGGCGGTCCTCGAAGACGACGAAAAGGGGCTCGGCGTCGCGCTGGTCGACATCGGCGGAGGCACCACCGACATCGCCATCTTCACCGAAGGCGCCGTCGCCCACACCAGCGTCATCCCGATCGGTGGCCACCAGCTGACCAGCGACATCGCCTTCGGTTTGCGCACGCCGCCGCACGAAGCCGAAAAAATCAAGATCCGATCGGGCTGCGCGCTGTCGTCGATGGTGGGCGAGGACGAGACGCTGGAGGTCGCCTCCGTCGGTGGCCGCCCCCCGCGCGTGCTGTCGCGCCACACCCTCTGCCGCGACATCATCCAGCCGCGTATCGAAGAGATCCTGTCGTTCGTCAAAGCCGAGATCGTCCGTCTCGGCTGCGAGGATCTGCTCGCATCGGGCGCCGTCCTCACCGGCGGCACCACCCAGATCCCCGGCATGACCGAGCTCGGCGAAGAGATCCTCGGGATCCCCGTGCGGCGGGGGGTCCCCAAGGGGGTGGGTGGTCTGGCCGAGGTGGTCCGAAATGCGACCTTTTCGACCGCCGTCGGCCTCGTTCAGTACGGGGTCTTGCGCCAGGACACGACGCGGGTCACCGACGTCCCTCAAAAGCGCGGCCTCTTCTCCCGTCTCCGCCGCACGCTTTCGAGCGCGTTTTGAAGGACCGGCCAAAAAGACCGCTAAAAAAAAGTGGTCAAAAATTAGCGTCGGACCGCGCGCCATGGGATCGATAGTTGAGGAGTCCCAATGCTCGAATTTGACGATGAAGCTCACGGTCCCGGACGTCCCGTCATCAAGGTGGTTGGCGTGGGGGGTGGCGGCGGCAACGCGCTAAACACGATGATCGAAGCCGGCGTCGAAGGCGTCGACTTCATCGTGGCCAACACCGACTGCCAGGTGCTGGAGGCGAGCCTGGCCGGCATTAAGGTCCACCTCGGCCGAAACCTGACCAAGGGGCTCGGCGCGGGCGCCAATCCGGAGATCGGGCGGGCCGCGGCGCTGGAAGACGCCTCGCGGGTGGCCGAGGCGCTGACCGGCGCCGACATGGTGTTCGTCACCGCTGGAATGGGGGGCGGAACCGGGACGGGCGCCGCGCCCATCATCGCGCAGATCGCGCGCGATGTCGGCGCTCTGACAGTCGGCGTGGTCACCAAGCCGTTCGCCTTCGAAGGCTCGCAACGCAAGAAGAAAGCCGCCGCCGGTATCAACGAGCTCGGAAAAGCCGTCGACGCCCTGATCGTCATCCCGAACGACCGCCTGGTCTCGCTGGCCGGCATGAAAATGACCCTCAAGGACGCCTTCGCGATGGTCGACAACGTCTGCCTGAACGCCGTGCGCGGAATCAGCGACCTGGTCATCGCGCCCGGCTTAATCAACGTCGACTTCGCAGACGTCCGGACCATCATGACCGGCATGGGCCGCGCGCTCATGGGGACCGGCATTGGCAGCGGCGACAAGCGCGCCATCGAGGCCGCCCAGCAGGCCATCAGCTCGCCGCTGCTCGAGGATGTGTCGATCAACGGCGCGACCGGAATCCTCCTGAACATCACGGGCGGGCCGGACCTGACGCTGGCCGAGATGAACGAGGCCTGCAGCTTGATCGCCGAGGCAGCCGACCCAGATGCCAACATCATCTTTGGATCGGTAATCGACGCGCACGCCGGCGATCAGGTTCGCATCACCGTCATCGCCACCGGGTTTTCTGCGCACACACAGGACCAGCCGGTGTCGGGCGGGGGACGCGGAACCGTGCGCGGCCGTGAAGGTCAGATGGCGCTGCCGATGCAAGCGTCTGCCATGGCGCACGCGCATACGATGGCGGCACAGGGCACGGCTCCCTGGACGTCGAGCCCAACACCGCGCGGCGGCTACACCGCGCCGGCGCCGCGCCCGGCCGAAGGGGCCGAGACGATCGACGTTGACGAATTCTATCTCCAAATGGAGCAGGTGCCGCCGGCCGCGCAGGGAGCACCGCCTCCCGTCCCCGCGTCGTCCGGGTCCGAATGGACGCCGGCCGAGCGCCCGATCATCCGCCCACCGACCGCCGGGACGGCGCCGCTCACCCGGCGCGCGCCGTCGCAGCCGGCGCAGCCATCGCGCGCCCCCGATGCGCTCGGCGTGGAAGAGTCGGAGTTCGACAAACCGACCTACCTCCGCCGCGGCCTCTACGCGCCGGAATAGCAACCTCGATCGCCGCGAAACCCTCTCGTTCGATCAAAAACCAATCCCGAGAGACAGCACGAAGCCCTGGCCGTAGTTTCTTTGGGTGGAGACCGAACCCGTCGTCGGATCTGCAGGCCCGAGCTCGCCGAACGTGTTGAAGAAGTAGCCAACCTCGCCACGCATCTGAACCGACGACAAGCGGCCGAGGAGAACGCCGAAGGTCGGCTGGAAACTGAGGCCGCTCGCCCCCGCGCCGCCGAGCTGCATATCCGCCCAGCGCACCACGCCCCCGACATAGGGCGTGAAGTCCTCTCTCAGGAACGGGTAATAACCCCCGATGCTGGCGTCGATGAGAAACGACCCGCTGTGGCCGCCGATGTCGATGGCGATGTCCGCCATCCACGAACGCGCGTCGTAGAGCCAGAAGAGTCCGCCCGCCGGCACGGCCGTGAACGAGGTGCCGGCCGAGCTAACCGGCAGCAGGGTGAAAAGGTGGACGCCGAACGACTTGTTCGCCTCGCGCCGGTTGAGCATCTCCATCTCTCGGTCGGTCACCGTCTCAAGCTCGGCGCTGTCCCGCGCTGGCTTTCCGATCTGCATTCCATGCACGAGCCGCTGGATCGCGACGTCCATCTGGTCGGGACCACCGACGATCAGAATGCTGTCCCAGTAGACGACCTGGCCTGATCCCGCCGAATACTCTGTTAGCCGGATCCGCGCCGAGTTTCCGAAATGAGTGACCCGCAGAACAAGCGCGATCTCCGCCCCGAGCGTGGTCGCGGCCTGCGCGGCCTGCGCGGCGGTCGGCTCGTCCGCCGACGCGGGCGGAACGGCCGGCTCGACCACCGTATACGTCCCAGCGCGCTGGAGGTGATCCTTCAAAATGTCGCGCGCGGCCTTCAGAAGATCGGGCGCGACGTTGTCGCCGGTTGGCGGGAGCACCGCCACAACTTGGAGGCGTGCGGCGGGGGCAGCCGCTGCCGGGTGTGGCACAACGCCAAGCCCGGTAAGAATCGCTGCGATCACGAACGAAAAGCGGGCCCGGATGGCAACAGTTTTCATGGCGTTTGTCCTCGTCTGCATTTGGGAAAGCGCATTTGCAAGACCAAGACCACCATCTGAAGGGCTGGAAAGTCTAGGGACCGGGAGAGCGGGGAGTCAGGTGCTGGTGAACTTCGGACATAAATGTCAGAGGCAACCTGACGCGCTCACGGAACCGATGCGGGAGCCGGCGGGGAAGCCGGCGCGCCGATCGGGGGCACCCTATTGCAGAAATCGCCTGGATCGCCGCGTCAACCAGGTCGACGGGCATCCCGCGGGCTACCCGGCGCGTTGTAGGCTCGCCGCGGATGTCCAAGGTCACGAGCCCCGGCGAAGGCGGGAAGGTGCTGGCACGCAACAAGCGTGCGCGCCACGAGTACCACGTCGACGAGACGCTGGAGGCGGGGATCGTCCTCGCTGGATCCGAGGTCAAATCGATCCGCGCCGGCAAGGTCACGCTCGTCGACGCGTTCGCCGACATCGACCGGGGCGAGGCGTGGTTGCACCAGATGGACATCGGCGTCTACGCCTTCGCGCACGGTCGCAACCACGATCCGAGGCGCAAGCGCAAGCTGCTCCTCCACCGGCGGGAGATCGATCGGCTGGTGAGCAAAGTGCGCGAGAAAGGGTACACCCTGGTTCCGCTGTCCCTGTACGAAAAGAAGGGACGCGTGAAAGCCGAGCTCGCCCTGGTCCACGGAAAGCAGAGCTGGGACAAACGTGAAGACTCCAAGAAACGGGAAAGTGACCGCGAGATTGAACGCGCTCTGGCCAGCCGCCGTCGCTAGCGCGCTGTCGCTGCTCGCGGGCTGCGAGCGCCGCGCACTGTGGGCCGTCGATGCTGCAACCGGCGGGGGCGGGGCGGACGCGCTCGACGCCGCCGCCGCTCTGGTGGTCGAAGGCGGCCAGTGCACAACCACCATCGAAGGGCACCCGGACGAAGGGTTCATCCACATCTCGTGCATGGATCCCACCCATTACCTCACCTCACCGCCGTCGTCGGGGAACCACTACACCTGTTGGGCCGCTTACCGGACCTACCCCGCGCCCATCCCCTGGGGAAACCTAGTTCATTCGCTGGAGCACGGCGCGATCGTGATCGTCTACAACTGCCCGGCCGGCTGCGCGGACGACGTCGCAAACATCCAGACGTTCATCGATGGGCTGCCGCTCGACACGGACTGCGCTCCTTCGCTCGGCAAGGACCGGATCATCTTGATGCCCGACCCGACGTTGCAGGTCCGTTTCGCGGCCTCCGCCTGGACCTGGACCCTGCACGCCGACTGCTTCGACCCGGCCGCCTTCCGGCAATTCTTCAACGACCACTACGACCACGGACGCGAAGTGATCTGTTCGGATGGCTGGCAGCCGGACCAACTGTGCAGCGACGTTTGCCCCTGACCTCAGCCGCCGAATAGGCGTTCGATGAACAGATGCAACTCCGCGGGGGGCGCGTCGAGAAAGCTGCGACCGATTTGCGCGGCCAAACGGGCCAGAGCGGGTCCCGATTCTGCGACCCGATCGATCTCGCGGCGCGCAGCCGCGCGTTCGACCGTCGGCGCGGAGCCGCGCTGGGCGATGGCCACAAGCGCTTCCAGCGCGACGAATCGGCGGGTGCTGTCGCCGTCGGCGTTGACCAGCGTGCGACCCAGCGTGTGGGCGTCCATCTGGCGTGACCAAACCAGCGCCAGCGCTGGCAGGGCCGCGCTGCGCACGTCATAAGCCGGATCGCGCACCGCCCGTTCGAGAGCTGGCGCCACCCGGGCAGGCTCTCGCTCGGCCAGGCGACCGAATGCCCGCGCCGCCGCGCTCCGCAGCGACTCGCTGCGCGATCCAATCGCTTCGCCGAGCAGGCGAAATCCTGCGTCGCCCGGTTCGGGGAGCTCACCGATGCCGGCGACGGCCGCCTCGCGCGCGGCGCGATCGCCGCCGTGGAGCATCGCCTCGAACGTGGGCAGCACATCGCGGGCGCCGCCGCCGGCCGCGCCCGCGAGCAGAAGCATCGCCTCCGCGCGAACCCTCTCGGCCCGATCGTCGACGGCAGCGCGCACGATCTCGACGCTGGCGCCACCCGCGGCCTGCACGGCTTCGAGACGAACCGTCTCGTCGCCATCGCGCGCCGCCTTGTTGAGAATCCCCGGTAGACCGGCCTTCGCTGCCGCCAAGACGATCGCCCGCCGCTCGGCCACATCGCCATGAACCAACGCCACTTCGAGTGCTCGCTCCGCATCCGCCGCGCGCCGGTGCGGGGCGAATCCCGCGTCGGTCCCCGCCGCGAAGAGTCCGGTGGCGCTGGCGGCGAAAGCACGCTCCGCGGCGGCGCGCACGTCGCGATCCGAATCACCGATCAGCTTGAGCAGCGTCGGCAGCGCCAGCTCCGCGGTCACGCCGCCAACGCCTCCCAGCGCGCGAGCGGCGGCGCTCCGAACCGATGGCTGCGGCGAATCGGCCAGCTCCGCCGCCATCCGCGCCGCCGCTTTCGGATCGGCCGCCGCCACGTCCCCGAGACAGGCCGCAGCCGCAGTCCGCACCTCGTCGTGATCGTCGCGCGCCGCGATGCGCAGGTACGGAGACGCCGCGGCGGCGTCCTTCTTGGCGAGCGTGCAGAACGCGTTCGCGGCGGCCAGGCGCGTGGCGACGTCGCCGTCCTTGATCGCCCGCGCCAGCGGGGGGAGCGCCGCGGCGGGACGGCTCTCACCGAGCTCGGCGAGAGCTTCGACCACGCTCTTGCGAACCGCCGGCCGAACGCTCTTTATCGCGCGCCCGAGCATGTCCGCGATCGGATTCGGGTTCTGCGCACCGAGCGTCAGCGCCGAGGCGATCGCCGCGCGCTCGACCTCCGGGCTCGGATCCTTGAGCGCCTTCTCGGTCAGCTCGATCCCGTCGCGACGGAGAAAACCAAACGCCCGCGCTGCTTCGATGCGGGTTTCGGTCCCGGGGTCATAGAGCATCGACTTGAGGGGCTTGAGCGCGTCCTCCGGCCGGGTCGCGGCCACTGAGCCCCAAACCGCTGCGCTCGCCGCGCGCGCCGCCGGCGGCCCCTTCATCTCGTTACGCGCGATCTCCTCCGCCTCGGCCGGTGAGACGAGGCGCGCGTAGAGCGGCAACGCCGCCGCGCGCAACCGGGGCGACGATTCGGGACGAATCGCTTTCTCGAGAGCCGGGCGCAATTCCGGGGCCGGCCCGCCCGCGCGCCGCAAGATGAGCAGGGCCGCGACCCGCACGTCGTCCGGCGCGTGCTCGCTGGTGACCACCCGCCCGAGCGCGGCTGTGCAGGCGCCTGGCTCGCGTGCGGCGATCTCCTCGAACAGCGTCAGGGCGGCGCGCCGGGCACCGGCATCCGAGCTCTGCAAAACGTCTACCAGCGCGTCCACGACGGGACCCGGCGAACGCGCCGCGAGCGCACCGGTCTCCTCCTCGGCCCGCCGACGCAGCGTTGGATCTGGATCGCGCAGCGCGAGCGTGAAGATGCGGGCGGCCTCGATCGGGGGCAACGTTGGCGCCTCCTGCAATACGGCTGCACGCACGTCTGCCGATCGATCGGCCAACGCCGCGCGCAGCGTCGCCGAGTGGGCGCCCGCCTGCCGGCCGTTTGTCTCGCCCACCTGGCGGCCGTCTGTCTTTTCGCCCGCCTGGCGTCGGTCTATGGCGGCCGCGACCTCGACGCCGCGACGCCGGATCTCCGGGCTACGATCGGCAAGCGCGCCGGCCAGAATTTCGTCCTCGCCGGCACCACCGCGGCCGGTCACCGCCAAGGCCGAAAGGATCTCGCCGCGAGCCGAGGGATCGGCGAACGCTTGCTTGAGCGCCGCCACACCGTCGGGATCGCCGAGCAGCGCTTTGGCGATCCCACGCGGCACGGGTCGCAGGCCGTTTAGAACCTCGCGCAGCCAACCGGGGACGTGCGCGCGCCCGCTCGGCCCATTCGGCATGGTCGGATCGACGGGCCCTGGGTCCAGTGTTCCCGTGACCCGTCCCGCCGCGATGCGGGCGACCGTCTCGGGCGAAAGACCGCCCGCGGTGTAGCCGGTGTCGGCGAGGATCGATCCGAGACGCGGGTGGTTGGGGATGAAATTCAGGATCGAGAGGCTCCGGCGGCCGAGGCGGACCACGATCCGCGCAGCTCCACCACCGTCCGGCGGATCGAGCGCCAAGGTGTACGCACGGCGCGAATCGGCGAAGAGGGCCATCAGGATTAGGACCACCAACGTGACGCCGAGGGCAAGTCGCAACAAAGCCCCGGCGAGGCTCTGGCGCACCGCTGCCCGCTCGTCGGGCCCGAGAGCGCCGCGAATATTACGGCCGATCGCGAACAACTCGGCGAGCCGCAGCCGGTCACCGGCCGCACGCCGGCGCACCAGCACGCGGCGCGCAAAACCGGCCCGGGCTCGATCGGCCATCGTCAATTCCAGCACGACGTCGCGCAGCGCCGGGTGAGCGAGGATGAACGCTTCGGTTCGCCCGCGCGCCTGCGCGACGACCAGGCCCCGGGTCCGCAACGCGGCCAGCACCTCCCCCCCGAGATCGCGACCGCCGCGCGTGCGGGAGTCGAGATCGGCCGCCGCGATCCCCCCGGTGGACGAGGCGGCGATCAGGACCCGACGCGCCAGCGGCCCGCCCAATTCCGAGCAAACCCGTTCGAGCCACACGGCGGGCAAGACGGCCGCCCCGCCGCTGCGCCGGTACCGACGCACCGATCCCAAGCGAAGGTCGGTGATGGCGCGCGCCACCAACTGAAGATCGATCGCCCGGCACGGACCGTGACGACAGAGATCGGCGGCAACAGCGGCGGCAAGACCCTTTTCGAACGGAGTTCCCGACCTCACCGCGCTCCACTCGAGAATGTCGGCGACCTGGACCTCCTTGAGGAGCGGCACCGTCGTGGTCGCGCGACCGCCCACCTTCGTGCGAAGAGCCGCGCGAAGAGTTTCGAGATGGAAGAACGCCGCTTCGTCAATCGAGAGCACGAGTCGCAGCAACGGACCGCCTTCCTCGACCACCTGGCTGGCCAGCGCCGTGACGTCGGCAACGCCGTCCGCGCTCTCCCCGAGAGCCTCTTCGAGATGATCGAAGATCAAGACCAGCCCACCCTTCGCCTCGCGCGCCACACCTCCGAGATAGTCGGCCGGGTCCTGACCGGGGACCGGCGGCGCGATGCCGAGGCGACTGGTCGCGCGCACCAGCTCGCGCTCGAGATCCCGGTAGCCGCCGATCGTCACGACCGCCACGCCCCGCCGGGCGAGCGCGGGGGTGAGCCCCGCGCGCAGCAGCGAGGTCTTGCCGACCCCGGACGCTGCGGTGAGCGCGACGACGTGGACCTCGCCCGTCAGGAGCCGGTCGAGGAGAGCGACCTCGTCGGTGCGCCCAAAGAACGCATCGGCGGCCCGTTCGTCGAATGGTGCGAAGCCGCCGAAAAGACCGCCGGGGGTGCCCGCGTCGGTCATCGCGCGCGCTTAGCTTTGCCGGATGTCCGATTCGAGCATCTCGGGCTCTTCGTCATAGTCGGAGAT
>CAAGKR010320333.1_pt1 | contig 12513 bp, 11 predicted proteins | sample 2556971 | NCBI WGS metagenome assembly CAAGKR01 (sample SAMEA5207829, study PRJEB30636) | soil metagenome | biome: forest; feature: boreal; material: soil | place: USA | collected 2011-09 | depth 1 m | reverse complement strand
GCGGTCGTCGGTCGGGAATGCCGGTCCGGGCGATAGTTCCGTCCCGGCAGTAATCGCAGCCACGGGTTCGCTGAGCGCGAGCTCTGCTGATTGCCGTGGTGTTCGGTGAGTTTCGTCCCCGACGCGGCGCGCCGGCCGAGTGGGCTCGGGGTCCTTGACGAATCGGCGCGCGATCACCTGAGCTTGTAGTAGTACTTGCTATGCAAATGCTCGAGCAGATCCCCAGCACCGATGCGTCACAGCCCTTCGGATCGGTGCGCGCGGGCGGCGCCGCCACCGCAGAGCGGTTCGACAATGCGGGTTTCGTCGAACAGGAGTACCTCTTCAGCGGAACCGCAGATGCGCTCGACGGCGACGGTCGCATCCTGGCGACCAGTCTCGACTACACGACGCGCATCCTCGTGCGGCGACCTGCCGAACCGACTCGCTTCAGCGGCTTCGTGTTCATCGAACCGTTCCACCACATCGTCGAGAACCCGATCGTGTACCGGTGGATGAGTGACTGGCTCCTCGACCACGGGCACGCGTGGATCGGTGTCACGGTGCACACCGGAACGTTCACCAAGCACTACGGCGCGCCCGGCGGTGTCCCGTTTCTGCAGCAGTCCGACCCCGACCGGTACGCGCGCCTTCGCCTCACGCCGTTCGACGATCCGCCGCCGCTGCGCATGCACACGGGCGCGGGGGGTTTCGATCCCCTCGAGATGCGGTGGTCGCAGGCCGTCGGACACGCGCAGGGCGTCGGGATCGTCGGGTCGCTGGCGAAGTTGGTGAAGTCCAACGATGCCGCGAGTCCACTCCAAGCCCTCGATGTTCGCTTCGTCTGTGGCATCGGCGCGTCGCAGACGGGGAACTTCTGGCGCGCCTTCATCGACTGGCGGGGCGATGAAGCGGCGCGACTGGCGAGCGGCGACGCGGCCATCGACGCGTATCTCGCCCTGATCGCGCCGGCGCCCGAACGAATCCTCGACGACGCCGTGTTCGTGCACGTCCTCAGTGAGGCCGAGGTCGTCGGAACCCTGAATCCGCGGATGATGACCGCGGTCGAAGACCGCGACTCGCCACCGGTGCGCGGCTACGAGCTCGCCGGCTCCGCGCACATGCTGCGCTCGGAGCCGATCCCGGGCATGGACCGTGCTGTTCACTCGGCCCAGCACACCGATGAGCCGTTCGACATGCTGGTGCGTGCCGTCGCCGAGAACCTCGTCGTCTCGCTGCGCGACGGAACGCCGATGCCGAAAGGCGCGCGGATCGCGCGTGACGCACGAACCCTCGACGGCGTCGCGCGCGACCAACACGGGAACGCGATCGGCGGGCTGCGCGCGCCGTGGATCGAGGTCCCGACCGCGCAGTACCTACCGCGCTGCTCGTGCAGCCCGACGACCGGCGAGAAGATCCCGTTCGCCGACCACGAGATCGCGCGGCTCTACGGCAACGCTGACGCGCTACGCGCGGCGCGATCGCGCAGCATCGACGACCTCGTCGAACGCCGACTCCTGCTCCCCGCCGACGCGGCGACCTTGCGCGCGGCGAACGAAGCAACGCCCTAGTTCACCCAGAGCTCTTCGAAGACCGCCTTGACGTCGACGAGCTTATCGATCTCGGTGTCGTCGAACCCGTGCTCATGCATGATCTCGCGAGTGTGCTGACCGACGACGGGCGGCGGTCCCCAGATCTTCCCCGGCGTGTCCGAGAAGTCGATCGTGGTACCGAAGTGCTCGAAGCGTCCGAGCTTCGGGTGTTGCTGCTGGACCACGAGCCCTCGCGCGCGCATCTCGGGGTCGTCGAACACGCCGGCGGCGAAGTCGGGATCCGCGATTTCGCATGGCACGCCATGCGCGTCGAGCCGCTCGAACAGGTCGCGCGACGCGCCGGTCCCGAAGATCGCGCTGAGGTGCTCCGCGAGCGCGTCGGCGTTCGCGGCACGCGCCGCAACATCCGCGAATCGACCGTCGGTTGCCCACGGGGGGTCGAGCGCGTCGAGCAGGGAACGCCAGTGCTCGTCGGTGACGGCCGCGAGGCACAGCCATCCGTCGGTGGTCTCGTAGAGCCGGTACAGCGGATGGAGACCGAGTTGCATCCGATCGAGGTGCGGGCGCGGCAGTGGCGTGCCGTCGGCGCGGACCGAGGCCATTGACGCGACGAGGATCCCGGCGTTGAGGATGGAGGTGTCGACCGCCTGCGGCTCACCCGTCAGTTGGCGGTGATAGAGCGCCTGGATCACGCCGATCGCCGAGAGGAAGCCGTTCCCGGTGTCGCCCAGTGAGGTGAGGCTCCAGAACGGATCACCGCCGTCGGCTACGCCACCGTCTTCGTAGGTGACGCCGGCGAGCGAGCATCCGGTCTGGTCGTTCCCCGGCGATTCGGAGCGCGGGCCACGGTCGAACCCGCGCGTGTGGCAGTAGATGATGTCGGGGTTGACGGCGCGCAGCGATGCTTCGTCGACCTGGAGGCGGGCAAGGGCGGGGCGCCGCATGTTCGAGTGCACGACGTCGGCCTGCTCGACCAGGCGATGGAGCACCGCACGCCCCTCGGGCGTCTTGAGATCGATGCCGATGCTGCGCTTGCCGCGGTTGGCGCCATACGCGATGTGATTGGCGTGCCACCACGGGTCGCGCCACGCGTTGACCTTGATGACGTTCGCGCCGAGGTCGGCGAGGAGCTGCGTGCCGAACGGTCCCGCGACCGCGAACCCGAGGTCGAGCACGGTGATGCCTTCGAGTGGCGCGCCGCGCTTCGCGGACGATGGAGCGGCGGACGCCGGCTCATCAGTTCGAGCCACAAGGGCCGCGGCTTCGGCGCGCACTGCGTCGGAGTGCTCACCGACCCTCGGCACCGGTCCTTGGACGCGTCCCGGTGTGCGACTCAGTCCGTAGACGATGCCAACCTGACGTAGCGTTCCGTGTTCGGGATGTTCGACGTCGGTGACTGCGTCCTCGGCCCGCAACGCGGGGTCGGCGAGTGCCTCTTCGGGAGTGCGCACCGGTTGGAGCGGAACGCCGGCTTCGGCAGCAACGCGGACCCACTCGTCGCTCGGGAAGCGTGCGACCGCCTCAGCCATCTGCGGGAAGTAGTGCGCCAGGACGATCAAGTTCTCCGGGTCGGGGTTCACGCGGTCGGGGTCGTCGCGAACCCGGTCGACGTCGCGCCGCAGTGCCAGCGAGTCCCCGTCCGCGCTCGAGAGCACGAATTTCGGGTTCGGGACCCACTGTTCGATCCAGCGATCGTCCGAGCAGCGGAAGAACCCCTTCGGTGCGCGCTGATCGGTGATCCACGCGCGGTAGCCAGGCTCGTTGTTGCGCTCCGCGCGCTGCCACTTCCCGGCTGTCATCACCAGCGCAGCCTGGAGCATCGACGTCGCGACGTGTTGCCCACGCCCGGTGTGGAGGCGCGCGAACAGCGCGGCGTTGATCCCCATCGTCGCGAGGAACGCCGTGCCCATGCTGAGCCATGGCGTATAGGTGAAGATCGGTCCCGAGCGAGGCGATCCCGGGGCCATCCCCTCGGGGATCTCGAGGTCGGGCAGGTACGGCTCGTCTCCGTTCATGTGCGGAATCGAGCCGCCGAAGTGTCCTCGTTGCTCGTGCATGATGCCGAGACGGGCGGCGACCAGCGCGTCGTAGCCGGGGCGCGATTGGTGCGCCGGATGCGTTCCGTACGGCGTGATCGAGCAGTAGACGAGCCGCGGATTTTCAGCGAGCAGTGCCGACGCGTCGATGCCGAGCCGTTGTGTGGTCCCCGGCGCGTAGCTCTCGAGCACCACGTCAGCATCGCGGGCGAGCGCGAGGAAAGCAGCGTGGTCGTCAGGAGCGCGCAGGTCGAGCTCGACGCTGCGACGGCCGCGCAGCCACGCGTTGTATCCAGGGGTGCCGCGGAACGGATCGCCACCTGGCGGCTCGATCTTGACGACGTCGGCTCCGTGATCGGCGAGCAGCATCCCGGCAATGGGACCGGCGATGCCCCACGACAGGTCGAGCACCCGCACCCCGTCCAACACGCTGGTCATGTGCGTCTCCTCATCGTTCTGTCAGTCGCGGACGAGTACCGCGCCGGTCCGACTCGAGCTGACGAGCACCGCTCGCGCGTCGGGAACCTGGTTCACCGCGGTCCCGCGCAGCTGACGGGTGGCCTCGAGGACGAGGTTCAGTCCGTGGATGTAGCCCTCGCCGATGAGACCGCCGTGCGTGTTGCACGGCAGCGACCCGTCGAGTGCGAGGTTGCCGTCGGCGACGAAGTCCTTCGCTTCACCGATCCCGCAAAACCCGAGCGCCTCGAGCTGCATGAGCAGGATCGGCGAGAAGGCGTCGTAGACCATCGCCACATCGATGTCGTCACGTCGGATGCCCCGGTCGTCGAACAACCGGCGAGCCAACGCGACCGAGCCGTCCATGACCGAGAGCTGCCGACGGTAGTGGTCGGACGCGATCTCCTGTTCGAACAAGCCGGCACCGGAAGCGGCCGCGATCACCACGAGCTGCTTCCCGAGGTCGGCAGCGCGCTCGGCACTCGTGATGACGATCGCGACGGACCCGTCGGTCTCCTGGCAACAGTCGAAGAGGCGGATGCACGGCTCGGCGATCCAGCGCGATGCCTGGTGATCCTCGAGCGAGATCGGGTTTTGATAACCCCACGCGGCCGGATTCGTGGCCGCATACGCACGCAGCTGCACGACCGCGCGACCGAAGTCGGCGCTCGTGACGCCGAAGTCGTGCATGTAGCGCGTGGCGTTGAGCGACATCCACGATGCCGGCGTCAACACGCCGAAGGGCATGCACCACTGCATCGCGGTGGTGCCGGAGTGCGCCGACGTCGGGCTCGGTGCGGTCTTCGCCGCGCCGAACCGGCTCGCGCCGGACCGAGCTCGCACGGCTCGGTACGCGACGACGGTGTTCGCGGCACCGCTCACCACCGCGCTCGCGGCGTGGAGCAGCACGCCCATCGAGCCTCCACCGCCGTACGGCACGCGACTCGACCACGCGATCTCTCGGAAACCCACCGAACGCACGAGCTCGGTTTCTTCGACGGGGTCGATGGTGTAGCTCACGAGACCGTCGACATCGCCGGCAGGAACGCCCGCTTCCGCGAGTGCCGCGGTGATGGATTCGCAGGCGAGCTGCAGCTCGCTCCGACCCGCGCGACGCGAGAACTCGGTTTGACCGATCCCGGCGATCGCCGCACGATCCTTCAACGAGCCGTTCATCACACGCTCTCGTCGTTCTGCGCAGGGCGAAACACGGGAAGGGCTCCCCCGCCGGCCGTGTCGACGAAGGTCACCTCGACGCGAATGCCGATGCGGACATCCGCTGAGTCGATGTCGGTGAGATTCGACACGAGCCGGATTCCTTCGTCGAGATCGACGAGCGCCGCGACCACCGGATAGTCGAACGCCGGGTGCTGCGGGTGGTGCAGCAGCGCGTAGCTGTAGACCGTGCCGCTCCCGGACAGCTCGACGACCTCGACCTCGAGTGAGCCGCAGTGTGGGCACATCGGGCGCGGCGGATGCCGCAACGTCGCACACTCGCCGCAACGCTGCCCGACGAGCCGGTGCTGCGCCGCCGCGTCCCAGAAGACGGCGCTGTCCTCGGTGACGATCGGACCAGGTCGCTCGGAACGGGGTACCGCTTGAGTCACGGAACGATAGTAGCTAGTATGCTTTCCGACGGCAACACCGCACGGCGCTTGGAGGCTGCGATGACGAGTTCCCGGTTGATCTCCGCCGATTCGCACGTGGCGGTGAGCCTCGACGCGATCCGCGAGCGCGTGCCCTCGGCGCTGCACGAGGCGTTCGACGATGCCATCGCCGAGCAGGCCCGCGTCGACGCGGAGCTGCGGAAAGGCAAGCAGCTCTCGCTCGACGACTTCGACATGGAAGCGATGCGCGACCCGGGCTATCGCGATCCTGTCGCGCGACTCGCAGCCATGGACCGCGACGGCGTCGACGCCGAGGTGCTGTATTCGGAGGTCAGCGCGTTTCGCGCGTTCGGTCTCGTCCGCGGCGACTGGCGGCCGATCAGCCGCGCGTTCAGCGACCACTTGAGCGACTTCGCGGCGCACGATCCGGATCGCCTGGCCGTCTCGTACCAGGTGCCGATCATCGACATCCCGTACGCGGTGTCCGAGGTCGAGCGGCTCGCGGCCGAAGGCGCGCGATCGGTGCATCTTCCCAACTTTCCGAGCGAGCTCGGGCTGCCCGATTATCACGAGGAGAGCTACGACCCGCTCTGGGGCGCGCTCCAGGAGACCGGCCTGTCGATCAGCCACCACCTCGGCAACCGCAATTCCCTCTGGGAGGTCTTCCGCCGCGATCCCACACCGCAGGCCGCGATCTTCACCTCGCTACCCGCCATGGCACTCGCCGAGGTCGTGGCGTGGTGGATCCTCACCGGAACTCTCGAACGGTTCCCGGGTCTCCAGATCGTGTTCGTCGAACCCAGCCTCCATTGGATCCCCGGCTTCCTCAGCCAACTCGACCGCAAGGTCGCCGGGCCGTACAACCTCCCGAATCTGCGCCTGAAGCCGAGCGAGTACTTCCACCGCAACATCGCGGTCACGTTCATGGACGACGAGGTCGGACTGAACATGCGTCATCTCGTCGGCATCGAGAACATCCTGTGGTCCACCGACTTCCCGCATCCGGCGACGACGTGGCCTCACTCGCAAGAAGTCGTCGCACGTCAGTTCGCGGAGATCCCCGACGACGAACGTGATCTGATCTGTTCGGCGAACGCGGCCCGCATCTACCACCTCTGAGACGGCCGACCACGAATACTTCCGCCGCGACATCACCGTGCCACACTCTCGACGTGGTCACACACGCACAGCGCGCGACAGAACCGCGCCGGCGACGAGCCGACGGCGAAGCAACTCGCGCTCGCGTCTTGCAGGCGGCGATCGAGAGCATTCTGGAGAAGGGCTACTACCAGACGAGCTCGAACGAGATCGCACGCCGCGCGGGCGTCACGTGGGGTGCGATCCAGCACCAGTTCGGCACACGCGAGCAGTTGCTGCTCGAAGTCATGAACGACCGCTGGCACGCACTCCAAGAGCAGGTCGCAACCGCACGGATCGAGGGCGAGACGCTCGAAGACCGACTCGGCCAGGTGGTCGAGGTCCTCTCGACGCACTACGGCGAGCCTGCCGCGCTCGCGCACATGCAGATCATGCTCGATCTGTCCCACGACCCGAACACGTCGAAGGAAACGAGGGAAGCCGTCGCCGTCCACGGGACGAGGCTGGTCGAGGCGTGGGAGCCACTCTTCGCGCAAGCGCTCGGGCCGGCGGCGAACAACTTCGAGCTCGTCGCGTTCGCGTTCGCAACGCTGCGCGGCTTCATACAGGGCAACCTCATCGCCACGACCATCGGCGCCAAGCCCAGCAGCCGCACCCAACGCCGGCTCGTCGTCTACGGCGTCGCGTGTGCGCTGCGCCTGCGGGCGGCGGAGAAGGGCTTGGCGATCGACGACTGAGCATCTGCTCGGAATGCGCGCGGAGCTGGAGGAACGATTGCGACTCACACGCCTGCAACTCACCCCAGCGACCGGCACGCCTTACCGGTAACAAGCTCTTGGAGCGGACGAGGGGATTCGAACCCGCGACCCTCACCTTGGCAAGGTGAACGCCTACTTCGCTCGAGACCGCTGCAACCACTGGAGTCCAGGTCAGCCAGTCGAGTTCACCGGTCGAGCCCGCTGCAACCGCTCCAGTCCGCTGCATTGGAGTAGCGGACCGAGTAGCAACCGACGCCGCGCGCACGGCGGTGATGGTTCGAGTCTCCCCGCTCGCACCGCGAACCTGCAGCTCGCAGGTTGCGAGGGCTCCGAAACAGGGTTGCTGGTCAGAGATTGGTCGGGGCCCCACCGGGTCCGGCACTTGAGGGGTCGCAACATACATTCGTAGCGCCGGGGCCTGAAGGCGTTTACGCCACGCTGTCATCGAGGGGTGCCACGGCGGGTGCACACAGCGTCCCGACGTGCGGCGTCATGAGCTCCTCTCGCCAATGCACGCACCAGGTCCGCGCACGGGCGTGCCACTCGTCGAATCGCGGGTCACCCGCGCTGCTGGTGCGACTGGCCAGGCCGCGTGCGACGTCGCGGGCCTTGGCCGCGCGCACGTGTGCTTCCGCGGTGGTGGCCCAGATCGTGCACACCTCGTAGTCGTTCATCATCACCTCGTAGAGGCCGACGAGTTCGTGGTCGTACTCCGCGAGGAGCGGCACGCGATCCTCGCGGACCGCCGCGAGGTACTCGAGCGCAGTGCCCGGGCGAACTTCCGTGAGCTCGTGCACGAAGAGCGAGCCGGTGACCCCGTCACGCGCCAATGTTTCGATGGTCGGGCAGCCCGGCACCGCGCCGAGCAGGCGGTCGAACCCGCCCGACCGGTATTCGTAGGCCTGCTCCCACCACACGTTGAGTTCCGTGTTACTGGCCCGCTTCAGTCCGAGCCGGTCGACCTTGCCGTACCAGCCGTCCCAGCCGCCGGGAATCTCCCACACGTTCACGACCTGGGGCCACCGCGCCGTGATACCCATCGTGTACCACGTGCCGAGCAGCTCGAAGTCGACCTTCTCGTCGCCCGCCTGCCGGCGCGTGTGCTCCATGTAGTCCCACTGGTGCATCCCTTTGATGTCGATGAACTCGTGGAGAAACAGGTCCCGATCCGCGTTCATGATTCCTTCCGATCCGTCGGGTTCACTCGAACAACTTCTGTAGCCCCGCCTTGTCGACCTTCCCTGTGGACGTCATCGGCACGTCGTCGCTCCCGATGAGCCGCCAGCGCGTCGGCACCTTGAACGAGCTCAGGCGTGCTCCGACGTCGCGGGCAAGGTCATCGACCGTGAACGAACTGCCTTCGACCAGAACGACCGCGGCCGCGACCGCGGCGGAGTCGCTGCCAGCGACGTCGACGACGTACGCCCGCCGGACGGCGGCGATGGAGTGCAACGCGGTCTCGACCTCGCTCGGATACACCGTCGCGCCGCGGACTTTGAACATGTCGTCTCGCCGGCCGGTCAGGAAAACGTAGCTGCCGGCATCGAGATGCCCGAGATCACCGGTCGGGTAGAAGCCGTCGTCGGTGAACACCTCCGCGCGCGTGCGCCCGCAGATGCCGCGCATCATGTTCGGACCGCGCAACTGGATCTCACCGACCACCCCGGCAGCGACCGGCGCGCCGGTGTCGGCGTCGACGATCCGCACCTCGACGTCCGCGAACGGTCGGCCGCAGCTCCCCTCTTTGCCTGCGGGGAGCGTCCGGTCGAGGCGATCGCCGCAGTACGGCCCGAACGACTCGGTCATGCCGAGCAGGTTCGGTCGGGTACCCGGTGCGGCCTGCATCGTCGGCGGGAGGACGGCGTCGAGGCTCCCCGGACGCAGCGAGGCGAGGTCGGCGGTGGCGAAGCGCGGATCGCGGGCAAGCGCGGCCGCCTGCTCCGGCCACCCGCGGAACAACGTGACCCGCTCGCGTTCCAGGAAGGGCAACGTGCACTCGGGCTCCGGGCGTGCTTCGGTGAGCAGCGTGGCCCCGGCGAGCAGCGTCGACAGGAGGCCGGTGCCGAACCCGCCGACCCAGAAGAAGGGCATCGGGATGTAGAGCCGGTCGTCGACCGCGAGCCGACGGACCTCCAACCCGGCCGCGGTGGCTCCGAGGGCGCCGCCGTGAGTGTGGACCACACCCAACGGGGCGCCGCGGCTGCCGGAGGTGAAGATGACGGCCAGGTCGTCGGCCGGACGGACGGCTCCGTCCAGCGCCTCCACCAGCTCCGGGCGCGGCGGTTCGTCGCGCGCCCCGGGCCGGTCGCCGTCCCACACCGTGATCGACCGCAAACGCGGCATGGCATCGACCACGAGGCCGCGGCCCGGCACGAGGGCCGGGCAGATCGCCGCGAGGTCGGCGAGGTAGTCACGATCCAGGAACGTGGGAACCACGACCAGGTGCTCGACGCCCGCGGCGCGGAGCTGTGCCGCGAGCTCCGGCGGACGGAGGAACGTGCTGAGGGGCACGAGGGTCGCGCCGGCACGGCTGGCGCCGATCGCCACGACCGGCCAGGACGTTCCGTTCGGCATGAGCACCCCCAACCGGGTGCCTTTGCCAACTCCGGTGGCAGCGAAGCGGCACGCGATCGCTGCGGTCTCCCGTTCCAGCCGGCCGTACGTGAGAGTGTCGTGATCGGTGACCACGAACGGCTTGTCCGGCTGCTCCCGGGCCCACCGGCGGACGAGCCGCGGCACGGTCTGGCGCTCACTGCTCATCGAACCGCTCCACGATCCGGCGCAGGTCGGGCTTGCCGCTCGAGAGCATCGGCAACTCGTCGGGCGCGAGCACGAGGAATCGGCGCGGCACCTTGTACGCGGACAGGCGGGCACGCAGGTCAACGAGCACACGATCGAGGTCCGGGCGTTTGTCCGCCTCGACCAGGACGATCGCAGCCACGACCTGACCGCGCTCCGCGTCGGGAATGCCCAACACGAGGACCCCGGCGGCACCGGTCACCTCCCGCAGCGCAGCCTCGACCTCGCGCGGCGAGACGTTCGCGCCCGCGGTCTTGATCATGTCGCCCCGTCGGCCGTGGAAGTAGTAGAAGCCGTCGTCGTCGACGCTGACCAGATCACCCGTCGGGTACCACTCGTCGGTGGTGAACACCTCGAACCGTTCGCGCCCGTAGTAGCCCTCCATCAATGCCGGCCCGCGGAACCACAGCTCGCCGACTTCGCCCGTCGCGACGTCGTCGAGCGTTTCCGCGTTGACGACGCGCGTCTCGAGGCCCGGGACCGGACGTCCGAACGAGCCGCGTCGGCTCTCGGGCTGGTCGCGTTCGTCAGGGCTCATCAGGCACACGCTGCCGGTCTCGGTCATTCCCAGCATGTTGTGGCGGAGCTCCGGATCGACCGGACGGATCCCCTCCGGCGACAGCGGGTAGAGGTTGCCGGAGCGGATCGACGAGAAATCGCGGGTCGCGAACGTCGGATGCGCGACCAGCGATGCGATCGACGCGACGAAGCCGTTGGTCAGGTCGGGTCGCTCCCGTTCGATGAAGTCGAGGGTGTTCGCCGGATCCGAGTCGGCAGAGCAGAGCAGCGTCGCGCCCGCGACGAGTGCGCCGACGACGTTGTACGCGAGGCCGCCGATCCAGAACATGGGTGAGTTCGAGAAGAGCCGCATGCCGGTCGAGAACCCACGCAGGTCGTTCAACGTCGAGAGATGCGCGAGGAGCGGACCGTGTTCGTGGATCACGCCTTTCGGTGCGCTCGTCGACCCCGACGTGTGGACGATCACCATGCGGTCGTCGGGCGTGACCTCGTCCTCGATCGCGTCGAGCAGCGCATCGGTCACTTCGCCTGCACGTGCCTCGAGCGGGGCAAAGCTGGAGTGGAGCCAGACGTGGCGGAGGAACGGTGCCGCGGGCGGGCGGGGCCCGCGCGCCCGAAAGCCGACGGCCTCGTCGAGTGCGGTGACGTAGTCGTTCCCGCGGTACGCGGGCACGCCGAGCAGGACGTCGACGTCGGCACGTGCAAGGAGGTCGCGCAGCTCCGTCGCCGTCGAGAACGTACTGATCGGCACGGCGATCGCTCCGATCCGGACCGTCGCCAGCCACGCGACGACGAAGGCGGTGCCCGTAGGGAAGAGGAGCCCGACCCGGCTTCCCCTCCCGGCCCCGGCCGCGAGCAGGCCACGCGCCAACTCCCGGCTCTGGCCCTCGGCGTCCGCATACGTCATCCGATCGTCGTCGCACACGACGTACTCGAGGTCGGGATGCTCCGCGACCCGGTCGCGCAGCACGCGACTCACCGTCGTGAGCGCGCTCATGGGCGGCGCGGGGACACGGTCGGGAGCGCGTCGCGATTGCCGGCCGCGGCCGTCATCTCCGCCTCGCACAGCACCGCGTCGTCGAGGACCAGCTCAGCGCGTGACCGGATCCGGCTGCCGTCGATCGATCGCACCGCGCGCACGGCGAGTGGCGTCAGCAACGGCGTCGGTCGACGAAAGCGGAGCGAGAGCTCTGCGGTCTTGCCTGCGAGGCCGAGATCGCAGTTCAGCTGCTGCAGCACGCAATCGAAGAACACCGCGAGGAAGCCGCCGTGGACGATCCCCGGCGGGCCTTCGTAACACACAGGGAACGACACCGTTCCCCGCGCCCCGTCGTCCTCCACCCGGAGCTCGTAGTGCGGAAAGAACGGGTTGTAGGAACCGATGTCGCGCGAATGATCGATGTAGACGCGCTGATCGGGAGTCGCGCGAGGGCCGACGCGCGGTGACGGGTCTTCCGGAGCCGAGGCCGCCAGCCGACGCTGCGAGTCGCGCAGCGCCGCGACGAGTTGCTCGAGCTCCGGGCTCGTGCGTTCCAGTGAGAGGACGGTGCTGGTGAGCTCCCGGAGCACCTCCGCCAACTCGACCACTTCGGGCAGCGGCGCCTCCCCGAACGACCACGGCTCCATGGTCACGATCCCACGTGCGCGGTCGCGGACGTTTCGGTGAACAGCGCGCGCACCGCGGCCAGATCGGCCTTCCCCGACGCGG
>CAAGKR010205799.1_pt1 | contig 12513 bp, 15 predicted proteins | sample 2556971 | NCBI WGS metagenome assembly CAAGKR01 (sample SAMEA5207829, study PRJEB30636) | soil metagenome | biome: forest; feature: boreal; material: soil | place: USA | collected 2011-09 | depth 1 m | reverse complement strand
TCATGTTCTCTTTTTCGAGTCTAGCAACCAAAGTCTTGGAATCTTTATCTTGAATAGAAAATGAGACTATGCTTGTCCGTTTTTCCTCCTTCTCTGGTCCATACAGAGTTATGCCATTAATTTTGGAAATCTCCTCGCGTAATAGATTAGCAAGCATGATGTTTCTTTCTCTAATGGTTTTCATTCCTATTTTTTTCAGATAACTTAGTGATGCTTCAAGACATGCAACACCTGACCAGTTACGAAAACCTGCCTGAAATCTAGCAGGCATTTCTTTATGCACGATCTTATTTTCATGAAAGATTGCAGATTCTCCACCCACCTGAAGTGGTTCTATAAGTTCACTTGAATCTCTTCTACAAAAGAAGACTCCCATTCCCATTGGACCACATAACCACTTGGATCCATTAAAGGACATGAAATTACATTTTATTTTATTTACATCTACATCACTAATACATCCCACAGTTTGTGCTGCATCGATAAAATATGGTATGTTCTTCTCTGAAAGGATCTTACCAATCTCTTCAACTGGAAGTATTGCACCAGTGTTAAACAATGCATGACTTAATGCAACAAGTCCTGTTCTTTCATCTATTGTATTCTTAAATGAATCAAGTTCAAAGTAACCTGTTTCATCTACGTGAAGATTTCTTAACTCAACTCTCTGGCCTACTCTTACCCATGGATAATGATTAGCTGGATGTTCATGAGTCGATCCACGTATCACAATATTGGAGTTTGAATTCATTTTCAATCCATTTGCTACAAAGTTTATTCCATCAGTTACACTCTGGGTAAGTATTACTTCCTCTGGCCTACATTTGATTAATTCTGAAATTTCCTTACGCAAATTAGTCAGTCTTTCTCTTACATAATTATCAGAAGCCTCTGAGTCAGGACCAAGTTCGTTATACTTTACTAGAAAATCACTCATTGCTGATATGCTTGATCTTGGCATTCTAGAAGTAGAAGCATTATTGAGATAGATTTTCTCTTTGTATGGAAAATCTTGGGAATAATCTAAATTCATTATTATATTACAATCTACTAGTCTTTGTATTGTTTAAAAATCCTAATGGTGACTTGAACTCATCTAAATTAAATTTACAAACAATACTAGAACAGAACCTTATTAATTCTGTATTTTACGCTGATCCATTTTTGAAGGCAGGATTTATCTCCAAGTTAGTTCAAGATACAAAACTTGAAGTCCTGTACTTGGATCTTGATCTGCTATATAGCGGATACGTAGTCTCTGGAATACTCCCTACACAAAAAAATGTAACTTTGTTTCAACCTACTACTGAAACTTTACATCAAATACTCAAAGAGATCCTAGTCAAAGCAAGTCTATCACAGACTATAATCATTGTAGATTCACTTAACGGACTTTTTAATATCTTAAATCGGAAAAAGAACATTGGAAAAGCTATCATGTCTATCATTATGTTACTTACAAGTATAGCAAGGATTACCAAATCTTACCTTGTTGTTGCAAGCATGGTTAGATTCAAAAAGGAAGAGGGATGGATCTTGTCACCTACAGGTAAGCGTCTGATTGAAACAAAAAACAGCAAGAAAATTCTTCTTGAATATGGAGTAGATGGTATTGTAATGAACATGCCTAGCGATTCAAGCAAACTTGTTATCTCTTCAAATTTGATTCCACTAGTCTAGTCTTTTTATTATATGATATCCAAACTGAGTTTTTACAATATCTGAGACTTTTCCTTTTTCCAGTGCAAATGCCGCTTTTTCAAATTCTGATACCATGGCTCCTCTGGAAAAAAATCCAAGATCTCCACCCCTCTTTTTTGAGACATCTATTGAATATTCTTTGGCAAGATTTGCAAAACTCTCACCTTTTGAAATTCTTGTCTTAAGATCTTGTGCAACACTTAGTTTTTCAACTAAAATATGCGCACAATGAATTTTACTTCCCATGATATTTTAGATTAATAATAAATTATAAAAAAACGTCGGTTCAGATAATTCTCATTCTAAAGATTTGGAATAAGCTGATCGCAAATTAACGGTGTTATAAAATTTCCAAACGCCGTTATAACATGGCATTTTTCAGTAAGTTATATTAAGATCTTTTCTCGAAGTACACAACATGCCAGTCGGAATTATTCCAGATATAGGCGAACAAATGTGCATAGGTTGTGCACTCTGCGTAGAGATCTGTACAACACTAGGCCCAGACGTATTAAGAGTAAAACCAGTAGAAGGTTGGAAGAGAGGTAAAGCATTTGTATTTTATCCAGAGAGATGCATTTCAGATGGTGCATGCATAGGTGTATGCCCAACAAAGGCAATCTTTTGGATGAGACCAATGGACTTTACTGTAGGTCAACCAGTACCACTCTACAGAAACTCTATATTCGTCAAGGGTTGGACCGAACTAATCGATTAAGTCCTAACATCAAAATCTCTTTTTATTATTTTTAATTTCTCTACTTCGTTTTCTACATATATGGATCCTCAGCTCATAAGATACTGTGAGTAAACCCGGAAATATTTGGAGAAAAGTATATGGCAAAATTGCAAAGAAACCCACAAACTTTAGCTGGCTGATTAATAACAAATTGGCCGGAAGTGGAATGCCTACTTCTCTTTCTGAAATAGATTGGATACAAAAGCAAGGAGTAAAATCCATTATTACAATGACTGAGAACTCACTTCCCGAATCATGGGTAAAAAATGTAAAATATCTTCATGTTCCAACAGAAGATTTCTCAGCACCTGATATGGAACAAATTGATGAAGCAATTGAGTTTATACAAAATAGACTTGAAAATAATGAACCTGTAATGGTTCACTGCGCTGCAGGTATTGGAAGAACTGGTACAATTCTTGCTTGTTATCTTGTAAAATATCAAAAACTTTCAGCAAAAGATGCTATACAAAAAGTACGAAAAGAAAGACCTGGTTCTATCCAGTCTGAATCTCAAGAAATAGCAATCAGTCTATACTACAAATTCCTTAACAAGTAGTTTATTCTGGTATTGATTTAGCTACCATCTTGCCGTTTTCTAGTTTGATGAAGAGAAACCTATTGTCTTTGAAGATCAAGGTTATTTGATCTTCTTTTTCTGACTTGTCTTCAACTTCTAGTAATTCTTGTCCTCTAATTCCATCGAATTTTGCCATATCGATACACCAATAATTCCATTTATATCCTATTTGGTAACTTCGATCTCGATTTCCTTAGAGTTTACAGTTTCATCAAATGGTTCTACGTAATCATGTTTGAACCAAGACACATGAATCTCAGCTCCTATCTTATGTTTACCAACTCCAAGATCAGATGCATTGAACTGTATTTTTTCATCAAAATCAAGAAGCAACTGTTGTGCATCCACTTGATTTTTTGGAATGAACGGTTCAAAATTCTTAGATATCTGTACCCAAACTTTCTTCTCTCCCATCTGAGTCAGCTTTGGATTACGTGTCCAAAAAAGGGCAACTTTCTTGTACGTCTCTAGGGGCTTACCAATCTCTTTCTTTCTAAGCCCACTAGTATGGAGCTTTACTCCATATCGCAGCTTGAAGGCATTGTCGTGATTATTGTAAGCTTTTTCCCAATTTTTCTCATTGAATGCTTCCCGGAAGGCTCCTGTTATAGAAAATTTTACGTCTATTGCAACGTTATCATCTATTTTTGGTTTATCAGGGGATTTCTCAAGAGAAACTCCACTTATTGCATTTTTATCGCTAGTCAACAATTGGTAATGGTTTATATCCTCAATAAGTATTTTTTTGACTTACATGGATGTTCAACTGAAGAAATCTTCTCCAAAAGAGGTTCAATTGGACATAAGAAAATCAGACATTAGCACTCTTTACATAGTCCAATATGAGATGCTCAAAGATCCTACTGTAGAGTTTGCAGGTGTAGTCTTGAAACATCCATTGACTAAACAACTCTCAATGCGAGTAAATACTTCAAAAGGAAATCCTGTGAAGGAAATTGAGAAAGCAACAAAGACTGCTATAGAGTACACTGATGAATTAAAAAAAGCAATTTTTTCTAAAATTAAGGGTGTTTAAATGAAATTCTGTCCCAAGTGTCAGGCGCGATTAAAGATAGATAGCTCTGACTCTGAATTTGTATGTCCAAAATGTGGATATAGTGAAAAAGGAAACAAGATAACAAAAGAAGTAAAAAATGAAACTGCTCCCTCCATCATCTCTTTGGATGAAAAAGAAATGAAAGAGGCATTACCAACAATTAAGATCGAATGTGAAAAGTGCGGACATAATGAAGCTGTTTGGTGGATGCTTCAGACAAGAAGTGCAGATGAACCTACCACCCAGTTTTATCGATGTGTTAAATGTAGCTATACTTGGCGAAACTACGCATAAGGTTTAACTTGAACATTCTGGAGATCTGAGTAAGTTTGGTATTTTCTGCAAAGACTGGAGGTTCTGAAGAATGGAAAGCTGTCATATCAGCCATATCAACTCTAGTTGAGGAAGCTACATTTGAGGCAACAGGTGAAGGAATTGCTTTTAGGGGTATGGATCCATCACATGTAGCACTAATCGATATTGCTTGGCCTAACTCTGCATTTGAAAAATATGTCTGTGATCAAGATGTTAAATTTGGAGTTAGAATAGATGAATTTTCAAAATTGATCAAAAGAGCTGATAAAAAAGACAATATAGAAATTAGCATTTCTGAAGATAATCTTTTACTTGTTACAATAGGTAAAAATAAAAAATATAAGATGAGATTAATTGAAAGTTCCGCAACTGATACACCACTCCCAAAAATTACTTACAATGCAAAAGTGGGAGTTACATCTGGGGAATTTGATAAAATATTAGGTGATATACAAGTAGTCTCAGAATATCTCTCAATTAATGCTACTCCTACAAAAGCAGAATTTTCAGGACGTGGTGATTCTGGTGAGGCAACTATAACACTAGAAAAGGGAATGCCTGAAATGCCAGAACTTGAGGTCAAGGAAGATAGCAATGCAACCTATAGCTTGGAATATCTCAATAGTATAGTAAAAGCGGTAGGTACAGTTGCAGGTATAGTAGTTTGTGAATTTTCAAGTAAGATGCCACTAAGATTAGAATTTAAGGTAGCAAACATAGGAAGAATTCACTTTTACCTTGCTCCTAGAGTTGAAAGTTAAAAGATTTTAAGGATAATAGGGCGAGGTTATACTGATTTGAAACTTGTTCTAAAATTTGGAGGCACCTCTGTTTCCTCTCCACAAAATATACGAAATGTTGCAGACCTGATAAAAAAATTAACAAAGGAACACAAAATAATTCCAGTATTTTCTGCCATAAGTGGAGTTACTGACGATTTAATCAGAATAACAAATTTAATTCAAAACAGAAACAAAGAAGCAGCAAACTCACTTGCAAAAAAAATTATTAAAATGCATATTGATATTGCAAATCAATGTGTAAAGAATCCAAAGATAAAAAGAGAATTGCTGGATAAGATGAAGACTGATCTTGATGAACTCCAAGATTTGTTACATGGAATGTTACTACTTGGAGAAGTTACACCACGATCTTCTGATTACTTGATCTCATTTGGTGAGAGATTATCCATCAATTTGGTTGCTTTTACATTAAATGAAATAGGTGTAAAAGCAATACCTATGACCGGAAAAGATGTAGGTATAGTCACAGATTCTAATTTTGGAGGAGCAAAACCTCTCATGGATACTACACGACTACATGTCTCTCATACAGTAGAAGATCTCTTGCAAAAAAAGATCATGCCAGTAATTGGAGGATTTGCTGGTGCAGATCAACATGGTAACATAACTACATTTGGTAGAGGTGGTTCTGATTATACGGCAACAATTATCGCATCTAGTATCAAGGCCGATGAAGTTTGGTTGATGAGTGATGTAGATGGTTTAATGACAACTGATCCAAAAATTGTAAAAAATGCTAAGCTGATCAAAGAAGTATCATACATTGAAGCAATGGAAATGGCGCTATTTGGTGCAAAATACATTCATCCAAGAGCACTAGAGCCACTTATTACAAAAAAAATTCCTTTACGTATACGAAATACATTTAACGTAAATAATTCTGGTACACTAGTTACTGCTTTTCCACAGGCTGATACCCAAAAGATGGTAAAGTGTGTAAGTACAATAAGACATACTGGACTCATTGATGTCCGAGGTGGAAGCATGGTTGGTGCTCCAGGTACTGCAGCTACAATATTTTCCATTCTTGCAAAAGAAGGAATTAACATAATGATGATATCTCAAAGTCCATCCGAGTCATCTATATCAATAATAGTAAAGAAAAATGATCTAGATAAAGCAGTAAACTCACTTGAAATGAATCTTCTAGGAAAGATAATTAAAAAAGTAGATGTTACAGTAGATGTATCAATAATTGCTCTCATAGGTTCTGGAATGAGAGGAATGGCAGGAGTTGCTTCCAAAGTATTTACAGCTGTAGCAAAAAAAGGTATAAATGTAATAATGATAGCACAAGGTTCTTCAGAGCTCAATCTTGCTTTTGTAGTCAAAGATTCTGACTGTAATGCAGCAGTACAGGCATTGCATGATGAGTTTGAACTTGGGAAATAGCTGAGTTCTTTCTAAAAGCATATTTATGTAAATTAGATATTGAGAGCGTATGAATAGACTTCTACTTTTATCAATTATCATAATAGTTGGAGGTCTGATAATTTCTATTCCATTACTTAGCAATCAACTTGCTAATGCAGGTTCAACAAAAAAAATTCAGTTTACTCAAACAATTACATCAACACAAGATCCTGGACTTGGTCATAATACTGAACAGATGGCAATAATCTTACCACCAAACAGCGGTTCTATTTATCATGGTTCGATTACATATAGTGCAAGTCAACCAGTTCAAATTGTTGTTTTACATCAAATAGATAAGAGTGATTCAAAAGGTCAACCAACTTGGACAGTAGACGGCAATACGATTTATGCTCAAACAACAATTGATTCAAATTCAAATGGCGGTAGTTTAGATTTTACAGGATCTGCCATTGGTCTTCATTCTACAAATTCTAGTCAATTTACTGCCACTGTAAGTGTAGATGGTTGGATAAGAGTAACAACTCCTGAAGTAATTCAAACTACTATGCCCACAACTGAAAATTATACCGTCAAATTTGCAAAAAGTACTGTTCCAGTACAAATACCAATGCATGAAGGAATAGTAAACGAAAAAATTGTTTACTATATCATAACAGATTCAAGCAACAGCCTTGTAGCTAATACTATTTCAGATAAACAAAACTGGAAAGTTAATGTTTCTCCAGTATTGGTTCATGTTCCACCAACATCATTTGGTAACATGTTTGTCTTTACTAATGGAGTTACTGGTAATGGCACACGTGGTTATCAAGACGATGTGTTATCATTTACACCATCTGACAAACAATATAGTCCATTAAGCAAAGTGGTTGAAGTATCTTGGAATATAGGACGCGGACCGTTTATTCTTAATTCTACTCAAGCAATTCTTGATGCAAACATGACAGGAAAGATAAAATTGGTTGTTACTGATACAATTATGAATACTCCAGAGATAGTATGGAATAATGGTGCATTGAGTGTAAGAACCAACAAAGTCTTGTCAGATCAGACATCATATCTTGATGGACAAGTACTTGATATCAGTATGGATAACATGACAGCTACCTTTGTAGGACATAGAGGATGGGGGCCTGATGGAAAAACAGTATACTATATCATAACCTCAGGAACTCCTGAAGGACCTACCCAGACCATGAAAACTCAAAATGTACCTTCACTTTCAATTCTTGAATCATCTGCAAGAGATCTCTATCACTTTGCTAATGGCTTACAAGGTGCTGGACCATTTGGTTATCAAGAAGGAATAACTAGTGCTCAACCAGGTGATTCATCTTACAGTCCTATTTGTAAAGTCTCGATAATCACTTGGAAAGATCCTCAAAGTGCAAAAATTCTAGAAAATAAAAATGACATTAACTATGAAACATCAATTGGGGACATAACAGTACAAGAAGCATCAGTACTTGGCAATAATTACATCCTTGATTGTCCGATAATAGACAATCCATAAAAATCATCAAAAGGGATAAATTTACTTTAAAAATCTCCAAGTTTGAATGACTGGCAAACTGTTTATCGTAGGTGTAGGACCGGGTCATCATGACCATATGACTTTTCGAGCAAAGCAAGCAATTGAGGAAAGTGATACAATTGTTGGATATGAGACATATGTTAACTTGGTTGCAGATCTAATAGAAGGCAAAGAAGTTCATAGATATGCAATGACACAAGAAGTAGAAAGAGCACATCAATGCATTGATCTTGCGAAATCTGGAAAAATGGTTTCGCTTGTATCTAGTGGAGATCCTGGAATATACGGAATGGCTGGTTTAATCTATGAAATTTTAGCAGAAGAAGGTTGGGACAGAAAGACTGGTCTTCGTGTTGAAATAGTTCCGGGTGTTTCATCGCTTAATTCCTGTGCAGCTCTAGTTGGGTCTCCTCTCATGACAGATTTTGCTGTAGTAAGCATGAGTGATTTGCTTGTTCCTTGGGAAATTATAATAAAAAGAGTTGAAGCAGCAGCTCAGGGTGATTTTGTTATTGTAATATACAATCCTGCAAGCAAGAAAAGAATTCATCAATTACAAGATACAAGAAAAATTATTTTAAAATATAGATCTCCTAATACACCAGTAGCAATTGTAAAGGGAGCATTTAGAGAATCTGAAGAGATTGTTCTAACAGACTTGGAGAACATGGAAGAACACAATGACAAGCTTGGCATGATTACTACTGTAATAATCGGAAACTCTTCAACTTACATGTACAAAGACTTGATGATAAATCCCCGTGGTTATACATCAAAGTATAATATTGTAGAACCGCAACAGACTAGAAAATAATATGAAATCAGTCCAGATAGGACTTACCTTACCACAAGGATGGCTAGATGAATTTCCTACAAATAATCCACATGAACAATTTCTATTTTCAAAAAATGTTGCATTAACTGCAGAAAAACTTGGATTTGACGCAGGATATGTTTATGATCATTTTATTCCGCATCCTTCAGATAATCATACTGAAACTTTTTTTGAAGCCTATACACTTCTTTCTGCTATTTCCTCAATAACATCAAAACTTAGAATAGGACAAGTAGTTACCTGCAATTCCTATAGACATCCATCCCTTTTGGCAAAAATGACATCTACACTTGATGCAATCAGTAATGGAAGATTAGAATTTGGCATAGGGGCCGGTTGGTTTGAATATGAATACAATTCCTACGGATACAAATTTGATGATCCAGTTACACGAATTGAACAACTTGATGAATCTCTCATCATAATCAAAAAAATGTGGCAAAATCAAAAATCAAGCTTCACTGGAAAACATTATTCTATCAAAAATGCCATCTGTAATCCAAAACCGATGCAGAAACCTCATCCTACAATTATGGTAGGTGGAGCAGGAAAAAAACTCATGAAGGTAGCTGCAAAACATGCTACGAGATACAATCATCCCTTTGGTACACCTAACATTTTAGAAGAAAAAATAAAACTTCTAAAAGAAAATTGTAAATTAATTAAAAGAAATCATGAAGAAATAGAAAACTCTGTATTGTTACGAGTCTTGGTTGGAAAAGATAATGATGATGTTAAAGATATTATATCCAAACTAAAAAAGAAAAATGAATCTATTGCAGAATTTATCATTCGCTCAAAAGATAGTATTGCATTAGGTACCCCTGATGAGGTAAATGAACATCTGCAACAATATCTAAAGATCGGAATAAATTATTTTATTGTCAACTTTATAGGACTATCAAAATCACTTGAAATGCTATCGTTATTTTCAAAGAAAGTAAGACCAAGTCTCAAGTAGTTTTCTTTATTGCCTCAGAAAGTTCATCTGTCAAGACAATTTTTTCTCTTATTGGTCTAATTATGTCGGTGACATATTTGGAGACTGTAGCTTTTAGATCTGATGGATGCAATTTTTTCTGAGCAAAATCTCCCTCTAAATCTTGATAGCTTGTATAAGTAACATTTCCACCAAACTTATCAGAACGTTCTACAATGACCTCGTTGAATTCATGAAAAACAATATGCTTTGATATCTCAAGTACAGGATTTTTATCTATAATTCCTTCTGGGCACCAAGCTTTCTTAAATTTTGAATTAATCTCTTCATCTGTATCATGAACAAATATTCCTGATGCTGATTTTGATTTACTCATCTTGCTTGATATGGAATCAGAATCAGAATCTGAGGCAATTTCTGGCTCTCCGAGTCCTGCAAGAATATGATGATGTACTGCAACTGGTACTTTCCATTTCATTTTTGGAAAGATCTCTCTTACAAGCATGTGGATCTTTCTTTGATCCATCCCTGCATGTACTATATCCAAATCCATTGTATGAATATCTACAGCTTGCATTGGAGGATAGAAAAGCTGACCAAGATCAATCTTATCTTTCTCAGTACTTCTTCCCATGATTGTAAGTGAACGCATAGTACGTTCAAGTGACATATTCTTTGCAAATTTAACAAGATCCAACCAATAACCTCTTCTTGATTCGTAAAGTTGTGAGCCTTCGACAATCTCAACTCCGGGACAAAACATCTTGAATGCATCAGCATAGTATTTTGATACCATTCGTATTTTTTCCCAATCTCCTCCAAGTTTATTATTTAGATAAGTATGCCAGTCTGCCAAAAATACAGTGCACTTGACTCCAGCTTTGATAAAATCATTTATTTTAAATCCAGTAAGTATCAAACTTCCCAAATGCATAAAACCAGATATCTCAAGGCCAATGTAGTGTTTGGGATGTGAATTGGTGTTAAACAGATTCAATAATTCTTCCTGAGTTACTACTTCTTCTGTAGGTTCTCTAGTTACTAGTCTGATTTTTTCTGTAACATCCATTTTAGTCAGATTCCAACATGTATTCCTATAAATTTAAGCATCTAGTTCTTGAACCGACTTTCTTGGACGTGTACTAAGATAGAATGCATGTGAAGTTATCAAAAATGCAGCAAGAAACATCTTTGTTGCAAAGATAAGATTCCACGGCCGGTTATGATCTGGGTAGGCTACTGTAAGTGAATCAATGTCTGGAGTTACTCCATTTATCATTGCTGCAGTAATTTGAGAACTCAGGAGAATAAAATTGTAAATTGTTTCATAGAGTGTAATTACTGCTAATCCTAAGAGCATCAGTTGTACCATTGTAAGCTTCCATTTTGAAACAGTGACTGTCTTTTTCCAACCGATTCGCGAAACACAATACCAACTAACAATTGCTGAGAAAAATAACCATGTTATTAATTTAGCAAAGTGAGAAGTGGGGAATTCTGTCTTGACAAGTACTTCTCCCATTACATATGTGCCCTTGGAAGACCATTCCTGAATCATGGCATAGAATCCAAATATGGTGATAGAACACATTATGAACGCACTAACATAGAAAACATACAAAAATATCTTGTAACTAGGATCATTTTCTTGCAGATGTACTTTCATTTGATCTCGGTGTATATCTCTAAAATATAAGAATTGGTTTTAATTTAGGAAGTTTAATTATGGTGTAAAATTTTCTACTGTATTATTGAAAATTCCAATAAATGTACCAATTATCGAAAAAGACGAAATAAATGAAGTACGTTCTGTATTAACAGAGAAATCTCTCACATCTGCTACAAATGCTGGTGGAAAGAGAGTACAAGAATTTGAGCAACTTTTAGCTTCTTATGTAAAATCAAAATATGCAATAGCAGTAAATTCAGGAACAGCCGCACTACAAGCTTCACTTTATGCCCTTGACATAAAACAAGGAGATGAAGTTCTGATACCATCGTTTACATTTGTAGCAACTGCCAACTCTATTCTATCCGTTGGAGCAAAGCCCGTATTTGTTGATATTCGTCCAGAAAATTATACCATGGATCCAAGTGATCTTAAAAAGAAAATTACAAAAAAATCCAAAGTAATAATGCCTGTTCATCTATATGGAAATTTTTCATACATGAATGAAATTTCTGAAATTGCAGATAAAAATAATCTTGAGATAGTAGAAGATGCATGTCAATCATTAGGAACAACATACAAGAAAAAACAATCTGGAACATTTTCAAAAATGGGTTGCTTTAGCATGTATGCTGCTAAGGTTATAACCTCTGGAGAAGGTGGAGCTATAGTTACAGATGATAAAAACCTCTTTGAAAAACTACGCAAGATTAGAAATCATGGAATGCTTCATGGGTATGATACCAGAATGCTTGGACTAAATCTAAGACTTCCAGAAATTTGTGCTGCAATAGCTAAAGTCCAGATGAAAAAACTTCCAAAATTCTTAGAAAAGAGAAAAAAGAATGCAACAATACTCAATGAACTCCTGTCTGATCTAAATGTTATCTTACCTGAAGAAAGAGATGGTGTTAATGTAAATTGGTATCTTTACACAATTGCTACTGCAAATCGAAATAAAAT